>Ga0207754_100010_pt1 | contig 331405 bp, 334 predicted proteins | sample A23E1SouthBayCA_FD_187728 | JGI IMG/M metagenome (GOLD analysis project Ga0207754, IMG submission 187728) | Aerobic enrichment media microbial communities from Eden Landing Ponds, California, USA - A23 E1 (SPAdes) | ecosystem: Environmental > Aquatic > Marine > Unclassified | place: Emeryville... | reverse complement strand
TTCAGTTCCCGGCGTTCCCCATTGCGCGAAGCAATTGCGGTGAGGAGTTCCCATTCGGAAATCCTGAGTTCTTCGCCTCCGTGCGGCTCCCTCAGGCTTATCGCAGCTTGGCACGTCCTTCATCGGCTTCCGAGCCGAGCTATCCACCAGCTGGCATAGTAGCCAACTTGTGTGCAACTGCAAAGCAGTTGCGATGTGTGCAACTGCAAAGCAGTTGCGACGGTGTGTAGTCGAGTCAACGACTACAACGTTTGCAACTGCAGAGCAGTTGCAACGTCACTGTAACTCGATGAAACGAGTCCAGTGGACGCCTGGATCGCACGTACACACGGTGTCATATACACGCCCGAGGTGGTAAGACGGTGCGTGCATCAACCCTTCCCACCCACGCTTGCCGCGGGGTGGTGCATCGGTCGTCCGTGACCAGTCCGAACGCCGTCACCCACTTAAGGGGAACGGTTCGGATTGGCCACGAGATATGGACCCACTGGGATTTGAACCCAGGGCCTCCGCCTTGCAAAGGCGGCGCTCTGCCGCTGAGCTATGGGCCCGGCGAATGTTAGCCTTGGTAGTTCGTAGGTGCCCGATCGGCCTGTCGCGAACGGACTCGAGGTGGGCTGGGGCGACGCCCCAGTCCCGATCGTTAGGAGGTGATCCAGCCGCAGATTCCCCTACGGCTACCTTGTTACGACTTAAGCCCCCTTGCGGAGCCCAGATTTGACCATCGCATGATGGCCTCATCCGGACCCCACTCGGGTGCTTTGACGGGCGGTGTGTGCAAGGAGCAGGGACGTATTCACCGCGCGCTTCTGACACGCGATTACTACCGAATCCAGCTTCATGAGGGCGGGTTTCAGCCCTCAATCCGAACTACGACCGAGTTTAGGGGATTAGCGCTCCCTCTCGGGATGGCATCCCACTGTCTCGGCCATTGTAGCCCGCGTGTCGCCCGGCACATTCGGGGCATACTGACCTACCGTTGCCCGTTCCTTCCTCCGCTTTGGCAGCGGCAGTCCCCCTAGTGTACCCAGCCATCGCAAGATGCTGCTGGCAACTAAGGGTGCGGGTCTCGCTCGTTGCCTGACTTAACAGGACGCCTCACGGTACGAGCTGACGGCGGCCATGCACCTCCTCTCAGTGGCTCCAGTAAGCTCATCAAACTGACCTTCACTGCACACTGTCGGTGCCGGTGAGATGTCCGGCGTTGAGTCCAATTAAACCGCAGGCTCCTCCGGTTGTAGTGCTCCCCCGCCAATTCCTTTAAGTTTCATCCTTGCAGACGTACTTCCCAGGCGGTCCGCTTCACGGCTTCCCTACGGCACAGCGCAGGCTCGTAGCCTGCGCCACACCTAGCGGACATCGTTTACAGCTGGGACTACCCGGGTATCTAATCCGGTTCGAGACCCCAGCTTTCGTCCCTCACTGTCGGATCCGTCTTCCCGAGGCGCTTTCGCCACCGGTGGTCCGTCCAGGATTACGGGATTTCACTCCTACCCTGGACGTACCCCTCGGGTCTTCCGGTCCCAAGCCAGACAGTTTCCGCTGGACGCCGACGCGTTAGGCACGTCGATTTCCCAACGGACTTGTCTGGCCAGCTACGGACGCTTTAGGCCCAATAAGATCGGCCATCACTCGTGCTGCCGGTATTACCGCGGCGGCTGGCACCGGTCTTGCCCAGCACTTGTTCCTGTACCTCCCTACGGTACAGAAAAGCGAGGACTATATGCCCTCGCACTCGGAGTCCCCTTATCGCACTGTCGTGCAGTGTAAAGGTTTCGCGCCTGCTGCGCCCCGTAGGGCCCGGTATCTTGTCTCAGATACCGTCTCCGGGCTCTTGCTCTCACAACCCGTACCGATTATTGGCACGGTGGGCCGTTACCCCACCGTCTACCTAATCGGCCGCAGCCACATCCTATGGCGCCGGGACGTTTCGAGCTCTCTGCACTCCAGCATGAGAGCTGTATCCGGAATTAGCCTCAGTTTCCCGAGGTTATTCCGGTCCATAGGGTAGTTTGGCCACGTGTTACTGAGCTATCTGCCACGGGTCTAAACCCGTGCGACTAGCATGGCTAAATCGGACTCCGATAGCAATGGCCTCCGGCAGGATCAACCGGAATGTATCCTGGCCCAGAGGGCCAGGGGGTTAGGCGGGAAACACACCCAGATGGGTGTGTTGCTATCGCATTGAGTCACGTTCGACGACACCCCGATCGGGTGTCACCGAACTACCAAGGCTAACATCAGATCCCATCTGTACGGCGGACCGCAGGGGTGAGATCCTCATTTCCTTCGGACCCGTACGTTACCCGGGAAGGGTATTAAGCCCTTCGAACCAGGTTCGGCCAGGGTCCAGTGTGGCCGGACATCGACGGCCCCGGCCAGGCCACGTTCGCGTCACATCCGAGCACCCTGTTACACTTAAGGGCGTCGGATCGCCCCCGGAGGGGCGGCGAACTCAACTCGCCACCCGGATCAGCCGGGGAGCGAGCGATGAGTGGCCCAGCGGGGCGGGCGTCTGCCCTGCGCCACTGTGCATTCGATTCGAAGAGAGGGTTTTACTTAAGGCCGTCGAAGCGGAGCCACTTCGTCATGCGATTACACAGGACAACGGGATGAAGAACCCCCGTGTTAATTTCCAACGGGGGGCGACAGATGGCACTCACCAACGACAGGAGGCCGTCCGCACGCACGAAAGAGTGTTTGCAGTCTAGATCTCGTCGAGGTGTTCGACGCCCTGCTTCGAGACGTTCCCCTTCGTGATCTCGCTTGGCATCCAGTCGGGCTTGTCCTCGGGTGCCTGTTCGTCCCAGGCCCAGCCTTCATAGATGTGGACTTTCTTGGTCCCCTTTTCTCGCAGTCGCAGTTCCGTGGGATCGGCTGCCTCTTCGCTGGAGGCAGGGTCGAGCCGTCGAGCTGCCTTCAGCGCAGCCTGTCGAGGTGTGCTCCCTGAGAAGACGCTGGATTCTGTCCCGTCCGATTCTCGGAGTGCGAAGTTTCGCTTGTCTTGGTCGGGTGCCATGGTTTGACCACTCCGTGTGGAATCAGCACATGACTCATTATAAATATACCCCAAAATCCGGTCCCGTCTCTCGGTTCATTTATAAGCGATCGCGGACGTGGTGGTGAAATCTGCCGGAAAAGCGGTATGAGAGAGTGGAGTTATACCTCGCGCGCGCAGTTGAACTGCGAGACGCACCGGAATCGGGGCACGGTAGACTTAAGTATGTCCTGCGGCGATGGACGAGACAAGATAGCGCGATGGTGCGAAAGAAGAAGCTCAGCCCGAGTGGTGCAAAAGACGAGGACGGGGAGTATCACAACGTCCACATCAACCTCCACGAGGACGAGCTCGCCGTCGCAGGTATGGAGATCGGCGACGAGGTCTTCGTCAGAGTGCGGGACAACAAGATTATCATCCAGAAAGCCGATCAGGAGGATGTCGAACACGATTTCTGAGTCGAAATGAGCCTCTATGAACGCGTCAGACCGCTGTTGTTTCGATTGCCCCCGGAGACGGCTCACTCGGTCGCCCACAGGGGGATGGCGATGGCGGAGCGAACGCCGCTACCGGGACTGTTAAAGCGGGGATTCGCCGTCGAGGACGAGCGGCTACGGGTCGAGGCGTTCGGGCAGGAGTTCCCCAACCCGGTCGGAGTCGCCGCGGGCTTCGACAAGAACGCGGAAGTGCCGCGGACGCTCCAGGGGCTGGGATTCGGACACGTCGAGGTCGGTGGAGTGACCGCCGAGCCACAGTCCGGGAACCCGCGTCCCCGGGTGTTTCGGCTGATCGAAGACGAAGGGATCGTCAACCGGATGGGATTGAACAACGAAGGGGCCGATGTCGTCGGCAAGCGTCTTCGATCGGCCAACGTGGGATGCCCGGTCGGTGTGAACCTCGCGAAAAACGAGCGGACGCCGGCCGAAGAGGCACCCGCGGACTATCGGTACGCCTACGAGCAGGTCGCGGAGGGCGGGGACTTTTTCGTCGTGAACGTTTCCTGCCCGAACTCTGAAGGGTTCCGGGATCTGCAGAACCGTGACACGCTAGAGGCGATTCTCGACGAGCTCCGGGATGCCGGAGCGAGTCCGCTGTTAGTGAAACTCTCGCCGGACCTTCCCGAGCCCGCACTCGAAGAGACGCTGGAGCTCGTCGCGCAGTACGACCTCGAGGGCGTGATCGCGACGAACACCTCAACGGAGCGGCCGGACAGTCTCAACAGTCCGGGTCGCGTCGAAGAGGGGGGACTGTCAGGGAAGCCGATCGAGGAGACCGCGACGGAGGCGGTTCGGTTCGTCGCCGAGCGGACCGACGTACCGGTCATCGGCGTGGGTGGGGTGTTCACCGCTGCGGACGCCTACCGGAAGATACGCGCGGGCGCGAGTATGGTGCAATTGTACACGGCGTTCATCTTCCGTGGCCCGACTGTCGCCCGGGAGATAAACCAGGGTCTGGCGACGCTGCTCGAACGTGACGGGTTCGACAGTGTCAGCGAAGCTGTCGGAGCTGATCTGTAACCAGTACCGTTAGGTCGGTATCGCCACCACCTAGAGACGATGGGACGGGTACGCACGTGGCTGGCGCGGAACCGCGAACGCCTGGCTGTCTGGACGCTCGTCGTCGTGTTGCTGGCAATACTTGGCGTCTTACTGTATTTCGGGACGCCGTTTCACGGGAGCGAGGCAAGCATCCAGGCCGCCCAGGCGGACGACCGGATCGACTTCGAACAGCGGGGTGGCGACTACGTTCTCAGTCCCGCAAGCGGAACGTCGGAGGTTGGACTGGTGTTCTATCCGGGCGCACGCGTTCATCCCGACGCGTATCTCTCGTCGCTGTCACCACTAGTTACCGAGGCAAACGTCACGGTCGTGATCACGAAGATGCCGCTGAACCTCGCGGTCCTCGAGCAGGGTGCAGCGGCGGACGTCATCGGACAGCACGACGTCGAACAGTGGTACGTCGGGGGCCACTCGCTGGGTGGCGCGATGGCCTGTCGATATGCGGACGAAAACCCGGAGCAGGTCACGGGAGTCGTCCTGTTCGGGTCGTACTGTGACCGGTCGATCAGCGATAGCGGTCTCCGAGCGTTAAGCGTAGTCGGGAAACAGGATACGGTGCTCGACTGGAACAGCTACGAGAACAGCAAGGGGAACCTGCCGGCCAGCGCGACGATCAGGGAGTTAGAGGGGGTGAACCACACGCAGTTCGGGAGCTACACGGGCCAACCTGGCGACGAACCCTCGGGGACGACGTACGCCGTTGCCCACCGACGGCTGGCGAACGTGACTGTGCCGTGGTTCAGACAGGCGAAAACACCACTCAGGGCGTCAGCCGGGTGACAGAGAGCCACTCGATGTCGTCACCGACAAGTGCGAACACCATCCGCTTGCGGACGCCGTGAGCCAGCCGGACGTCGAGCGCGAGATCACGCGGGGAGAACGCGTGATCGGCCGGGAGGACACGAACGAGCAACTCCGAGTGCCCGAGTTCATCGACGTGTTCGACGTCGGCGTACGTCCGGAAGTCGGCGCCGAACTTGTAGCCGGTCTTCGGAACGACGTTCCGATCGCGGAGCGCGCGATAGACGGCGAGGCGGCGATCGAAGCGTTCCCCTTCGACCTCGCGTCCACGTTCGAGGAGCGTCCGCTCGTCGATCGTCAACACGCCCCGGCCGGCGAGGAAGGCGGCCTCGAGCAGCGACAGCTGCAACGGCGCTCCGTCTTCGCCGAGCGGTTGGCCGTAGAACCCGCGCTCGTACAGCGCCGTCGGCGGGTCCCAGACGAGCACGCGGTCCTCGAGCAGATCGCCTGGGACATCGCGGGGGGGATCGACGCGCGTCGAGCCCCCGATATCGGGACGTTCGGTATCGAGATAGGTGATAGCGGACTCCTCGTCGACGACGGCGAGGACGACCTCGCCCAGCGACCGAGCGGGAACGTCGGTTCGTTCGCCGATCGCCCGAACCCGGTAGGCGACAGTATCGTCCCAGGGGCCGTTGCCGCGAGGATAGACGAGAAAGTCGACGCCGGCCTCGTCGGTCGGAGAGAGGTAGAAGCCGCGATCGCGCAGGTCCTTGTAGACGAGCACGTCGATCTCGGAGACGAGATCCGAAGACAGGAGGTCCCGAAAGTCCAGCCGGTCGTCCGAGTCGGCGTCCCGGATCGCCTCGATATCGCCGCGGTAGAGGATGTGCGCGGCCTCAACCGGGGCGAGCGCCAGGTCGCCGTCGACGACGCGCCCGTACCCGCGCGAGTCGTAGAACCGCTCGCGCGCCTGTCGGCCGCCCCGAACGGTCGATCCGTCGAGAGTGAGTTCCATGTGCAATCCAGCCCGCTCACGCGCAAAGAGGCTACGGTCCGCCCGGGGTCAATTCGGCAGTATCGCACGTCGCGTCCAGACAGCGCCGTCCACCGTCGGTGTCGAAAAGCGGCAGTCCGCAGGCACACTCGCCGACGACCGTTCCGGACGGGAACGCAAAGCCGGTGTCGCAGTCGGGGTAGTTCTCACAGCCGACCAGCAGACCGCTGCGCCGGAGGATACGGAGGTCACCACCGCAGTTCGGACACTCCCACTCGCGGTCGAAGGCACGCTTGACGACCGCGTCCATCGATTCACACTCCCGATCGAGGCAAATCTCGAACACGTGCCCGCGTTCGACGCGCATGAGCGGAAGTCCACAGTCACACCGCTCGTCGATGACGGTCGCGTCGCCGGGCAGGCCGAATCGTACCGAACAGCCGGTACAGGACACGCCGTCCGCAGTGCGGACGAGCGTCCCCGCACAGTCCGGACAGTCCCCGACCGGCCGCCCGGCCGCGCTGGCGGGGTACTGGCCGCGTGCGTACTCCTCGTGAACGTCGACCCGGAGGTGTTGGTCGCCGTCGCGGGCCTCGATCCGGTCGGTCTCGATAGTGACCGATTCCGCGCGAGTGAGCCACGCGACCGGCTGGTAGCCGTCGGCGTCGTGGACCAGCACGGTGTTATCGGGTTTGACCAGCACGGTCATCCGACCGCGCTGGCGGTGGGCGCGAACGCGGTTGCCATCGAACGTGCTCGTACACTCTCCGGTCGTGACGGTGATCGCGTCGTGCATACCGCGGGTGGCGTCGACTTCGAATTTAAACCCTCGGGGGATCGCCATCGATTTCTCGCCGGCCACTCAACAGGAAGTATGAACGCAGTGCTGTTCGACATGGACGGGGTCGTCGTCGACTCGGAGCGGTACTGGCCGCAACTCGAATCCGAGCACCTCTTCCCGGAAGTTGTCCCGGGGCAGGACGTCGATCCGGAGGAAGTCATGGGCATGAACTACAGGGAGATCTACGGATACCTGGCGGACAACTACGAGGTGGCCGTCGACAGCGATCGTCACGCCGAGCTGTTCGAGACGCTCGCAGCGGAACTCTACGGGGAGCGCGTGACCCTCATGGACGGGTTCGAGTCGCTGGTGTCGGAGCTACAGGCGGACGGTATCAGCGTCGGACTCGTGACCTCGTCACCGCACGCGTGGATCGATATCGTACTCGATCGCTTCGAACTCGGGGGGCGCTTCGATGCGGTCGCCAGTGCCGAAGACGTCGACAGCGGGAAACCAGCACCGGATGTCTACCTGCGGGCGCTCGAAGCGCTCGACGCGGACCCGGATACGAGCGTCGCCGTCGAGGACTCGACGACCGGGGGGAAAGCCGCGAAGGCTGCCGGGCTCAGATGTATCGGCTACACCGGCGTCCACGACGGGATCGACCCCGAGATCGTGGACACCGCCGTCTCGGACCCCGAGCACTTGCGGCGGGTCCTGTTCGACCAGTTCGAGTGACCAGTCAGATCAATCAGACCGAGAAGACGGAAGCGTCATTGGCCGTACTCGCGGCCGACCAGCAGCGAGACGACGTGTGCGACGAGGAGGGCAACGAACGCGTTCATCGTCGCACCGTCCAGACCAGCGAACAGGAGGGGGATATACACGAACGGTAAGACGACAGCTGTCCAGAAGCCGACGAACCGGACCGTCGGGGCGATCGTTGCTCTGACGGTCGCCAGACCCAATCCGAGCGATTCTCGACGACTGCTAGGGGACGCGTTTGACATCGCGGGGACACCTGTCGATCCATACGTGCCACCACCACATATAGGGAGCCGACCGTTAGCGCCATTTTACGCGAGTAAAATCGGCCTTCTCAGGCGCCCTTGACGGTATGTCATAGGTTGACAAAGGGCCAAAATGCTATTAAATCGGCCGAGACATTTTATCGAGGTATCTGAGAGTGTTTCAGCAAAAGTCGATGAGGAATGCGTTCGAAAGCCGCCTGCTATTGGCCGTTGTAAGTAATTCCACGTCGGTCGTCCGCTGTGAGCGGTCGCAGGGAGGCACAGACATCGGCCAGGAACGGGAGCACCAGTCCAGACAGAGAGATCGAACCAGAACTATACGCGGTTCATTACTGTAACGGATCGAGTCTCGACGACCGGTTCCAGCGGGAGTTCGGGGTGGGCAATCTCGACCCGGAACGTGAGTTCGTCGGCGTCGCCACCGAAGACCCCGACGGGGAGCGTCGTCTCGCCGAGATAGCAGTCCGTCGCGGTCATCTCGACACCGTTGACCGTGACCCGGACGCCGGCACGAGCGCCGCCGGCGACGTTTCGAACCGTCACCTCCTGCATACTGTTCTCGCCGCGGGCGATCGTCTCCGGGAACGACCCCCACTCGACGACAACCTTCGGGAGATCCCGGGCGCGCTCCTGGACCCGTTCGGCGACGCTCTCACTCAATCCGGCAGCGGTGAGGGTCCCGCGGTCGGCGTCGAGTACGTCTACCGGTGTCGCGAAACCGGCGGCCGCAAGCGTCTTCGCCCGGCCGGAGCCGACTCCGTCGATCGCCGTGAGCGCGACCGCATCCTCGCTGAGGCCGTGTTCGACGCGGGCCTCGACCCGGCGGGCCAGGTTCGCCGCGCTGGCGTCCGCGAACCGATCGAGGAACGCGCGAAGCGCCGCCAGCAGGCGAAGCGCGTTCTGGCGAATGATCCAGGAATCGCTTTTCAGTTCCGAAGGGACCGTCGCGTTCATGCCCGAACGGAGGATCGCGTACACCTTCCGCGGGCCGGGGTCGAGCGCGTCGGCGCGGCCGCCCAGCACCGCATCGACGGCGTCTTCCTCGTCCTGGCGGGCCGAGACGCTATCGAAGGCATCAGCCTGTGCGACAGCCCTGAGAACGCCGTCGTCGGTCAGATCGTCGGCGTCCTCGGCGAGATCTGCGAACGATCGAGCGGTGTCGAGCCGGAGGTAGAACTTCGATGCGAGCCGACCCAGCGCCGTCGCGTCGACGGTCAGATCGTCGTCCATCTCGACGAAACCACGATCGACCAGGCCGCGTAGCGTCGTCGAGGCGTGTTCCCGGAGGTTCGCGGCGTCGTCGTATTGTGCCGGAGCGCTCTCGGCTCGAACGTGATAGAAGGTCGTCTCCAGCCACGAGAGTACGTCATCGAGATCGTCGATCGTTCCCATCGCGATCTCGGCGTTGAGATGGGAGGGGAGGTCCTCAGCCAGCCGGGATTCGATGTCCTTGCCGTCCCGTAGCAAGCGTCGGTACTTGTCGGCCTCGCTCCGATCGGCGACGACCCAGGCGTACCCCGTGTCGTCGTAGCCGGGCCGGCCCGCTCGCCCGAGCATCTGGAGGACGTCAAGGGGACTCATATCGACCTCGCCTTCGAGCGGGTCGTGATACTTGGTGTCTCGGATCACGACACACCGTGCGGGCAGGTTCACGCCCCAGGCGAGCGTCGACGTCGAGAAGAGCAACTGGATCTTCCCCTCGCGGAACCACCGCTCGACGCGATTCTTGTCCGCCCGGGAGAGACCGGCGTGATGGAACGCAACGCCGTCTAGAACGGACTGGCGAAGCGTGTCGTTGCTCAACTCGGCGGCGTCGTTGTGAAAGTCGTAGTCGCCGCGAGCGCCCATCGGAATATCGCGTTCGACCAGCTCGTCGCGTGCTTTCTTCGCGGCCTGGACGGTGTCCTGGCGGGAAGAGACAAAAACCAGCGCCTGGCCCTCGTCGTCGAGATGCGGTTCGACGAGGTCCATCGCACGATAGAGCCGCCGGTACTTGTCGGCAAAGGCGTTGTCGCCGTGCGTGTAGGTCTTGACGTCGGCGTTGAGCGGGACCGGGCGGTACTCCTCGCCGAACTCGAAGGTCGTCTCCGGCGGGGCGTCGAGCCAGTCAGCCACGTCCTCGATGTTGGGCATCGTCGCCGACAGCGCGACGATCCGGGGGTCACAGAGCCGCCGGAATCGCGAGATCGTCACCTCCAGGACCGACCCGCGTCGCTCGGAATCCAGCAGGTGCACCTCGTCGATGACGCAGGTGTCGATGTCGGTCACGAAGGAGTACCGCGGGGTGTCGTGCTTGCGCGTGGCGGAATCGGCCTTCTCGGGAGTCATCACGAGCACGTCCGCGCGCTCGGCCCGTCGGGGGTTGAGATCGCGCTCGCCGGTGACGACGTACACCGAGTAGCCCAACTCCTCGAAGCGTTCCCACTCGCGCTCCTTCTCGTTGGTGAGCGCACGGAGCGGGGCGATAAACAGCGCGGTACCGCCCGTCCGGAGCGTCTCGGAGATCGCGACCTCGGCGACGGCCGTCTTGCCGCTGGCGGTCGGCGCGCTCACGACGACGTTGTCATCGCGCTCCAGCAGGGCCGGAAGCGTCTCGGTCTGCATCCGGTTGAACCGCTCGAAGGGGAAGGCGTCGGCAAAGTCCGGAAGCACATCCGAAACGGGGATTTCCGTCTCGCCATCTACGTAGGAGGCCACACCGGAACCGGGGTGTCTGACGGCATAGTGCTTACGGAGCGACCGGCCCAGCGGGAACGCGGACGGCGAAAACCGGGAACGACCGGCAGGATTTATATTCGGGACTCTCCCACCCACGGGTATGCCAATCGAGCCCGGCGACGGCGTGACCATCGAGTACGTCGGTCGCCTCGACGACGGAACGATCTTCGACACGTCCCGACGCGAGGTCGCTATCGAGGCAGGGCTGGCTCAGCCCGCCGACATCGAGCCCGAAGAATACGCAGCGCTGTCGTTTACCGCCGGCGAGGGTGAGATAATCGAAGGGCTAGACGAAGCGCTGATCGGGATGAGCGAAGGCGACACCGAGACCGTGACCGTCCCGCCAGAGGAGGCCTACGGCGAACACCAGTCAGACCGCGTCAGAGAGTACGACGCCGAGACGTTCGAGGGGATGGTCGGCCAGCAGCCGGCAGTCGGATTGCACGTCCAGGCCCAGAACGGACTGCACGGCGACGTGACTGCCGTCAAAGAAGACAGTGTCGAGATCGATTTCAACCACCAGCTCGCGGGCGAGACGCTGACCTTCGAGGTCGAGATCGTCGAGGTTCGCGAGTAGACAGAGTCGTCGAGTCAGTGAAGACGATCAGTTGTACTCTCGCCAGCGGTAGCCACACTCCTGACACTTGAAAAATCGCGTCGGCGGCTCGTCCGCGGAGCCGGTCTGTTTGATCGTGTACCAGGCTTTCGTGTGGCCACACTCCTCGCAGACGACGTCGTCTGCGGTGGGCTTGCCCTCGAAGTTGGCGCCCTCCTCGGTTTCGATGACGTCGTCGGTGCTCTGGGCTTCCGTCGAGACGAACTGTTCGGCGGCGTCCTCGTCGCGCCGCTGTTCGTGCCCGCAGGACGAGCAGACCATCACGTCACCATCGGCGTGCATCATTGAGCCGCATTCGTCACAGAACTGCATCCGTGCCGAACTGTTGGCGCCGACGGTATGTTAAGTGCTACTGGTCGGTCCGTTTCGGGGGAGCCGACATAGGTGTGTGCGGCCAGAGTCGACCTGTGAGTGGCGGCGCCGTCGAGCCCGCGAGCGGCGGCGCCCACGGGACCGACAGGGTTTCAGTGGTCGCTCCCGTGAGACTGGATGAATGAGCAAGGACGTCATCGAGGTCCGCGGCGCCGAGGAACACAACCTCAAGGACGTCGACGTCGAGATCCCGCGCGAGGAGTTGACAGTCGTCACCGGCCTCTCTGGGTCGGGCAAGTCCTCACTCGCCTTCGAGACCGTCTACGCCGAGGGTCAGCGTCGATATATCGAATCGCTGTCGGCCTACGCCCGGAACTTCCTGGGCCAGATGGACAAGCCGCAGGTCGAAAACGTCGAAGGGCTCTCGCCGGCGATCAGCATCGATCAGAAGAACGCCGCCAACAACCCCCGATCGACCGTGGGGACCGTCACTGAACTACACGATTATCTGCGACTCCTCTATGCACGAGTCGGCGTGCCCCACTGTCCCGAATGCGGCCGGGAGGTCGGCGAGCAATCGGCCCAGAACATGGTCAGTCGGATCCTCGAACTCCCCGAAGGGACGAAGGCCAAACTGGCCGCGCCGATCGTCCGCGACCAGAAGGGGGCCTTCGAGGATCGGTTCGACGACCTCGTGGGCGAGGGATACGCCCGCGTCGAGGTCGACGGCGAGGAGTACGACCTCACGATGAACAGGCCAGAACTGGACGAGAACTACGACCACACGATCGACGTGATCGTCGACCGGGTGAAAGTCGCGCCCGACGCCCGCTCGCGGATCACCGACTCCGTCGAGACCGCCCTCGAAGAGAGCGGTGGCATCCTCAAGGTCATCCTGCCGGATCCGCCCGAAGACGTGGAGCTGGGTGGAGCGACGGCGAGATCGACCGGAGATCTAGCCGGTGCCGGCGACAGCCCCGACCACAGCGATCGCCTCGAAGTCGAATTTTCGGAGGATCTGGCCTGCACCCACTGCGGGATCGACATCTCCGAGATCGAGACCCGGAGCTTCTCCTTCAACTCCCCGCACGGGGCCTGCCCGGAGTGTGAGGGGATCGGCGAGACCAAGGAGGTCGACCCCGATCTGGTCGTGACCGATCCCGAAAAGCCACTCAAAGACGTCTTCGAGCCCTGGAGCTACAACCGGACCTACTATTCGCGACAGATCGACAACGTCGCCGAGCACTTCGGCGTCTCCGTCGAGACGCCCTTCGAGGAACTGGACGAGTCGGTTCGCCGGCAGTTCCTCTGGGGCACCGACGACCGGGTCCACTTCCAGTGGACGACCAAGAACGGCACCCGCGAGAAGACCGAGCGCTTCGAGGGCGTCATCCCCAATCTGGAGCGTCGCCACGTCGAGACCGACTCCGACCGGGCCCGCGAGCACATCGAGGAGTACATGGCGACCACCACGTGCCCGGCGTGTGAGGGGACGCGACTGAAAGCCGAATCCCGGGCGGTGCTCGTGAACGGGGTCTCCATCACCGAAGTGAATCAGATGTCGATCGGCGACGCCGTAGCGCACTTCGAAGGCCTGGAAGCCGCTCTCGACGAACGGGACACAAAGATCGCCGAGGAGATCCTCAAGGAGATCCGCGCTCGGCTGGGGTTCATGGAGGAGGTCGGGCTGGACTATCTCACCCTCGACCGAGAGGCCGCGACGCTCTCCGGAGGCGAGAGTCAGCGCATCCGGCTGGCCACCCAGATCGGATCGGGACTGGTGGGTGTGCTGTACGTGCTGGACGAGCCGTCGATCGGCCTGCACCAGCGGGACAACGATCGCCTGCTGGACACGCTCGAAGAGTTGCGCGACCTGGGTAACACCCTGCTCGTCGTCGAGCACGACGAGGAGACCTGGCACCGGGCGGACAACATCATCGACATGGGCCCCGGCCCGGGCAAGCGCGGCGGCGAGGTCGTCGCCAACGGCTCGGTCGAGGACGTGATCGACACAGCCGAGAGCGTCACCGGCGAGTACATCGCCGGCGAGCGGTCGATCCCGGTGCCCGAGACCCGCCGGGAGGGCGACGAGACGGTCACGATTCGCGGCGCTCGCCAGCACAATCTCACGGACCTGGACGTGGAGATCCCGCTCGGAACCTTCACCGCGATCACGGGCGTCTCCGGATCGGGCAAGTCCACGCTGATGCACGAGATCCTCTACAAGGGCCTCGTCCGGCGGATGAACGACACCGACGTCAACCCCGGCGAGCACGACGACATCGAGGGGCTCGACGAGATCGAGACCGTCCGACTGATCGACCAGTCGCCCATCGGGCGCACGCCCCGCTCGAACCCCGCGACCTACACGAACGTCTTCGATCACATCCGCGAGCTGTTCGCCGAGACCAAGCTCTCGAAACAGCGGGGCTACGAGAAGGGTCGGTTCTCCTTCAACGTCAAGGGGGGCAGATGTGAGGCCTGCGGCGGACAGGGGCAGGTCAAGATCGACATGAACTTCCTCAGCGACGTCTACGTGCCCTGCGAGGAGTGTGGCGGCGACCGCTACAACGACGAGACCCTCGACGTGACCTACAAGGACAAGACCATCTCGGACGTGCTGGAGATGAGCGTCGAGGAGGCCCACGAGTTCTTCGAGAGTCACTCGGGCATCCGACGGCGGCTGAAGCTGCTGAAGGACGTCGGGCTGGGCTACATGCGGCTGGGTCAGCCCTCGACGACCCTCTCAGGCGGCGAGGCCCAGCGGATCAAGCTCGCCGAAGAACTCGGCAAGAAAGACTCCGGTGAGACGCTGTACCTGCTCGACGAACCGACGACTGGCCTGCATCCCGAGGACGAGCGCAAGCTCATCGACGTGTTGCATCGGCTTGCCGAGGACGGCAACACCGTCGTCGTGATCGAGCACGAACTCGATCTGGTGAAGAACGCCGACCACATCATCGACCTCGGCCCCGAGGGCGGCGAGAACGGCGGCGAGGTCGTCACGACCGGCACGCCCGAAGAGGTGGCCCGCGACGAGGACTCATACACCGGCGAGTACCTGCGTGATCTACTGCCGGACATCGAGTTGCAGGGACCGCGCGCGGATCGGGAGATCGCACAGCCAGTCGCCGACGACGACTGACACCTCAACTCTCGCCGCGGTCGGACGCCCGGTGTTCGCTGATGAGGCGGTCGACCATCTGCTGGTTGCGCTCGCGCTTGCGGTCGTCGACCCAGTCGTCCCACTGCTCGATCGCGGCCTCGACCTCGCGCTCGCGAGCGACGGCGAGTTCGTCCACCTCCTGGACAGTCACCTTCTCGGCGTCAGCGACCGGAACCCGCTCGTTGAACAGTACCTCGTCGGACGCATCGGAGAGCCCGCCCTGGCGCAACACCAGCCGGGGTTCGATCTCGGCGAGACGCTCGGCGGTCGAGCGGCCCGCACCGGTTGCGTCCCGGAACATGATCACGTCGCCGCTCGCGAGGCCGAACCGCTCGTCGGCGTCGACGATCGCCTCCGTAGTGAACTTCTCGACGATCTTGACCGGGACCAGCCCTTCCCGTTTCTCGGAGACATCCGCGAAGTTCGAGTGATCGAGCTTCCAGAGGGCCTTCAGCCGTTCGAGTTTCCCCTCCAGTTCCTCGACGCGCTCGCGCTCGTCGCCGAGTTCTCGCTCCAGGCGGTCGTTCTCCCGTTCGAGCCGGGTGACTTCCCGCCGCTTGCGCGCCTCGGTCCGCTGCTCGCTGCGGGCCGCTTTCAGTTTCCGCTCGTATTCGTCGAGTTGCTCGTCTTTCGTGGCGATCGTGTCCTTGAGGTCCTCGGTGTGGGATTCGAGTCGTTCGACGCGTGCCTCGAGCCGCTTGATCTTCTTTTCCTCGGCAGTCAGTTCGCGCGGATCGTGACTCGATTCGGTGTCGGCGTCGTCGCCCTCGTCGTCCTCGCGGGCGGCCAGCGCGCTCTCGACGGAGTGGTCGCCGGCGACGACGTCGGCGACGACCGGGCCGACCTCCCGTTCGGGCGGGACTTTCGTCGCGATCCGGTCGATCTGGTCCTCGTGGTCGTCGTAGGCCGACAGGGCCGCCGCCAGCGCGTCGCGTTCGTGGTCGTTGTCGTAGGCGAGTTCGCGAGTGCGGTGCTGTTTCTCGTCGACCGGCAGATCGGAATCCGGGACCCAGGCCGCAGCGTCGAAGCTCCGTCGCAGTTTCTCGACGGTGTTTGGCATCGGCGTCACGTCCGCGGCGACGACGACCGGGCGGCCGCGCTCGACGATCCACTCCGTGACGGCGGCGGTATCGTCGGTCCGCGTCGAGTAGACGTCCAGCACCGAGCCGTCGAGGCCGACGATCGCGACGGCCGTCGTCGTGCCGGGATCGACGCCGACCAGCACGTGATCGCGGCGCTTTGCCAGCGGCCGGAACTCGATGCCGTCGCGTCGCATCCGTTCGATCTCGATCCGGGTGTCGCCGCTACGGTGCTCGGAAACGGGGATCTCGGCCGGCCGTCCCTCGACCTCGAAGACGGCGTTGGCGTAGCCGCCGTACTTCTCGGTGACGTCCTTCTCGTACTCGAGCCCCGCCGAATCGAGTTGGGACTCGACCTCGCGGGCGGTCGTCTTGACCGCGCCGTGGATCCGGCGGGTGTAGCGGTCCTCCGAGAAGCCGCCACCGCCGCCGGTCGAGCGCCCCCGGGCGACCTTGACCTCGGTCGTGTCGGTGAACGCCGAGACCTCGTAGCCGACGTTCGAAGCCGCCAGCCGGGCGGCGGCCTCGGCCTCGGCCATCGGCTGCTTGTCGTAGGGGACGCCGTGGCGCTTGGCGACGCGCGAAAGGGGTTCGGGCTGTTCGTCACCGGTGACCTGCACGAGTTTCGTCTCAGAGGGGAGCTGTCCCAGAAACCGGATCAGCGCGTCCTTGTCGCTGGCCAGTTCGTACATGTTGTCCGTGGCGACGATCCCCGGCCGCTCGCCGTCGATCAGCCGCCGGAGCTTCCGGTGGGAGACGACGTCGCGCTCGATGGACTCGCCGTCGAAGATCACGAGCGCATAGGAAGGGGCGTCCCCGCGGATATCGCCGCTCTGGACGTCCACCCCGAACACGAGCGCGTCGAGGGCACCTGTTCGCGTGCTCACGGCTGTTCGTAGGGGCCTGAATCGACATAAACCCCTTGCGCGTGCCGGAAACCAGCACGGTTTTTGGGAGTCGACGGCGAACAATTCGGTATGTCCCTTCGCAGCACACCGGACGACACCACGGCCGGTGCGGAGCTGCCGGCGGTCGTCCCGTTCGATCTCTCACCGCTGACTCGACTGAGTTGCCAGCTCGGCGAGCGAATCGTGTCCGAGGACGAATCGATACGTCGGGGCGAGTGGACCTACGTCGACGGCACCTGGTCGCTGTCGGTCTTCGAGGTGACCGACTACACCGTGGTACTGCGCGTTCGGACGCCGGTGGGCCGCCAGCGGTTTTACGGTGCAATACAGACCGACATCGAGTCCGTTGAGCCACAGCTCGAGGCCGCCGACGGCTGGCAGCGTCAGCGGTAACGTGGATCGTCCCGGCGCCAGTAACGCTTAGTGGCTACGGGGAGAACAACGACGGGTCATGGAGTACACCACGCTCGGATCGACCGGAATCACAGTGAGTCAAATCGCCCTCGGGTGCATGAGTTTCGGGTCGAGCGACGAGTGGATGCTCGACGACGAGGAAAGCCGCGAACTCATCGAGCGCGCGATCGATCTGGGGATCAACTTCTTCGATACCGCAAACGTCTACTCGAACGGTGAGAGCGAGGAGATTCTCGGGGACGTGCTTGCGGAGTACGACCGCGACGAACAGGTCGTGGCCACGAAGGTCTTCGGCGAGATGGACGAGGGCAACCCGAACTCACAGGGGCTCTCCCGGAAGGCGATCGAACAGGAGCTGTCGAACTCGCTGGACCGCCTGGGGATGGAGACGATCGATCTCTATCAGATCCACCGCTGGGACTACGACACGCCCATCGAGCAGACGCTACGAACGCTCGACGATACCGTCCGCCGCGGGCAGGTCCGACACGTCGGGGCCTCGTCGATGTGGGCCTACCAGTTCGCCGAGGCGCTACACACCAGCGATCGGCTCGGCCTGGAGCGGTTCGCCACGATGCAGAACCTCTACAACCTCGTCTACCGGGAGGAGGAACGCGAGATGCTCCCGCTCTGTGACCGAGAGGGGGTCGGCGTCATGCCCTGGAGTCCGCTCGGGGCTGGCTTTCTGACCCGGCCACACGAGGAGTTCGAGGAGACCACGCGGGGCGAACACGAGAGTTCGATCGGTCGTCCCTATCCGGAGGGCGGCGGCCGGGAGGTAAACGAGCGCGTCCAGGAACTCGCCGCCGAGAAGGGCGTGACGATGGCCCAGATCGCGCTGGCCTGGCAGTTCCACAAGGACTGGGTAACCGCACCGATCGTCGGCACCTCAAGCATCGACCACCTCGAAGACGCCGTCGAGGCGCTGGAGATCGACCTGACCGACAGCGAGATCGAGTACCTCGAAGCGCCCTACGAGCCGGTGCCGATATCAGGCCACGAGTGATTGCCGCAGTATCTACTGCCCCCGACGCGACTCGGGAACTGGAACGACGACCCCGAACACCAGCCGATTGGCCCCGAAGCCGATCCCCGTCCCGACGAGTACGAGCGCCAGCACCGACAGGACGGGTCGGTAGGTGACCCACAGCCAAATCAGTCCGAGCACGATCGCGCCGCCGACGACCGCCGTGAGGTGATCACCGTTGTATCCGCGGTCGCTCGCGCCGGCGACGGCGGCGGTCGCGACCGCCGCGACCGGGACGACCCACCACAAGCTGGCTTCGATACCGACGACGAGCGCGAGCAGTCCGCCAAGTGCTGCGTTCGTCACGCCGGCACCGAGTTCCCTGCGGACGATCGGGTCGAACAGGCGCTGTAGCACACCGGAGGATGGCGGGCCGGCGATTGGAAAAGCTGCCGATCGGCGCGCGTTCGCAGGTACCGGGAACCGGCACAACGGTAACAAGCGCGCAACGACGAGAGAGGGTATGGACCGAGAGGACACGCCGCGTTCCGGATCGTCGGTGTCCGGGCATGCCGGGGACCCACCAGCTGGTCACTCCGGGGAGCCGACAGGCCATCCCGGTGGATCAGCCGGCCATCACGGTGGATCGTCCGGGCATCCCGGCGGGTCGCCGCCGGGCTCGGGATCGTCCGAAGCGACGGGGCACCCGGGCGGCTCACCGATGGCACGGGACTTCTCGCGGACGCCGCTGATCGTCACCTGGGAACTGACCCAGGCCTGTGGCCTGGAGTGTGACCACTGTCGGGCGGAGGCCCAGCCCGATCGCGACCCCGAGGAACTGACCACCGAGGAGGGTAAACGACTTCTGGAGAGCGTCGCGGACTTCGGCCATCCACCGCCGATTCTCGTCTTTTCGGGCGGCGACCCGCTCGAACGGCCGGACCTGGACGAACTGGTCGATTACGCCACCGAGCTGGGCCTGCCGACGGCGGTGACGCCAGCGCCGACACAGAAGCTCACACGGGAGGTCGTCGAGCGGTTCGCCGACGCCGGGATCCACCGGATGGCGCTGAGCCTCGACGGCCCGGACGCCGAGAGCCACGACGACTTCCGCGGGGAGTCGGGCAGCTACGAACGCGTCCGGCAGGCCGCCGAGTGGGCCGACGAGGCCGGGCTGTCCATCCAGATCAACACGACCGTCACCGCGAACACGGCGGCGTCGCTGCCGGCGATCGCCGACCAGGTCGAGGAGCTCGGGGCGGCCATGTGGGAGGTATTCTTCCTCGTGCCGATCGGCCGGGGGGCCGAACTGGCTCAGCTCACGCCGGCCGCGGCCGACGAGTGGATGGCCTGGCTCTATCGGCGCCAGCGCGACGCGCCGTTCCGGCTGATCACCGTCGAAGCCCCCCAGTACCGACGGATCGCCCGCGAGATCGAGGGCGAACCGGTCTCGGTCGGCTCGACCCACGCCGGCTCCGGGTTCGTCTTCGTCAGCCATCGCGGCGAGGTCTACCCCTCTGGCTTTCTCCCCGAATCGGCCGGCAACGTCCGCGAGACGGATCTGGTCGAGTTGTACCGCGACTCGGAGCTGTTCCGGCGGCTGCGCGACACCGGGAAGCGCTCGGGTCGCTGTGGCCAGTGTCCCTACCGGGAGCTGTGTGGCGGCTCCCGGTCGCGTGCGTACGCGGTGACTGGTGATCCACTCGCCAGCGACCCGCTCTGTCCGCTCGTCGGTCGTTAGTCGCCGGCAGGCCGTGGAAGTTCTATTTCGAACGCCGTACCGCCGATGTCGCTGTCCTCGACGCTGATCGACCCGTCGTAGCGCTCGATGAGTTGATCGACGATGTACAGCCCGATCCCCGAGCCGTTGCTGTCGGGCCCGAGTTCACCGCGCTCGAACAGCGAGCCGCGCTGTGGGTCGGGGATCCCCGGACCATCGTCGGCGACTCGGATCGTCACGATCCCGGGATCGGTCTCGACCGTCACGATCACGCGCGGATCGTCGCTGTCGTTGTGCGTGACGGCGTTCGACAGGAGGTTGTGCAACACCGTCGCGAGCAGTTCGTCCGCCTGCACCGCGACGTCCGGCACGGGTTTGGACAGCGAGACCGTCGCCGCGGGATAGCGATCTCTGAGGTTCTCGACCTGCGTGGTGAGGACTTGCTGGAGGGCAATCGGTCGCAGGTCAGCTTCGTCGTCTTCCAGGGCGGAGACGAACGTCCGGAGCCGTTCGGTGATATCGATCGCCTCGCTGGTCGTCCGCTGAAGCCGTTCGAGGGGCTCGGCGCCGTCGTCGTCGACGTAGCGTTCGAGGGCGTCGGCCGTGCCGGCGATGACCTGGAGGTCGTTACCGATGTCGTGGCGGACGATCCGGTTGATCAGCGCCAGCTTCTCGCGTTCGTCGGCCAGTTGCTGGCGTTCGCGCTCGCGTTCGGCGGCGAGCGCGAGCCGGCGAGCGTCGTACCAGCCGACGATCAGGCCGCCGAGGCCGCCGCTCGCGCTGTTGCCGACGACGATGATCTCTGGGTCAGCAAGGGTGACGCCGCCGCTGGCCTCGAAGATGACCAGCGCGAACCCGGTCACTGTCGAGACGCCAGTCCCGATCGCCCACCAGAACCCGACGTGGACGCTCTGCTCGGCAGTCAGCCCACAGTGCCAGATCAACAGGCCGGCGGCGGCCACGGCAGTGGCGAGCGCGAGCGGGAAGACGCCGCCGAAAAACAGTCCGAGCGGGGTCGCAAACCCGGCGAACAGCTGCGCGATGAGAAGGGCCGCCAGCCCGAGTCCAACACCGGTGATAGTCCCGCTGACTCCGATGCGGACGAGCCGAGGCGGTAATCGTGTAGCCACTTGCTTGCCGATCGAGTCAGGCGTTGGTCGACGTCGCAACGTACGCGCCGTATGCGATCGATCCCCCTAACCGTTCTGTTTGTGCTGTACTTTGCGTTACGTCTCGCCGGCGTCCGGAAACGGCACGTCGATCGCCTGGCCGTCCTCGGCGACGAACACGCGCTCGCCCTCGAAGATCTCGCTGGCCTCCGCTTCGAGTCGGTCCCCCTGGCCGGCGTAGCGCGTCGAGAGATGCGTCAGCGCGAGTCGCTTCGCGCCGGCCCGGTTGGCCAGCTCTGCGGCCTGTTTCGCGGTGGTGTGGCCGGTCTGTCCGGCCCGGTCGCGGCGGTCCTCGGCGAAGGTCGCCTCGTGGATCAGCAGATCGGCGTCCTCGCTCGCCTCGGTCGCGGCGGCCGTCGGGCGTGTGTCGCCCGTGTACACCACGCGCCGACCCGGTCGCGGGGGGCCGACGACCTCCTCAGGCTGGATCGTCCGTCCGTCGTGTTCGACCGGCTCGCCTGCGTGGAGTTTCGAGTACTTCGGCCCCGGCGAAATGCCGAGTTCCTCCTCGGCTTTCTGTCGGTCGAACCGGCCCTTTCGGTCGTTCTCGACGAGGACGTAGCCGATCGACTTCGTCCGGTGGTCGGTCTCGAACGCCTCGATCGTGTATTCGTCGGTGTCGAGCACCGTGTCGCCGGGACGGATCTGATGGATCCGGAGCGGATAGGTCGGCCGTTCGCCGGTCGCCTCGATCAGCTGTTCGAGCTGACGGCGGGTCCCGTGGGGCGCGTGAATCGCCAGCGGGTCGGTCCGGTCGTTGAAATCCAGCGTCTGCAACAGTCCGGGGATCCCGAGGACGTGATCACCGTGCAGGTGCGTGACGAAGATGTGAGAGACGTCGAAACCGGTCGAAAAGCGCATCATCTGGCGTTGGGTCCCCTCGCCGCAGTCGAACAGAAACCGCTCGCCCTCCCGGCGCAACAGGACGGCCGAAGGGTTGCGCTCGGTCGTCGGCACGGCCCCGCTGGTCCCCAGAAACGTCACGCGCATCTCGTCGGGCACTCCGGGAGCCGCGAGTAAACCCCCTTCGGATCGCCACAGCGTTTTTACCCGTGGTTGTGTATGTCACGCATATGAAGTTCGTCATCGTCGGCTTCGGCCGGGTGGGGAAACGTACTGCACGGATTCTCGGGAGTGAAGACCACGACGTCACGATCGTCGAGATCGACCCGGAGAAAGTCGACCGCGCTCGCGAAGAGGGGTTCGACGTATTCGCGGGCAGCGGCGACGACGAGTCGCTACTTGAGGAGGCGGGCATCGCGACGGCCGATGCGATCGCGGCGCTGACCGGCGATCTCAACGTCAACTTCTCGGCCTGTATGATCGGCAAGCACCACGGCGCCCGGACAGTCATGCGGATCGACGCGGACTACCGCGCCGAGATCTACGACACCTACGCCAGCGAGGTCGACGAGGTGGTCTATCCCGAACGACTCGGCGCGGCCGGTGCCAAGACCGCACTGCTCGGTGGCGATTTCAACGTGCTGGCGGACCTGACCGAGGAGCTGTCGGTCGCGACCATCGACGTGCCCGAGGGCGCCGACGTGATCGGCGAGCGCGTCGTCGCGGTCGAGTTGCCCGGGGATGCGCGCATCTACGCACACGGCCGGCGCAACGAACCGATGTCGATCCCGCTGCCGAATACGACGATCGAAGCCGGCGATACCGTCGCTGTCTCGACCGATCCGGAATCGCTCGGCGATATTCGGGCGGCCCTCGGCGCGTAGACAGAAAGGGAAACGAGAGGGGTGGTAGTGGGTGCCCGGGCGCGCGATGAGGATGGGAGGCATACCGAACCGATGTGCGCGCCCATTCCGGTGGTGTCTTCGGGAGCCCATAAATTCACGTCAGACGGACGCAAGACCCCCGGAAGGCAGTCCGAGGGTGACCGGCACGAACACGCTCTGATCGAGTGCCGGAGCCACAACGATTATGATCCCACGCTACGGAGTGTCTAGTACGTGTGGCATGGTACCACCTGCCACTTACGTTCCACGTATGACTACGGACAAACCGGTGCCTGAAACGGACGCGGACGGACGGTACGCTGTGATCGAAACCGGCAGCGGCGAGACGATGATCTACGACCGGGACAACCCCGACGCGTGGGTACAGTCGGACCACGCCGTCGATGTCGGGACGTGACGCCGTCAGTACCGGTTATGTGACCAGTGAAATTCAGGAGTTACGTTTCTCCATGTGCTCCTCGACGGCCGCCCAGAACGGATCCGTACCCGGGTGATCGATAGGCTCGCCGTCGACGATCAAGCCGGAGCCGTCGACGACCCTCCCGACGTCGGCCGCCGGAATTTCTGCCGATTGTAGGGCCGCCAGTACGTCATCGACGCCGTCGGGGTCGACCGTCGCCAGCAGCGTCCCCTCGCTGATGGAGATCCAGGGGTCGATTCCGAAGAAATCACAGGCCTCGCGCACGCCGGGCTGGACCGGCACGCGGTCGCGCTCGATCTCGATCCCGACGCCGGCGGCTCGCCCCATCTCGAAGAGGCCACCGTAGACGCCGCCTTCGGTGGCGTCGTGCATCGCCGTGACTGGGCCGGCCGCGGCCGCCGTCAGGGCGTCTTCGACCGGGCTCATGTCGTAAAACCGGTCTTTCGCGTCCGCGATCGTCTCGGCGTCGAGCTCCCCCTCGAGTAGCGACTCGAACTGGATCGAGAGCAGGCCGGTCGCCTCGATCGCCGGGCCCTTGGTGACGATCACGCGATCGCCGGGGTTCGCGCCATCGGGTCGGACGAGATCCTCGCTGTCGCCGACAGCCATCGACGTGCCGCCACCGACCATCGGGTAGTTACAACCGGCATACCGGGCGGTGTGGCCGGTAACGACCGATACGCCGAGCTCGCGCGCTTCCCGATCGAAGGTCTCCCAGACGGTCTCGAACTCCGCGTCGGTGATCTCCGGCGGGAGGTTGAAATCGACGCTGAGATACGCCGGTTCCAGTCCCGAGACGGCGACGTCGCTGAGCAGGACGTGGAACGCGAACCACGCCGCCCGTTCGAAGCCGACCACGGGCATGATGAACACGGGGTCGGTCGCCATCGCCAGCGTCCGCCCGCCGACCTCGATCGCGCCGAAGTCGACGCCGTGCTGTGGCCCGAGGATCACGTCCTCGCGGTCGGCCCCCAGGTGCGGATAGATCTGCTGGTCGAAAAACTCGCGATTGGCCTTGCCGAGTTCAGGGTCACCCATTATCGGTTGATATCTCCCCGTGGTAGTAAGGCTTGCCGGTCCGGATCAGCCCAGCGTGATCATCGTGATGCCGGCGACGGCCAGCCCGGCGGCGACCAGCCGGATACGAAAGGCGTCCTCCTGTAGAAGGACGCCACCGAGCAGAACAGCCACGACGGCCTGGGTGTTGACGATCGGCGAGCCGATGCTCGCGGGTAGCAGCTGGAACGCGAGCAACACGAGGTGGTTGGCGACGGCGACGAGCAGGCCCGCAGCGGCGAACTTCGGGAGGTCGCGCCGGGTTTCGGCCGGCCAGGACGCACGAGCCGCAAGCGGCGCGACAAACAGCGTTACGATGAAAAACATCACGGGGAGAAACGTCTGGGGCGGGAGCGCGAGTTCCTGCATCAGGTAGCGCTTGCCCACGTCGACGACGCCGAACGCGGCGGCACTGGCCAGCGCCAGTTGAGCGGCGGTCGTCGTCGCGGCCCGACGGAACGGTTCGAGTAGCTCTCCAGGCTGGTAGTTGGCGACGTAGACGGCGGCCGTCGCGACGAGGACACCGCCGAGTTGCAGCGGCGTCAGGTGCTGGCCGAGCAGGAGGATCTCCAGCGGCAGGACGAACACGGGAACGATCTTGCTGATCGGGGCGACGTACGAGACCGCGCCGCGCCGGAGCGCTGCCAGAAACGACAGCAGGGCCAGCCCGGTCATCGCCGAGACCCCGAAGATGACCGTGAACAGCCACAGATCGGCACCGGCCGGGAGATAGTCACCATCGACGGTAAACGCGGCGACCGGCAGATACCAGAGGAACGCCGCTCCTTCGACGAGCACGAGGTACACCGGCGAAGGGTACGGTGAGAAGTACCGCTTGATGACGTAGAGATACCCACCGAGCAGTAGCGCCGACGCGACGGCGTACCCAATCCCGAGATTCACACCGGAACTACCGGACCCGGCGACAAGAAGCGTTCGCTCCGGGCCGAACAGCGTCGACCAAAGCTCGGCGGGGGCTTCGCTCCCTACCGAATGTCGAGTTCGTCGAGTCGTTCCTGAAGGGTCTCCGCGGAGGCGTGGAGTTGCTCGTGTTCCCGGTCGGTCAGGTCGTACTCGAGCACCTGGCGCACGCCGCGACGGTTGACGACGGTCGGCAGACTGAGATACACGTCATCGAGGCCGTGCTGGCCCTGCATGAGCGTCGAGACCGTCAGGATCGCGTCCTCGTCGCGGACGATCGCGTCGATGATCTCGGTCGTCGCCAGCGCGACCGCGTAGTTGGTCGCGCCCTTCTTTTCGATGATCTCGTAGGCGGCGCCCGCCACTTTCTCGGATAGTTCGTCTTTGATGTCCGAGCCACACTCCATCCGGCAGGACGCACAGTAATCGTCGAACGACATGCCGGCGAGGTGGGCACTGCTCCAGACCGGCACCTCGCTGTCGCCGTGCTCGCCGATGACGTACGCGTGGACGTTCTGGGCGGCGACATCACACTGCTGGCTCAGCACCTGTTTGAACCGCGCGGTATCCAGCACCGTCCCCGAGCCGATGATGCGCTCGTGGGGCAGGTTCGAAACGTCCCAGGTGACATACGAGAGGATGTCGACCGGATTGGTCACGACCAGCAGGACCGTCTCGGGGTCGATCCGCTCGGTGATCTGGGGGACCATGTCCTCGAAGATGGCCACGTTGCGTTCAAGCAGTTCCATCCGGGATTCGCCCGGTTTCTGGCTCGCACCCGCGGTGATCACGACCACGTCGGCGTCCCAGCAGTCCTCGTAGTCGCCGACGTATACGTCGACGGGCTCGACGAACGCCCCGCCGTGCGAGAGGTCCATCGCCTCACCCTCGGCTTTCTCCCGGTCGATGTCGATCAGTGCGATCTCCGAGACGGTGCCGCTGTTCATGAGCGCGAACGCCGTCGTCGCGCCGACGTTGCCGGCCCCGACGATGGCGACCTTTCCCTTGATGCTTGTAGTCATTCTTATCAGTCCGTTTCGGTCACGTGATCATAAATCTGCGGACAGGCGACGCGCGGTCGCGCTGTCGAACTAACTCGGACAAAGGCCGTGGTTGGGTGCCTAGCTTGCGAAAGCACAGCCGCCCTGTAGCGGTCGTCCTACGAACGCCACTCGTGACCGCAACGGTTGCACTCGAAGTACCGCCAGTCGGTCCCGCCCGGCACGCGTTCGCGGGCGGTCGTCTCTCGGTCACAACTGCCACACACCGGACAGGCCGTCATCGCCTCTGTGCTGAGGGACATATCTGTCCATATAGACCGGCCGTATATATTCTTTCGGAAGTGAGTAAAGATTTCTGGCATCGGTCGGGTCGGCCGAAACGTCAAGAGGTCTCGGTCTCGAAATCCCGAGTATGACCCGGACGACGTACACCTGTGACGGGTGTGGGACTCAGCTGGACAACGAAAAGGACATCCAGAAAAGCACTGGGACGATCCGCCCGGACTGGCAATGTCGGACCTGTGGGACGACCGTGCCGTCGGTCGTCGCCGAACGGATCAGCCATCAAAAGCAGAACGCGACGGAGTAAAGACCGCTGGCACCCACGGATTGACCGAATGGACGGAAACGAGCGATCGATCGTCGCGTTCGCGAGTTCGGCCCACACGCTCGTCCACACGTACGAGCTGTCGATCCCGATCTTCGTCGTCGTCTGGTTGCAGGCGTTCGACGCGACGACGGCACAGCTCGGACTGGCGGTCACCGGCGGCTACGCGCTGTTCGGGATCGGCGCGCTGCCGGGCGGGGTGCTGGCCGATCGGTTCGGCTCGCGACGGCTCGTCGCCGGCGGCCTCGCCGGCATGGGGCTGTCGTTTCTGGCGCTGAGTTTCGCGAACGGGCTGGTCGCCGTCGCACTCGCGCTGGCCGGCTGGGGCGTGGCCGCGAGCGTCTACCATCCCGCGGCGTTGTCGCTGCTGTCGACTGGCGTCGAGAACCGCGGCACGGCCTTCGCCTACCACGGGATGGCCGGCAACGCCGGCATCGCGCTCGGGCCGCTCGTCTCCGCACTGCTCCTGATGGCGTTCGACTGGCCGACCGTGGTCCGGCTGCTCGTCGTCCCGGCGGTCGCAGTCGCGGGGTACGCCCTCGTCGTCGAGTTCGACGAGATGGCCGCCGTCGATGCGGGTGTCCGCGGGTCCGACGCCGACGGGCCGGGTCGCACAGTCTCGCTGTCGTCCGTACTCGCCGACAGCCGGACGCTGTTCACCGCCGGCTTCGTGCTGGCGCTTGCGATCGTGATGGCCAACGGGCTGTTTTACCGCGGAGTGTTGACCTTCCTGCCGGAGGTGCTCGGCGGGTTCCTGCCGTCGATCGATCTCGTCGGTGTCTTCGAGGCCGACAGCGATCTGGCTGGTGAGTTCGACACCGCGTCGTATCTCTACGCCGGGCTGTTGCTGGTCGGGATCGGCGGCCAGTACGCCGGCGGGAAACTCTCCGATCGCGTCCCTCCGACGCTGGGGCTCGTCGGAACGTTCACGGCGCTGGTGGTGGTCGCCCTCGCGTTCGTCCCCGCGGCCCGGATAGGGCTGGTTCCCTTGCTCGCCGCCAGCGCGCTGCTGGGCCTGTTCCTGTTCGCGCTCCAGCCGCTCTACCAGGCGACAGTCGCCGTCTACACGCCGGCGGACGGGCGCGGGCTGTCCTACGGCTACACGTATCTGGCCTCCTTCGGCGTCGGCGCGACCGGCGCGACGATCGCCGGCTATCTCCTTTCGGCGCTGGGTACTGGCGGGACCTTCTTCGCGCTTTCGGTGTTTCCGGCGCTCGGGGGCGGGTTCGCGCTGGCACTGTACCGATGGGATCCAGCGTGACCGGCCCGTTGCTCGGAATGCCTCATAGTGACCGTTGTGAGTCTGTTCCAGGTCGATCCCATAAGTGCGGTCGCACCGGTAAATCGTTACAACGGTCACTATCGCCGCCCGGCGGCTTTTTGCGCTCCGGCCCTCTCTAGTGAGTATGCGCGTACTAGTCACTGGGGCAACAGGATTCGTCGGCAGTTCTCTCGTTCCGGCCTTGCTCGACGCCGGCCACGAAGTCGTTGCGATGACTCGCGACGCCGATCGATACGACCCACCGGACGGCGTCGATGTCGTCGAGGGCGACCTCCTGGAGCCGGAGACGCTAGCCGGTGGCTTCGACGGTATCGATGCGGCCTACTATCTGGTGCACTCCCTGCAGACGGGCGGGGACTTCGAGGAGCGCGATCGGAGGGCCGCGACCAACTTCTCGGCGGCCGCGAGCGCGGCCGGCGTCGACCGCGTGGTCTACCTGGGCGGCCTGGGCGAGACCGGCGACGACCTCTCGCCGCACCTGCGCTCGCGCCAGGAAGTCGAGCAGTTGCTCGCCCGCGGCAGTTACGACCTGACGACGCTGCGGGCGGCGATCATCGTCGGCGCGGGCAGCGTCAGCTTCCGGATGGTCCGCCAGCTCGTCTCGAAACTCCCGGTCATGGTCGCGCCCCGCTGGGTGTACACCGAGTGTCAGCCCATCGCGATCGCGGACGTCGTCTCGTATCTCGTGGGCGTGCTTGCGGAACCAGCGACCGCCGGCGGGACCTACGAGATCGGCGGTCCCGAAGTACTGACCTACAAGGAGATGCTCGTCCGGACGGGCGAGGCGATGGGCACGCGGCCGCTGATCGTTCCGGTCCCGGTGCTGTCGCCGAAACTCTCCTCGTACTGGGTTGACCTGGTGACGGACATCCCCAGATCGATCTCCCATCCGCTGATCCTCGGACTGAAGAACCCTGTCGTCGTGACCGACGACAGCATCGACCGGCACGTCACCGTCGAGCGGACGCCGTTCCAGCAGGCCGTCGAGCGCGCGCTGGCGGAGGAGTCGGCGTGAACGACGGCGAATCCCCGTCCAGAATACCGTCGCGCAACGCCGCGCCGGCCGATGCGGCCGACGGTCGACGGGACGTTCCGGTGGATCGCGAAGACCGGTGGGTCTACGAGAGCATCGTCGGCGCGATCCCGGGCGTGGAGTTCTCCCGGACGCAGGCGATGGGCATACAACTCGCGCTGTTCGGGATCGGCGTGGTCGTGCTGGGAGGAGCGACCGATCGCTGGGCGGCCGTACCTACCGGGCTGGCCGCAGTCGCAGTCGTCTCGGCCGGGAGCGTCCTCATGCTGACGCTCGGCCGGCGCATCCGGGGGCTCGGCGTGCCACGGCGGTACACCCACGCGCTGTTCGGCTCACAAATCGAGATCGTGCTGGGCGTGTTCTCCTACGTCGGGTTGATCACGTACCTGTTCGTGGCCGAGCCACGCGAGGCCGGCCAGCCGCTGTTAGAGGGACTGCTCGGGCCGGAACCGTCGCTATTCGCGGTGTATTTCACCCTGCTCGTGCTGTGGGACGTCTGCTACCGCATCGGCACGGGCTGGTGGGCCAGCGTCGTCGGGCTGTGGCGATCGGTCCTGTTCGCCGATCGGTTCGATCACCCGACCAGACGTGCCCTGATCAAAGTCGATCTCGTCACGATCGGGTTCGCCGCCGTCCAGCTCGTGCTGTTGCCGTTTCTGGGCGGACAGCGACTCCTGCAGTTGCTCGTTGCCGGTCACGTCCTCGCAGTAACGGTGGTGTCGGGCCTCTCGGTGCTGGTGCTGTGGCGCAGCTAGCCCTGTGCGAACGCCTGCAGTTGCTCGCCGGGAACAAATCCCTCGGCGATTCGGTCGGCCGGTTCACCGTCCTGGAACCTGACGAACGTCGGAACGCTCGCGATCTCGTATTCGTCGATCAGCGGCGGATCGTTCCGGGGGTTGATCATCCCGACGACGACGCCCTCGCGAGCGACGCCGCCGAGGACAGGCTCCATCGACGCACAGATGCCACAGCCGTCGGTGTAGAACTCGACGAGCACGTCCTCGTAGGTGTCGACGAACGCCGCCAATTCCTCTCCGTCGGCCAGGTTGACGGGGCGCCCGGGCGGCTGTTCCGGATCAAATGTAGCACTCATTACTAACCGAAACGGGCTCGAGAGTCCTTAGTGCTGCGGTCTCTACAGGCGGGGCAGGCCGAGGCGGTTCACCGAATCGGAAGGTTCTTTTTTGTCACTTACTGATCGGTTAGTCAGGAATGGACGCTTCGACCGGGGACCCGGCGGGGGAGATAAGCGAGACGCGACGGGAGTTGCTCGAAGCTACCCGCGATGCGATGTGCAAACACGGCTTTGCGGACCTGACGATGCAGGCCATCGCCGACGAGTCCGAGAAGAGCAAGGCGGCCCTGCACTATCATTTCGATACGAAGGCGGAACTGCTCGCCGAGACGCTGTCGTACCTGCTCGCTGAGTTCATCGAGCAGGTCGATACCGGGCCGGACGGCGATCCGGAGGCGCGACTGCAGGCGCTGACGGAGGCCCAGCTGTTCGGCCCCAACGGCCGGGACGGCGACTCCAGCGGCCACTGGGAGTATCACTCCATGCTGATCGAGATTCAGTCGCACGCCCCCCACAACGAGACGTTCAAGGGGCAGTTCACGACCAACTACGATCACGTCCGGCAGCTGTACGCCGAGATCATCGAGGACGGTATCGAGCAGGGCGTCTTCGAACCGGTCGATCCCGAGGGGACCGCCGCGCACATCATGGCCGTCATCAAGGGCGCGCGCGTCCACCACGTCACGACCGACCGCGACGACATCGCCGAGACCGTCCACGAGACGCTGCAGGAACAGGTGTTTGACTCGCTGCGTTCCTGACAGTCTGTTTTCCGTCCAGTCACCCGAGCGCGACGTCGAGATACAGCATCAGGACCACGCCGACCATCAGTCCGAGCGTCGCGACCCGTTCGTACCCCCGGGTGTGCGTTTCGGGAACGATCTCGTCGCTGATGACGAACAGCATCGCGCCAGCGGCAAAGCCCATCGCGTAGGGAAGCAGCGGTTCGAAGACGACAACTGCGGCCGCCCCGGCCACCGCGAGCGGGACTTCGACGACGCCGGCCCGGATCCCCGCGAAGATCGCGTACGCGCGCCGGTTGAGGCCCGCGTTGATCGCCGCGACCGAGACGGCAAGCCCCTCCGGGACGTTCTGGATGCCGATCGCGACCATCAGCGGCAGGGCGTCCGCGACGTTGCCCGACCCGAATCCGACCCCGACGGCCAGCCCTTCGGGCATGTTGTGCAGCGTGATCGCGAGGATGAACAGGACGACCGACGCAACGCGTGGATCGTCGACGGAGGGGACGGTCTCGCCCGGCCCGGCCGCGTCGCTACGCTTGCGACCGGTGAGCAAGTAGTGGGCGTGTGGCACGATCACGTCGCTCCGGTCGAGCGCGAGCGCACCCAGCAACACCCCAAAGAGGACCGGCAGAGGCTGGATCAGTCCCTCGGCAGCCACGCCGGGGACGACGACCTCGGTCGCCTCGATCCCGGGCAGGATCAGGCTCGTGAACGCGGCAGCCATCATGACGCCCGCTGCGAACCCCAGTGCCGCGTCCAGGGTTCGCTCGCTGGGATCGCGCCAGACGAGTATCAGCGACGCCCCCAAGAGGTTCATCGTCGCGATGAAGAGTCCCCCCACGAGCCCGTGGACGATGACGTTCGTCCCGAAGAGATCGGTAAAGGCGGTTGCGACGCTCATACCGACCGCCACCGGTTCGCCCCATGATATCGACGATCCGTCCACGTGAGTCGCTCGCGCATTCGTTACTGGTGACTTCTGAGAGTGGCCGTATGAAACTACGCATCCCGCTGCTGACAACACAGGTGGACATCACCGGTCGCTCTCTCAGCGATACGGGGGAACTTAGCCAGATATAACATAATTGTTTATTATGGTTGGCGCTGAACTATCAGACGGTGAGATACCCAATGAAAGCATTTGTCATGGAAGACGTCGGCGAGACGGCAGTCGTCGAGAAAGAGCGGCCGGAGGCCGGGCCGATGGACGCGATCATCAAGCCCACAGTCGGACTGGTCTGTACCTCGGACGTACACACCGTCCACGGCGCGATCGGCGAGCGAGAGAACCTCACACTGGGTCACGAAGTCGTCGGCGTCGTCGAGGAGGTCGGCGAGGCGGTCGAGGACTTCGAGCCCGGCGACCGCGTCGCGGTCGGCGCGATCACGCCCGACTGGAACTCCGAGGCGGCCCAGGACGGGCATCCCTCCCAGTCGAACGGTGCGCTGGGCGGCTGGAAGTTCGCCAACGTCAAGGACGGCACGTTCGCCGAGTACGCACACATCAACGACGCTGACGGCAACCTCGCGCACATTCCCGACGGCGTCACCGACCACGAGGCCGTCTACACGGCCGACATGCTCTCGACGGGCTTCGCCGGCGCGGAAAACGCCGACATCCCGATGGGCGGGACAGTCGCGGTCTTCGCGCAGGGGCCTGTCGGGATGATGGCGACGAAAGGCGCGGAACTCCAGGGTGCCGGGCGGATCATCGCCGTCGAGACTGTCGAGAACCGGAAGGAGCTGGCTCGCGAGTACGGAGCCACCGACATCGTCGACTTCCAGGACGGCGATCCGGTCGAGCAGATCATGGAGCTGACCGACGGCGAGGGCGTCGACGCCTCGATCGAGGCGCTCGGGGCCGACGAGACCTTCCAGGACTGCATCCGGGCGACAAAGCCGGGCGGCACGTTCTCGAACGTCGGCTATCACGGCGACGGCGAGTTCCGCCACGTCCCCCGCGAGGAGTGGGGCGTCGGGATGGCCGAGATCGACATCGTCACCGACCTCTGTCCCGGCGGGCGCCTGCGCATCAGGCGGCTGCTGAACCTCCTCGAGCAGGGGAAGGTCGACCCGACGAAGATGACGACCCACGAGTTCGACTTCGAAGACATCGAGACGGCCTTCGAGATGATGGACACCAAAGAGGACGACATCATCAAGCCGCTGATCCACTTCGAGTGATCGGCGCAACACCGTCCCGTTTTTTTGTCGTTGTAGCGGCTGAGTGTATCAACTCCTGTCGCTCGTCCCAGTCGAGTACGCCGGCACGTCTATCGCCGTCACAGGAGATTGATCGCCCAGCGGATCCCCGCGAGCACGAGCAGCGCGGCACCCTCCAGTCGGGTCAACTGTCGGCCAGTCCACAGCAGCGCGACGACCAGCAGGACCGTTCCGAACAGCCAGACGACGCTCCGGGGAGCCTCCGGCGAGACCGAGAGCGGACCCAGCAACCCGGCGATACCGAGCACGCCCAGCATGTTGAACAGGTCGCTCCCGAGGAGGCTGCCGACCGACAGCCCGGAGTGACCCCGTCTGGCGGCGACCAGCGCGGTCACCAGCTCCGGCGTCGACGTGCCGGCGGCGACGACGGTGACGCCGATCGCCCACTCGGAGACGCCCGCGGCCGCCGCGATAGCCGAGGCACTGGCGACCAGCAGCCGGGCGCTCCCGACGACCAGGACGAGACCGGCGAGGAGGCGAGCGGCGTCGGCCAGCGGCCGCGTCGGCTCGGCCGGTTCGGCGACGGTCTCGATCGAACCGCTGCGGACCACGATCGACAGGTAGGCCAACAGTCCCAGCAGGAACAATCCCCCTTCCAGTCGGGTGAACCGGCCGTCCTGGATCAGGACGAGCAGCGCGACGGCGGCCAGCGCGAGCGCGACACCGTCCCGACGAACGAACCGGCGCGTCCGGTCGAGCGTCCCGAGCAGCGCCGTCATGCCGAGGACGAACCCGAGGTTGAACACGTTCGAGCCGACGACGTTGCCGACGGCGATATCCCCGCGACCGGCCAGCGCCGCTTCGGTAGTGACGGCGAACTCCGGCATCGAGGTCCCGAACGCGACGACAGTCAGCCCGACGACGAGGCGACTGACGCCCAGCCGCGTCGCCAGCGCCGACGCGCCATCGACCAGCAATCGGGCACCGATCCAGAGCCCGCCGATCGTCGCGGCGATCACGACGGCGTCGATCGAGAGACTGGCCATCGTCGATCACTTGGTCCGGCCACGCCGAAAGATCCACTGTTTCGAACCCAGTAGTACCACTGATGACTGACTGGGACGTGTATCTCGTCACGCAGGGCAGCCTCTCGAAGGAGCGGAGCACACGCGAGATAGTGCAGGCCGCCATCGACGGCGGCGTCGGCGTCGTCCAGCTCCGGGAGAAAGACATGTCCGCCCGCGAGCGCTACGAACTCGGCCTGGATCTCCGGGAGATGACCCGCGAGGGCGGCGTGGCGCTGATCGTCAACGATCGCGTCGACATCGCGGGGGCGATCGACGCCGACGGCGTCCACCTGGGTGACGCGGATCTCCCCATCGAAGTCGCCCGGGAGTCGCTCGGCGAGGACGCCATCGTCGGCCGCTCGGTGTCGTTCGTCGAGGACGCCCGCGAGGCCCAGCGGGCGGGCGCGGACTACCTGGGCGTCGGCGCGATCTACGCGACCGGCTCGAAAGACGACATCGACGAGGAGGAGTACGCGATCGGGCTCGATCGCCTGGAGTCGATCGTCGAGGCCGTCGACATCCCGGTCGTGGGCATCGGCGGCGTCGACGCGAGCAACGCCGGCGACGTGGCGGCGGCCGGCGCGGACGGTGTGGCGGTCATCACGGCCATCACGGGGGCGGCCGATCCCGAGTCGGCGACACGGCGACTGGGTGCGGCCGTGCAAGCAGGGCGAACTGACGGATAGATCGCCGTAACGCACAAGCCCCGGCCACCGAAATGAGGGGTATGGTCCGCATTCCGTTCGGGATCCGCCAGCTCGATACGACGATCGACGGCGGTGCCCCGCCGGGGAGCGTCGTCCTGCTCTCGGGGGAGGCCGGTGCCGGCGCTCGCGAGTTCATGTACACCAGCCCGCTGATCACCGGGCTCGCGACGGCCGATCCGGAGCTGTTCGACCTCTACTACGGCGATCTCCCGTCAGACGCAGAGCTGCCGGACGAGGTGCATTACGTCTCGCTGACCGCGAGCGAAGACCAGTTTCGGGCGGAGGCCAGTCGCGCCTTCGAGGACGATCTCTTCGAGACGGGGATGGAGGCGGTCGAATATCACGACCTCTCGACGACGTATTTCCACGTCAGCCCCATCCCCCGACGGTGGTACGCCGAGCGCGCACCCTCGATCAAGGACATCCGGACACGGGACGACCGCGAGGAGCTGCTGACGGTGCTGGGCAACCTGCTCAGCGAGAACGCCCGGAACAACCTGGTCGTGATCGACTCGCTGTCGGACCTGATCAGCGCCGTCGGCGACCGGGCCGACATCGAATGGGCCGACGTGACGTTCTTCCTGAAGGGGCTCCAGAAGGTCGCCCACGAGTGGAACGGGCTCATCCTGACCTATCTCAACTTCGAGACGATCTCGGAGACGCGAAACGGACAGCTCGTCGACGCCGCCGACGGGACGCTCAAATTCGAGTGGGCCAGCGGCGGCTCGACGCTCGCCCGGACGATGGTCGTCAAGCAGTTCCGTGGCGTGTTGAGCCAGCTGGATTCGGAGGACATCGTCCGCTTCGAGACGGAATTTACCGACGCCGGCTTCGACATCAGCGACGTCCGGAAGATCCGCTAGATTCGCTGTTGAGAATGTGTGGGGAACCCTTAACTACGGGCTGGCCGATATCCAGGTGATGGCGGGCGAGTCACAGGAGAACCTGACAGTGTCGCTGCCGCCGGAACTGGAGTCGTGGCTCGACCAGCACGCGGCACAGCGTGACATCGATCAGGAGACTGTGCTTGTCCAGCTACTCGCGTCCTACCGGGAACTCGCCGACGGAGACGGCGATCCACTCGCCGACCCCGACGCGGTCGAGCCGGCCGTCCGATCGGTCGTCGCCGATCGGCTGCCCGACATCGCCGAGGCCCTCAGGGAAGAACTAGACCAGGATGGGGCAGAAACACGCGAGCGCATCGAAGCGGTCGAGACCGACTTCCAGGAGAAGCTCGATGACGTGCGCCAGCGTGTCGTCCAGGTCAAACGCGAGGCCGACGCGAAAGCACCAGCCGACCACACTCACGAACAACTGGAGACACTCCTCGACCGCCTCGATGCGGTCGAATCCAGACTCGAGCGAGTTGATGGCGAACTCGATCGGATCGAGGGAATCGAAGCCGGACTGGACCGGATCGACGATATCGAGACGGAGCTCGACGGCGTCGAGTCGCAACTCGCCGAGCTTCGTGCTGAACTCGATGACGCACCGACTGAGAGCGAAATTTCACAACTGGCCACCGACCTGTCCGATGCCCAGGAGAAGCTCCGAACGGTCGCCTGGGTCGTCCGCGATCTCCGGGACAGCGGCGGTGGGACGACCGTCGAGACGATCAAGCGCGACGCCGCCGAACAGGACGTTCGCCGCGCCCGCTGTGAGAACTGCGGCGAGGGCGTCGAGATCGGGTTGCTGACCGAGCCGTCGTGTCCGCACTGTTCGGCAGCGATCGACGGGTTCGAACCGTCGAGCCGGATCCTCGGACTCGGCAGCGCGAAGCTGACCACCGCATCGGGGATCGGGTCGGGCGCCGACGAGACGGGCGACGAAGTCGACGCGATCGACACCAAGAGTGAGACACGATGAGCGACGATCCGACCGACGACATCGACCCGTTCGAGGATATCGAGACCGAGGAGACGCCGGACGGCGACCCCTTCGATGAACTCGAACCGGACGATCGCGAGCTCAGCGGTAACGGCGATTCCAGCAGCGGTGGCGACGGGGTCGACGGCGAGCCCGGCCTCGACGAACAGCCGTTCGAGGGCGTCAGCGTGACCGAGACCGACGGCGAGCGACCCCGGCGGTCCGAAGGGGATCCGTTCGCGGATCTCACGGAGGGATTCGAGGACGACCCCTTCGAGGGCGGTGACTGGGACGCCAGCGGGACCGACGAGTCCGTCTGGGAGGACCTCTCGGCCGAGTCCGAGATCGAAATCGAGGAGGAAGAAAGCGGCCGTCGGGTCTCGGAGGTGAACAAACACAGCTTCTGCGAGCAGTGTGAGTACTTCACGAAGCCGCCGGAGATTTCCTGCACGCACGACGGAACGGAGATTATGGAATTTATCGACGTGGAGACGGTCCGCGTCGCGGACTGTCCGATCGTCGAGGAGCGCGAGCGCCTGGAGAGCGGTTCGATGCAACGGGAGTTCGAAGGCGACCACCCGAAGTGATTTGGTACCGTTTTCAATCCGTATGCGTCCGACCCACTACGTGAGCCGTCCGCATGATCCACTCGGAAGCAGATCTCACCGTCTCCGTCCCGCCGCGGACCGCGTTCGCCTTCGTCGCGGATCCGTACAACCTCGTGAAGCTACTTCCGGGACTGATCGACGTACGCGGCGTGAGCGAGCGCTCGGACGGCACCAGACGTGGCCGGTACCAGTACGAGCTGGCGGGGATCTCACTGGCGGGCGCGTTCGAAGAGAGCCAGCACGAGGAGCCGGCACTGCTGGTCCGGTCGCTCAGCGGCGCGATCGAGGGGACCTGGCGATACCGGTTCGAGGAGGCACCCGGCGGCACGACGATCTCCCACGCTGCGGAACTGGAGTTTCCCGAGACGGTCCTCGATCGACTGCCCAAACTCGCGGTGCAAGCGTACGTCGACGGCGAGTTGCAGACGGCGATCGCCACGCTCCGGGCGTTTCTGAACGCCGAGGAATCTGAAACGGGACAATAGCGGCTGAGATCCAGGGAAAACGGCCAGCAGCGACTACGACCCCTCGAAGAAGGAGGTCAGCAGTTTCTTTTCGGCTGCCCGGAGATGCTGGTAGAACGTCGACGGGACGACGTCCATCGAGGCGGCGAGTTGGTCGCCGTCGCTGCGGCGTGGCCACTCGAAGAAGCCGCTGACGTAGGCCTTCTGCAGCGCAGTGAGCTGTCTGTCGGTCAGTTCGTCCTCGACGGCCGCCCGGAAGCCCTGCCGGGTCTGTGTCGGCTGGTCCGACTCGTGATACGCGACCAGTTCGACGGCCCCGTAGCTGTCCTCGAGTTCGTCGACGATCGCCCGGCCGTTCTGCTCGGTCGCGACGCTGAACCGCAACTCGACGGCGTTCGGATCGAACTCGACAGTCGCGAGTTGTGCACCGTACTCCGAGAGCGTGCTCACGAACTGCGGTCGCTCGACGGCGACCTCGACCACCGGAGCGTCGTCGCTCGCGAGGACGGTCGCCTCACTGACCGCGGGGATCCCCTCGGCGGCGGTCACGACGGCGTCGATATCGCCGTCGACCTCGAAGAGCAACAGCAGGTCGCCGTCGTGACGGACGAGCGTGTTCTCGTGAACGGCGTCGTCACCGATCTCGCCAGCGAGCGCCGTCAGCGGCGTGTTGTCGTGGATCTCGACGCCGATCTCGATCACCGCGTCGGTCGTCACTGTCTGTTTGCTCAGGAGATCATTGATCGCCGCGCCGATCGAGCGCCCGAGCGCCTGCAGGACGGTCGTCTCCTCCTCGTCGAACGACTGAGTGTGGCTGTAGACGGCCAGCACGCCGTAGGTCGTCCGCCGGTAGGTCAGCGGGATGACGACCCCGTTCTCGCCGTCCCGACAGCCGGCGGGCCCGACCGCCGAATCGTCGAGGCGGGCGAGCGACTGCTCGTCGATCGCAGTCGCGAGCGGTTCGGCGCCGGGACTCGCGAGATCGATCTCCGCGTCGTCGCTGCCGGCCCGCGTCCGCACGAGCCGCGCTCCGGGATCGTATTCGCCGATCCAGGCCCGGCTGATCGCGTCGTCGCTCCCGATCCGATCGACGGCCCGCTCGTAGACGTCCGCCGTCGAGTCGGCCGTGACGACGATCTCGGTCACGTCGCCGATCAGTCCGTTGATGCGATCGAGCAGCCGCTGGAGACGTTCGCGCTCGCGTTCGATCTGGAACTCGGCTTCCTTGCGCTCAGTGATGTCCTGCTGGAAAGCGACGTAGTTGGTAACCTCGCCGGCCGAATTTCGGATCGGCGTGATCTTCAGTTGATTCCAGAACAGCGTGCCGTCCTTGTGGTAGTTGCGCAGTTCGACCGAGACAGGTTCCGCAGCATCGAGGGCGTCTCTGATCTCGCGGGTCTTCTCGATCTCGGTGTCCGGGCCCTGCAGGAACCGGCAGTTGACCCCGATCGTCTCCGCTTTGGTGAAGCCGGTGATGCGCTCGAAGGAGTCGTTGACGTAGATGAGCGGTTCGTCCGGCAGCGTCGCGTCGGCGATCGCCATCCCGACCGGCGCCTCGTCCATCGCGCGCTCCTTGAGTCGCTGTTCTTCCTCCGCGGTCCGATCGCTGATCGGCATGCGCACCCGCGAATCCGCCTCCGAGCGGATCATGACGTGCTGTTCGACCTGGTCGGCGACCGACTCGAGTACGTCGGTCTCGCTCGTCGGGACGTACGCGGTCACGTTCTGCTCGACGGCCTGTCGGGCCACGCTACCGTCCTCGACCGCCGGCACGAGAACGACCGGGAACGACGGGCGGTCCTGTCGTACCGCCCGCAGGAAGGCAATCCCGTCGAAGCCGGACGGGTGGTGATCGACGACCGCCCCGTCGACATCGTTGTCGAGGACGCGATCCAGCGCCGCCGCGAAGTCGGTCTCGACGACGACGGATCCCTGAATCGCCCGCTCCAGTCCCTCGGCGTCCACCGGGCCGGACTGTGGGGCGTCGCCCACGCGCAAGAGCCGCCGCGTCTCCGCCACCGCGTTCATACCCTCGCGTAGTGGTGGGGGGTCATTAAAATCGACCCTTGACAACGCGGGGCAATCGCGCGGCCATGCCGCTCCGCGTGCGGTCCTCGACGACCGCCTCGGCGACGTGCTGGCCGCTGATCAGCGTCATCGGAACGCCGATCCCCGGGTTGGTGTAGCTGCCGACGTAATAGAGGTCCTCGAAGTTGGCGGCGCGGTGGGACGGCCGGAGCGGGCCAGTCTGGCGCAACGTATGAGCCAACCCCAGCGCCGTTCCCTGCGGGTAGTTGTACTGGGACCGATACTCGGAGACGCACGCGGAGCGCTCGAAGACGATCCGATCGCGCAGGTCGACGCCGACGTTCTCGGCCAGTTCCCCGAGGATCTTCTCGCGGTAGCGTTCGCGGGTCTCCCCGTCGTCGTCCAGCCCCGGCGCGATCGGGACGAGGATCACGACCGCGTGGTGGCCCTCGGGCGCGACGGTGTCGTCGGTCTTAGAGGGGACCGAGAGGTAGTACGCGGGGTCCTCGGGCCAGGCCGGCTCCTCGAAGATCGACTCGAAGTGGGGGTCCCAGTCATCGGGGAACACCAGCGAGTGATGGGCGAGCGGGCCCACGTCCCCCTCGATTCCGAAGTAGTACATGATCGCCGAGGGCGCGTAGGTCTTGTCGTCCCAGTAGTCGGGTTCGTGATCGCGCTTGGCCGGCGAGAGCAGTTCCCGCTCGACGTAGGCCGGGTTGGCGTTGGCGACGGCCACGTCGGTCCGATGGCGGCCCGCGGTCGTCTGCAGGGCGACGCCGGTGGTCGTATCCTGGATATCGGTCACCTTTCGGCCGGTCTGGTACTCGACACCTAGCTCCTCGCCGAGTGCCACCATCGCCTCGACGACGCTGTACATCCCGCCCTCGGGATAGTAGACGCCGAGGTTGTAATCGACGTGGGCCATGAGATTGTAGAGCCCGGGCGTGTTGTGCGGTGAGCCACCCAGAAAGACCAGCGTGTACTGGAGCAGTTGCTGGAGTTTCGGCTCCTCGAAGTACGACTCGACGTGCTCCTGCATCGACCCCAGCAGCGACAGCCCGCGGCCGGCCCGGGCGACGTCGCGATCGAGCATGTCCCGAAACCGCGATCGGTCCTCGTAGACGAAGTGTTCCATCCCGACATCGTAGGAGTACTCGGCGGTATCGAGATACTCCTCGAATGTCTCGCCGCCGCCGTCCTCGTAGGCCGCGAAGATGTCCCGGCACTGGTCGAGATCGGGCGTCGTACTCACCCAGTCACAGTCGGCGTCGATCTCGTCGCTGTAGGGCGATCCCTTCTCGGGCTGTGGGTCGCTGTCGGCGTAGAACACCCGGTAATGGGGATCGAGCCGCTCCAGGTCGTAGTACGCCTCGGGCGAGCGGCCGAAATGCCCGAAAAACCGCTCGAAGACGTCGGGCATGAGATACCAGGACGGCCCGGTGTCGAACCGGAACCCGTCTTCTTCGATGAGGTTCGCCGCGCCGCCGAGGCGCTCGTTCTGTTCGAGCACGGTCACGTCGGCCCCGGCGTCGGCCAGATACGCGGCCGACGCGAGCCCCCCGAAACCGCCGCCGATCACTGTCACGTCCTCGCCGTCGAGTGGAGTATCGTCGAACATGGTCAGGGTACGTACCAGATCCCGCGGTCACGATCGTACCACGATCCGATGACGACGTGCGGGAGTGCGATAATACTGATGAAAATACTCCAGAACGCGACGAGACCGAGCGGGAGGGTCGCGCCGCCCAGCGGTCGGGACGAGAGGGCCCACAGCAGCGCCGCCAGCCCGAACGTGGCGATCGAGCCAGCGATCAACACGCCCCAGGCACCGAGCGCGACCAGGCGCGTGTCGTTGCTGTCCAGGACCGCCAGCAGGCCCTCGCCGTTGGACTCCTCGGCAGTGTCGTCATCGACGGCGGTCGTCCGGGCGACCTGCCGGGCGGAGTACCACAGCGGGAAGTACAGCCCGACCGCGACGACCACGGGGACGACCGCGAAATACGCGACCAACAGCAGCGTTTCGAAGAGATCAGCGGCGTAGGAACCGGTGCCCGAGGACCGGAGATAGCCCAGTCCGAGATGGGCGACGACGAGCGCCCCGTAACCGGCCCCGATCAGCCACCGCGTGGTATCGAAGTACGGGCTCACTGCCGCGAGTCCACCAGGCTCGAAGATATCGACCATGATGGCGCTGAACGTGTGGAACGTCTCGGGGAAGAAGAAGATCGGGACGGCCATCACGGCCCCGCCGCGGACTAGCGCCGCCAGCGCCCGCTGGCGGTTCGTTTGCAGGTGATCGGTGCCGTACGTGGCGTCCATAACGTGCAGTCCACCGTGGCCCCCCTTCGCGACGGCGACGCTGATCGCCAGCGCCAGGCCGGCGACCGGCGCGAGAAAGAGCAGGGCCACGAACGCGGCGATACTACCCAGGTACAGCCCCACGTACCGGAGCTGGAACTCGGTCGTCCGCCGCCTGAGGTTGTTGAAGTGTTCGAACCCGCCGTGGGGGAGGTTCATCGCGACCATCCCGAACAGGTAGACGACTGCCTGTGTCTGTAGGGACACTTCGACGCCGACCAGCGTCGCCCCGGCGAAGACGGCGATCAGCGCCAGCAGTGCCGCGCGGGACACCCCCAGCGTCGTCCCGCCCGCCACGTCGGGGACGAGCCGTACCGTCGATCGGGAAGCGTGTTCTGACATCAAACAGAACTAGTTTCGGTCACGATATCAATGCCGGACCAAACACGTTGGGCGCGGCCGATCCCACAGTCATTTTGCCCCCGGGTCTCGAAGGCCCCGACATGGGCATCCGGCAACTGCGCTGTCCCGAGTGTGGCGCGGACACGAACATGGGACTCCCTCGGGACTCGACCGTCCAGGGCATCTCGGCGACCGAGCCACCCGAACCGGACGCGGACGGCCGCAAGATCAGACCGGTCGCGTGCCCGAACGATCACGAGTTCTACGTCACGTTCACGTTGTGAACGGTGGCGGCGCCGGCACTATGTCAGTGATTTTAAATGGGTCGTCCGTGACAGCCGGTGTATGAGCCAGCGTGAGGAGTACACGATCGAAGGAATCGACCTCTCGGACGACCGGTACACAGTCGTGCAGTCGCTCGTGCGCAACAAGTACCGCGCGGAGGACGCCCGCGGGAACGTCGTGTTGCGCGGCAAGCAGAAACTGCTCAAGATGAAAGAGGAGTTCCCGTTCGTCGATGGCGACGGGAACGCGGTGTTCACCGTCAAGGCAGGGTCCATTATCGACGTGGCCGGTGACTACATCCTCACGGACGCACAGACCGGGGAGGACATCGTCATCCTGGACAACGACTACTCGATCCTCCAGGACACCTGGCGGATTCGCGACGCGCGCGACGAGCGGAAACTCGCCGAGATCAACTCCCGGGGCGCAGCGGTCACGCTCGCGCGGAACATCGTTCCGTTCGGCGGCTGGATCCCCCACAAGTACGAGATTACGGACGTCGACGGGAATCACGTCGGGAACATCTCGGGACAGTTCTCGCTGAAAGACACCTACGACATCACGATCGACGACGCCAGCGACGTGCCCAGGGAACCGATCATCGCCGCCGCGATGGTCATCGATGCGATCCAGGGTAACTGACGAAAGCGGGGGTTGAGCCTCGGCTCAACGGGCGAGAAACGACTCGGTTCGGCCATCTTATCCTGAAGTTCGCGAGCGAGCCGATATGAATATAAGAAACTTTGATTATAGTATCGTGTGATGGTAGTACGTGACGCATGGAGTTCACACGTCAGGAGTCGCTAGACCGACTTCAGGAGACGGTATCGAACGGCGACCCGATCATCGGCGCAGGCGCGGGGACGGGTATCTCGGCGAAGTTCGCCGAGCGCGGCGGCGTCGACCTGCTGATAATCTACAACTCCGGGCGCTACCGGATGAACGGTCGAGGATCGTTAGCGGGGCTGTTGCCCTACGGTGACGCCAACGAGATCGTCGTCGAGATGGGCCACGAGGTCATCCCGGTCGTCGAGGACACGCCCGTGCTCGCGGGCGTCAACGGGACCGACCCGTTCCGACAGATGGATGTCTTCATCGAGGACCTCAAGCGGCGCGGGTTCTCGGGCGTCCAGAACTTTCCAACTGTGGGCCTCATCGACGAGGACAGCGGGTTCAGACAGAACCTCGAAGAGACGGGGATGGGCTACGACAAGGAGATCGACATGATCCAGGAGGCCGCCGAGCAGGACATGCTCACCTGCCCGTACGTCTTCAGCGAGGAGCAGGCCCGCGAGATGGCCGAAGCGGGCGCGGACGTGATCGTCTCGCACATGGGCCTGACAACCTCGGGAGACATCGGCGCCGAGACCGCGCTGGACCTCGAAGCCGCTGCCGAGCGCGTCCAGGCCCACCACGACGCCGCCAAAGAAGTGAACGACGACGTCATGGTGATCTGTCACGGCGGCCCGATCGCCTGGCCCGACGACGCCGAATACGTGCTGGAGAACACCGAGGGCGTCGTCGGGTTCTTCGGCGCCTCCAGCATCGAGCGCCTCCCGACGGAGGAGGCCATCGAGAACCAGGCCCGCGAGTTCAAGGAGATCGACCTCTGAGATGCCCGACCACGAGTACTTCGTCGAACCCGACGACGTCGAGAGTCAGCTGTTCGACTGGGGCGTCCTGAAGTGGCTAAGCACGCCCGACGTGACGGGCGGCGAGCGATTCAGCGCAGGGGTCGTCAAACTGGAGCCGGGGAAGGGCCACGAACGCCACACGCACCCCGACAGCGACGAGATCCTCTTCGTCATCCGGGGCGAGGGCGAGCAGGAAGTCGCCGATCAGACGCGTGAGATCTCGGCCGGCGAGATGGTGTTCGTCCCCGAAGGCGTCGAACACGGCACCGTCAACACCGGCTGGGAACCGCTGTTGTTGCTCGCGGTCTACGCGCCGCCGGGCCCCGAAGAGGTACTTCGAGACCTTCCGGAGTGTGAGATCGTTCCGCCGGGAGAACTGCCGACGCCCGAGAACGTGGAGGAGCGAGCATGACTGGCGTCCGAGAGGTGAAACGATGAGCGTCGTCATCGTCGGCACGCTCGATACGAAAGGCGAGGAGATCGGCTTCGCGCGGGACGTCCTCCGCTCGCAGGGCGTCGACGTGCACGTGATCGACACGGGCGTGATGGGCGACCCGGAGATCGACCCGGACACCACCGCGAGCGAGGTTGCCGAGGCCGCCGACACGACGCTGGAGCACCTCCGCGAGGACGCCGAGCGCGGCGAGGCGATGGAAGCGATGGGCGAGGGCGCGGCCGCGATCGTCCAGCGGATGCACGACGACGGCGAACTCTCGGGGGTGCTCGGACTCGGCGGGTCGGGCAACACCTCGATCGCGACCACCGCGATGCGCGCGCTGCCGGTCGGGGTCCCCAAGGTGATGGTCTCGACGATGGCCTCCGGCGACACCGAGCCCTACGTCGGGGCGAAGGACGTGATGATGCTGTACTCGGTGGCCGACATCGAGGGGCTCAACCAGCTCTCCCGGAAGGTGATCGCCAACGCGGCGCTGGCGATGGTCGGGATGGTCACGAACGAGCCCGACGTCGCCGTCGAGGACCGGCCCACCATCGGGGTCACGATGTTCGGCGTCACCACTCCGTGCGTCCAGACGGCCCGCGAGTACCTCGAAGAGCGGGGCTACGAGACGATCGTCTTCCACGCGACTGGGACCGGTGGCAGGGCAATGGAGGACCTGATACGGCAGGGAGTCATCGACGGTGTGCTGGACGTGACGACGACCGAGTGGGCCGACGAACTCGTCGGGGGCGTGCTCAACGCCGGGCCGGAGCGACTCAACGCCGCCGCGGAGACGGGAACGCCGCAGGTCGTCTCGACGGGCGCGCTGGACATGGTCAACTTCGGCCCGCGCGACTCTGTCCCCGAGGAGTTCGAGGGCCGGAAATTCCACATCCACAACCCGCAGGTGACGCTGATGCGGACCACGGCCGAGGAGAACGCCGAACTCGGGGAGATCATCGCCGAGAAGCTCTCGGCGGCGACCGGCCCGACCGCGCTGTACCTGCCGCTTGCGGGCGTCTCGATGATCGACGTCGAAGGTGAGGACTTCCACGATCCCGAGGCCGACGCGGCGCTGTTCGAGGCGCTCAGGGAGAACCTGTCCGGATCGGTCGAACTGGTCGAGATGGAGACCGATATCAACGACGAGGCGTTCGCGCTGGCGATGGCCGAGACGTTGGACGAGTATATGCGCGACGCCGGCATCGGACCCGAAGAGTGACTGTCAGAGGAGGGGCGGTGTCACCGACCGCATCGCTCGTCTCTGATTCCGCGGAGATTGACGGATCCACACGCGGACGGCAGGCCGGTCAGGCCCCGTAGCCGTCGCCCTCGACCGGACCACTGAACACGCCGTAGAGGAACTTGAAGTACCACAGCACGAGCAGCAGGACCGGGAACCCGAGAAACGACGCCATTAGAGATAGTGATTAGTATTTAGACCAGTGAATTAATACCTATATCGAATCTATGCTACTCGTGGGTCAAAACAGTGGCCGAGAACCGAACGTTCCAAGACCACGAACGAGTCGAACAGTCACATCACCGCCACAGTCGCCGTCGTACTCGCGGCGGAGAGAGACAAATATAGATTTGAAGACATAACTAACGAATGTCACTACAAGGACACTTCATCCGGCTGGGAATCGGGGTGCTCGTCTGGATAGGCACGTTCTTCCCGTTCCGGCGAATGGTCAGCGAGGTGTTCACTGAGGCCTCTAGGGAGTTTCAGATACGACACGCAGTCGGACTCAGCTCGACAATGGGTGCGGTGGCACTCATCGCGTGGGGGGCAGAGCCGTGGTATAGCTACAGCGTGCTGGCAGCGTGCCTCGGTTTCGTCGCGCTCTACCTTGTCCTCGTGTCGATTGAGCGGTTCAGGTCGTCGTCAGAAATAGCAATACTGTCACCTGCGCGTTGTTCCAAAGGATGCTAAAAAATCTAGACTCTCAATAGAGTAGTACGATGGGTCGGATACCGACATTCCCTGGTCAGGAACGCCAAGGATCAATCCGGCTGATACTCCGCCAAGGAACAAGCCCAGGTTGATTCCGACAAGAGACCGAACAGTACGAGAGGGGCGTATCAGTTGCATCGTATATGGATAGAGGAAGTTACGGGGCCGTCTTGGCAGTACTCTGCTGTCGAGCAGCGAACGCATGTATTCCGTTAGTTATAATCCCGAGAACAACGGCGCCGAATAGTCCTTTGAGTCCGAAGTAATACGCTGCCCCCACCATCGCGAAAATGAAGAGGTAACTGACGGGACTTCCCTCATGGCGATAAATGTCGCGGTCAAGCGCAAATATGACTACACCACCTGCCGCAATGGAAGCCGCTAGTATCCACGTTTGTAGCATATTTATCTGAAATTAGCGTCACGTCAGCTACCCACCCGTTTACGGGTGGGCTTCAGCGTGGGACTCCCAGTGGAGCGGTGCAGACAGTGAGCAGGGGATTTCTCACACCCAAAGTGGGCTTCAGTACCAGATGTACCCAACCTCGACGGGTTGGTTCGGAACGTCCCTCCTATCATTCTGTCACGTACACACGGTCACACGTCCCCGCTGTTCGAGGGCGGCTGACACTACCCCTCCACAGCCCCCGTTTTGGTTTCTGTGGAACTAGTTTTACATATGTCTTGTTTCTACTTAAATGTTAGGCAGTCTTCCGCTGTTGTAGTGTAGTTCCTCTTCCAGTTGTCGGCTTCATCTCACGTTCACAAGACCGAAGGTCTTGTGCAGCCCATCAGAACGCGTAGCGTTCTGAGGACGGCTCAAGCCGTGGGTTTTCGCCTCGAAACTCTATAACCGTCGCAGCGGGTGATTGAGCGCCACGTCACACCCGTGATCGCCGAAGACATTGCGTAACCGCACAACTGTCAGGCCCCGTAGCCGTCGCCCTCGATCGGGCCGCTGAACACGCCGTAGAGGAACTTGAAGTACCACAGCACGAGCAGCAGGACCGGGAACCCGAGGACAGTCGTGAGGTTGAGCGCGAGTGGGGAGACGACGGCCTCCTGGATCGTCAGCCCGGTCGGCGGGTAGATCGTCGGGTACAACAGCAGGGCGACGAGGAGGCTCAACAGCGTGGGCAACGCCAGGGCACTGGCCAGCCAGGCGCGGTATTCCCCGCGGCCGGCCAGGATGATGCCACCCAGTCCGGCGACGACCGAGAGGCCGACGATGGCCGCCGCAGGCACCGAGAGGATCGTCCCGGCGTGGCCGCCGGCGTCAGTTATGACGACGGTCGCCAGCAACACGACGACGCCGCCGAGATACGCGAGCGTCGCGATGATGCCGTAAGCGCTGATATCCTCGGCCAGCGTCGGCGAGGTCTTGGCCGCCAGGAACGCCGCACCGGTGACGACCGAGACGGCGACCAGGCCGACCCCCGTCAGCAGCGCCGGCAGCGACAGCGTCGCCGCGTCGAACACCCAGCGGCCGGCGAGCATGCCGAACAGAAGCGGGGAGAGCAGGCTCCCGCCGATGAACGAGTAATCGGAGTAGCGCTTCCATTGTTGGTCGTCGCGTTGTTCGCGCAGTTCCGGGCCGAGCCCGCGGAACAGCAACGCGAGGACGAACCCGATCGCGAGGAAATAATGATCGGACAGCAGCCGGGAGTAGACGTCGGGGAACGCCGCGAGCGTCATCGTCCCGAAGGCGATCACCCACACCTCGTTTGCGTCCCAGACCGGTCCGAACGCCGACAGCAGCGTCTCCCTCTCGTGGTCGTTGTCCCGGGTCGCGTACAGCATCCCGATCCCGAAGTCGAACCCGTCGAGGACGATGTACATCGTCAGCGCGAACATGACGGCACCGAACCAGATCTCGGGCAGCGACTCGACGAGATACGAGTCGACGGGCAGCCAGTCAGTCATCGTCGCTCACCCCCGGGAGCGGACCGTACCAGTGCCCCTTCGATTCCGTGACACCCAGGTCGCGGAGTTCGTCCTCGATGAGCCACCGGAGGATGTACAGCGCCGACAGGACCAGTCCCGTGTAGATGACGAGGAAAGCGACGAGCGTCAGCGTCGCTTCCGTCCCCGTTAGCGTCGGGGAGACCGCGTTGTCCGTCTTGAGCACGTCCTGTATCACCCACGGCTGGCGGCCGATCTCAGTGACATACCAACCCGTGAGCAAGGCGGCGTACCCCAGCGGCGACGCCGCGATCATCGCCTTCAAGTACCAATCGCTGTCGGTCAGTCGATCACGGTACATGAGATAGCCACCCCACAGTGCGAGCCCGATAAACAGGAATCCGAGCCCGACCATGAGCCGGAACGACCAGAACACGAGCGGGACTGGCGGGTTCTGTTCGTATTCGTCCAGTCCAGTCACGACCGCGTCGAAATCACCGCCGCTGGCGAGGAACGACCCGACCCGCGGCAAGCTTATCGTGAAGAGATTTTCCTCGCTCGGCCGCATGAACGCATCAGGATCTGTCGGGATTGCAAAGAGGTGGAGATCAGCGGTGCCCGTCTCGTAATGCCCCTCCATGGCCGCGAACTTCTGGGGCTGGGTATCCTCAACGTGGCGAGCGTAGGCGTCACCGTGGATCGCCTGTAGCGGTGCCGAGACGAGCAGGATGAGCACCGCGATCTTCAGCGCCGTGCCCCAAGCGTCCGCGTCGCGTTTCTTCCAGACGATGTACGCGGAGACGCCGGCGACCAGCAGCGCGACCGAAATCACCGACGCGTTGATCATGTGGACGTACATCCAGGTCATCCGGGGGTTGAAGAACGCGGCGATAGGGTCGGTCAGTCTCGCGACCTCCATCCCGTTTCGCATCACCATCTCGTAGCCCTGGGGGGTCTGCATCCAGGAGTTGACGACCAGAATCCAGAAGCCAGACAGCCAGGCACCGAAGCCGACCAGAAACGACGAAAGGACATATGTGCGATCGCTGACTCGATCACGGCCGAACAGCAGGACGCCGAGGAAGACGGCCTCGAGGAAGAAGGCCATCTTGGCCTCGAAGGCCAGCGGACCGCCGATCATCTCGCCGGCCACCGAAGAGAACTGCGGGAAGTTCGTCCCGAACTGGAAGCTCATCGGGATTCCCGTGACTGTACCCATTACGAAGCCTGCCGCGAACACCTTCACCCAAAACGAGCGCAGCCGCGTGAACCGCTCGTCGTCGGTTCGGACCTCTTTCCAGGTGAAATAGACGATGAACGGCGCGAGGCCGATCGACAGGGCGGCAAAGAGGATGTGGACGCTGATGGTCCACCCGAACTGCGCCCGGCTCGCGATTTCGGGCGACAGCTGTATTGCCGGTCCGTCGAGCAACGACAGGGCAAATCCCGCATCAAGGAGTGATTGTACAGGTGCAAACATCCGTTTTCCTACGCCTCAGGACGTGAAAACGATAAACTGATGTCGCGATCCCGGATTTCGAAAATTGCCGAAAGAAATTTATGTGTAGATCGAATTTTCGTTTCGATTTCGGCAATATATACTGGTTCCGAGGTGGAAAAGGGCGATTCTGATTACGTTGTCTCACTCCCCCTCGGCGAGATAATCGTCCTGAACGTCGAGTACCTCGGTCGAGTCCTCGCAGTCGCGATAGCGCCGGAGCGGTTCCTCGTTGAGTTCGAGGAAGGTATGTCCCCAGGAGAACTTCGAGAGGATCCGCTCGGCGTGCTCGCGTTCGTCGAGAATCACCAGCGCGCCGGCGAACGCCTCGACCGTGTTGAGCTGGAAGGGTGTGCCGTAGTTGACGGGGTTGGCAGCGACCAGAAACGGGAGCGCCCGGTGGACGCCGTCGAGATCGAACGCCTCCCGCTGGGCGGTTTCCCACGAGCAGTCGAGGGCGACCAGTCGCTCGTGGTCGGCGTCGGCGGGCGACAGCGCCCGCTCGGCGAAGGGATTGAGGACGACACCCGGGGGAGTGGCTCGGGTCGATCGGTGTAGCTCCGCGAGATCGAAGCGCGCGAGTTTGCGGGCGCTACACTTCTCGGGGTCGTCGTCGCCCTCGTAGCGGACGTGTAATTCCACGCCCGGGCGTACTGTCGGGAGCGCTATAGGGGTTTCTGTCGGCACGAGAGAGTTCGGCAGTTACCGTCCGAGAGAACGCCCGGCAGTCTTAACTTGCTAGATTGGCTGTCTGTCGGTATGGTCACTCCGGGGGAAAAGGCACCGACGTTCGAGCTACCGGCAGTGGTGGATGGAGGCCTCGAGCGGCGTGCTCTCTCGGACGTGCTCGGCGAGGAGGTCGTCGTGCTCATGTTCTATCCGGCGGATTTCAATCCCGCATGCGACCGGGACGGCTCGGACGTCGGCGAACTCGACGTGTTCACGATGCAAAAAGACGTGACCGTCCTCGCGGTGTCACCGGACAGCGTCTACAGCCACCGGAAGTTCGCCGAGGAGTACGATCTGAAGATGCCGCTACTGAGCGACACGCGACGGACGGTCGCGGAACGCTACGACGTGGTCGACGACCGCGATGAGGGATATCTGCTCAAGCGCGCCGTCTTCGTGATCGACCTCGAGGGGCGAGTCCAGTATCGCTGGGAGAGTAACGGTCCCCACGAGCTGCCGGAGGTCGAGCCGATCCGGGTGACGACCGAGGCGATCGGTGGCGACTCGACGGCGCTGTCCCGGTATCGGGTCGGACACGCACACTACGTCGAGGGACGGCGCGCGTTCACCAGCGCAATGGGTGCCTTCAGCGACCACGAGTGGATGCTCGCGAGGGGCGACTTCGAACAGGCACGCGGGGAGTTCGAGGAAGCCGCCGAGGAGTTCGACACCGCCTACCGGTTCAGCGAGACGGCCGTGCTGGACGAGCCGTTCGATCGTGCCCGGAGCAAGGCCAACTCGCTCTGGCAGGCGGCCGACTGGCTGGCGACCGCCGCCGACGAGTTCGCGAGCGGGAACGGACAGGAGGGCGAATCCTACCGCTCGGACGCCGAGGCGCCGCTCGAGGCGGCACGTGACCTCGACGAGCCGATCGACCCTGACGATATCGTCGACGAGGACGGCGAGATCCTGCTCGAGCCGGAAGCGGACGACTCGATTATCGAGGAGATCCGCGACCAGCAACGCAAGGAGGGTGAGGAACCGGCGGGCGGTGTGGATCTCGAAGTCGAGGAAGTGACGATCGAAGACGACGATGACAGCGAGACGCGCGGGCTAGAGACCGACGCCGAACGTCGCGCCCGTGAGTACGGCGGAAAGGGCGTCGAGATGGGCCAAACCGGCGGCGCGAAAGCGGGACAAATCGCGGACGCCGTGGGCAATGTCGACGCGGAGAGCGAGGACGGTGACGAACAGTCCACAGAGTCCGAATCGTCGGACGTCACTGACGAGGAAGTCGCCGAAATCGCCGCCGAACTCGAAGACGAAGAGTCGACAGAATCTGTCGACGGACACTAGTGGAACAGACACCCAGAGTAGGTATGGACGACCGGGTAGAAATCGCGCGGACGTACTATCGCACGCTGGACGACCACGACTACGAGACGCTCCGCTCGCTCCTGTCGCCGGAGTTCGTCCAGCACCGACCCGATATGACCCTTGAGAGCCGCGAGCGGTTTGTGACGTTTATGCGCGAGGAGCGGCCACAGACGGACACGAGTCACCCGATCGACACCGTCTACGAGAACAGCGCGGGCCTCGCAGTCGAAGGGCGACTGCTCGCCGATGACGGAACACAGATTGCGGCCTTCGTCGACGTGTTGACCTTCGAGGGCGACCTGATCGGGCAGATCCGAACATATACCGCGTGAAACAGGCCGCTACAGGTGGTTGATCACCGTCGGGCAGTACTATGACCCCGGCCGCCGTAGTGAGACGCATGTACGACCGGATTCTCGTGCCCGTCGACGGCAGCGAGTGTGGGCGTGCCGCGGCGAGATACGGCTTCGCGTTCGCGGCGGCAACCGGCGCAACGGTCGATATCGTCCACGTGGTCGACACGACGGTACCGACCATCGGCGGCCGAATGACAGACCCCGAACGCCAGGACCACGGCGAGGCGATCGTCGAGTCGGCGGCCGAACACAGCCAGGCGTTCGACTGCCCCGTCGAGACGCACGTTCGAGAGGGTGCCCCGAGAAGCGAAATTGTCGCGAGCGCGGACGAGCTCGGCGCTGACCTGATCGTCATGGGGCGGCAAGGGACGCACAATCTCCGCGAGCGGTTGCTCGGCGGCGTCACCGAGCACGTCGTCCGCCACGCCGACCAGCCGGTATTGGTCGTTCCGCTCGGGACTGACGTGACGGCGGCCTCGATCTCGAAGCTGCTCGTCCCGACGGACGGCAGCGAGGCGGCCACGGCGGCCGTCGGTCCGGCGACGGAACTCGCGGCGGCCTTCGACGCGGAGATAGCCGTGTTCACGGCAGTCGACGTACAGGCGGCTGGCGGTAGTTTCAGCGCCGGCGGCGTCTCCGAGGAGTTCATCGAACGGCTGAAATCCGAGGGTGGGGAAACCGCCGAGACGTTCGCCGATGCGATCCGTGACGGCCAGCCCGGCCTGTCCGTCGAAACGATCGTTCGGCGGGGGAGCGCCCACGAGGAGATCGCGAGTTGCGCTACCGAGATCGATGCCGATCTGATCGTCATGGCCTCACACGGCCGGACGGGACTCAAGCGACACCTCCTGGGGAGCGTCGCTGACAGAGTGTTGCGGGTCGCCGAGACGCCGGTCCTGATAGCCACCCGGCCCAAAGCGTGAGGGACGACTCGCTACCCGGGAACTATCCGCTTCGAGACCCAGCGAGTCGACATGGATCTCGATTCACTCGATCACGAACCGCATGTCAGGCGGGCGCTTGAACTGGCCCGTGAGGCCGGCGAGCGCGGTGACGGGGCCTACGGCTCCGTGCTCGTCCGTGACGGCGCGATCATCGACGAGGCGACGAACCGCGAACACAGCGACGACGACCTCGCGCTGCACCCGGAGCTGACCCTCGCACGGCGGGCGGGCAGTGAGCTATCTCCCGAGGAACGCGCCGAGACGGTACTGTACACCAGTACGGAGCCGTGTCCGATGTGTGCGACCGGAATCGCCTACGCGGGGCTGGGCGGCGTCGTCTACAGCGTCTCCGGAGCAGCCGTCGAAACGGAAGTCGGCGGAGAAACGGGGCTGGATTGTGAGACGGTGTTCGAGAGCTTCGATGCCGACATTCCGGTCGTCGGGAGCGTGCTGCGGTCGGACGGACTCGAAATTCACCGACGCTATCGGGAGCGATCCCAGTAGGGGTTATTCGGACGCGTAGGCGTCGGCGAGGTACTCCTCCATCATCCGGCGAGCGTGATAGCGCGAGCCGTTGAACGCGATGGCGTTGCGCATGATGTCGACCCACTTCTCGTTGTCGTCGTAGTAAGTCGGCAGCACTTCGTTTTCGAGCGTGTCGTACAGCGCAGTCGAGTCGACTAGCGTCTCCTTGGCGTCGGTCATCCGCTCTTCTCGCGGGCTGTGGGGTTCGGGGCCGATCGACCAGCCGGTCTCGCCCTCGATGTGGCCTTCGACCCACCAGCCGTCGATCGTCGAGAACTGCGGGACGCCGTTGAACGCGGCTTTCATGCCCGAAGTACCCGACGCTTCACGCGGTCGACGGGGGTTGTTCAGCCAGACGTCGACACCGGAGGTGAGCTTCAGTCCCATCTCCATGTCGTAGTCTTCGAGATAGGTGATCGTGATCTCCTCGGCGAGTTCGTCGGCGTACCCGTAGATCTCCTGGATGATCTCCTGACCGCGCGGGTCGCCGGGGAAGGCTTTGCCGGCGTAGACGACCTGGATGTCACCCGAGCGGGCGATGACTTCGCGCAGGCGATCGACGTCCTCGAACAGCAGCGGTGCGCGCTTGTAGGGCACGGCACGGCGGGCGAACCCGAGCGTGAGTACGTCCTCGTCGAGTTCGACGCCCTGCCGGTCCTCGACGTACTCGATCAGATCCCGTTTCTGGGCCTGGTGGGCCTCCCAGAGCGGTTCGTCGTCGATGAGCGTGGCGTGCTGGAGCTTCGTTGGGAAGCGCCGCCAGTTGCGCATATTCTCGTCGAAGACCTCGGCCATGTCGTCGCCGACCCACGTCGGCACGTGGGCACCGTTGGTGATGGCGTCGATATTCTCGGCGTGTTCGGGGAACATCTCCCGGGAGACTTCCTGGTGGCGCTTGGCGACCCCGTTGACGTACCGCGAGAGATTGAGGGCGAGCCGCGTCGTGTGGATCTTGCCCCGCGGGCTGTACTGGCGGACGGTGTACATCGAAACGAGGTCGTCCTCGAGCAGTTCGTCGAGCATCTCGATGGGGTACTCGTCGTGGGCGGCCGCGACCGGGGTGTGCGTCGTGAACACACACTGCTCGCGAACGGCGTCGGCGTCGAGGTCGTTGCGAGCGAGCAGTTCCAGCGTGAGGAAACTGGCGTGACCTTCGTTCATGTGGTAGGTATCGATGTCGTAGCCCAGTTCGTCGAGCATGCGGACGCCACCGATGCCCAGGACCAGATAGACGGCGAGTTTGAAACGGTCGTCTTTCCCGGGAGCGTAGACGCGGTGTGTCAGTTCCCGGATCCAGTCGGGGTTCTCCTCGCGGTCGGTATCCAGCATGATGACCGGAACGGTCCCGCCGTGTTCGGATTCGACATCGTAGCGCCAGGCGCCGATCGTGACGGTTTCGCCAGCGATCGTCATCTCGACGGTCGCGTCGAGCGGCTCGCAGAACTCCTCGACCGGCCACGGAGCCGGCTCGATGTGCTGGGTGCCGTGCTCGTCGATGTGCTGTTTCCCCAGTCCGCGGTCGTTGAGCAGCGTGAGACCGACGGCATCGACGTCCAGATCGGCGAAGCCACGAACGACGTCGCCCGCGAGGATCCCGAGCCCGCCGTTGTAGGTGTTCATCCCGTTTTCCAGGCCATACTCCATGCTGAAATACGCGATCGTGCCGTCAGATCGAGATATCGGCATACGCTGTCCTTCACGGAGGGGTCGTTTATCCCCTGCGATGCGAAATTCAGCGCCTCTAAGACACTCAGCGAATCTATAAAATGATGTAATATCGTTTCCGGGTCGGGAGTTACAATCCGGCCCCGCCAGTGGGATGATATCAGTCGACTAGTGAGACGCTGTTGCGAAGGTCATCTTCGATAGCTTCCAGCGACCGACCCTTCGTCTCGGGGACGAGCCGATGGATGAACACCAGCGCGAGGAGACTGCTGAGCCCGAACAGCCAGAACGTCGATGTAGTCCCAATCTTGGCGGTCAATATCGGGAACATGAGCGAGACGAGGAGGTTCGCCAGCCAGTTAGCAACGGTGACGAGACCCATGGCACTCCCGCGAAACTCCAGGGGATAGATTTCGGATATCAGCAGCCAGAACACTGGACCGAGACCGATGGCGAAGAAGGCCACGAACAGCATCAGGCTGACCGTCGCGGCGATACCGAGGATGCCGCCGAACCCGGGGACGTAGAAGACGACGCCGAGTACGCCCAGCGTCAGTACCATCCCGCCGACGCCGACCAGCAACAGCACCCGCCGACCGATGCGGTCGATCAGTGCGATGGCGACGACGGTCATCACGACGTTGATCGTGCCGATTCCGACCGTCGCGAGGATCGACGTGACGTTCCCGAAGCCGGTCGACTCGAGGATCGTCGGCGCGTAATAGATGACGGCATTGATCCCGGTGATCTGCTGGAAGACAGCCAGTCCGAGCCCGACCAGAAGTGCCGGACGCATCCACGGCTGCAGGAGGTCCCGCACGCCCGTCCCGGACTGCTTTGCAACCGTCTCCTCGATCTCGGCGATCTCCGCTTCGATGCTACCGTCACGCGTCCGCCGGAGCACCGCGCGCGACTCGTCTTCGCGGCCGTGCTCGTAGAGCCATCGCGGGCTCTCCGGCATCTTCAACATGCCGACTGCCAGAATCACGGCCGGAACCATCCCCGCCCCGAGCATCAAGCGCCACGCTCCCGCGCCAGCGAAAGCGTAGTTGACGAAGTACGACGAGAGGATGCCGACTGTCACCATCAGCTGATTCAGCGACGTGAGTGCGCCACGGATCCGCGGTGGAGCGATTTCGGAAATATACAGCGGCCCGACGATGGAGGCGAATCCGATCGCGACCCCGTCGATCAGCCGCCCGGCGACCAACACCGGTACGTTCGGCGCGACGGCCATCGTGAACGAGCCCAGGAAGAACACACCGGCCCCGAGCAGGATGAGCCGCCGCCGCCCCAGTCGATCCGCCAGCCGACCGCCGACGGCCGCGCCGAGTGCGGCGCCTGCCATCGCACCGCTCATGATGACACCCTCGATCAGCGGTGACATCACGAACTCCTCGTTGATGAACAGGAACGCACCCGAGATGATGCCCGTATCGAAACCGAACAACAACCCGTTCAGGGCTGCCAGCGCCGACACGAGGTAAATGAAGCGGTCACCGCCGCCCGAGACGACGTCGCGTATCGTGGCTGTCGTAGACATACAGCGACGCCGTAGATGAGTGCAAAATATAAATGCAAACTCCGTTCTCACATGGCAGAAATATGATTAATAACAACTATTGTTATGTATTGAGTGTATTTTTTCGGCTGTAGAACAGTTTTTATCCGGAAATATGAATATACCATAGTGTCAATAGTTTTTATATGTGGAGAATTTCGGGTGTTCAGAGACAGATGGTATGCCGATCGATCAGAACAGGTTCGGATAAGTAGTGACACTCTGAAGCACACCAGAGAGCACGATCGCGCTGCAGGCAGTAACGCCTAACCCCGTCCCGCCCGCAGGTCGATCCATGACCGACGAACTCCGTGCTGCGGCCGAGACGGCACTAAACCAGTGTATGGGACTGCAATCCGGAGAATCCTGCGGCATCGTCACCGATGACGAGCGCTGGGAGATCGGGAAGGTCCTGTACGACGTCGCGAGCGAGATTACCGACGACGTGACGGTCGTCCGGTACCCGCCGGGCGATCAGCACGGCGAGGAACCACCGGCGACGGTCGCGGCAGCCATGCGCGAACCGGACGTGTTGCTCGCGCCGACGACCAAGAGCCTCAGCCACACCCGGGCGCGCTCGACGGCCACGGACAGCGGTGCCCGGGCCGCGACGCTCCCGGGAATCACCGAGGCGGTGTTCACGCGCGGGCTGGACGCCGACTACGAATCGATCCGCGAGCACTGCGATAGGGTGCTCGCGGCGGTCGGCGACGCGACGGAGATCCGGGTGACCGCACCGTCGGGGACGGACATCACGCTCGAACCCGGCGACCGGGAGTGGCAGGAGGACACCGGGATCGTCCACGAACCCGGGTCGTTCTCGAATCTACCCGCGGGCGAGGTGTTCGTCAGCCCCGAGACCGCCGACGGGCGGGTCGTCGTCGACGGAACGATGCGCCCCCACGGATTGCTCGAGGACGGCCAGACGGTCGCCTTCGAGGTCGAAAATGGACAGGTCACCGCGATCGAGGACGACGCGATCCGCGAGCAGGTCGAGGCGGCAGCCGAGGAAGTTGGCGAAGCCGCCTACAATCTGGCCGAGCTGGGGATCGGGACGAACGTGGCCGTCGAGCGGTTGCTCGGCTCGGTGTTACTCGACGAGAAGGCGGGCGGGACGGTCCACTTCGCGATCGGCGACGACGCCTCGATCGGCGGCGACACCGAAGCGCCACTGCACCTGGACGGGATCGTCCGCGATCCGACGGTGTACGCCGACGGCGAAGCAGTCGCGCTCCCGACGAGGTGACATCCTCCCCGTCGTAAACGACGGGACTCGCTCCTCGCAAAAGATAGTCGAATCGAGAGCCACAAGCGCTATTTGCGTGGCACCTGGACGTGTACGCAATGACCAGAAACGAAACCCACGGGACACAACGGGTCGCGGTCCTCGCCGACTCCCAGAACCTCTATCACACAGCACGAAGCCTCCACGAGCGCAATATCGACTACGCGGAGTTGCTCGACGCGGCGGTCGACGGCCGGTCGCTCACGCGGGCGATCGCCTACGTCATCAAAGCGAACGCGCCCGAAGAGGAGGCGTTCTTCGACGCGCTGATCGACATCGGGTTCGAAACCCGGATCAAGGAGATCCGGACGTTCGGCGACGGCTCGAAGAAAGCTGACTGGGACGTCGGGATGAGTCTGGACGCCGTCTCGCTGGCCGAACACGTCGACGCCGTCGCGCTGTGCACCGGCGACGGTGACTTCACGAGGCTGTGCAGGCACCTCCAGCACGAGGGCGTCAGGGTCGACGTGCTCGCGTTCGAGGAATCGACTGCCGAGGATCTGATCGCCGCGGCTGACGGGTTCATCGACCTCGGGTCCGATCCCGATCGGTTCTTGCTCTAGGCGGGTCTGTCGTCTTCGACTCTATACGGGGCGACCGCCTTCGGACGTGCCGACCAGCAGCGCGCCCGCGGCCAGGCCGAGCGCGGCGACAGCCCCAACGACGATCGGGATATCCGCCATCCCCAGCACGATAATCGCGACGCTACAGACGAAAAGCAGGCCGCCACCGACAGCGAGCTTGCGTGTCTCCGTTGCCATACAGCACGGTTCGAGCAGTCAACGGATAAACGCCAGCGTAGCGGCGATTCCCGCAGGGACGGCGGTCGAAAGGCGTTTGCCCGGCCGCACCGGATCGGCAGACATGACTGAGGCCGCCTCGGAGATGGATCTGGACGCGCTAGCCCGGGTCGCAGCCTATCAGTTCGGGTCGGACGGTTCGGCGCTGTTCGACGACCCCGACCTGGAGATTACCCGTTCGAGTTCCGGCCGGCCGCGACAGATCATCGCGCCGGACGGACGGATCGGGACCTACAGCACGACGGGCCGGTTCACGCTCGGGCTGGCCGGCGGTCGTCGGCTCCACGAATTGCTCCCCTATCCCGACTATCGGGTCGTCGTCGGCGACGAGAGCGAACCGTTCGTCCGGGACGAGAAGAACGTCTTCGCGAAGTTCGTCCGTGAGGTCGATCCGGACGTGCGACCCGGTGACGAAGTCCTCGTGACCCACCACGAGGGGGAGTTGCTGGCGGTCGGCCGCGCGGAGCTGCCGGCCGGAGACATGCTGGATTTCGAGACTGGGATGGCAGTGGCCGTTCGGGGCGGTGCAGAAGGCTGATCGAGATTCCGCATGAGAGGAGTGAACTGCCAGGACGGGGCGACCGAGCGTTACCGGGTCGCTTGCGTGATGGCCTGCTCCAGATCGTCGACGATGTCCTGTGGATCCTCGACGCCGACGGAGAGCCGGACCATGTCGTCAGTGACGCCGGCGGCGGCCTTCTCCTCGTCGGTGAGCTGCTGGTGGGTCGTCGAAGCGGGATGGATGATCAGCGTCTTGGCGTCACCGACGTTCGCCAGGAGGCTGGCCAGTTCCGTCGATTCGACGGTGTCGCGGGCGGCGTCGTAGCCGGCTTCGAGTCCGAAGGTGATCATCCCGCCGTAGCCGCCGTCGAGGTACTTCGAGGCGTTGTCGTGGGTCTCGTGGCTGTCCAGCCCGGGGTAGTTGACCCAGGCAACCTCGTCGTGGTCCTCGAGGTACTCGGCGACGAGCTGGGCGTTCTCGCAGTGGCGCTCCATCCGCATCGGCAGCGACTCCAGGCCCTGGATCGTCTGCCAGGCGTCGAACGGCGACTGCTGGTTGCCCAGATCCCGAAGTCCGCGAGCGATTCCGGCGTAGGTGAACGCCGCCTCGCCGAACCGATCGACGAAGTTGACCCCGTGGTAGGCGGGGTTGTCCTCGGCGATTTCGGGGTAGTCCTCGGCGTACTCCTCCCAGGGGAAGGTACCGCCGTCGACGACGACGCCGCCCACGGTCGTCCCCGAGCCGTGGATCCACTTGGTCGTGGACTCCCAGACCAGGTCCGCCCCGTATTCGATGGGGTTTGACAGGTACGGCGTCGCGAAGGTGTTATCGACCAGCAGGGGGACGCCGTGGTCGTGAGCGATCTCGGCGACGCGCTCGATGTCCGGCGTCACGAGCGCGGGGTTGCCGATGGTTTCGAGGTGGACGTAGGCCGTGTCCTCGTCGATCGCCTCGTCGTAGGCGTCGTAATCCAGCGTGTCGACGAAGCGCGTCTCGACGCCGTTGCGCGGTGCAGTGTGGGTGAAGTACGTGTAGGTGCCTCCATACAGCGCCGAGGCGGTGACGACGTTGTCGCCGACGTCCGCCAGCAGGAAGGTAGTGAGGTTCAGCGCGCCCATCCCCGAGCTGGTCGCGACAGCGCCGACCCCACCCTCGAGGGCAGCGAGGCGTTCCTGGAGCAGTCCCGTTGTGGGGTTCATCAGCCGGGAGTAGACGTGCCCCGGCTTCTCGAGAGCGAACTGCTGGGCGGCGTCCTCGGCGTCCTCGAAGACGTAGCTGGTCGTCTGATAGATCGGTGGTGCGCGTGAACCCGTCGCAGGATCGGGCTCTTCCTGCCCGACGTGCAGGGCGTTCGTTTCGAATCCGCGGTCGTCGTCAGTCATAGTACAGTGTGGTCTTCGCTCCTGGTGCCTGTATAAGCACCACCTATCGCCTTCATTCGCCGGAGTGGGTGACATCCGGCAATACTTACAGCGGGATCGAGGCGAAACCCCATCCAGGGGTAGAAAAAAGCTAAGCACCGCATAACTACGTCGATCGGATCCCCAGCGCCGGCCGGAGGGACGACAATGACAGACAAAGATCGGCGGACTGTACTGAAAACAATCGGAACGGCAGGGGTGCTACTGAGCACCGGTGCTGTTGGAACAGCAGCGGGACGCAAAGGAAAGCGCCTGGGTGCCAGCGCGGAGCCCACACTGTTCGAAATCGTAGAGGGTAGCGAGGACTTCGAAATCCTCGAACTGGCGCTCGAAGAAACAGGTCTCGACACAGTTCTGGACGGCAGGCGGCAGTTCACAGTGTTCGCGCCGACAGATGAAGCGTTCGAGAAATTGCTGGAGGCGCTGGATGTCACGGCCGAGGAGCTGCTGGCCAGAGACGACCTTGCGACGATACTCCTCTACCACGTCACGAACGGTCGGCGGTACGCCTCGTCAGTGGTCAATGCACCGCAGATCCGGATGTTCGAAGGTGGTACCGTCACGGTCGACGGGACGACACTGAACGGCGGCGGGCTCGGTGGCGCCGAGATCGAAGCGACGGATATCGAGGCCGCAAACGGGGTTGCACACGTCATCGACGGCGTGTTGCTGCCCTGAGAACGAGTCGATCCGGCCTCCGCTACCCGAAACTCCGAACGGTAAGCTCCAGCGTCTCCAGGTCGACGATCGGCGCGAACCCGGCATCGGGGTCGATGTTGACGCTCTTCTGGAAGTCCGTCTGAGCCTGCCAGCAGCCCGAATTGATCGTCAATACGTTGTGGTACTTGCCATAGCCCAGCTTGTGGACGTGGCCGGCGTGGAAGACATCCGGCACCTCGTCGATAATGAGGTAGTCCCTCGTTTCGGGTGCAAGTCGCGTATGGCCGCCGTACTGAGGGGCGACGTGGCGCTTCTTGAGGAGCTGATACATCGCTTTCTGGGGCTCGTCGTAGGATGCCTTCTCGTCGGGCAGTTCGGCGATCACTTCGTCGAGGCTGACCCCGTGATACATCAGCACCGAGACGCCTTCGATCGTGACTAGAGAAGGGTTCGAGGTGAAACGGGCGTCGTGGGCGGACATCGTCTGGCGGAGTTCCGAATCGAAGGCAGGTTGCGGCTCGGCCAGGCGAACGGCGTCGTGATTGCCTGGAATCATAACGATCTCCATATCGCCGGGCACCTCCTTGAGATACTCCGAGAAGCGCTCGTACTGGTCGTAGACGTCGATGACGTCCAGTTCCTCGTCCTGGTCGGGATAGACGCCGACGCCCTCGACCATGTCACCAGCGATCAACAGATACTCGACACCCTCGGCGTCGTCGGTGTGCAGCCAGTCGGCGAAGCGATGCCAGGCGTCGGCCTTGAACTCCTGGCTGCCGACGTGAACGTCACTGATCAGGGCAGCTTTTACCGGTCGATCCGCCGTCGAGGGCTCGTAGGTGCGAGGTACATCGGGAAAGTGCAACGAGTCGACGAAGAGGATCCCACCGTCGTCCGCCAGCGTCCCCTCGACGGCGATCACTTCGTCGAGCAGGAGTTCGCCTACGAGGTCGGCGATCGGCCGGTCTTTCATCACCAGCGTCGGGAAAGTTCCGTTGGTGTCTTCGAGTTCGACTAGCCAGTGGCCGCTTGCCGTCGATCGGATGTCCGAAACCATCCCGACGACTGCGGCCTCCTCGTTGCCGGGAAGCGATTCCAGAGCGTCGGTCGGCCGATGGTTGACCCGGCCGCGGAGCTGTTTCGAGAGGCGCTCGTAGCGATCGCGAAAGACGGCGACGAAGTCGCTGTACTCGCCCGTTCCGGTCGATTGACCGGTCATATCGCCGTCGATCTCGACGGAGAGCTGTTCGGGGTCTATCTCCCGTGTGACCTGCTGCTCGGACGCGATTCCGTCCCCAGACACCCCCTTTGTTTCGACTGGAGACGAAGTACTATCATTCGAAGATGGAGGGGATTTGGTTGCAGTTGAAACAGAGGAGTCGGAGTCAGCGGGCGCATTCGAGCGGGTGGACGTTTCGGCGGAGTCCCCATCGATAGTTTCAGTGGGGCTCTCCGGGGAATTCGATGGGGATTCAGCGGGGTCAGAGAGCGATCGCTCGCCCAGCGAACGGCGAGAGCTGTCCGTATCGAGTGTGTCACGGACGTGTCTCGCGCGGAGTTTGAGCGCGTCGTCGGGAAGCGTTTCGAGGGCCCGATCGAGAGCAGCGTCAGTGTCCGGCGCGTCGGCGAGTAGCGTCACGGCTTCGCGTTCGGCGTTGTAGCCGCGGGTCGCGAGTTCACTGACGATCCGAGCGGGCGTCTCGAGAGGCACACCGCGAGGATTCGCGCCGCCGAGGAAAAGAGTGACGGTAAGGGAGAGAAACAACAGGCGAGAACACAACCGGCGAGACAGCGACCAAGCGAAAGATTGGTAGCCGTCCGCCGGGTGGAAACCGACAATGGGAGACGACGGCCCACGGTCGGGACCGCGAGGAGACGACATCCGAAGCTCCGAGACGGACACCGCACGGTCAGCGGCGGACAAGGGGTCCTCGACGGGGGCTGGGGACTCACCGGGGAATCGAAACGAGGCTGTGGGCAAACAGGCAAGTCACGGGAGGGCAGCGGACTCAGGGGCCAGCGAGGAGCGGGGGGCGGCGATGGATGATCGTGGATCGTCGGGTGGACGGGGACCGAACGGTGGGACAGATGCAGACGGTGGAGGGGGAAGCTGGATGCTGTATCTCTACGATTTGCTCAGCAGCGTCGGGATCGTCATCCTGATCGGTGCACTGTTGTTCGCCGCGAGCGGGATCTGGCCGCCGATGGTCGCCGTCGAGAGTGGCAGTATGGAACCGGTGATGGAACGCGGCGATCTGGTGTTCGTCATGGAGTCCGAACGATTCCCCGGCCCGGGCGCTCACGAGAGCGGGGTCGTCACCGCACAGGCCGGACAGGACACCGGCTACGAGAAATTCGACGGGAGCGGGGACGTGATCGTCTACAAGCCCGACGGAAGCGATTACAGAACGCCGGTGATCCACCGCGCGATGTTCTGGGTCGAGGAAGGGGAAAACTGGGTCGAGAAAGCGAATCCGGAATACCTGCCGGAAAACGCAGTCTGTGACGGAGCGGGAGAGGCCGTACAGAACGGGACGGACATCCCCAGTTGTCCGGCGCCACACGCGGGGTTCATCACCAAGGGTGACGCGAATGCCCACTACGATCAGGTGAACGGGATCGTCCGTGGCCCCGTCAAACCAGCCTGGGTCGTCGGAACGGCCGAACACGCGGTCCCGTATCTCGGCAACATCCGTCTCAACGCACAGGCAAGCGCGACGGATAACCGGACGGTCATGGCAAGCGCGACGGCCGACTGACGCTGATCCAGCAGGGCCGCGGTCGGGATCAGATCCCGTGGGGACGAAGAGGGATCGTGTGAGGATGAAAGCGGAGTTGCCACACGGCGGTCACTGCTGGTCGAATCGAGCCTGGACGAACGGCTGGACGTCCTCGATATCGCCGAGTCGGGAGTCGCTCAGCAGGACAGCTTCGGTTTCGTCGATCGGGACCGACAGCGAGATCTCTTTCGTGCGGCCGTACCGGCCCTTCGAGACGACGACGGCGTTGACGATGCCGAGCATGTCGAGTTCGGAGATCAGGTCGGTGACGCGGCGCTGGGTGAGCACGTCGGCGTCGATCTCCTCACAGAGGCTCTTGTAGATGTTGTAGACCTCGCCGGTGTTGATGTTGTGGACGCCGTTCTTCTCCAGGAGGATGATTGCAAAGAGAACGAGTTTCGATTGCGTCGGGAGGGTGCGGACGACCTCGACCACGCGGTCGAGTTCGATCTTCTCCTGGGCCTGTCGGACGTGATCTTCCTCGACGCGATCGGTGTTGTCCCGTTCGGCGAGTTCACCGGCCGTCCGGAGCAAGTCGAGTGCGCGTCTGGCGTCACCGTGTTCCTGGGCTGCGAAGGCGGCACACAGCGGAATGACGTCCTCGGAAAGGGAGTCGTCCTCGAAGGCGACCTCCGCGCGCGCCTGTAGGATGTCCCGGAGCTGGTTGGCATCGTAGGGCGGGAAGACGATCTCCTCCTCGCCGAGGCTGGATTTGACGCGGGGGTCGAGAAAGTCGGTGAACTTCAGATCGTTGGAGATACCCATGATCGAGACCTTGGAGTTCTCCAGTTCGGAGTTCATCCGCGAGAGGTTGTACAGGGTGTCGTCGCCGCTCTTCTCGACGAGTTTGTCGATCTCGTCGAGCATGATCACGACGACGCGCTCGGTGTAATCGACCGCCTCGAAGAAGGTGCTGTAGACGCGATCGGTCGGCCAACCGGTCATCGGGACTTCCTCGAAGCCGTCACGTTCGTCACGGAGGGATTCGAGCGTGGATTCGATTTCGTCGATCGACTCGAAGTCGGTCTCGGCGAGTGACGACTTGCTGTCGCGTACGTCCTCGCGAAGGGATTCGAGCCGGTCGATCCGCCCGGTGATGTGTTCGCGGTTCTTCTCGATGAACTTGTTCGCGAGTTGTGCGAGAACGCGATACTGGGTATCGGTAACCTCGCAGTTGATGTATTCGACTTCGCAGGCGACAGCGTACTTCTCGGAAGTCGCCTCAAGTTCCTCGCTGACGAACTTGGCGCTGGCGGTCTTGCCGGTGCCCGTCTTCCCGTAGATGAGGATGTTAGAGGGCGTGTCACCGCGAAGTGCACTGACGAGGATCGTCGCCATGTTGTTGATCTGGTCCTCGCGGTGCGGGAGCTTGCGGGGTGTGTACGAGGGGCGAAGTACCTCCTTCTTCTCGAAGATCGGCTCGCCGCTCAACAGATCGTCGAACAGTCCGCGCGACGCTTCATCGGCGTCCTCCTCACTGTCGACGTCGTCGAGAACAATATCATCCAGCGACGACGTGCCAAACGATTCAGTTCCGTCTCGATCACCAGTATCAGTCGAGTCGGTGAACCGTCTCGTAGCGTCGCTCTCAGAGTCGATTCCGGGAGAGTCGATCTCTGGATCGGTTTCGTCGTCTTTGTCTGTCATAGTGGAGACCCCTGCTTTTCAGGTGGAAATGACACGGCGCGTAGAGAGATATGGCGGGAGAGACGAGATAGGAGCGGAATTCCGCTGTTTCCCGAGCTCGACCGTGTCCAGTTGAACCAAAAAGAACCCGTGGTTGATAGCATATTAAATATTACGGTGCGACGCCAGTCGAGGTTCTGTTGAGGGTCGGTATGACTGTTGGAAAGTCCGCTACGACCGCACGGCCCATCTGTCGAAAGCAGCTGAGGGCACGATTGGATGGGGTGGACGACTGTCAGTAAAGATGTGAAGTCAGCTGTCTGGTTGATAACAGCGTGCAAGACAGCGTGCAAGGAGAAGAGAGATCGAATTCCGTTTCTATTCATCTAGTTTGAAAGAGGGGTAGGTCGAGATACGATGAAATGTGGAAGTCCGATTTAGAGTGGAATAGTAAAATAGTGAGATGGTAAAACACATCATGGAACCCCCCCACCCCTTCGTTTCAGGTGGAGCCGCCAAAGAGGAGGGTGGGGGTGAGAGTTGTCGCTCTAGGAAGCGAATGATTTAAGATACTGCCACGAATACCAAATCCGTAGTAGAATATAGTAGAAGTATTGCTAAGCCTCCTCTAGATTCCTAGAATAACAGCTTTCTAGAGTGGAACTGGATTTCTAGAGCGAAGAAGCTAGATATCCGGAACGGAAGAATCTCCAAACGCTCGAGAACTAGGTGGCGATCAATTCGTCCTGGGAAATCGAATCCGTCTAAACCGATCTGTGCCCGTGACTCGCGTGGATATCTCTTTCGGCATTTTAGTGCTTTCGAGTATCTTTTCCAGTCACTCCCGTCCCTGAGCCGATCCTGATTCAGATTCCGCTCTTACACCTCTTTCTAGTATTTCTCCTCCTCTCTAGTAGCTTTGATATACTGCGTCTCGGACCCAGCCGCCGTCAGTCCCCCCGTTAGGTACAGTTCTCTCCCTCTCTCCACTCGATCCCTCCCCATCCTGCTCAGTGTTCCACTCGAAACGAAGGGGTGGGGGTGGGGAGTTTGGAAATCTAGGACACTGTATGTCGAATGATCTCTCTGAACTATCGGTGTGACATATAACCCCGCACTTTTTCGCGGGCGGGATTCAGCGGAGTTTCCACCGTTCCCATACTGGCAGCTATAACATTCCGAAACGATCCGGCACGACGGCGTGCAGGATGTCTTTTCGAACGTATAGCTACCCAGTATCAGGCCGCCCCTCCACAGGAGAAGCGAGCTTGCGTCGTCCGGGATCGGTGTACTAGCTTCCCTCCTGTTGTGTACGGTTGTTTATGGGTGTCTGACGCACACTTAAGTGAATACGGATAGCTTGTACGCCCAGACGCCCGGTATCGGGCGCGGGAGGATACTGAGGATGGGACTGCTCACAGGACTCAGAGACAGCATTTCCCGTGCAGCTTCGTCGCTGTTCTCTGAACAGGACCCGAAACGTATCGGCATCTACGGGCCGCCAAACGCCGGCAAGACGACGCTGGCGAACCGGATCGCTCGTGACTGGACGGAACACGGTGACGCCGTCGGACCGGAGAGTCACATTCCACACGAGACCCGACGCGCCCGTCGGAAAGAGAACGTCGAGATCGAACGGAACGGCAAGTCCGTCTCGATCGACATCGTCGACACGCCAGGTGTGACGACGAAAGTCGATTACACGGAGTTCCTCGATCACGACATGGAGAAAGAGGACGCGGTCCGTCGCTCCAGGGAAGCCACTGAAGGCGTCGCCGAGGCGATGCACTGGCTTCGCGAGGACGTCGACGGCGTGATCTACGTGCTGGACAGCGCCGAGGATCCGTTCACGCAGGTCAACACGATGTTGATCGGCATCATCGAGAGTCAGGACCTGCCCGTATTGATCTTCGCGAACAAGATCGACCTCGAGGAATCCTCTGTCAAGCGGATCCGAAACGCCTTCCCACAGCACGAGACGGTGCCTCTCTCTGCGCTGGAAGGCGACAACATGGACGAGGTCTACGACAAGATCGCGGAGTACTTCGGGTGATCACGATGGCAGAAGTCAAGACACCAGACGACACTGACGGCGTCCAGATCGACATGATCAGCGCCCAGCGCATGGAGGGGCTGACCAGCATGGAGAAGATCCGGATCATCCTCGACGGCGTCCGCGAGGGCAACATCGTGATCCTGGAAGAAGGGCTCACTCCGGACGAGGAATCGAGACTGATTGAAGTGACGATGACCGAGATCAGCCCCGACGAGTTCAACGGAATCGAGATCGAGAGCTATCCCCAGTCTGACGACGACGGGGGAAGCTTTCTCGGTCGGTTGATGGGCAAAGACTCGGCGCCAAACAAGCTGACTGTGATCGGCCCGGCGGATCAAATCGAGACGCTCCACAAAGACGAGACACTCATCAGCGCACTCGTTTCCCGGAACTGATGCCACACCAGTGTACCTCCTGCGGGCACGTGTTCGCGGACGGCTCCAAGGAGATGCTCTCGGGCTGTCCGGAGTGTGGCGGCACGAAGTTCCAGTTCCACCCCGAGGGGACCGATATCCCCGAACAGCCGCCGGGTGACGTCGAACCGCCGGATCGACCGGATGCTGAAGAGGGTGTCACCGGAACGGTCGGCAACGCTGCCGCGACCGTCCGGAACCTAGTCGGCGGCCCCTCCTCGACCGGAAGCGAGGGTGCCGATTCGAGTGGGGTGAACTCGCCCCCGGCATCTTCGAGTCCCGCCGCGTCGTCGACGCCCGGGGATCGAGATTCGTCCGAGGAGAACGTCGCCCTCGACGACCGGTCCGACGACACGGCTACCGATCCGGATACGGAGTCACCTGCCGATCCCCCGACCGGAGAAGACGCCGCTCAGGCCAGCGCCCGCTCGGACGTCGTCAGTTCGGACGAGCTCCCGGACACCGACTCGACGACACCGGCTGTGGATGACGGCACCGTCGTCGAGGAACCCGACGACGACCGGCCCGATCTCTCGGAACTCCGGGAGGAACTCAACGATCAGTTCGAGTCGATCAAGGTCGTCGAACCCGGCCAGTACGAACTCAACCTCATGGAACTGTACGACCGCGAGGAGTACATCATCGCGCTACAGGAGGACGGCAAGTACTCCATCCAGGTGCCCGATCGCTGGCAGGACTGACGGTCACTGTCGTGCATATTACCGGTTCACCCACAAAAAGTGCCATTGAGCCAGAACAGACCGACAGTAACCGCTGTCCATATCGATCCGGACAGCCACATGACAGCCGAGTACAGTCCAGTTAGTCGGTCTTGACGAACTACTCGATTTCCGTCCGGTACTCTGACAAAACAGTCTTCGGGCCCTTGGCAACTATTTTATCGCTCCCGCCCGTTTCGTGTGGATATGGATTATCGCGAAGTCGAGGGAACCCGCGAGTTCGTCGCGCGTCTCGCACACGGCGAGGACTGGCGCGCACAGATCGAGGACTTCGCACGTGCGGAAGAGATCGAGGCCGCCTTTTTCGTCGGTCTGGGTGCCGTTCAAGACGCGAAACTGCTGTACTACGATCAGACCGATCTGGAGTATTATCCGATGGAGTTCGACGAACCGCTGGAGGTCGCCGCCTGCATTGGAAACGTCTCGCTGCTCGAGGGCGACCCGTTCGCACACACCCACGCCGTTCTCTCGCGAGCGGACGGCTCGACCGTTGCGGGCCACCTCGATGCCGGAACGGTCTTCGCGGGTGAACTGTACGTCCGTGCCTTCGAGGAGTCGCTCGAACGCGCCCACGACGAACCGACCGATCTCGATCTCTGGCCGCTATGAGGGAGGTCGACGAGCGCTACTTCGAGACGCTCGAAACCGGCCTCGAAGAGGCGATAGCGATCGCCAACGAGGCCCGCGAGCGCGGCGGCGATCCCGTACCCGAAGTCGAGATTCCGACTGCGCGGGACATGGCCGACCGTGTCGAGAACATCCTCGGGATCGAGGGCGTCGCCGAGCGAGTTCGCGAACTCGAAGGCGAGATGTCTCGCGAGGAAGCCGCTCTGGAACTGGTCGAGGACTTCGTCGACGGCAGCGTCGGCAACTACGACTCCAAGGCGGGCAAGATCGAGGGCGCTGTTCGGACGGCGGTCGCCCTGCTCACCGAAGGGGTCGTCGCCGCACCCATCGAAGGGATCGACCGGGTCGAGATCCTCGAAAACGACGACGGCTCGGAGTTCATCAACATCTACTACGCCGGGCCGATTCGCTCAGCCGGCGGGACCGCCCAGGCCCTCTCCGTTCTCGTGGCCGACTACGCACGCGCGATGCTGGGGATCGACCAGTACAAACCCCGCGAGGAGGAGATCAACCGCTACGCCGAGGAAGTCGCTCTCTACGACAAGGAGACCGGGCTGCAGTACTCGCCCAAGGAAAAAGAGAGCACGTTCATCGCCGAGCACATCCCGATCATGCTCGACGGCGAGGCCACCGGCGACGAGGAAGTTTCGGGCTTTCGCGACCTCGAACGGGTCGACACCAACTCTTCGCGCGGCGGGATGTGTCTGGTCTTCGCCGAGGGGATCGCACTCAAGGCACCGAAGATCCAGCGCTACACTCGCAACCTCGATGAGGTCGAGTGGCCCTGGCTCCAGGACCTGATCGACGGCACGATCGGGAAAGACGACGGCGAGGACGACACAGACGCGGAGGATAGCGACACCGAGGGCGACGCTGACGACGCGGACACAGACGTCGAGGACGGCGAACCGGACGACGAACTGGCCGGACCGCCGCGCGCTGACCCCTCCGAGAAATTCCTGCGGGACCTGATCGCCGGGCGGCCGGTGTTCACCCATCCGAGCGAGCCGGGCGGGTTCCGACTCCGGTACGGCCGGGCGCGCAACCACGGGAACGCGACGGCGGGCGTCCACCCGGCGACGATGCACCTGGTCGACGACTTCCTGGCGGCCGGGACCCAGCTCAAGACCGAGCGTCCGGGCAAGGCCGCGGGGGTCGTCCCCGTCGACTCCATCGAAGGGCCGATGGTCAAGCTCGCGAACGGCGAGGTCCGCCGGATCGACGACCCCGAGGAGGCCATCGAGGTCCGCAACGGCGTCGAGGCAGTCCTCGACATCGGGGAGTACCTGGTCAACTACGGCGAGTTCGTCGAGAACAACCACCCGCTCGTCCCCGCCTCCTACACCGTCGAGTGGTGGGTCAAGGACTTCGAGGAGGCGGGCGCGGACGTCCAGGCGATGCGAGACGCCGTCGCGGTCGATCTGGAGGCCCCCTCACCTGAGGAGGCACTCGAATGGGCCGACGAGTACGCCGCTCCTCTCCATCCGAAATACACCTATTGCTGGCACGACATTACCGTCGAGGAAATGTGTGAACTAGCCTCAGCCGTCGAACGTGCTGATATAGCCGTGACAGACGGCGCAACTGTCGAAAACGAACACCCCTCTGTTTCCGATGGAAACGTAGATCTGGTCGTCCCACGGACCGAGGCCGCTCGGGAGGCCCTGGAGACATTACTCGTCACTCACATCCAGACTGAGGAGTCGTTGATCGTCTCCGAGTGGCGACCGCTGGTCCGGTCGATGGGGTTCGACGACGACCTCGACCGGGAGTGGTCCCGGGAGGACCTCTCCGAGCGTGCTCGAACGTATGCCGACGGGGACAATGCAATCGTCGCGATCAACGAGGTCGCTCCGTTTCAGGTGCGCGAGCGTGCGCCGACCAGGATCGGTAACCGGATGGGCCGACCCGAGAAATCAGAGGAACGGGAACTCTCACCCGCCGTGCATACGCTCTTTCCGATCGGCGAGGCCGGGGGAGCCCAGCGCGACGTTTCGAAAGCGGGCACCCACGCCGAGAACATGCAGGACCAGCCTGGACTGGTCGAAGTCGAAGTCAGCCGGCGGCGGTGTGTCGAGTGCGGAACCGAGACCCACGAGGCGCGCTGCCCGGAGTGTGGCGGAGCCGCGGAAGTCGTCTACGTCTGCCCGGACTGCGGCCAGGAGGTCGAACCCGACGAGTCCGGCCGGGCCGAATGCTCGCGGTGTGAGACGCTGGCCCGCCCCACTCAGAGGAAAACGATCGATGTCCACGAGGCCTACCGGTCGGCGCTCGATTCCGTCGGCGAGCGCGAGGCGGCTTTCGACGTGCTGAAAGGCGTCAAGGGACTCTCCTCGAAGGAGAAAGTCCCCGAACCGATGGAGAAAGGCGTCTTGCGGGCGAAACACGACGTTTCGGCGTTCAAGGACGGCACGGTCCGCTACGACATGACCGACCTGCCCGTTACCTCGGTCCGGCCGGCGGAACTGGACGTCACCGCTGAGCAGTTCCGGGAGCTCGGCTACGAGGAGGACGTCAACGGCGATCCGTTACGGCACGACGACCAGCTCGTCGAGCTTCGCGTGCAGGATATCGTCCTCTCGGACGGTGCGGCCGAGCACATGCTCAAGACGGCGGATTTCGTCGACGACCTGTTGGCCCAGTACTACGGGATCGACCCGTTCTACGAACTCGAAGACAGACAGGATCTGGTCGGCGAACTCGTCTTCGGGATGGCACCGCACACCAGCGCCGCGACGGTCGGCCGCGTCGTCGGCTTTACGACTGCGGCCGTGGGCTACGCCCATCCGTACTTTCACGCCGCGAAACGCCGGAACTGCGACGGTGACGAAGATTGTGTGATGCTACTGATGGACGGGTTGTTGAACTTCAGCAAGAAGTACCTCCCGGATCAGCGCGGTGGTCGTATGGATGCACCACTGGTCATGTCCTCCCGTATCGATCCCTCAGAGATCGACGACGAGGCCCACAACATCGACATCATGCGGGAGTATCCCCGTGAGTTCTACGAGGCCACGCAGGAGATGGTCGACCCCGAGGACGTCGAGGACATCATGACAATTGCCGAGGAGACGCTTGGCACCGACAACGAGTACACCGGCTTCGATCACACCCACGACACCACTGACATCGCTATGGGACCGGATCTGTCGGCCTACAAGACCCTGGGCTCGATGGAGGACAAGATGGACGCCCAGCTCGAACTCTCCCGGAAGCTGCGGGCTGTTGATGAGACTGACGTCGCCGAGCGGATCATCGAATATCACTTCCTGCCGGACCTGATCGGCAACCTCCGGGCGTTCTCCCGCCAGGAGTACCGGTGTCTCGACTGCGGGGAGTCGTATCGTCGTGCCCCGCTGTCGGGGGAGTGTCGGGAGTGCGGCGGCCGGGTCAACCTGACTGTCCACGAGGGCTCGGTCAACAAGTACATCGACACCGCCACGGAGGTCGCTGAGGAGTTCGACTGCCGCCCCTATACGAAACAGCGTCTGGAGATTCTCGAACGCTCGATCGAACGAATATTCGAGAACGACAAGAACAAACAGTCAGGAATCGCGGACTTTATGTAATAGTCCGGAGACGCGGACTTTATGTGACTGATCCGGCCCCGAGTCACGACGGCTCACCCGAGATCGTGGAACTCAACGTCGCCAGTTTCGGTGTCGAGGACGATCGCGGCGGGCGCCTCGGGTGCGTCCGGAATCGCGATCCCACCGGGATTGAGGTGGATGGCTCCGTTCTGCTGTTCGTGGACGCGCTCGTGGGTGTGACCGCGACAGACGTAGTCGTAGTTGCCGCTCTCGATCAGGGCCGACACGATCGGTTCGCTCGTCCCGTGATAGATCGCGAACTCCGCACTGTCGAAGGTCAATTCGCCCATCTCTCCGAGGTATGTGCCGAACTCCCCGACGACGTTCTGGAGGCTCCACTCGCCGTCGTTGTTGCCCCGGACCGCGTAGAAGTCGAAGGCCGCCGAATCGAACGGTGTCGCCGAGAAGGGCGCGACGATGTCGCCACAGTGGATCACGGCGTCGACGCCCTCGTCGTGGAACGTCCCGACTGCTCGTTCGACTACCTCGCCGTTGTCGTGCGTATCTGAGACGACTCCAACTTGCATACGCGGAGGTACGGCCGGGTAAGTCAAAAAGGCAGTCGGACGGAGGTGGCTCGACACGAGCGTTCGTGCCGATCGTGTCCAGGAAATGGTTCCTGAGAGACAGGAACGGCCGGGAAAACGACGAGACGCCTTACGCGTATTTCTTCAGCACGTCGACGACGACGAGTTCCTGGCCGGTCAGGGCGTTGAGGTAGGCGCCGCCGGCGATCGAGACGTGGTCGTAGTCGTCCTCGTCGAGGCCGTACAGCGACAGCGTCCGGGCGGTGTCACCGCCACCGACGACCGAGAAGCAATCGGTCTCGCCGATGGCCTCGATGAGTTCGACCGTGCCGTCGGCGAAGCGCTCGTCCTCGAAGACGCCGACCGCGCCCTTCACGAAGACGGCCTCGGACTCGCGGATGATCGGCTCGTAGGCCTCGATCGTCTCGTGGCCGATGTCGAGATAGCCGGTCTCTTTCTCGTCGATGTCCTCGAGGGAGATCTCGGCGCGCTCGCCGTTCTCGTCCTCGTAGGCGAAGTCGACGGGCAGCTCGAAGTCGTCGCGGCGGTTCTCGACGAGGTCTTCGAGGGTGTCTTTGGTCTCTTCCCACTGGTCGTCCAGCAGGTCCATCCCGCCGACGTCCATCCCGACGGGCTCGCCCTCGGCGCGGAGGAACAGTTCCCCGGGCAGACCGCCGACGAGGAAGGTGTCGACCTTCTCCTCGAGGTTGTTGACGACGCTGATGACGTCCTCGGACTTGTTGCCGCCGCAGAGCATCGTCACCTGGCCGTCGAACTCCTTCTCGGCGACCGAGGTGTTGTACTGGTACTCCTTGTCCATCACGAGGCCGGCGTAGGTCGGCAGTTCGACCGCGAAGCCGACCGTCGAGGCGTGAGCGCGGTGGGCCGCCGAGTAAGCGTCGTTGACAAAGGCGTCGAACAGCGGCGCGAGCGTCTGGACGAACTCGCTCTCGGCGTGTTCCTCGGCGGGCTTTTCGGGCAGTTCGTCGTCGGCCATCCGGGTGTTCTCCAGCAGGAGGATCTCACCCGCGTCGAGGCCTTCGATGGCGTCGATGGCGTCGTCGCCGTAGATGTCGTCGACGAAGTCGATCGGCTTGCCGACGTACCCTTCGAGGATCTCGGCGTGCTGGTCGAGCGAGACGAAATCGTCACGGCCGGGCCGGCCCTGGTGGGCCATCAGCACGACCTTGTGATCGTCTTCTGCGAGTGCAGCGACGGTTTCGGCGTATCGGTCGAATCGGTTGTTGTCCTGTACCACGCCGTCCTCGACAGGGGAGTTGAGGTCGACCCTGACGAGGACGCGCTGGCCGGGCTCGAGGTCGTCGAGCGTGTTGTATTCGGGCATGGTGTCGTATCTGGTTCGGTGGCGCGTGTCTGAAAAAACGGTGCAGTTCGCGGGATGGTTTACGCGATGTACTCGGCGAGGCGCATCATCTGGGCCGTGTAGCCCATCTCGTTGTCGTACCAGGCGAAGATCTTCGCGAGGTCGCCGCCTTCGACCGTGCTGGTCTGCTCGAGGTCGACCGCGGACCCGTACTCCCACCCGAGGATGTCACGGGAGACGATCTCGTCGTCGATGGCGCCCATCGAGCCTTCGAGTTCGCCGTTGGCGTACTCCTCCATGGCGGCGTTGATCTCCTCGGCGCTGGGGTTGCCCTCCAGGTCCGCGACGATCTCGGTGATCGACCCGCTGGGGGTCGGGACGCGGATCGCCATGGCCTCGAACTTGCCTTTCAGTTCGGGCAGGATGTCCGTCGTCGCCGTCGACGCGCCGGTCGTCGTCGGGACGATGTTCTCGGCGGCCGCGCGACCGCGGCGGGTCTTGCTCTTGGGACCGTCCACGATGTTCTGCGAGCCCGTGTAGGCGTGGATGGTCGTCATCTCGGCGGCGTTGACACCGAACTCCTCGACCAGGACGTACATCGGCGGCGAGACGCTGTTGGTCGTACAGGACGCGCCGGAGACGATGTCCTCACCGTCGTATTCGTCGTGGTTGACGCCGTAGACGAACTGCGGCACCGGCTTGTCGCCTTTTGGCGGCGCGGAGATCAGCGCCTTGTCGGCACCGGCATCGAGGTGCGCCGAAGCCTCGTCCTTCGTTCGGAAGATCCCCGTCGACTCGACGGCGACGTCGACGTCCAGGTCGTCCCACGGCAACTCCTCGGGGTTCTGGACGTTGTACAGTGAGATGTCCTCACCGTCGACAGCCATCGTGTCCCCATCCCGTTCGAGGTCGTAGGGGAGATTACCCAGCGTCGTGTCGTATTTCGCCAGGTACTCCATCTGATCGAAGTCCATCACGTCGTTGATCCCCACGATCTCGACGTCGTCGTTGTTCAGCGCGGCGCGGAAGGTACATCGTCCGATGCGGCCGAAACCGTTGATCCCGATCCTGACCGTGTCGCTTGCACTCATGATTACTACTCCGTGTGAAATTGCTACGGTAGCGAGTAAATGTTTTTCGGTTATTGTCGCGCGCGTGTAACTGATTCACCTAAACAATAAGGCAGGACTTCGACGCGTGCCGAGCGAGCCGGCCGATTCGTTCCGGGTTCTGTAGTCGGTGGTCGAAACAGGTGGTGTCGGGCGATCGAGTTCCCGTGTTGTACCGGCCCGTTGGGCTCCGAGGCGAAGGCTTTTGGGTTGGACAGCCATACCTGCGGGTATGAGACGGGACGATCGCGACGACCCCTTCGACGACTTCTTCCGCGAACTGGAACGGATGATGAACGAGATGACCGGTGGCGAGTTCGACATGCACGTCGAGCGCCACGGCGACAGCGGCCAGAACCACGGTCGTGACATTCACCTCGACCTCTACGAGAAAGACGACGAGGTCCGCGTCGTCGCCGATATCCCCGGCGTCGAGAAGGACGCCATCGATCTGAAATGCGACGGCGAGGAACTGACCATCGACGCCGCGGGTCCCGAATGCGAGTACTCCGAGCGCGTCCAGCTCCCGGCCGCCGTCGACGAGCATTCGGCCAGCGCGACCTACAACAACGGGATCCTGGAAGTGGCCTTCGAGCGGCGAGACAACTCCGCCGACATCGATCTCTCCTGATGTCCGATCGCGAGAAACTCCTCGATATCGCCGGCTCGTCCTTCGAAATCGGGGATTTGCTCGACTATCAGTCCGGTGCCGTCGTGAGTCAGACGCTCGTCGACGAGGAGGCAGTCACTGTCACTGTCTTTGCCTTCGACGAAGGTGAGCGTCTCAGCGAGCACACGGCACCGCACGACGCCATCTTGCAGGTCGTCGACGGGACCGCCCTCGTCACCGTGTCCGGCACTGAACACGAGGTCGCGGCCGGCGAGTCGATCGTCCTCCCGGCAGACGAACCGCACGCTGTGGAGGCCGCGTCGCAGTTCAAGATGTTCCTGACGTTGCTTCGGTAACGCGCACGTCGCCGCTCTCGAAGCGTTGGCACACAACCGATTGTCCTTTAATCCCGGCGGCGATTCCTTCCAGTATGGACCGATTCGCCGACGTCGACGACCAGTACGACCCACACGCCGTCGAGGAGCGTGTGTTCGAGTACTGGGAGGCAGTCGACGCCTACGAGAAGACCGTGGAGCATCGCGCCGACGGCGAGGACTTTTTCTTCGTCGATGGGCCGCCCTACACGTCGGGGGCGGCGCACATGGGTACGACCTGGAACAAGACCCTGAAGGACATCTACATCCGCTATCTCCGGATGCAGGGCTACGATGTGACCGATCGCCCCGGCTACGATATGCACGGGCTGCCCATCGAGACGAAAGTCGAGGAACGACTGGACTTCGAGAACAAGAAAGACATCGAGGAGTTCGGCGAGGACGCATTCATCGAGGAGTGCAAGGCCTTCGCCGACGAGCAACTCGAGGGCCTGCAGGACGACTTCCAGGACTTCGGCGTCTGGATGGACTGGGACGACCCCTACAAGACGGTCGACCCCGAGTACATGGAGGCGGCCTGGTGGGGCTTCGAGAACGCCCACGAGCGCGGCCTCGTCGAGCAGGGCAAACGCTCGATCAACCAGTGTCCGCGGTGTGAGACGGCCATCGCCAACAACGAGGTCGAGTACGACCAGGTCGGCAAGCCCTCGATCTACGTCAAGTTCCCCCTCGCAGAGCGGGAGCGCGAGGACGAGCGAAGCGAGTCCTCGGAACGCGCGAGTAGCGCGGAACGGAGTTCCGCGGACCGTTCGAGCGGGCAAAGCCCGCGAGAAGACGGCGACGCCGCGAGCGACGAATACCTCGTCATCTGGACCACCACGCCCTGGACCATCGTCGCCAATACCTTCGTCGCCGTCGACGGCGAGCTGGAATACGTTGGCGTGGACGCCACGAAAGACGGCGAGACCGAACGCCTGTACGTCGCCGAGGCGGTCGTCGAGGACGTGCTCAGAGAGGGTCGCTACGACGACTACGAGATCGTCGAGCACCTCGACGGCGAGGAGATGGTCGGCTGGGAGTACAACCACCCCCTCGCGGAGGAAGTGCCCGACCACGCCCAGGCTGCGGGGTCCGGACAGGTCTACACCGCCGAGTACGTCGAGGCCGACCGCACCGGACTCGTCCACTCAGCGCCCGGCCACGGTGAGGAGGACTTCGAGCGCGGCCAGGAACTCGATCTGGAGATCTTCTGTCCGGTCGGTCCGAACGGGGAGTACACCGACGAGGCGGGGGAGTACGCGGGCACGTTCGTCCGGGACGCAAACGACGAGATCATCGCGGATCTGGACGCCAAGGACCTGCTGCTCGCACACGACACGACGAGCGTCCGCGAGGGACATTGCTGGCGCTGTGACACTGACATCGTCCGGATCGTCACCGATCAGTGGTTCATCACGATCACCGACATCAAAGACGAACTGCTGGAGCTCATCGAGGACAGCGAGTGGCACCCCGAGTGGGCCCGGGACAACCGTTTCCGGGACTTCGTCGAGGAAGCCCCCGACTGGAACGTCTCCCGCCAGCGCTACTGGGGGATCCCGATCCCGATCTGGACCCCAGAAGACTGGAGTGGGGAGATGAGCGACGCCATCGTCGTCGGCGACCGCGAGGAACTCGCCGAGCGGGTCGATCAGGACGTCGATCCCGAAACCGTCGATCTGCACAAGGACACCGTCGACGAGCTGACGATCACCGAGAACGGGACCACTCACACCCGCGTCGAGGACGTCTTCGACGTGTGGCTCGATTCCTCGGTCGCGACGTGGGGCACGCTGGATTATCCCGAGCAGTCTGAGAAATTCGAACAGCTGTGGCCCGCCGATCTCATCATCGAGGCCCACGACCAGACCCGCGGGTGGTTCTGGTCCCAGCTCGGCATGGGCGGCGCGTCGATGGGCGAGATCCCCTACGACGAGGTGCTGATGCACGGCTACGCCAACATGCCCGACGGCCGCGGGATGTCCAAATCGAAGGGCATTCTCGTCGATCCCCACGAAGTCATCGACGAGCACGGCCGGGATCCGATGCGGCTGTTCCTTCTCTCTGTCACCGCGCAGGGCGAGGATATGAACTTCTCCTGGGACGAGACCCAGGAGATGGGCCGGCGGCTGAACATCCTCTGGAACGTCTTCCGGTTCCCGCTGCCGTATATGCGGGCCGACGGCTTTGACCCCGAAGAGACGACCGTCGAGTCCGTCGAAGCGGACCTCGAACTCATCGACGAGTGGTTGCTCTCCCGGCTCCAGACCGTGAAAGCCGAGATGGATGCGGCCTTCGATGACTTCGAGCATGACAAGGGGCTGCACGCGCTGCTGGATTTCGTCGTCGAGGACGTCTCCCGGTTCTACATCCAGGAAGTCCGAGAGCGCATGTGGGAAGAGGAAAACAGCCCGAGCAAACTGGCCGCCTACGCGACGCTCTATCGCGTCCTTGAGGAGATCGTCGCACTGCTCGCGCCCTATGCCCCATTTATCAGCGAGGAGATCTACCAGAATCTCACCGGCGACGCCGGTCATCCGACGGTCCACATGTGTGACTTCCCCGAGCGCGACGGCGACTGGCAGAATGTCGGCCTCGAGGACGACATCGCGGTCGTTCGTGCGGTCGAGGAAGCGGGCTCGAACGCCCGCCAGCAGGCCGAACGCAAGCTCCGCTGGCCCGTCAAGCGCGTCGTCGTCGACGTCGGGACCGACGAGACCGGCGATCTGCCGGGAACAGTCGAACTCCGCTCGGAGCTGATCGCTGATCGACTCAACGCCCGGCGCGTCGAGGTCATCGAGCCCGACGCGGACTGGGGCGAGCTCACCTACAGCGCCGAGGCCGACATGAGCAAGCTCGGGCCCGCGTTCGGCGGCGACGCCCAGGAGGTCATGCAGGCCTGCAACGACGCCCGGATCGCCGAACCCACCATCGAGGCGCTGGAGGCGTCAGTCGCCGACGAACTCGGGCGTGGCGTCGACCTCGAGGAAGACATGGTCGAGTTCGTCCGCCAGCTACCCGACGGTGTTGCAGGCACGTCCTTCGAAGCTCTGGACGGCGAGGGCGTCGTCTACGTCGACACGACGCTCACCGAGGACATCGAGAGCGAGGGCTACGCCCGCGAGGTCATCCGCCGCGTGCAGGAGATGCGCAAGGATCTCGAACTCGATCTCGAAGCACGGATCCGCGTCGATCTGAACGTCAGTGACGACCGCGTCGCTGACCTCGTGGCCGAGCACGAGGACCTGATCACAGAGGAGGTCCGTGCCGACGAACTCGGACGCGTCGAGGACGGCCACCGCAAGACCTGGGAGGTCGAAGGCATCGAGATGGAGATTGCGGTCGTGCCGGTGGCTGAAGCGTAGAGCGTAGGCGAGCGTCGTTCAATCTAGCTTCGAGAGGTCGCCGACCTGCTCGCGCCGGACGATATCTCTGACGAACAGTCGGACCTGCCGGACGAGATCGTCGTGGTCCGTGTAATCGTAGACGCGAGCGTCCCAGCGATCGAGGACTGCGGCGATCATCGCGCTCGTGACGCCCTCCTCGTGGACGAAGATGACGCGATCGCGGTGGTCGGTCGGATCCGCCTCGCGCTGGAAGATCGCCTCCAGCACCGCGCCGGTCTCGATTCCGACGCCGGGGCAGTCGCCTTGTACCGCCTGTACAGTCAGGACTGAGACGGATCAGTCGCCGAACGCCAGTGCCGTCGAGTCCTGCTCGCGCGAGCGGACGAGCCCGACAACGAGATAGACGAAGGGCGTGTCCAGCGCGGCGATTCCCAGCTTGAGGAGGTACTGCCCGACGATCAGTGAGAGGGCCGCTTCGAGCGGAACGCCCAGAAACAGGAAAAAGGCGATCCCGACGAAGATCACTGTGTCGATGAGCTGGCTCGTCGCGGTCGAGCCGATATTTCGCAGCCAGAGATGTTCGCCGTCAGTGGCGTCTCGGATTCGATGGAAGACGATCACGTCCCAGTTCTGGCTGACGACGTAGGCCGCGAGGCTCCCGACGACGATGCCGGTCGAAGCCCCCAGGACGTCCGCGAACTGGGCCTGCGAGACGCTCGACGCGTCAGCCGCGATCGGCGCGCCGATGGTGCTCCAGACCAGCGCCAGCAACACGAAGTTCATCGCGAAGGCGACGTTGACCATTACCTGGGCCGCCCGGCGGCCGTACAACTCGGCGTAGCAGTCGGAGGCGAAGAAAGTCAGCGCGTAGGCCAGTGCCGCCCCCGGCAACAGCAGCGTCTCGCCGGCGATCGGGATCGACACTGGCAACTCGAACGCCAGCACCTTCGCGGCGGTCACCTGCGCCGTGATCAGCGCCGTGACGAACAGCGCGAGCAGTGCGACCTGCGGGACTGCGAGCTGGGAGCTATTCCTCGTCATCGTCCAGCCGGTCGTACCGGGCGTCGATCTCGTCGAGTACGTCCAGCGTCTTCCGGACCGACGCGCGGATCGCCTCGCTCCGGTTGACGAACTTTCCGTCCTCGCCGACGTGTCTGTCGAGATCCTCGAGGAGTTCCTTCGGCACTTCGACGCTTATCTTGGGCATACTGCGATATCCCTTGGCGAATATTAAAACGCTATCGGAGCACTGTTACGGGACTTCCGAAGAACCAGATCACGCCGGTTCTTCGACCGTGGTGCCGCCACCGCCGCGGCGGCCGCCGAGCGTGGCGACCCACAGCACAGCCAGCCCGAAGTAGAACGCCAGCGCCACTGGAATGCCCATGAACAACATCGTGAACAGCCCGCTGGGCGTGAAGAACATCGCGAGGGTAAAGATCGCGATCGTCACCTCCCGCCAGCGGCGTCGCATCGCATCGAAGGAGATCAACCCGCCGAAGTGAAACAGGAACATCGACACCGGCACCTCCGCGAGCAGGCCGACCCCGATCGTCGTGTAGACGATCATCCAGGCGTAGTGTTTGATCCGGTAGGCGATGATCATGTTCGCGCCCAGCACGTCCTGTGCGAGCCAGGAAATCACGGCCGGTGCGACCAGCGAGTAGCCGATCGCGCTTCCGATGCCGATCCCGACGAACAGTGAGCCGCCCCACACGATCAGGACGCGCTTGTCCCCCGTGACGAGCCCACGCTCGCGCAACGCCGGCCAGGCGTAATACAGCATCAGCGGGAGCGTCACGAGCGCGGCGACCAGCGCGCTGAACTTGATCTCGAAGATCAGGTGCTCGACGGGGTGTAACGCGACGGGCTCGACCTGGCCGGCGTTCATTCCGGCCGGCAGCCGCGAGAGGAAGTCCGCGTTGATGTCCCTGATACCGCGTCGGTAGAGGTAGATGAACAGCCCGGCCAGCACTGCCATGAACAGCCCGACGATCCGGAACGCCTTGGAGGTCAGCGACTCCAGGATGAACGTGATGTCGTGGTAGTAGCCACCGATGTCGTCCTCGGTCGTCTCCTCGTCGGTGAACGCGTCGACCATGCCCGCCGTCGTCTCGGTGACGACGTCCGAGTCGTCGTCCGGGGCGTCCCCGCTGCCCTCGGCGTCTTCGGGAGCGTCCTCGTCCGGGGTATCTCCGTCCTCGTCTAGGCGCTGCTGGGCCTCGTCGAACTTGTCCAGCAGCGCTTCGGCCCGCTCCGGTTCGTCAGCGTCGATCGCGTCGGAGGCGATCCCCATCAGCTCGTCTTCGCTCATCTCCTCGAATGGCTCCAGCGGTGCTGCGCGGACGCTCGAGGCGTCGAGCTTGCTCACGTCCAACTCCGTGGGATCACCGAACCTCGCGGCCGCCAGCGGATCCAGCGTGTCTAGCTCCCGGGAGACGAGCCGATAGAAGACCGAGATTGCCACGAACACCGCAGCTCCGAGACCGAACAGGATCCCGATCGTGGTCTGTGACAGCCCCGTCGATTCCGGCAGCGGCGTCAGCGTCGGCCATACCGACACCGATCCGAACAGTTCGTTCAGCGTCGCCAATCCGCCCGTCGTAAAGAACGCGTAGACGGCGATGAACGCCAGCAGCGCGAACCCGGCGACGGTGTTCCAGTTCGACCGCGCGATCTCGCCGAAGGAGAACTGTTCGCTGCTTCGCTTGATCGTCACGATGATATTCGTGAACTTCAGGCTGCCCGCGTACAGCACGACCAGCGGTGTCGCCCACATGATCTGCGTGAGCGGGTCCGGGGGGGTGAAAAACGCGCCGCCCGCATACAGGCCGAAGACCGCGACCTTCCAGCGATCGCGGAACGTCTCGTAGGGGACGATCTCGGCATAGGAGAGCGAGCTCATCACGAGCGGGAGCTGGGCCGCGATCCCGAACGACAGCGACAGGAACACGATGAACTCCATCCACTTTGTGATCGAGTACGTCGGGTTGAACCCGGAGTTCACCGCCGTTTTGATGAGGAACTCGAACATGATCGGGAAGAAGAGGAAATACGCGTAGGCGATCCCGAGTATGAACAGCGTGACGATTCCCCCGGCAAGCAGCGCGATCTTCCAGCGTGCGATCGGGGTCTCCGGGAGCCAGCCGCGACGCCTGAGCTCGTCCCGAGAGAGATACAACAGCACCGGAATCGAGACGATGATTCCCACGATGAGACCGATCTTGACCTGCAGGAGGATCACTTCGAACGGCGTGATCGTGACGACCTCCGCTTGCTCTGTCAGGAGGTCCTGCTTGAGGGCGTCCCAGATGTAGTTTCGCAACAGCACGATCGTTCCGACCAGCGCGAGAATGAAGACGACGAAGACGACCTGTAAGTGCTTCTGTATCGTCTTCAGCGTCTGTCCGAGCGCAGCGCGTCCTCCAGCGATAGCACGACGGGTGTCATCATCGAGTGCGCCGGACATAGCTCTTCGGGGGCATTTGCCGACTCGGTGTTATCAATTTATTCATCGACGGCCGAGACGGGTTTCCGACGGCTCGATCTCGTGCCGAGGGGCCGGTGGTGACTGTCGCTCCTGCCGGAGAGAAAAGAAGGCTTACAATAGGTGGGGCCAAACCGCCGTCCACTATGGCCGAGGGTGAAACCGGCGGTGCCGACGTACCCGGCGACGAGCCGACACCGCCGGCTGAACCCTACGATCCCGAGCCCGGCCCGGAGGGTGGACTCGAAGGCGCGCCCGACGACGAGGAACTCCCGCTGACTGAACACATCGAGGAGATGTTCAGTCGGCTGTTACGGGTGCTCCTCGTGATGGCGGTCGTCAGCGGCGTCGTGTTCCCGTTCGCCGAACAGATCATCAACTTCCTGTGGTACTCGTATCTCCAGCCGGCCTCCGCGGAGGCCTGCGCACAGGGCGTTTCTGCCGCGAGAAGCAGCGCCTGCCCACGCGTCTATCACCCGCTCGGGCTCATTCTGGCCCGCCTGAAGGTCGCGACGCTCGCCGGCTTCGTCGTCGCCCTGCCGGTGCTGGTCTACGAGAGTTACCTGTTCATGCGCCCCGGGCTGTACTCCCACGAGCGCCGGTATTACCTGGCTTCCGTCCCGACGAGCCTCGTGCTCGCCGTCGTCGGGCTACTCTTTGCGCACATCCTCGTGCTCCCCGCGATTTTCACGTACTTCCTGTTCTATTCGGAGGGTGCCGCTGAGATCGCGTTCAGTCTCGGTCAGACCTTCGAGTTGATGGTGTTGATGCTCGGCTTTTTCGCCTTCATCTTCCAGATCCCGCTGTTCATCATGCTCGCGATCATGATGGGCGTCACGTCCCGACGCTGGCTCGCCGATCGTCGTCTGTACTTCTGGGCCGGGTTCGCGACGGTCGCGTTCATCTTCAATCCCGATCCGACCGGTATGGCGCCGTTCATCGTCACGGCGACGATGATCGTCCTGTTCGAGGGGACGCTCGCCCTGCTGTACTGGACCGGTGACGGCTCGCTCGAGCCGACCCTGGAGAACGCGACGGCCGCGCGACCGTACGTCTGGGCGACGACCGGGCTGGTCGGCTACGTGCTCAGCTCGCTCCCGATGCCCGGCAGCTACTACGACGCGATCCCGACGGTCGTCGTCGACGTGATCGACGGCGTCGGACTGCTCGGGTATCTCCCGGCGCTCGTCGCGCTCGTCATCATCGCCATCTTCGAGGGGACGCTCCTGACGCTCAAAGGGCGGGCGACCCGACGGAGCTATCAGACGCTGCTCCGCCTCCGCCGCGCCCGGATCCCCCTCTGGATCACCGCAGTTGCCATCGGCTACTTCGCGAACCCCCGTCCGCCGCTGGTCCAGGCGGCCGACTCGATCGCCCTGCCGGCCCCGACGGTCGCCGCCGGTGTCCTCGCCGTCCTCGCGGCGTACGAACTCGGACTGGCGCTGTGGCGCTGGCGTCGAGCCGAGTACTGACCGCTGTTGGCTGTTCGGCCAAACGCGTCGAGAAGTCGGACGTTACCGCGCGAGAACGATCGTGTTTCGGGACGGTGCCGTCACTGCAGCGTCGGAAGCCCCTTCTCGCTGACGAGCTTGAACCCGGCGTACAGCGCGACGAGGCCGACAGCGGCCATCCACATGCCGACGACCGTCTCGCCGCCCGAAATCGTCTGCCAACTCGTGGCTTCGGCGAGCAGTCCGATACCGGCCAGCCCGCTCGCGAGGGCCGTGTAGAACAACTCCGGGAGTATTTCGCCTGCGCTTTCGATCATGTCCTGTTCTCTCCGATGGGACACTATGACTCTTTTCGTTTCCGCGCCGTCGAAGTAGAAACGCTTTTTTCGCTCTCCCGACGCCCAGTCGATATGGGACGATACGGCGATCTCGATTATCCGAAACTGACTCGAAACGGCTTCCTCCTCGGCGTCGGGCTGCTCGTCGCCGGGCTACTCGGCGAGGCCCTCGGCCCCGCCGTCCTCGGCTCGCTTCCGGCGTGGGGACACACGCTGTTCCTCGATCTCGAAATGATCGGTATCGTCGTCGGACTGTTCGCGCCGATCGTGTTCGGTATCGCGCTACCGCTGACTGAGTGACTGGCGGAGTCGACCGCTCATCACCTCGATCAGGCGCTGTCCTCGAACAGCTTCCCGACCTCGTTCGCGGTCGGGAGCCCGTCCATCGCGCCGGTCTCGGTCGTCGCGAGCGCGCCGACCGCGCTCGCATACCGGACCGTCTCGGACAGCGAGTCACACTCGCCGGTGAACCCCGCGATCGATCCGGCGACGAAGGCGTCGCCCGCGCCGGTCGTCTCGACGACGTCGACGTCGTAGCCACCGAACTCCGCCGTCGCCGGTCCCCACGGGGCGCCCTCGGACGCACGGGCCATCGCGCCGTCGCCGCCGCGCGTGAGCATGACAGTGTGTGGCCCGCGTTCGAGTACGGCCGCCGCGAGGGCGTCCTCGTCGGATTCCTCGAACAGCATCGCCAGGTCTTCCTGGTCGGTCTTGACGACGTCCGCGAGGCCGATCGCCCGGTCGAGCGTCTCGACCAGCACCGACTCCTCTGGCCAGAGGTCCGCCCGCGTGTTCGGATCGAACGAGACGGTACAGCCGTACTCGTTCGCCCGTTCCATCAGTTCCAGCGTCGCCGACCGCGACGGCTCCGTGTGCAGGGTCACGCCGCCGACGTGGACCCACTCGACCGTTTCGAGCGTCTCGTCGGCGACGGCACCGGGCTCCATCGCGAACGTCGCCGTCTTCTCAGCGAAGAACGTGAACGACTGGTCGCCGTCGGCGTCCTGCCCGACCAGCGTGTGTGCCGTCTTCCGATCGGGATCCGTCTCGATCAACGCCTCGCGGACGCCGTCTTCGGCCAGCACGCTCGCGAGGTGCTCGCCGAAGGGATCGTCTCCCAGACGCGTCCACAACAATGGGGGATGTCCGAGTCGGGACAGCGCGACCGCGACGTTCGCCGGCGCGCCGCCCGCCCGCCGCCGGAGGGTTTCGGCCTCGGCGATCGGACCCGACGTCGCCGGAAACAGGTCGATCAATGCTTCGCCCGCGACGAGTACCTGTGGCTCATCCATATATGCGTCTTCGAACACGTGAACAATAGGTGTTGTTGTTGTCTGGATCCGATCTGTACTGGGACGCGATCAAATACTTGGCGGAGGCGGGCGAACGGCCGGTATGCGATTTGGGATTCTCAGCACGGCCAAGATCGCGCGCGAAGACGTGATCCCTGGTATCAAGAAGAGCGACCACGAGGCCCTCGCGATCGCCTCACGGGACAGCGATCGGGCGGCGGCCGTCGCCGACGATCTCGGGATTCCCCGGAGTTACGGGAGTTACGAGGCGTTGCTCGACGACGACGAGATCGACGCGGTGTACAACCCGCTGCCGAACGCGTTGCACGCCGAATGGACACGGGCGGCCGCAGACGCGGGCAAGCACGTCCTCTGTGAGAAGCCACTGACTACCGATGCCGAGGCGGCCGCGGAGCTACACGACTACTGTGCGGAACGCGGCGTCACGCTGATGGAGGCGTTCATGTATCGCTTTCACCCCCGGACCGAGCGGGCCGCCGAGATCGCTCGCGAGGAACTGGAGGGGGTCCACGCCGTCGACGCGTCGTTCAAGTTCGCGCTACGGGGCCGGCCGGATGACATTCGGCTGGACCCCGAACTGGCCGGCGGGAGCGTCATGGACGTCGGCTGCTACGCGATCAGCGCGGCGCGGCTGTTCCTCGGTGAACCGGACGCGGTCGTCGCGCGGACGCGGGACAGCAGGGACGCGGGCGTCGATACCGATATGGCGGCTCTCTTGGAGTACGACGACGGTGCGTTGGCGCGCGTGGCTTCGGGCTTCGATACGCCGGCGACCCAGACCTACCGCGTCGAGGCCGAGAACGGCTGGCTCGAAGTCGAGACGGCCTTCGATATCGGGCCCGACGAACCGGCGACGATCGAGTACGCCGTCGACGGGCGCACCGTCGTCGAGACGTTCGACCCCGTCGATCAGTACACGCTGGAGGTCGAGCACTTCGCCGACGCCGTCGAACGCGGTCGGACGCCGCGCATCGACGCCGACGAGACGGTCGCAAATATGGCAGTCATCGACGCTGTCTACGAGAGCGCAGCGAACCGAGGCCCCGTCGAGACATCGTGATACCCCGGTTAGCACTCGTAGGTGGACGAGTTCACGGTCGGATCGCCACCTATTTGTATAAATGACCACAATCTATATTGAATTTTGAGGCAAGAACTAAGTCGCTCCCTGTGGACATTTGAAGTGGACTTCACACAGTCCGGAGCTAACAATGTCCGATACCAATCGTCTACTTTCGAGACGGAACGTACTTCGAGCTACAGGTGCGGCGACTGTAGGCATGCTTGCGGGCTGTAACGGTGGTGATGGTGACGACGAGGACGAACTCGAGATCGTCCACTGGTGGACCGCCGGCGGAGAACAGGACGCCATCGAAGCGTTGATCGACGGGTTCGAAGAGGAGTACCCCGACGTTCCAGTGTCGAACAACCCGGCGCCGGGCGGTGCTGGCAGCGCGCTGGACACGGAGATCCAGAGCCGCGTCCTCAACGAGAATCCGCCGAGCACGTTCCAGATCTGGCCGGGTAAAGCCATGGACACGTACACCGAATCGGACGTCCTCGCGGACATCGGTGACAGCGTCTGGGACTCCGAGATGGAAGACGCTTATCTCGACGGCGTCAAGGAACTGGCCAAAGACGACGACGGTAACTACGTCGCGGTCCCGCTGAATATCCACCGCCTGAACAACCTCTTTTACAACGTCGAGGTCCTCGAGTCGGCCGGAATCGACCCGTCCGAACTGTCGTCACCGGCGGATCTCCTCGATGCGATGGAGACGATCGCGTCCGACACCGACGCGACGCCGATGGCTCACCAGACGCAGGCCCCGTGGTCGACCATCCAGCTCTGGGAGAACGTCTTGATCGGTATGGAGGGCGTCGACACGTACCTGGACGTGCTCGACGGGAACGTTTCGGCCAACGAGACGGCCGTGCGGGACGCCCTGCAGATGGTCGCCGACTACAGCGAGTACTTCAACGAGGACGCAGGGTCCGTCGCCTGGGACCAGGCTAACACCGGCGTCATTCAGGGCAACGCCGCGTTCCTCCACCAGGGCGACTGGGCGGCCGGCCAGTACAAGTCCGCCGAAGACTTCGAGTTCGAGTCAGACTGGAACTACGTGCCGTTCCCCGGGACGGCGGAGGTCTATCACGTCGTCACCGACTCGTTCGTGATGCCGGAACCGAACCCCTCTCCCGACGCGACCGAGCAGTGGCTCAGCTACTGTGGATCCGTCGCCGGTCAGGAGGCGTTCAACCCGATCAAGGGATCGATCCCGCCGCGGACAGACGTGCCGGACGACGAGTTCGGGCCGTTCCTCACCGCTCAGCGCGAGGACTTCAACAACTCCACGGCCCAGCCGCCGTCTATCGCTCACGGGACTGGCGTCACCCCGGAGGTCAAGAGCAACGTCGAGGGCGTCTTCTCGACGTTCAACGGGGACTGGAACATCGGACCGGCCTACAACGGCCTGACGGACGCATTCGACGTGTAGGATAGAATGCGCTCTCCTATCTCGCTACTCCGAGGCGATAGCGGTGCTGGTCGCTCGGCCGACGACGAGCCGTCCGTACGCGCAGACGGCGGCACCGTTGCCGAATCCGGATCGGAGGACGGCCCGATCGAATCGGCCCGTTCCAGAATCTCCGATAGCGAGTTCGTCCGGTCGATGCCGTTCTGGGTTCCGGCCGGACTGCTCACGGCACTGTTCGTGTACGGTGCGATCGGCTGGAACTTCCTCATTTCGCTGACTGACTGGAGCGGACTCGGGGACCCGAACTACGGGTCGCTCGATCTGGGTAACTACGGGGAGTTCTTTGCTGAGGCTTGGAGCGGCGACTGGCTGTTCGGGTTCGTCCCGATCCCGGTCAACGGCCCCCAGGAGTACTGGGCGCTGCGGAACACGATCGTCCTGTTGGTCCTGTTCACCGTCGTGGCGCTGATCGTCGGCCTCCTGCTGGCGATCCTCGTCGACCGGAACATCCGCTTCGAGAACACGTTCCGGACGATCTATCTGCTCCCCATGAGCCTCTCGTTCGTCGTGACGGCCCTGTTCTGGTCGTGGATGTACAACCCCACCTCGGGGATGATAAACGAAGTCCTCCAGATGGTCGGGCTCGGTGGGCTGACGATGCAGTGGATCAGCGATCCCCAGACGAAACTGTTCGCCGTGATATTCGCGTTAATCTGGCAGTTCAGCGGCTACTGTATGGTCGTGTACCTCGCCGGTCTGCGGGCCATACCGACCGACCAGTACGAGGCCGCGAAGGTCGACGGCGCGAACCTCCTAAAGATGTACTGGCGGGTCATCGTCCCGCAGTTGCGCGCGTCGACGGTCAGTGCCGCCGTCGTGTTGATGGTGTTCGCGCTGAAGGCCTTCGACTTCCTGTACGTCATGTTCGGGACCAGGCCGGGCCAGTCGGCGGACATCCTCGCGATGATGATGTATCGCGAATCGTTCGGTGTGACCAACTGGGCGTACGGTTCGACGATCGCCATGATCCTGTTCGCGCTGGCGCTCGGCATCGTCGCACCGTACCTCTACTACGAATATCAACGAGGTGAACTCTGATGGCAGAATCAACCACGAGACGAGGTCCCGGTCTGAATCGCATCGCTCTGTACGTCGCCCTCCTGCTCATGGTCGTGGTATACCTCTCGCCGCTTGAGTCCGGTATCGTCACGGCCTTCAAAACCCAGCAGGGGTTCTTCGAGACGTCACCGTTCGCTCCCGCGCTCGGCGAGTTCACGGTCGACCCGTGGTTCGAGGCCTTCGATCGGCTCCGCAGCGGGCTGGTCAACAGCCTCCTGTTCACGATCCCGGCGACCGTCCTGTCGGCGCTGTTCGGAAGTCTCGCGGCCTACGGACTGACTAACACCGACTGGAAGGGACAGACGTTCGTCCTCATGCTGTTCATCGCGGGGATCTTCATCCCCTACCAGTCCGTGCTCGTCCCGCTGTCGCAGTTCTGGGCGACGATTGTCAATCCGGCGGAGATCTTCGCGTTCTCCGATCCGCTGGCAAACCGGTCCGGACTGATCGCGTTGCTGGTCACCCACTCGGCATACGGGATCCCGATCTGTACGCTGCTGTTCCGATCGCACTACAAGTCCATCGACACGTCGATGCTCGAGGCGGCTCGCCTCGACGGTGCGGGAATCGCGAAGATCTACTGGCGGATCATCCTCCCGCTGTCGATCCCGATGTTCGTCGTGACGCTCATCTACCAGTTCACGAATATTTGGAACGATCTACTGTTCGCGCTCGTTCTGGTCGGCAATCCTGCCAACGACGTGGTAACGATGGAACTCAGTGCACTGCAGGGATCGATGGTTGGTCAGTACAACCTGCAGATGGCGGGGGCGTTCATCACGGCGCTGCCGACGTTGCTAGTGTACATAATCTTCGGTGAACAGTTCGCTGAAGGTGTCGCAGGCGGAGGTGCTTAACAATGGCAGAACTTCAACTCGACAACGTCACGAAGGTATTCGAGGATGACGATGGTGAGATCGTCGCCGTCGACGATGTCTCGCTGGACATCGACGACGAGGAGTTTCTCGTTCTCGTCGGGCCGTCTGGCTGCGGGAAGTCGACGACGCTCCGGATGATCGCCGGGCTGGAGTCGGTCACCTCCGGAACGATCCGGCTCGGCGACGAACTGATAAACGACAAGCGGCCCCAGAACAGGGACACCGCGATGGTGTTCCAGAGCTATGCGCTGTATCCCCACATGACCGTCCGTGGGAACATGGCGTTCGGTCTGGAGGAGTCGACGGATATGTCGGACGACGAGATCGATCAGCGCGTCACAAACACCGCCGAAATGATGGGCATCGAGGAACTCCTCGATCGCAAGCCCGGGGAGCTGTCGGGCGGCCAGCAACAGCGGGTCGCGCTCGGGCGGGCGATCGTCCGCGAGCCGGCGGCGTTCCTGATGGACGAGCCGCTTGCGAATCTGGACGCGAAACTGCGGGCCCAGATGCGGACCGAACTCCAGCGTCTCCAGGAAGATCTCGGTGTGACGACGATCTACGTCACTCACGATCAGACCGAAGCGATGACGATGGGTGACCGCATCGCGATCCTCAACGACGGCGTCCTCCAGCAGGTCGGCACGCCGCTGGAGTGTTATCACGAACCCGCAAACCAGTTCGTCGCCGGCTTCATCGGCGAACCGTCGATGAACTTCTTCGAGATGGAACTCGAAGACGGCCGGCTTGTCGGTGAGAACTTCGATTACGAACTGACCGACGAACATCGGGAAGCGATCGACGGGACCGAACGCGTCGTCCTCGGGATCCGCCCGGAAGATATCGTCGTCGACAATACCGACGACGACACGCACACCTACGCGGTGACAATCGATGTTGTCGAGCCGAAGGGCGACGAGAACAACGTCCACCTGACGTTCGATCCCGACGACGAAGAGCCCGAAACGTTCGTGGCGACGGTCGGCGGGATGCGGCGGGTCTCTGCGGGCGATCGGGTCGATGCCGAGATCCCGTCCGAGGCGATCCATCTCTTCGACGCCCGTACCGGCGACGCGCTCCACAACCGCTCGATGTCGACGGCCGAACAGTCGGAGTTCGAGTTCTAGCTGTTGCGATCCCGGAACGCACTTGATTCAGGGACGTCTCGTCCGGAGTGTCGATGCTCCCGGAACCACTGACGTTCCCGTTTCGCGGCCAGCGCGCCGTCGACGTGCTGTTGATCGGCGGCGGTCTCCATCTGCTGAGCGTCTATATTCCCGTCCTCCCGTTGATCGTGGTCGCCGGCTATCTCGTGACGACACTGTCCACGATCGCGAGCCGGGACTGGACGACCCGCTTCGACTCGCTGCCAGGGTTCGACGATCTCGGCGAAATCGTCCGTCGCGGGCTCGGGGCCACGTTCGTCGTCGGCCTCTACCTGTCGCCGGCGTTCGTGACGCTACTCGTGACGGTCTTCGGGCTCACCGAACAGTCGGTCGACCCCGGATCGATCACGCTCGGGACATCGCTCGGGTTCGTCGCCGGCTCGACGGCGTCGATTCTGCTCGCGATGTCGTTCATCTATTTCCTGCCGGCCGCGCTGACGAATTACGGCGTTCGCGGGCGCGTCAGGGCTGCTTTCGACCCCTCGGTACTGCGCTCGTCGGCCGCCGATGCGGCCTACTTCTACAACGTCGTGGTCGGTCTCGTCGTCGGATCGGTGTTGCTTTCGGCGGCCGGAGCGCTGCAGCGGATCGCTGTCGGGTTCTTCCTCGCGTTCTACGCCGAGGTGGTCGTCGTCGCGTTCTGGTCGCGTGGTGTCACCTCCATCGCTGCCGGCGAACGAGACGGAGACCGCGCGATGTCGTCGGGCGAGTGAGGCTGCGACTACTCCGTGAGCGATCGCAGCCCCTCGAAACACGCCCCGATCGGATGATAGCCCGGCTCGACCGCGGGGCCGTCCGACGTCTCGTAGGGCTCGTTCGTTCGCGACAGCTTTTCGTACCAGTTGCCACCGGGTGCCGTCAGGTTCGCTTCCGCGTAGTCCCACAGCCGTTCGTACCAGTCGAGGTATCGATCGTCCCCGGTTCGCTCCGCCAGCGCGGCGGCCGCACCGATCCCTTCGGCGACTGGCCAGCCGTACTTGTCCTCGACGATCGGCTCGCCTTCCCGATCGAACGTGTAGTAGAACCCGCCGTATTCGTCGTCCCAGCCGTGATCGACGGCGTCGTCGAACAACTCGACTGCTCGATCGAGCGCCCACTCGGTGTCCGTATAGCGATCGAGGACGGCCAGCAGCTTGGCCCACTCGATGTGGTGGCCCGGCTGATACCCCCACGGTCGGAACTGGTGGCGCGGCTCGTCGCGGTTGTACGCGAAATCGTGCTCCCAGTCTTCGGTGTAGTGTTCCCAGAGGAGGCCGTCGGTCTCTTCGGCGAGCCGGACTGTCAGCGCGTGGGCGATCTCCCGCGCCCGGTCGAGGTACCGCTGTTCGCCGGTCGCCTCGTAGGCGGCCAGCATCGCCTCACAGGTGTGCATGTTGGCGTTCTGTCCGCGGTAGTCCTCGCTCTCGGAGAAATCGCCCGAGAACTCGCTCTTGCAGAGGTCGTGTTCGGGCTCCCAGAACCGCTCCAGCAGCACGTCGTAGGCTTCTTCGAGGGGGGCGTCGTCGCTGATGCCGGCCTCGTACGCCCGAGCGTACGCCAACAGCGCGAACGCGTGTCCGTAACAAACCCGCGTGTCGTCGATCGTCTCCGTCCCCTTCAGCAGCCAGTCGTACCCCCCTGTCCCGGAGTCGCGGTGGTGCTCCCGCAGAAACGAGACGCCGTGTTCGGCCGCCGGACGGCACCAGTCGGCCCCGTCGTAGCGGTCCCCGAGACAGAAGTTAACGACGAACCTGGCGGTCGCGACGAGGTGCTTCGACTGCCCGTCGTACACCCGGCCGGTCTCCTCGTCGAGTTGTGCGATATACCCGCCGTTTTCGTCGTCCATACAGCCCGGATAGTAAAACGACAGCACGTCCGTCATTCGGTCCCGGAGCCAGTCAGGATCGGAGTAATCCGGCGCCATACCCCCTCTGTTTGACTGGAGGGTGCCTATATCTTTCCTCGCCGTGACAATCGCGCGCTGCGGTCGCTGACTGTCGTGTCGCCTTCGTTCTCCGCGGGCGGGACGGTACGACTGTCGGCTCGGGTACCGACTTCTGTATGGGCCACTCGACTACTCGACTGCCGTGTCCGCGGTCACACCCGCTGGACCGGCTTCTGGACGGGTTCGCCGTGGACCGCGTGGTAGGCGGCCGGGAACGCCGCGAGCCCGGCGACCTGTACGACTGCGCCCAGCGGGGTGAGCCAGAGCGCGTCCAGCGTGACCGCGACGTAGCTGACGCCGATCGACGCGAGGAAGAACAGCACGCTGAAGTAGGTCATTCGCAGCGGCATTGTCGTCAGCTCCGAGCGCCGCGGCCAGTCCCCCACGTCGGGTGAATCGGCCCGGAACGCCGCGAGTGCGACGCTGCCGGCGACGATCGCGGCGCTACCCGCGAGCGGAGTGGCAGTCGGGTACAGTACCTGTGCGAACACGACGACCGCGAAACCCGGCGTCGAGAGGACCGATAGCTCCGCACCGCCGAAAAATACCCTCTCTAACCACGCGCGTAGGCCCACGGACATCACGCTCCCCGGAATCGACGGCGACCGACGGTTGTTCGTGACACGGATATCCTACCGTTCCCGCTCGAGTGGTTTAACTTTTGCAGGCTGTCGGCAGACCGACTCCTCCGGAGCCCCTGTCCCGTAACCACCTATCTGCGACCGAGTCAATGAAAGTATAGTTATATATGGTGAATTATAGTTATCAAAACAATTATATGGGTGTCTATCAATAACAACACCTGTAATGAATCGCTATCAGGTGAGCAGCGAGTCAGTGTCCGGAGTATCGCGCCGACGGTTCGTCAAGACAGCGGGCGCAGCGGGCGTCGCGTTGACCCTTGCGGGTTGTGGCGGCGGTGGCGGTGACGGTTCGATCACGCTCACGGCGGATCAGCAATACAAGGACGCCGAGGACGCAGTTGTCGATGCGCTGTACGACGCCGGCCTCAGCGAGGATATCGACGTCACGATCAACGCCGGCGACTTCGAAAGCGGGTCGCGCCGGGAGCAGTTCATTTCCGGTCTCGACGCGGGCCGATCCGATCCCGACATCTTCATGATGGACTCGGGGTGGACGATTCCGTTCATCGTCCGTGATCAGCTCGTCAACCTGAGCGAGGAGCTGTCCCAGGAGACGCTGGATTACGTCCAAAACGATTACCTGGACGCGGCCGTCCAGACGGCGAGCCACCCGCAATCGGGTGACCTGTACGGACTGCCGCTGTTCCCGGACTACCCGGTGATGCACTACCGGAAGGACCTCGTCGAGGACGCCGGCTACGACCCCGAAGGCGAGAACTGGGCGACCGAGCCGATGACCTGGCAGCGCTTTTCGGAGATCGCCGCGGACACCTGGGAGCAAAGCGGCGTCGAGTACGGCTTTACGACCCAGGCTGACAGCTACGTGGGGCTGTCCTGTTGTACGTTCAACGAGACGATGACTTCCTGGGGCGGGGCGTACTTCGGCGACCACGAGAACCTGTTCGGACCGATCGGTGACCGACCGATCACGGTCAACGAACAGCCGGTCCACGACACGATTCGGATGATGCGGTCGTTCATGAACGGCCCCGACGCTAACAACGCGCATCCGGACTACCCCCAGATCACGAACACGGACATCCTCGAGTGGACCGAAGAGGACGCGCGTGCACCCTTTACCAACGGCAACGCGGTCTTCCACCGCAACTGGCCCTACGCCATCCCGATCAACTTCAATGACGGCGAATTCGACGACGCGGACTACGGTGTGATGCCGATCCCCTACGCCGTCGAAGAGGGCGAGGGCAGCTACGAAGGGACTGGCGGATCGAGCCACGCCCTGGGCGGCTGGCACCTCACGATTAATCCGAACAGCGACCGGACGGACGACGCCGTCCAGGTTCTCGAGTCGTTCGCCAACGAGAGCGTGATGAACACGATCTTCGAGGAGGTCGGCAACCCGCCGCCGGTTCCGGAAGTCCTCGAGAACGCCAACCCGGACAACGTCGGTCCGATCGGGAACTTCCTGGACACGATGGCCGTCGCCGCGCGCAACACCGTGCCGCGCCCCGTGACGGCCGTCTGGCCCGACCAGTCGCCGGTCGTCGCCGAGGAGATCCACAACGCCTACCTCGGGGAGAAGTCGCCCCAGCAGGCGATGTCCGACCTCGAGGGTCAACTCGAAGACATCGAGCAGAGCGTCTAATCAAGGTGTCTGACACGTGAGCACAGATACCGACCGGACGAACGCGCGACTCCTCGCGCGTCCGTTGAACTGGCTGGAAACCCGGAGCGACGCGGTGTTCGCGTACCTGCTGCTGGGCCCAGCGTTTCTCCTGCTCGCGGTCGTCGCGTTCTTCCCGCTGATCCAGACCTTCCGGTTCTCGCTGCGCGCGGACGCGATCCTGTCGGCGGACCCGTTCGGGGAGTTCATTGGGTTCGAACACTACGTCGAGCTGTTGACCGGGGAGACCTTGCTCCCACAGCAGTTCCTTGACCCGTCCTTCCAGACGCCGATCCTGCAACAGGCGCTGTTCGCAACGCTTGCCTTTGCGATCCTCAGTGTGCTGCTCGAGACGGCGATCGGGTTCGGACAGGCGCTGATCCTCGACCAGGACTTCCGCGGGCGCCGGTGGGTCCGCGTGGCGATCATCATCCCCTACGCGATCCCGATCGTCATCCAGGCGATGATCTTCTACCTGATGTTCAGCACGCGAGTCGGCTTCGCGACGGAGTTCATGCAGTCGATCGGCGTCTTCGGGTCGAACCCGCTATCGACGACCACCGATTCGTTCCTGATCGTACTCGTCGCCGACGTCTGGAAGACATCGGCGTTCATGGCGCTGCTCATCCTCGCCGGATTGCAGAGTATCGACCGGCAGCTCTACGACGTCGCGAAGGTGACCGGTGCGTCACCTTGGCAGCGCTTCAAGTACATCACGCTGCCGCTGATCTCGGGGCCGCTGCTCGTCGCGATGCTGTTCCGCACGATGGACGCGATGCGCATCTACGGGCTGATCGACGCGACGGCCGGGTGTCAGACGGTGCCGTCGATGAGCTGTCTGGTCGTCACCGCGTTCAACGAGACCAGACGATGGGCGTCGGCGTCGGCGGTCGCGTTCCTGACGGCCGTCGTGATCAGCGTCCTCGTCCTCCTGTATCTCCTCGGCCTGCGTGACTCGGAGAGTGGTCTGACATGAGCGACTCGGAACACCCGGATCTGGCAGCACAGGAACAGATGGACGAAGAGCCCGAGCTCGATCGGGGCGTCGTCGAGGCCTGGGCCGCCAGGATGATATCCAATCCCGACCGAGCCTACAAGAGCGCGTTCTACGTCGCGACGATATTCTTCCTCGTCACGACGCTGTTCCCGTTCTACTGGTTGCTCATGGTGGCGCTCACCCCGAGCAACGACCTCAACCAGGTCGGCGTCCTCACGCCCGGCGGGTTCAATCCGGGAGTGTTCGTCGACGTGTTCCTCGAATACGGCGTCCCATTCCAGCGGTTCCTGTTCAACAGCTTCCTGATCGCGGTCGTCTCGACAGTGCTGGTGTTGTTCGTCGCGAGCCTCGCCGGCTACGTGTTCGGCCGCCTCCAGTTCCGCGGGAAGAACGTGATGCTGCTGGCCGTGCTGGTGGTGTCCTTTTTCCCGCCAGCGGCGTTTTTCGTCCCGCTGAACCGGCTGTTCAACACGAACTTCGACGTGCTTCGGCCGCTGATGGCTGACGGGTCGCTGTACAACACGCCGTACGCGATCATCATTCCCGTCTCGGCGCTGTATCTGCCACTGTCGATCTTCATCCTGATGACGTTCTACTCGCAGATCCCGGACGGCCTCGAGGACGCCGCTCGCGTCGAAGGGACGACCCGGGTCGGCGCGCTCTTCCGGGTGATCGCCCCACTGTCGGCCCCCGGCGTCGCGACCGCCGGTGTGTTGACGTTCATCACGGTCTACAACGAGTACTTCTTCTCGTCGCTGATGACCAGCGGGGCGGCAGAAGACTGGGGACCGATGCTCGAAGGGATCCTCGCGTTCCGGGGTCAGTACGAGGTGTTGTTCAACGTGATGGGTGCAGCGAGCATCATCGCGGTGTTACCGGTCGCAATACTGGTTATCGTCGCACAGGACAAGATCGTCAGCGGACTCACACAAGGCGGACTCAAGGAGTGATGCTATGGCTTCAGTTACACTAGAAAACGTCACGAAGGCGTACGGGAACGAGATCGCAGTCGAAGACATGAACCTGGAGATCAGGGACGGCGAGTTCCTCACACTCGTCGGGCCGTCGGGCTGTGGCAAGTCGACGACGATGGAGACGATCGCCGGCCTCACCCAGCCGACCGAGGGGTCGGTGTACATCGGTGGTCGGGATGTCACGGACCTCCCACCGAAGGACCGCGGGGTCGCGATGGTGTTCCAGAACATCGCGCTGTTCCCGCACATGGACGTCTACGACAACATCTCCTTCGGGCTTCGCCTCCGGAAGTACGACCAGGACGAGATCGAAGAGCGCGTCGAACAGGCGGCCGAAGTCGTCCAGCTCGAAGGGATGATGGACCGGATGCCGGCGGAGATGTCCGGCGGGCAGCGCCAGCGCGTCGCCATCGCACGCGCGATCGTCCGGGAACCCGACGTGTTCCTGATGGACGAACCGCTGGCGAACCTGGACGCCGAGTTGCGTATCCACATGCGGACACAGCTCCAGCGACTGCACCGCGAGCTCGACACGACGATCATCTACGTCACCCACGATCAGGCCCAGGCGATGACCATGTCCGACCGCATCGCGGTCATCGACAACGGCCACCTCCAGCAGGTCGATCCGCCGCTGACCTGCTACAACGAACCGGACAAGCTGTTCGTCGCCAGCTTCATCGGCTCGCCCGCGATGAACTTCTTCGAAGGGGAGGCCGTCGAGAGCGGCTTCGACTCGGAGTTCATCGATATCTCGTTCGATCCCGCCGCCAACGACATCACGCCCGGACAGAACCTGACGCTGGGCGTCCGGCCTGAGGATGTCTATCTCGCCCGGGACCGCGAGGAGGCCAACGAGCCGACCCGCACGATCGGCGCGACAGTCGACGTCCTCGAACCGATGGGCGACGAGGTCTTCGCCTATCTACTCCTCGATGAGGACGTCGAAGCCAACGTCGAAGGCCGCGGGGAGGGACAGTTGCTCCTCAATCTGGATCCACAGACCGATATCCATGAGGGCGAAGACATCGAGGTCGTCTTCGATCAGCAGAACATCCACCTCTTCGATACGGACAGAGGGCAAGCTATCACGCACAAAATCGCCTGATCAGTCGTCCGGTGCGAACTCTCGGTCACCGCGTTTTCTGCCGGCGCTGTCGGAGACGCCTACAGCCGCCGACGCAGGTAGTCGCTCAGGTGTTCGAACGCGCGGATCTTCTGCTGGATGTCCGTCGAGCCGTGTCCTTCCTCGCCGAGTTCCACGTACTCGTACTCCTCGCCGTCGACCCAGCCCCGATCCGCCACGTCGCGTCACGGAACAGCCGGGCCTGTTCGATCGAGCAGATACAGTTCGTTACGGCCGTTCTCGTCGTAGTAGAACGCGACCTGTGAGCCGTCCGGCGAGACGGTCTGATGGTGAACTGCTCCGGGGTCAAGTGGTTCGAGAATCTCCGATTCTCGTCATCTGCTCACGGCGCTTGCGCCGTTCGCAGGTTCGTGGGACTTCGTCCCACGCCCATCACGGAAATCTTCGATTTCCGTACGACCCCGAGGCACTCGGCCTGCTCCGCCTGTAGAACTCCGGGAGGCTGGCGATCGATTCGAGTGGTACTGCATTGTCCCCCGACATGCGCGACGCGTTCGCATGCTCACGGTAAAAACAGTGGGATCACGGCTCGCCCAGCGGGACGCGCTCGCCGCGTTTGTCGCCACGGACCCACACGTAGTCACAGGCGTCGAGTTCGAAGGTGATCTCCCCGTCCGCCATTTCGTACTCGCCGGGGCCGACGATGTCCGTCGCGGCCGCCGGCGGTACTTCGAAGCTCGCGGTAACCGTCCGTGGCTCCGTGGCGCTGTTGTGGGCGGCCATCAGCACGGTGTTGCGGTGGTCCATCCGGTGGACGAACACCTCCTTGGGATCGACGTCGACGATGTGGTAGTCACCGTGGCCGATCTCGGTACACATCGTCCGGGCGTCGATTAGGCGTTTGATCCGTTCGAGCAGCGAGTCGGGATCGTTCAACTGATCTGCGACGTTAATCTCCCGGTAGCTGAACGCACCCTCGTCGATGACCGGGTTGTAACAGGCCTCGGGGTCAGCCGTCGAGAAGCCGGCGTTCGTCCCGTCCGACCACTGCATCGGCGTTCTGACTGACTCGCGCTCGTCGAGTGAGAGGTCCTCGCCCATACCGATCTCGTCGCCGGCCAGGATGACCGGCGACCCGCGGATCGAGAACATGAGGCTGTGAGCCATCGCGATGCGGTCGTGGTCGCCCGCGTACAGATCAGCCAGCCGCAGCCGGTGGCCCCGCCCGAAGATCCAGGAGTCGCCCTCGTCGTCGCCGAAGAACTCGCGGGCGTGTTCGAACGCCTCGTGGGGAAGCTTCAGGAGGTTGAACTCGTCGTGGTTGCGCAGGAAGTTCGCCCACTGGCCGACGCCCGAAACGTCCGGCAGCAGTTCGTTCGCACGGTACAGCGGCCACATGTCCTTGACCGCGACGGCGTACACGAGGTGCTGGTTGGTCACGAAATCGAAGAGCATGTCGAACCCCTCGCCGCCGGCGAAGTACTCGTCGAGCTGGTCGGGCTGGTCGTCGGCCTCCGCCAGCAGGATCGCGTCCTCTTTCTGTTCACGGACGACCCGCTTCATCTCCTCGAAGATACCCATCCCCTCCGCGACGGAGATGGCGTTGTGCCCCTTCGGATGCATCATCGGATGCGCGGCGTCGATCCGGAAGCCGTCGACGCCGATATCGAGCCAGAATCGCAGGACATCGTGGATCTCCTCGCGGACGGCGGGGTTGGCGATGTTGAGATCTGGCTGGTGGCCGTAGAACTGGTGGTAGTAGTACTTCCCGGCGACTTCGTCGTAGGTCCAGACCCCGTCCTCGTGGTCGGGGAAGATGTTAGGGTGTGAATACGCCTCCTCGGGGTGTTCCGTCCAGAGATAGTAATCGTGGTACTTTGAGTTGGGGTCCCGGCGGGCGCGCTGGAACCACTCGTGGTCGGTGGAGGTGTGGTTGAACACCATGTCCGTCAGTACGCGGATCCCGCGGTCGTGGGCGCGCTCGACGAACTCCCGGACGTCCCCGAGCGATCCGAGCCGTGAGTCCACGCCGTAGTAGTCAGCGACGTCGTAGCCGTTGTCCCGGAGCGGACTCGGGAAGAACGGCCGCACCCACAGACAGTCGACCCCGAGCTCGTCGAGATAGCCCAGCCGGTCGATCAGCCCCTGGAAATCGCCCCAGCCGTCGCCGTCGCTGTCGTTGAACGTCTTCACGTCCAGCGAATAGATGACCGCATCCTCGTGCCAGCCCGTCGTGGAACCCATTGTTAGGCTAACTATTGTGCCCTCCTACATAAATCGCAGTGATATACAACATGAGTTGTATTCTCAACTCATGGCTGGGCGTGCCGTCTGCGAAACGCCGGCGACGTCATGTCTTTGCGGTGCATAGCTCCGGACCCTCTCACTGCTAAGGGGCACGCTCTCGATGTCGGCGGTCCCGTCTCGACCGATAGCCCCATCTATCATCCACGGAGTAAACTACAAGTATTGTAAATCTCTACGTTCCGCTATGATTGCTAGCGACGAGATCGATCGCTCCTGGTGGAAAGAGGCGGTCGTCTACCAGATCTATCCGCGTAGTTTCAACGACAGCGACGGCGACGGCGTCGGCGACATCCCCGGGATCGTCGAGAAGGTCGATTATCTCGACGAGCTGGGGATCGACGTGGTCTGGCTCTGTCCGGTCTACGACTCGCCCAACGCCGACAACGGCTACGACATCCGGGAGTACCGCTCGATCATGGACGAGATGGGGACGATGGACGACTGGGAGCGACTGCGGGACGCCCTCCACGAGCGCGATATCAAACTCGTCATGGACATGGTGTTGAACCACACCTCCGACGAACACGAGTGGTTCCAGCGATCGCGCCGCGAGGAAGACGGGTACGAGGACTACTACCACTGGGTCGAGGGCGAACCCGATGACCCGCCGAACAACTGGGGGTCGTTTTTCGGCGGGTCGGCCTGGAGCTACGACGAGGTCCGGGAGGCGTGGTATCTCCACCTGTTCGACGAGAAACAGCCCGACCTCAACTGGCGCAACCCCGAGGTCCGCGAGTCCCTCTACGAGACTGTCAACTGGTGGCTCGATCGCGGTATCGACGGCTTCCGGCTGGACGTGATCAACCTCCCCTCCAAGCCCGAGGGGTATCCCGACGGCGAGGTCGATACCTATCCGACCGGGGGCGAACACTTCGTCAACGGGCCGCGGATCCACGAGTACCTGCGGGAACTGTACGAGGAGACGTTCGCGAACTACGACGTGATGACCGTCGCCGAGATGGTTGATCTCGACGTCGAAGAGGCCAACGCGTACCTCGGCGCGGACGGCGACGGGCTGAACATGGCGTTTCACTTCGATCATATGTTCCTGGACTTCGGCCCGGAGGGTCGGTGGGACATCGGCGAGTGGTCGGTCTCGGAGTTCAAGGAGATCTTCGGCGAGTGGCAGACCGGCCTCGATGAGACCAGCTGGGACGGCCTCTACTGGGAGAATCACGACCAGCCGCGGGTTGTCTCCCGCTTTGGCGACGACGAGACCTACCGCTACGAGTCCGCGACGATGCTCGGGACGCTCCTGTTCACCCTCAAGGGGACGCCGTACGTCTACCAGGGCCAGGAGATCGGTATGACCAACGCCGACTTCGCGTCCCTCTCGGAGGTCAGAGACGTCGACACGCGCCAGCCGGTCGAGTTGCTGCTCGAAAACGGGGAGATAGACAGCTACGAGGAGATCCGCGAGGCCGTGAACTACCGCTCGCGCGATCACGCCAGAACGCCGATGCAGTGGTCGGACGAGGAAAACGCCGGGTTCACCGACGGCGAGCCCTGGATCAAAGTCAACGCGCGGTATCCCGAGATCAACGTCGCGGCCGCCCGCTCGGCGGAGTCGTCCGTCTGGCATTACTACCGCGAGTTGATCGAGTTGCGCTCGAGCTCGGACGTGCTCGTCTACGGCGAGTACGACCTCCTCGAGACGCCGGATCCGCTGTACGTGTTCACCCGGACCCTCGGCGAGGAGCGCGTGCTGGTCGTGTTGAACTGGAGCGACGAGGACGAGTCGTTCGCGCCGCCGGCGTCGCTGTCGACCGACGACGCGACGCTCCTGCTCTCGAACTACGACGACGCGTCCGGCTTCGGGGAGGCGACGCTTCGGCCGTACGAGGCACGCGTCTACGGTCTCTAGCTCCGTTTCACGCCTCAGTACTCATCGGCCCGAATGATTTAACAACAGCCATAGTAAATAGGGAACTAGGATAACCATGATCGAACAGCCAGAGTGGTTCCGGGACGCCGTACTGTACGAGCTCGACGTCAAGCGCTTCTATGACAGCGACGGCGACGGCTGGGGCGACTTCGAGGGGCTCCGCCAGCGGCTGGACTATCTCGATCGCCTCGGCGTCGACGCGATCTGGCTGCTGCCCTTCTACCCGAGTCCGATGCGGGACAACGGTTACGACGTGGCCGATCACTACGACGTCGACGACCGCCTGGGAACCTTAGCGGACTTCCGGGCTGTCGTCGAGGCGGCCCACGACCGGGACATCCGCGTGCTGATCGACATGATATTCAACCACACCTCCGACCAGCACGAGTGGTTCCAGCGCGCCCGCGAGGACCCCAACTCGAAGTACCGAGAGTTCTACTGCTGGACCGACGACCCCGAGTCGGCCTACTCGACGGTCAATATCTTTCCCGAGCACGAGGACGGCGTCTGGAGTTACGACGAGGTCGCCGACGCTCACTACTTCCACCAGTTCTATCACTATCAGCCCGATCTCGATATCGCCAACCCACAACTCCAGTCCGAGGTCGAGGACGTCCTGGAGTTCTGGCTCGACCAGGGGGTCGACGGCTTCCGGGTCGATGCCGTCGCGCCGATGACCTTCCGGAAGGGCGAGGACGGCCACGAACTCGATGATCCCCACGCTCTCTTCCGACGGCTCAACCGGACCGTCCGCGAGAAGAAGGAGGATGCGGTCCTGCTGGCGGAGGCCGACGACCAGCCGGAACTGCTGGACGAGTACTTCGGCGACGGCGACGAGTTCGACCTCCAGCTCAACTTCGTCGGCAACGCACACCTGGTGTACGCGCTGGGCATTGAGGACACCTGGCCCCTGGAGCGGCTGTTCGATATCCTGCCCTACGACGTCTTCGAGAACGGCCAGTGGGCGAACTTCCTGCGGAACTTCGACGAGCTGAACCTGCTGAAACTGCCCGACGACGCGTTCTGGCACGCCAAGGAGCTGTTCAATCCCGACGACGAGGACGCCTGGATCTTCGAGCGCGGTCACGCCCGCCGGACCGCCGGCATCTTCGAGAACAACCCCGAGCGGATCGCAATGGCTCATAGCCTTATGTTCTCGTTGCCGGGCTCGCCCGTCATCCTGGCCGGCGACGAGATCGGCATGGGCGAGGACCTCTCGCTCGACGAGCGTGACCCGGTTCGGACGCCGATGCAGTGGTCCGACGACCGCAACGCCGGCTTCTCGACGGCCGACTCCGATGATCTCATCCTCCCTGTCATCGACGAGGGCGAGTTCAGCTACCGGGAGATCAACGTCGCCGACCAGCTCGGCGAACCCTACTCGCTGTACAACCGGATCGCCGCCATCGCACACACGCGATCGGTCTGCTCGGAACTCTGGAAGGGCGAGTTCGGGCAGGTCCCGGTCGACGCCGACGACGTCTGGGTCTTCCGCGCCGAGTACGAGGACACCGTGTTGATCACGGTGCACAACCTCTCTGGGGAGTACCGCGAGGTGACGATCGACCCCGATCTGCCGTGGGGCGCGACGGCCGACCTGCTCGGTCCCGGCCACTACGAGTTCGAAGAGGACGGCCCGATGACGTTCTATCTGGACGGCTACGACTACGTCTGGGTCCGCGGCGACAGCGAGGGCGAGCGCGTCCCGCTCGGACAGCCCTGAGAACATCACGTCCGCGACCGACGACTCGAAATCGTCGCTGTGGACCGGCTCACTCCAGCAGCCAGGCGGTGTCCCAGCCGGCTTTCGTGACGTAGCGGTGTCCGGACCACTCGACCGGCTCCCCCTCGCTCTTTTTCAGCCACTCGAACTCGACGTAGGTCCCCGCTGGCAACTCGAACTCGCCCCGCCAGGTCGGGTAGTCCTCGCCCGACAGCGCTACCGCTTGCTCGACGTCCCAGTTGCCGAGCGCCTCGTGGTTACCGGTCAGGAACACCTCCTCGCCGTATTCGGCTTCGACGTCGATCTCGACGCGGGTCGTCACCGCCTCGCCGGGCGTCGCGTCGGCCGGTTCGAGCCAGCGATAGCCGTACGGTTCCAGGAGGATCCGACCGTCGGGGTAGAACGCCGACTCGTCCCGGAGGACCTCGCGGTAGCTTCCGGCGTCCCAGCCGTCGGGAAGCTCGCCGAAGGCGACCGCTCGCGACTCCCCGGAGAAGTTCGAGAGCGCAAGCAGGCGTTCGCCGTCGCGGGCGCGCTCGACGACGAACACCGCATCGTCCGACACGTCGTGAACGACTTCCTCACCGCGGTGGTGCAACGCCTCGCGCCCCGCTCGCGCGTTCGAGAGGCGCTTGATCCCGTCGAAGACGCGCTGTTCGACCGACCCCTCCAGCGTGCGGCGCTCGGCGGCGTCCCAGTCCATCGGCGAGCGGTGGACCCAGCGGTTGTCCTCGGCCTTGATCGGGTTGTTCAGATACGAGAAGTCGTTGAGCTGGGCGAGCTCATCGCCGCTGTACAGCAACGGCATCCCCTGCATGACGAAGGCGGCCTGGTGCATGAGCAGGTACCGCTGGATCGCCGTGTCGACGTCCTCGGGGTCGCCCTCGACGCGGGCCTTCTGGAGCCCGGTCAGTGCCGCGGCGGTCCCGGAGGTTCGGGCGACGCCGGTCGGCTCCTCCTGGAAGCGATACCCCTCGGCGTAGCTATCGGGGTGATCGCCCGCGTAGAAGTCCGAACAGAACTTGCGCGTGCTGGTCGGGTCCTGGCCGACAGCACGGACGTCCGCGTCGTCCAGGCCCCAGCCGATGTCGTCGTGACACCGGACGTAGTTGAGCCACGAGGCCCCCTCCGGGGTCGCCGGGAGCGATTCGAGGGCCTGTTTCAGCAACTGGGTGTTCTCGCTGGCCAGCGCGTGCCAGAGGTGGGCCATCAGCGGCGCGTTGTAGGCGATGTCACACTCCTCGCCCTCGTGGCCGCCCGTGCCGAGGTACCTGATCGTCTCCTCGGGCGTGACGATGGCCTCGGCTTTGAACAGTACGCCTGGCGCGGCGATCCGCATCAGCGCCCGGTAGGCCCGCAGGATCCAGTGGGCCTCGTCCAGATTCCGGCAGTCCGTCCCCAGTTCCTTCCAGAGAAAGGGGACGGCGTCGAGCCGGAGCACGTCGGTCCCCACGTTCGCGAGAAACGCCATCTCCCGGAACATCTGGACGAACACGTCCGGGTTCGAGTAGTCCAGATCCCACTGGAAGTCGTAGAAGCTCGTCCAGACCCACTGCTGTAGCTCCTCGACGTAGGTGAAGTTCCCCGGCGCGAAGTCCGGGAACACCTCCGGGAGCGTCTCCTCGTACTGGTCGGGGCGCTCGCGGTCCTCGAAGGTGAGATAGAAGTCCTCGAAGCGCTCGTCGCCGTCCATCGCGGCCTGGGCCCACTCGTGCTCGCGAGCGGTGTGGTTCATCACGAAATCGAGCGCGAGGTGAATATCCTCCTCCTGGAGGTCCGCGGCCAGTTCCCGCAGGTCCTCCATTGTCCCCAGGTCGGGATCGACCGCCCGGTAGTCCGTGACGGCGTACCCGCCGTCGTTTTGCCCCTCGCGTGGCTCCAGCAGCGGCATCAGATGCAGGTAGGTCACGCCGAGCTCCTTCAGATAGGGGATCTTCTCGCGGACGCCCTGGAGGTCCCCCGCGAACAGGTCGACGTAACACATGTAACCCACCTCCTCCGGCCGCTGGAACCAGTCCTCGACGCCCTCGCGGGACCGATCGAGCGAGCGGAGGCGTTCGGGTCGGGCATCGAAGGTCTCGACGGCCGCATCGACCGCCTCGAGCAGCCAGGTGACGCTCTCGCGGTCGTCCCCGTAGACCTCGGTAAACGCCCGCCAGAGGTCCGGCAGGTGTTCCTCGATCCGCTCGCGCAACACACCGCTCTCGGGGTGATCCGCGTAGCGATCGATCAGAAACGTCCGCAGTGCCCCGACGGGGTCCTCCGGGGGCCAATCCGCTACTGGGGCCTCGTCCCGGTCACCGCTGGCCTCGCTCATTGTCCCCTCCTGTACCACGCTATACGGGCGATTTCGGTCATAGTGTACCATTGTATCCCCGGCATCAAAATTCTTTACAACAGGTGTGGTTAGATGGGTGGAATCGCGTATCCGGCCCGGACGCGGGGCATGTCTTTAAGATGAATGGGGTTCATTATTACTACAGGAGTTGTACTACCGTGACAGCAAATGTCCGGCTGCTGGACGAACCCACCAAAGACTTGCGTGCGTGGCACCGAACCCAGCGGGAGCGCCACGACGACGACTTCGAGGCGGCCAAGGAGATCGTCACCCGACTGGGCGCACACTACGCAGACGGCGTGACCGAGATCGGCTTCTGGACGCCCGAGATCGTCGACGCTGGCGTCCCGCACGACGACGTCTATCTCGAAGTGTTGACCCCGACGGAGGACGTCCGGGTCTTCGAAGACGGCGTCGATCAGCAGACAATCGAGGTCCGACGCGATCGGCTTCCGATCCATCGCGAAGGCGAGTACCACTGGGCAGTCGTCGAGGGTATGCGTCCGGGCACACGCGAGCAGTTCGGCTCCCTCTACCAGCTGGTCTATCGCGAGGACGGCGAGTGGCACACGGTGCAGGATCCGCTCGCGTACTCGGTGCCGTTCGGCGTGTTCGGCCCCGCCGAGCTGATCGATCTCGACACGCTCGACGCCGAGCGTGACGACCGCGAGTACTTCGAGCACCTCGGTACCGACGCGGAGCCGATCCCGACCAGCGAGGACGACGGCCTGCCACGGATCGAGCCCGCGACGAGCATGGTCGAAATCCATCCGGGGACGGCGACAGAGAGCGGCTCGCTGGGTGGGCTGGCTCGGCGATACGAGCGGATCGGCGAAAAGCTCCGCACGGGCGCGGACCTGACTGCCGGCGAGCGGATCCATATGGGCTACGACGGGATCCAGCTGATGCCGATCGAGCCGATCACCGAACACCGCGAGAACCACGAGTTCTGGCAGGTTGAGGGCGACCGCGTCGCACCCCAGGGCGGCGAGACGGCCGAGCTCATCGCCGAGCAACCCGATCTGATAAACTGGGGCTACGACATCGTCATCCGGGCGTTTTCGGCACCCAATCCCGCAATCCTGGAGACAGGGCGACCACACGAACTGGTCGATTTCATCGCCGCCTGTCACAACCTCCCGGAGCCGATCCGGATCGTCTTCGACATCGCGCTGGGCCACGCCGAGGGACGGGCCGACGAACTGCTCGACGAGGAGTTCATCGAAGGCCCGGGGATGTACGGCCTGGAACTGGACTACCTGCATCCGGTCGTCCGGGCGACGGTGCTGGAGCTCCAGCGCCGGAAGATGGACTTCGGTGCCGACGGGATCAGGGTGGACGGCGCACAGGACTTCAAGTATTACGACCCCGGCCCCGACGAACTGTTCCACGACGACGAGTTCCTCGCGGAGATGGACGAGGTAACACAGGAAGTCGGCGGGACCGAATACCGGCCGTGGATGATCTACGAGGACGGCCGGCCCTGGCCCCGCGGGGACTGGGAACTGGCTTCGACCTATCGCGAGCTCATCAAACAGCACCCCCACTCCTTCCAGTGGTCGCCGATCACCTTCGCGCACAACAAGCCCGCCCTGCTGACGTTCTGGGCGAGCAAGTGGTGGCGCGTCTTCGAGGTCGCCGATTTCGGCAGCAACTGGATCACTGGCGTCGCGAATCACGACACGCTCCGCAGGGGGACCCAACAGCCCCTCCCGAAAGGCTGGGAGGAAGATCCGATCAACCCCTACCTGGGCGACGACGGGCCGGAGATCATCGACGAAGCCTACGACCAGCCCTCGACGAACATGCTGTTGCACTGCCTGCTGCCCGGCGTGCCGATGGACTTCCTCAACGCCAACGCCCACGCGCCCTGGTCGTTTATGCGTGATACTGACGACGAGTGGAACGTCAAGGTCGTCGCCGAGGAGGACAACGTCCTCGACTGGCACGTCCCTGCCGAGCTGTACGACGACGATCGGTTCTTCGGGCGGCTGAAGTCGATGGGCATCGACGACCGGGACGACCTCGATCACTTCGTGCACGTCCTGCACGACGTCGGCGAAGCGACCGACTGGGAACTGGAGGACATGGCAGCGACCATCGAGGCACTGGGATCACCGCTTGCAGGCGAGACGGTGACGCCCGAGGATCTCGAACGATTCAGCGAACACTGGATGGCCGATGTCAACGAGTTCGCCAATCTTTCGAACTGGCTGGACACCCTCGACCCGGACCGCGCCGAGTTCACCCAGCGCGTCCGGGAGTTCCGTCAGGACCGGCCGTGGTTGCTCGAAGACATTGACGTCGACGGATCGGAGGTCTTCGATTACGTCCATCCCGTCGACGGGACGGTCGTCTACTACGGCTTCAGGGCGTCTCCGGACGGCGACGAACAGGTGCTGTTCGTGGGGAACATGGAAGGGCCCGAGGTGACCGTCGAGCCGACCGGTCTCGACCCGTCGATCCCGGCGGACGGCTGGGAACCCGCGCTCGCGTCCCCGGGCACTGCGCCCGACCTCGACACGCTCACGCTCGACAACGGACAGGCCGTCGTCTGGACCCGCCGACCGTGATGCGATCGGCAGGCTGACCTGCCGGACGCGTCGCGCCGCTCTCGCGTCTTGCTTTTCGAGACGATCCCTCCCACCCAAATCGCACTCGACGCCAGCCTTTTTACAACGGGGATTAAAAATAGTGGTATGTCGAGTGATACAGTACCACATACAACACTCGGATCGACCGGGTTGGAGGTGTCCGAGCTGGCGCTCGGGTGCATGAACTTCGGGAGCGAGGCCGAGTGGATGATCGACGACCGTGAGAAGAGTCGCGAGATCATCCATCGAGCGCTCGATCTCGGGATCAACTTCCTGGATACCGCGAACGTCTACTCCACCGGCGAGAGCGAGGAGATCGTCGGCGAGGCGATCGCCAACTATCGCCGGGACGAACTGGTGATCGCCACCAAGGTCTTCGGCGAGATGCACGACGGGCCGAACGGGCAGGGGCTGTCTCGCAAACACATCATCGACCAGGCCCATGCCAGTCTCGATCGGCTTGGCGTCGACTACATCGACCTCTACCAGATCCACCGCTGGGACGAGAACACGCCGATCGAGGAGACGCTGTCGGCGCTGACCCATCTCGTCGACGAGGGGCTGGTCCGCTATATCGGTGCCTCGACGATGGCCGGCTGGCAGTTCTCGAAGGCGCTGTACACCGCCGATATCGAGGGCTACGAGCGGTTCGTCTCGATGCAACCGGAGTACAACGCCGTCGACCGCCACGAGGAGGCGAACCTCCTGCCGATCTGCGCCGAGGAGGATATCGGCGTCGTCCCGTGGTCGCCGCTCGCGGGCGGGTTCCTCACTGGCAAGTACGACCGCGACAACGAACCATCCGGGGACACCAGGGCTGCGACCGACGAGTACACGTCGAACCGATTCACCGACGAGAACTGGGCCGTTCTCGAGGAGATCCGGTCGATCGCCGACGAACGGGACGCCACCCCGGCGCAGATCAGCCTCGCCTGGCTGCTGGCACAGGACGTGGTGACCGCCCCGATTATCGGGCCGCGGCGGATCGACCACCTCGAAGAGAACGTCGCGGCAGTCGACATCTCGCTGACTGACGCGGAGGTCGAGCGAATCGCCCAACCGAAGTTCCCGCAATGGCCACAGGAGGGCAAAGACAGGTGATTCGCCGTCCCGTGCCCGATACGACCGCCAGCATCGATACCGCGCGGAGTGATACCAAAGCGGACAGTTTACAACCCTGATGGCATAACAATACCAACAATGAATAAATCGAAGCTTACAACAGTACTCGAAGACGCCGGCCTCTCGCCGTATCAGGCGGAGGCGTACGTGACAGTACTGGAGCTGGGGTCCGCGTCGGCGACCGACGTCGCCGAGGAGAGCGACGTCCCGGACCCACGGATTTACGACGTACTCCGGGATCTGGAACAACGCGGCTACGTCGAGACCTACGAGCAGGACAGCCTCCACGCCAGGGCGTACAGCCCCGAATCGGTCCTCGAGGACCTCCGCGAACGCGCCGATCGATTCGAGGACGCGGCAGAGGAGATCGAGGACCGCTGGGAAGCACCGACGATGGACTCGCATACGGTGAGTTTCGTCAAGCGGATCGACACGGTCCTCGACAAGGCGGAAGCGAAGATCCGTGCGGCGGAAAACCAGGTCCTGGTCGCTGTCAGCCAGAGTCAGTACGTCCGACTTCGGGACGCCCTGAAGGACGCACGCGAGCGCGGTGTGCACGTGCGACTGGCGATGTACGCCGAGGAGGACTCGCCGCATTCGCTCCCGTCGGAATCGGAACTGCGGGAGGTCGCGACGGAAGCCCGGTACCGGTCGATCCCGATGCCGCTGATCGCGCTCATCGACCGGACCGCGACCTGCTTCGCCCCGCACGACCTCTCGACGAACCGCTACGGGATCATCGTCGAGGATCGGACGCACGCCTATGTCTTCCACTGGTTCTTCATGGCCGGTCTCTGGGAGTCGACGGAGCCGTTGTTCACCGACGACGACGACTCGTTGCCCCGGACGTACGTGAACATCCGCAACTGCATTCGTGACATCGCACCGCTGCTCGAGGACGGAGCGACGATCGCTGCCACCGTGCAAGGTCTCGACGTCGATTCGGGCACCGAGGTCACCCTCGAAGGAGACATTGTCGACATCGATTACCCCAGCCTCGAAAACGTCGGCCGCGATCCCCTGTTCTCGTACCTCGGCGGCCAGGCCACGATCACCGTCGAGACCGACGACGGACCGATCGCCGTCGGTGGCTGGGGCGCTGTCATCGAGGACTTCGAGGCGACCCGGATCGTCATCGAGGACGTCAGTTACGATTGACGCCCGCGGGTGGGGCCGGATTGACGTTCCGTGGACGGGACCGCCGTTCTCGGCCGACGCCCAAGACGTTATTTTGGTGGCCGACGCAGAGACGCACATGAGCGACGATTGCATTTTCTGCCGTATCGTCGACGGCGAGATCCCGAGCCGAACTGTCTACGAGGACGACGCCGCGCTGGCGTTTCTCGACGCCAACCCGCTGACGATGGGTCACACGCTGGTCGTCCCGAAAGACCACTACGAGCGTCTCGACGACATTCCCGCTGCGGAGGCGACTGACTTCTACGGGGCGCTCCACGAGGTCGTCCCCGCGGTCGAGGACGCTCTCGACGTGCCCGCCACGACCGTCGCGGTCAACAACGGCGAGGCCGCCGGCCAGGAGGTCCCACACGTCCACGCCCACGTCGTCCCGCGGTCGGCGGACGACGGCGCCGGCCCGATCCACGCGCTGTTCGACGCCCGGCCGGACCCCTCCGACGCCGAACTCGACGACGTAGCCGAGTCGATTGCCGACCGGCTCTGACCCCGAAATTTAAGTCGACCCTTCGATCGAAGTGGGGTGATGCAAACTAGCGGAAGACGGACGTGCCCGGAGTGTCGGGGAACCCTTCGGACGGGAGAACAGGAGACGGTCTGTACTGAGTGTGGCCTCGTCGTTGAGGCCGATCGACTCGACCGCGGGCCGGAGTGGCGCGCCTTCGACGACGAGACCCGCGAGCGGACCGGCGCGCCGCTGACGCCGGCCCGCCACGACATGGGCCTGTCGACCGAGATCGGCCACGACGCCGGCGTCTCGGCCGGGAAACGGCGCCGACTCACGCGGATGCGCACCCAGCACCGCCGGGCGAGCGCACCCTCGAAAGTCGCCCGCAACCGACGCGAAGGGTTCGGCGAGATCTGGCGGATGACCGGCCGCCTCTCCCTGCCGGATGCGATCCGGGACCGGGCGTGCGTCCTCTTCACGAGCGCCCAAGAGGACGACCTGCTTCGCGGACGGTCGATCGAGGGGATCGCGACGGCGGCGGTGTACGCTATCTGTCGCATTGCGGGTATCTCCCGGACGCTGGCGGAGGTCGCTGCCGTCTCGCGGGTCGACCGCGGCCGGCTCAAGAACTGCTATGGGGTGCTCAACCGTGCGTTCGAACTCGAGACCGGCCCGATCGATCCCGCGGAGTACCTCCCGCGGTTCGCGACCGAACTCGGTCTCGAGGCCGATGTCGAACGCCGGGCGCGCCAGTTGGCCGCCCGCGCTACAGACGAGGGCATCGCCGCCGGGCGCAATCCGGCCGGCGTGGCGGGCGCCTGTCTGTACACCGCGGCAATCGAGGCCGACTGTTCGCTCACCCAGCGCGAAGCTGCCGACGTTGCCGGTGTCGCTCCGGCGACACTCAGGGAGACCTACCACCGACTCCGGTGAACACAGCCACAAACTGCGGTGCGTTTAACTCACCCGGCCCGGAAGGACGGCGTATGAGTACAGCGACGAAGATCGTCCTCGCAACGGTCGGCCTGTCGGCGGCCGCGGCCGTCGCGCTGATCGTCAACACGGCACTGGCAGCCTGATGTTCACCGAACGATCGCTGCCTGAGGCCGTCGAGCAGGTCCGGGCCGTACACGCGCCGGACGCGGTCGTGCTCGATGTCGAACGGGACTTCGAGACGTTACCGCCCGCAAGCGCCGAACAGCTCGGGCTCGTCGCCGACGCCCTGGAGCCGGCGAGCTATCCCCGGTCGTGGCTCCCGGCGGACGCCCCGGACCTGCTCGTCGAATACGCCAGCGACACGTTCACCGTCGGCGCACCCGGGGACGGCGGCGTCGCCTGGACGCGCCAGACCGACCCGCCCGTCGTGCTCGTCAAGCCGCGGCTGTCGGGCTCGCCCGATTCGTTCGTTCGATTCCTTGTCGCCGAAGCGCTGGTCCAGATCGGGCTCGGCGTCCCCGAACAGTTCCTCGGGTTCTTCGAGGACCGCTACCGGGCGTTCGCCGCGGCCGTCTCCGACCGGCTCGATCCCGTCGATACCTACCAGCTCGCGGCCGCGCTCTACGAGGGGTATCTCGGGTTGCACACTCGGCCTGTGTTCGCCGGCTGGGCCGACGATCGACCGCAGTTGCACGACGCCTGGGTCGACGCCGGACAGCGCCTGCAGCCACGGCTGTCCTCGCTGGATTCGGATATCGCAAGCGGCCGGACCGCCTTCGGCGACGGCGCCGAACTGGCCTGCAGCGCTATCAAACACGACCTCAAACTGCCGACGCCGTTCGGCGCGCTGAACACCGACGCCTACCGCGAGCACGGTCCCGACTACGCGCTGACGTGGGCCGAGAAGACGCTCGGCTGATCCGCGGCGAGCCGCCCGCATCCGAAAACGGCGGCCGCCATGGCTACACATATACTACTTCAGTGCGTACTGTCGGTGTGGTATTTGGACTCGCGCCGACACTCGATCCGCTGTTCGTCGCCTACGTTCTCGTCTTCGTGGCTGCCGCGGTCGCCAGTTTCGCCAGCGTCGCCGCGACATCGCGGATCGAAGACCCCGACACGCGCCGCGGGCTCGCGGCGCTGTTGCTCACGACCGGCGGGTGGGCAACTGCACACGTCGGATTCCTGCTCGCACCGACGGTCGAGCTTTCGCTCGGGTTCTACACCGTCGGTCTGATCGTCGGGCTGGCGGCGGTCGGGCCGTGGCTGTACTTCACGTCGGCGTACACTGGCCGCACGCTTCATCACGACCGGCGGCTCCGTGCCGGCCTGCTCGCGATCTTTCTGGTGATCGTCGCCGTGAAGGTGACCAACCCGTACCATCTTCTCTACTATGAACCGGCTCTCGCTACCCAGCCGTTCCCGCATATCGCTGTCAGCCACCAGCTGCTTCACTGGCTGGTGATGGGGCTGTCCTACGGCCTGTCGATGATCGGCTACTTCATGCTCTACGAGCGGTTCCGGCAGGTCAGCTACGACACCCGACCGTTGTTCGCGCTCGCCAGCGTGACGATCCTACCGGTCGTCCTCGACGTCGTTGGCTTCGCCACGCCACATCTCATCGACATCACGTACGAACCGATCGGCGTGGCGCTTTTCGCCGTCGGGTTGCTGTTCGTCTACTTCTACCGGTTTCAGGCCGTCCAGGCGACCGGCGACCGCGACGAGCCGACGGTCCTGCTCGACCAGCGCGACCGGATCCGCGAGTACAACGACGGCGCGAAGGAACTGTTCCCGTGCCTGCGGGCCGGTACGGCACTCGGCGAACCGCTGTGGTCGACGCTGCCCGACGTGGCCGACGCACTCTCCGAGGACACGTCTACGGTCGCGATAGACCGGCCGGCCGGCGTCGAGTACTATCACGTCTCCGAGCGGGACTTCGCTGTCGATCAGCCTCAGCTCGGCCGGCTGGTCGTCCTGGAAGATGTCACCGAGCGCGAGCAGTACCGCCGGGAGCTCGAACGCCAGAACGACCGGCTGGAGTCGTTCGCGAGCATGGTCAGTCACGACCTGCGCAACCCGCTGAGTGTGGCGATGGCCCGGCTCGAACTGGCTCGCGACGATCGCGACGACGAGAACCTGGAGACGACCGCTGACGCCCTCGAACGGATGGAACGGCTCATCGACGACGTGCTCGCGCTGGCCCGCCACGGGCAGCCCATCGACGAGCCGACGACCGTGGACCTCTCGACGATCGCCCAGTCGGCCTGGAAGATGGTCGATGCGCCCGATGCGGACCTCGAAATCGAGGAGACCCGTCTGCTCGCCGCCGATGCCGACCGACTCCAGCAGCTGCTCGAAAACCTGTTTCGCAACGCCGTGGAGCATGGCCGACCCGACGCGGACGCGTCGCTCACCGTTCGGGTCGGTCCGCTCTCGGCGGGATTCTACGTCGAGGACGACGGGCAGGGAATCCCGGCGGACGACCGCGAGGCGGTCCTCGAGAGCGGCTACTCGACGGCGACACACGGAACCGGGCTCGGGCTGGCGATCGTCAGCGAGATCGCCACCGCCCACGGCTGGTCGATCGCCGTCACCGAGAGCGACGAGGGCGGCGCACGGTTCGAGATCCGCGGCGTCGAACCCGAGTGACTCGCCGCCGCCACGGGAAACCGCCCGCCTTTTTGTCGGTTGGTACCGACGACGGAGATATGCGCGTCGCGTTCGTCTCGATGGAGACGACCCATCACGACGACAGGCCGGGCACCCGCCGGTTCGAACGGCTCGCCCGCCTGCTTGCCGAACGCGGCCACGACGTGACTGTCTTCTGCGCCCGATCCTGGGAGGGTGACCCCGAAACGGTGACCGATTCCGATGTCGTCTATCACGGCGTGACCGACTCGCCGGCGCCGACGTCGTTCGCGCTTCGGCTTCCCTGGGCGCTGGCCCGGTTCGATCCTGACGTGATCCACGCGTTGCCCACACCCGCCTCGCAGGTCGTCGCCGCGAGCGTCGGGGGGTCGCTCTCGCGTACGCCGCTGCTCGTCGAGTTCTTCGGCGACACTGACCCGTCGGGATCGCGCTGGGCCAGCCGGGCGCTCTCGGCGCCCGCCCGGATCGTCGCTCCCTCCGAGATGGTCCGCACCGAGCTTCGCGAGTCCGGCGTCGCGGACGACCGTCTGCGGACTCTGCCCGAGAGCATTGACATGGACCGGATCCGGGCGGTCGATCCCGCCGACGACGTCGACGTCGTTTTCGCCCACCCGCTCGACGAGACGGCGAACGTCAAGAGCCTCCTGCTGGGGCTCGCGGAGCTGCGCGACCGGGACTGGTCGGCGACGATCATTGGCGACGGCCCCGCCCGCGGGGCCTACGAATCCGAAGCCGAAGACCTGCGCATCGACGACCGCGTCGAGTTCGTCGGCGAGCGGCCGCTCTCGGAACGGCTGGCTATCTATCGTAGCGCGCACGTCTTCGTCCAGACCGCCTACCGGGAACAGTTCGCCACCGAACTCCTGTGGGCGCTCGCCGCCGGCTGTGTCGGCATCGTCGAGTACCAGGCCGAATCGAGCGCCCACGAACTGGTCGAGAACCACCGTCGGGGCTTCCGGGTGACGACGCCCCAGCAGCTCGCCGACGCGATCACCGACGCCGGCGAGTTCGAGCACCTGACTGTCGACGACGACTGGGACGCGTACGACCACGACGCCGTCATCGGCTCGTATCTGGATCTGTATCGGGACGTCCGGGACGAATACGGACTGGTGTAAATCGCCCCCTGATCGCGGCAAACGCGGTGGGTGCCCGCCGCCGTTGTCCGTGCGCTGTTCTCCCACCTTTCCCGTTCACTCGATGTCGGCGACGACCGAATCGAGTACGTCTCGGGCCGTCGCCCGCAGTGCGGGACTCGCCTCGACCGGCGAGACGCCTTCCAGGCCGGCGCTGGCGATGTCGTCGTCGTAGCCGAACGTCTCGACGATCGGCAGCGCGAGTTGGTCCTCGATCAGCTCGGCCTCGCTCTCGTCGCGGACCTTGTTGAGGAACGCGTAGGTGGCGTCGATGCCGATGTCGTCCGCCAGCGTCTGTATCTGGTGGGCCGTCTCGATCGACGCCTGCGAGGGCTCGACGACGACGATCATCGCGTCCACGTCGTCGGCGGTCCCCCGGCCGAGGTGCTCGATCCCGGCTTCCATGTCCATGACGACGTCCTCGTAATCCAGCGCCTGATTGACGAGCGAGCGGATGAAGTTGTTCTCCGGGCACATGCACCCGGTCCCGCCGGCTTCCGGCGGGCCGATAGTGACGAGCCGGCCGCGCTCGCCGAACGCGACGGACTTCGATTCGAGCACGTCCGTGACCTCCGGGCGGAGCTGGATCAGTCCGCCGGACGAACCGGCTCGATCCTCGATGAGGTCCGTCTCCTGTGTGATCGGATCGGGCTGGTCGATCCCGAGCGCGCTCGCGAGGTTCATGTCGGGATCGCCGTCGATCGCGATCATCCGCCGTTCGTCCGCGATCTCCCGTGCGACTGCCGCCGAGAGTGTCGATTTGCCGACGCCTCCTTTTCCGGTGATTGCGACTTTCATGGTATCGTTAGTCCGCCGTGCCAGCCTCCGCCTCGATGTCTGCATCGACTAGCGGCGCTCGCCGCTCGTCGAGCGCGTCGATGAGTTGCTCCGCTGCTCCGTCCGGCGTTCCGTCCTGGATCAGGTACCCGCCCGTGATGTCCTTGAGGTCTTCGGTGAGCGTCTCGGTGACGACCTCGCTGGCTTCGATCCGGAGAGCGGGCGCGGTGTGCAGCGGCAGTCCGAGCGCGAGCGCCCAGGTACCGATGCTGACTGCCTTTTCGGCGATCAGCTCGGGCGCGCTCGCGGCGACCGGCAGGTCCTGGACCGGGATCCCGCTGCCCTCCGAGATCGCGCGGATGACGTTGCCGATCCGAGAGTTGTCCACGCAGGAACCCATGTGCAACACAGGAGGGAGCGGCCCGTCGAGCCCGGCCGCGTCACCGAGCGTGTACAGCAGTTCCTGGAGCCCGTCGCCGGCGAGTTCGTCGACCCTGTCGGGGTCCAGGTAGCCGCCCTGGGCCATGATGTGGCCGATACACCCCGTCACGACCGGCAACACGTCCGCGGCGAGCAAGTTCTCGATGAGCTTCTCGGTCATGTTGGCCTCCCGCATCTTGGGGTTGGGACAGCCGACGATCCCGACGATCCCGCGCAACTGGCCCGCCTGGATCGCGTCGACGATCGGCTGGGCGGGGTTCTCGGGGTCGATCGATTCGAGCACGCCGAGGATCGCGCTGTCGGAGAACCCGACCATCGCCTCCTGGGTGCGGTCGGGGATGTTCACCTCGTACTTCTGGCGGCGCTTGCGATCCTGATAGCCCTCGATCGCTTCCCGAACCAGCTTCTTGGCGTCTTCCATCGCCGTCTCATCGCCGAACGGGATGTGCGTCGCCTCCTCCATGCGGACGTAGTCGACGGTGGTGATAAGCCGCGTGTGGTGGCACTCGATGAGGTCGGAGATCCCCGGCCAGATGCACTGGATGTCAACGACCATCGCGTCGAGCGCCCCGGTCGTGACCGCTAGCTCCGACTGGAGACTGTGTGCCGCCATCGGGATGCCGTGGCGTTCGGCCAGTTCGTTGCCGGTACAGCAGATCCCGACGAGGTTGATCCCGTCCGCGCCGACCTCGCGGGCCTCGTCTTCCAGTTCCTCGGCGGCTTTCACGACCATCTCGCTGAGCTGTGGGGAGTGGCCGTGGACCGCGAGGTTGACCTGGTCCTCCTCGAGCACGCCGAGGTGTGCCGTCGCGTCGGTCGGCGACGGCGTCCCGAAGATGACGTCCTGGAGGTCGGTTGCCATCGTCAACCCGGCGTAGCCGTCGGCCACCCCGGCTTCGAGTGCGCTCTTCAGGATGTGCCCCGTGTCCGAGTCGTTGCCCTTGTGGGTCTGTGCGAGCGCCCGGGCGGCCTGCTGATCGACGCTGCTCAGCGGGAGCAGCCCTTGCTCGTCGAGCACCTCGCGCTGGCTGTCCGGCATCCGTTCGAGCCAGTTGAGCGTCTCCCCGCCGGGGCCGAAGTCGTCCATCGCCGCGTCGGCGACGGCTTTCGCGACCTCGTTGACGTCCCCGTCGGCCTCGAGTCCGATGTCTTCGGCGATCGATCGAAGCTTCTGCTCGTCTTTGATCTCGAAGTCCCCGGCCTCCTCCTCGGCGATCTCCGCGAGCAACTCCACCGATTCGCGGGCGTGGTGGGAATGAGAGGACACGCCGGCGCCGATCTCGCGATAGAGGTTGCGCGAGACGACCGTTCCGGGCGTCGCCCCGCAGACCCCGCGGTCGTCCCCGTACTGGTCGTCGTCGCTTACCCGACATGGCCCCATATAACAGATGTCACAGCAGCTCCCGGCCTGGCCGAACGGACACTGGGGCTGTTGTTCGTCGAGCCTGTCGGCCGGCATCTCGTAGTCGATCTCGCGCTGTGCCTCGACCGTTCTGTCCGGATCGCCCGCATCACCGAGATCGATGACGGGTTCTGGGGGATCTCCCATAGGCCGGTATTGTATTATATTGACTATGATGGTGTGCCCCAAATATTTGGGGTCGAAGAGAACCTCTCACGAACACGTCAACGGAGACTTATTGCTGTGGGTGAATTACCGAACCAATTTTGTGTTGGTGGTTGTGTATTATCACTGCACTACAAACTCGGTCTCGTCGTCGAGTCGGCTCGCCGCTCTTTTCATTCGGCGGCGTCCGGATCCTCGGCGGCAGCCACGACGTCCCGGGCGGCGACGTTCTCCGCGACGTCGTGCACGCGGACCACGTCGGCGCCGTGTTCGGCCGCCAGCGCCGTCCCGGCGACAGTCGGAGCTAATCGCTCGTCGCTGTCACGCCCGATATGACCGAACAGCGACTTGTGTGAGTGGCCGACTAGCACCGGACAGCCCAGCGCCCGGAACTCCTCGAGCCGGCCGAGCAACTCGAAGTCCTCGGCGGGCGTCTTCCCGAACCCGATCCCGGGGTCGACGAGGATCTGTGACCGGTCCAGCCCGGCCTTCTCGGCCAGCAGGACCCGCTCTTTCAACTGGTCGATGGCGTCCTCGACGACGTCGTCGTAGTGGACCTCTCGATCGGGATCGACCGGCGTGTCGATGCTGTGCATCACCACGACCGGCACGTCGTAGTCGGCCGCGAGATGACGCATCTCGGGATCTTCGAGTCCCGACACGTCGTTGAGGATGTCCGCGCCCGCTGCCAGTGCGGCCTCGGCGACCGGCGCCTTGCGCGTGTCGATCGAGATCGCGACGTCCAGCTCGGTGACGCGCTCGATCACCGGCACGACGCGCTCGATCTCTTCTTCGGCCGGGACCGGATCCGCGCCGGGTCGGGTCGACTCCCCTCCGATGTCGACGATGTCGACCCCGTTTTCGACCATCTCCTCGGCCCTGGCGACGGCGTCCTCGACGGCGTCGTACTCGCCGCCGTCGTGGAACGAGTCCGGCGTGACGTTGAGGATCCCCATGATCGCGGTGCCGTCCTCCCAGGGGTAACCCCGCCGGTCGGGTTCGACGCCGATTTCGAGGTGCTCACGCAGCCGATCCGCGAGCGGCGAGAGGCCGTAGGGCTGCCCCTCGAGTTTCCCGACCAGCCGCTTGAACTGCGCCATCGTCGCCATCAGCACGACGTCCAGGGGCTCCTCGTCCTGGTTGTTCAGCCCCGAGACCGCACACTCCCCGCCGAGCGAGAGCAACTCCTCTTTGAGGTACTGGGCCTGGCGGGGCTGGACGCGCGTCTTGAGGACGCGGTGGACGCCCTTCCCGCGCATCCGCCAGACGCCCGCGTCGGTGACGTGCGCCCCCGACAGGGTCTCGCGTGCGTCGTCTAGCTCCTCGATCCGCTTGGGGATGACCGCCCGCGTCCAGCGTGTGCGGGCTTCCCGAACGGTGTACAGCGATCCGGACACGAGGACGGCGTCGTCCGGATCGGCGGCGTCGAGTGCCTCCTCCAGGGCGCCCGCCACGTCAGAGCGCGTCTCGACCGTCGCGTCGGGGTACGCACTCCCGAAGGCGGCGGCCACGACTGTCTCGTCTTCGGCCCGGTCGACGTCGGCTTGACAGGCCACGACGTGCGCCGGATCAGGCAGGGCGGCGGCGATACCCTCGTGGTCCTTCTCGACCATCGCGCCGACGACCAGATGGAGGTCGTCGTACTCGAACTCCTCGAGAGTCTCGGCGACCCGCTCGCAGCCGCCGGGGTTGTGCGCCCCGTCGAGGACGGTCAGCGGCTCCCGGTCCATCACTTCGAACCGGCCGGGCCAGTGGGCGTTTCGCAGCCCCCTCCCCAGCGTCTCCTCGTCGACGTCGGCGACCTGTCGGGCCAGCGTCGCGGCGACGCCCGCGTTGCGGGCCTGGTGAGCGCCCGGCAGCGGCAGCCGCGTCTCGACGTGAAACCCCTCGCCGTCGAGTTCGACCTGCCCGTCCGTGTCTCTCACACCGCCGTAGGAAACCGTCGTGTCGGCGTCGTCCTCGTCGACGGTCACGACCTCGCCGGCGACCTCGCGGATCGCTTCGCGCGCGGAGCCGGTCGCACCGGTGACGATCGGCGCGTCCGAAGGTGCGACGTGGGCCTTGTCCCGGGCGATCTCCTCGACGGTCTCGCCCAGCAGATCCGTGTGTTCGAGGCTGACGCTGGTGACGGCGCTGGCGACCGGATCGACCACGCTCGTGGCGTCGTAACGGCCGCCGATCCCGACCTCGAGTACCGCGATATCGACATCGGCGCGGGCGAACTGCCACAGTGCGAGCACGGTCATCGTCTCGAAGAACGTCGGCGCCTCCCCTTCGGCTGCCCGCTCGGTCACGTACGGCTGGATCCGCTCGGCGAACTCGATCAGCGCCGCTTTCGGGAGCTTGCGACCGTCGACCGTGATCCGCTCCCGGACGTCGTCCAGATGCGGCGAGGTGTACAATCCCACCGATAGCCCCGCCTCCCGAAGCGTGGATTCGAGCATCCTGGCCGTCGAGCCCTTGCCGTTCGATCCGGCGATCTGGATCGCCCGCACCGCCTCGTGGGGGTCGCCCAGCTCCGACAGCAACGCCTCGGTAGCGTCGGTCTCGCGTCCGGGCGGGAACCGGCGGAGTTCCAGACAGAAGTTCGCCGCCTCGTGATAGTCCATGCCTGTTGGATCCGGGGCTAGTCGCTTTAGACTGTCGAACCTGGGAGTTGCTGTCTGTGAGTCTGTGGCGCCGATCGCTGTCTACGCGTCCGGATCGTCCTCGCCGACCAGCCGACGCACCAGCAGCTGGAAGGCCAGCCCGATCACTGCCGCGACCGCCTCGGCGTCGGGTGCCGGTTCGGCCCCTTCGTCCTCCAGCTCGATGCGGACGACTCCCTCGTCTTCTTCGCTTGTCCCTTCCGATTCGTCCTCACCGAGCAGTCGACGCAAGACGGCGGCCAGCACCGCCAGCACGGCGCCACCGATCGAGACGCCGAGCAGCGCTTTCCTGGCCCGTTCGCACCGGGACGGCCCCTCTCCGTCTGTGAGTTCATCTTCGCCGTCACCGACCGCTTCTGTTTCCGCGTCGCCTCGCTTTTGTTCGCTCCCCGTCGCGTCCGACGCCCCTGTCGACCCGTCGAACGTGTCTGTCGGTTCGGGCTCGGACTCGCCGCCGAGTCCCGGCACTCGGCCAAGCGGTATTCGATCGGTCGGTATCCGGTCCGTGAGGTCCTCGCGGTCCATACCCGCAGCATCGCCCGCCAGCGTCATATACCTACGTTCGACTGACACCACGGTTCCTGCCGGTAGCTATTTGTCCCCGCCAACTCGTGACACCGACATGTCCTACCGTCGCAAGCGGTCCCCGTTTTTGACGGGCGTCGCCGTCGGGATCGGGGTCTGGGTCGCCGGGTATCTCTTCTCGCTGGTCTTCGTCGCTGTCGTGCGGCCGCCACAGCTTCTCGACGTCTTTTCGGCTCCCGGCGCTGCCGGTATGCTCTACGTCTTCGGTAGCGTCTTCGCGCTGCTGTTGCTGTTCGGCGGGTCGTACCCGCCGTCGCTGGCACTCCCGGGGCTGGTCGGATTGCTCGTCGCCGTCGCTGGCGGCGCGATCGTCCCGGTTCGGGCCGAGCAACTCGGCAACGGCTGGGCGGCGACGAAAGCGGGCGCGGCCGTCGGTGTCGGCGTCTGTCTGGCGACACTCGCGGCGCTGACTGTCTATCTGCTTCCGTCGACGCCGGCGTCGGACACTCCCATCCCGCTGCGCTACGTCGCGCTCCTGTTCGGCAACCTCCTGTTGCCCGCTCTCGCTGGTGCTTTCGGCGGCGCACTCCAGCACGCGCTGGCGACCCAACAGTCCTAGACTTTTGCTGGCGCCGTTCGTATCCCTGGTATGGCTGACTCCGAATACCAACCCGGTGCGTGCAACATCGGCAGTGCCGAGCAGCGACGGCGTCGCCTCCTGGGCTATGCCAGTTTCGCGCTCGCGTTCGTCTACATCGTGGCTGTCCTGATTGCTGGCTACCCCGAGACGTACATCCTGGGGAGTTTCATCTTTCTGTACGGCGGGGTTCTCGGTCTCCTCCAGGCGCGACGCCAGTTCTGTGCCGGCTACGCGGTGGCCGGCCACTACGGCTTCGACGACGCCGAGGGGGCCGTCGAGGACAGCGACGCCCACTCACAGGACATCCGGCAGGCGGCGCTCATCACCGGGAAGGCCCTCGCCGCCACCGTGTTTCTCGTCAGTGTGATCTACGGTGCGGCGGTGTCGGTATAAATGATTAAGTGATTTGATTATCAGCTTCCCGGTATGGAACGCGGTGGGGACCATCACGCATCGATGTCTGGGTCTGATCAACAGAATACTGGCCAACCCAACGCACAGCGTAGTCGCCGAGCAGTGCTTGGGTTTCTCGGCGCGGGGATCGCTGCCGGACTGACTGGATGCGAGAGTCTCCCCGGATTACGTGGTGATGAATGTGATCCGGACGCGACCGACGATCTTTCGGGGTGTGATTTGTCCGGGACAGACCTCTCGGAAGCGGATCTCTCGGGGGCAAAATTCTATTATGCTGACCTTTCGGGTGCGGACCTTTCGGATGCGAATCTCTCGAACGCGGACCTCTCATATGCGACACTCGCATCCACGAATCTCACGGGTACGAATCTCTCAGGAGCGCGCCTCTCGGGAGTGGATTTCAGCTCCGCAAGTCTTCAGGATACGAATCTTGCGGACGCGGACCTCGAGGGAGCGGATCTCTCGGGAACAGACTTTTCAGTGACGTCTACCGTGGGCGCGAATTTTGTCAACGCCGATCTTACGGGGACCAACCTCGAGAACACGGATCTATCCGAGATGGATCTTGTGGGGGCGGATCTCTCAGGTAAGGACCTCTCGGAGCGGGACCTTTCGGGAGCTGATCTCTCGTGGGTATATCTCATAGATGCGGACCTCAGAGAGGCGACCCTTTCAGATGCAACTCTCTCCGATGCAACTCTCTCGGGAGCAGATCTCACGGAAGCTGATTTCTCAGGGGCTGATCTCTCGAGAACGGATTTCTCCGGGACGAATCTCACGGACGCAGATCTCACGGACGCGGATATCAGTGAGGCGAATTTCTACGACGCAGATCTTCGGAACGTGGATCTTTCGGGAAAAGACCTCTCGGAGACGACCCTCCGATACGCTAGCCTCTCGAACGCGGACCTCTCTAGGGCAAACCTCTCCGATACGAATCTTTGGTCCGTAAATCTCCGTGATGCAACCCTCATAGAAACAAATCTTCAGGGAGCGGACCTCTATAGAGCGGACCTTCGGGGGATGGATCTCACGGATGTGGACCTCACGGGAACGGATCTTTCGAGAGCGACACTCACAGGCGTAGATCTCACGGATGTGGACCTCACGGGAACGAATCTTTCGAAGGCAGATTTCGCGGGAGCAGACCTCAATGGGGCAACCCTCCACGAGGCGGACCTTCGGGGAGCTGACCTCTCTGGAGCGGATCTTCGGGATGCAACTATCAAAGAGACGGATTTTGAGGGTGCGAACCTCACGAGTGCGTCCTGGATTGACGGCAGCGACTGTTCCACCGAAAACTGCGACGGAAGAGCCTACTGACAGTCCCTCTTGCCCGCGCCACACTGCAGGGTCTGGTGTGACACCGTCCTCCAATATCTTGTGACAATCTGAACCGTCGGTGGTCTGCTGGCAGTGACTGCTTTGTGAAGCGGCCGTAACGATTATTCTGCACAATTAACTAGTACTGTTGCCACGCAGTATGTCTGGTAGTTCGTCGTCCGATGCTCCGAGAGAAGCAGATCCGATTGCCGATTCGCTCCTCTCGGAGTCGGTCTACGAGCGTCTTCGCTATACTGAGGGCATCATCATTCTCCCTGTCGGCCGCGTCCTACTCTATCAGGCCGCGTTGCTCGGATTGCTGGCGACGATTCTACCGCTATATGCTGTCTATCCGGACGCGGTCGCCGAACACGTCGGGACGCTCGACCCGTTTTTCGCGACGCCTCAGGTCCTGTTTCTGGGCGTCGTCGGTTGGGCCAGCGAGATCGGATCGGCGTTGACGCTCACTGGCACATACTGGTATCGGATCCGCACCGAACCCCTCAGCGAGGCCACTGCCCGGACGATCGTCACCGTCGAACAGATCGCGATCGGACTCTCGCTTATCACTGGTGGTCTGGCGATCGTCGCGACGGTCGGCCTGATTGCGCTCGGCGCGTTCGGCGCCTCCGTCCTCTCGACGTACCTGGGTGCTGTAGCGGGTGAGAACGTCTTCGCTCAGGGCGGGATGCTCTCGGTCGGCCATCTGTCGATACTGGCGGTGCTCGGCTGTCTCTCTGTCCTCGGCGTCCGGGCTGTCCTCGGCCGGGACGCCGGCTGATCGCCCCCGTTGTCCTCTGGATGAGATGCGGCCGTCCTCTGACGAGCGAGCGACGATCAAAACATCTATATTAGAGAACACCAATATAAGAGGTAGTTAATATGAGTGGTGACGTAGACGTAGCGACCGAGGAAGCGGCCTGCTGTGAGCCGGTTGGGGCGGTCGACACCGAGGCGCTGGCGGCGGACGTCGAGTTGCTGTCGGCGATGGGCAACGACACGCGATACGAGTTGCTCCGGCGGATCGACGGTGCGGACCGCGAGGCCTGTGTCTGTGACCTCGAAGCGGCCGTCGGTGTCAGCCAGAGTGCCGTGAGCCAGGCGCTCTCACGGCTGTACACCGCGGGGCTGGTGACACGGCGGAAGGACGGCAACTGGCGATACTACGGGTTGACCGACGAGGCCGAACAGTTGCTCTCGACGCTGGACGCGATTCGGGGGGATCGCCGATGACGAACGACGAACGTGCGGTTCGACGGCTGGTTCGGGACCGCTACGCCGACGCTGCGAGCGACGGCTGCTGTGGCGGAGCCGAGACGTCCTGCTGTGGGGGCGGCGACAGCGGCTCCGATGCCAGTGGTACAGACGGCGACGCCGACAGAATCGCCCGTGAGATCGGCTACGACGACGAGTCGCTCGAGACCGTCGAGGGCGAGGCCAACCTCGGACTGGGCTGTGGCAACCCGACGGCGATCGCCGACCTCGAACCGGGCGAGACGGTCCTCGATCTGGGCTCCGGGGGCGGCTTCGACTGCTTTCTGGCCGCCCGGGAAGTTGGGCCCGAGGGCCGAGTCATCGGCGTCGATATGACGCCGGAGATGATCGAGAAAGCCCGCGCGAACGCCGGAGAGAACGATGCCGGAAACGTCTCGTTTCGCCTGGGCGAAATCGAACACCTTCCGGTCGCTGATACGACCGTCGACGTGATCATATCTAACTGTGTGGTCAACCTCTCACCGGCGAAAGATCAGGTGTTCGAGGAAGCCTACCGCGTCCTCCGACCGGGCGGCCGGCTGGCGATCACCGATCCGGTCCGGATCGACTCGCTCCCCGACGGTGTCCGGGGCGACCCCGGATCGCTGGCGGGCTGTATCAGCGGTGCCGAGTCACCGGAGACGATCACGACCCTGCTCGAAGCAGCTGGATTCGTCGATATCAGCGTCGAACTCGATCCCGACAGTCGCGAGGTCATCGACGAGTGGCACGACGAGTACGATCTCGGCGGATCGCTGCTCTCGGCGCGGATCGAGGCCGAGAAACCGGCCGAGTGACACGCTCGTCACACAAGCCGACAGCCGGTACAACACGCCTGCGGCGCGTACGCTCACTGCTCCCGACCACTTTTTCCGCGTCGGGTGTCCTCGCTCACTGCGTTCGCTGCGGGCACCCTCGCGCAAAAACGTGGGGAAAAACAACCTCGCCCTCACTGCGTTCGGTCGAGTGAAACGCGCCTGCGGCGCGTACGCTCACTGCTCCGCGCAGTAGTCGACGAAGTTCCGTAGAATCTGCAGTCCGGTCTCACCGCTCTTTTCGGGGTGGAACTGCGTCCCGAAGACGTTGCCGGCCTCGTTGGCGACGACGCTGGCGAACTCGGTGCCGTAGTCGGTCGTCGTCACGATGGCGTCGGGGTCCTCGGGGTCGGCATAGTAGGAGTGGACGAAGTAGGCGTATTCCCCGTCGACGCCCTCGACGAGCGGATGCTCGCGCTCGACAGATAGCTCGTTCCAGCCCATATGCGGGATCTTGCGGTCGCCGGTGAACCGACGGTTCGACCCCGGGATCAGGTCCAGCCCTTCGGCGCCGCCCTCGCCGGCGTGTTCGGCTTCCTCGCTGGTCGTCAGCAGCATCTGCATCCCCAGGCAGATCCCGAAGAAGGGCTTGCCGTCCTCTGCGAGCTCGATAAGCGTTTCCCGGAACGGGCCGGCGTTGTCCATCCCCTCGGAGAACGCCCCCACACCGGGCAGAACGATCCCGTCGGCGGCCTCGAAGTCGGTAGGGTCGTCGCTGATCTCGACGCTCGCCCCGGCACGTTCCAGTCCACGGGTGACGCTTCGGAGGTTCCCGAGCCCGTAGTCGACCACCACGATCGACGCCGTGGTCTCGCGCGTGCTGCTCATACACGTCGTTAGTGGAGTGCCGTCAAGTCCCTTTCCGTTCGCGCAACCGAACCGGCCCGACTAGAACTCGCCGAGCCGCGCCTGGTCGCCGCCGTCGGTGAACTCGGCGGCGCGCTCGATCGTCGCCTCGAAGGTCGCCTCCTGACTGCGGTCGTACAGCGTCGCCGCCGGGTGGACCGACACGAGCACGCGACGGGGCTGGCCGGCGACCTGCGCGTCGAACACCTCGCCCGCCTCGCTCGTGACGGCCACGTCCCGCTCCAGCAGGTGCTCGCTGGGGACTTTCCCGAGCGTGACGATCACGTCCGGATCGACGCGGTCGATTTCGGTCTCGAGGTATCCCCGGCAGTGTTCGAGTTCTTCGCTCGTGGGATCGCGGTTTTCGGGCGGCCGACAGCGCACGCAGTTGGTGATCCGGACGTCCGCCCGCGAGAGTCCGCCATCCCGAAGGGCGTCGTCAAGGACGTCCCCGCTGCGGCCGACGAACGGCTCGCCCTCCTGATCTTCCTGTGCGCCCGGCCCCTCGCCGACGAACAGCAGGTCCGCATCCGTCGGACCGACGCCGTCGACGATCCGGCTCCGGGAGTCGACGAGTTCACTACAGCGTTCGCAGTCGGTGACGCGCAACTGCTCGTCCATACCACCACCTGCGTGCCCCCACCGTATGAACCCTCACGATTCCCGCCGGACCGTCTCGACCGCTCTGGCGGCTTCCCTCGCGACCCGCAGCGGTTCGGGACGCCCGCCTTCCGGCGTGAACGCCCGAATGACTCGCTCAGCCTCCCCGTCCGAACAGCCGACGGCTCTGACGTAAACGGCCTCCCCGTCGAGTTCGACGGCTCGTCGTTCCGGCTGGTCGCGATAGGTCGCGAGCCGCTCCGCGAGAGCCTCGCCGTCGAAGGCCGCACGCAGAGCCGACTCCAGTCCGTCGCTGTCCTCGAAAGAGACCGACAGCACCGGCCGCTCGACCGCCTCGTTGATCCGCCGCAGGTCGAGCACGTTGTACCAGGCGGGCGCGATCCCGGCCAGCATGACGTACCGAACGTCCGGCCGATCCACTCGCTCGATCATCTCGATCACCGATGCGGTCGCGTCGCTGGCGCCGACCGTACACTGCCCGAAAACGAAGCCGTCGACGACGCGGTCGGCACGCACGACTGCACCGGCGAGCGTGCTCGTGTCCGCCCGGTAGGACTCGGCCACACCGAGGGCGCGAACCCCCGACTTCATGGCAATCTGGCGACGATATTACCCGGCTCGGTCACGTGTTCTCCTTGATGTCGGAAAGTTTGTCGATCAACTCGTCGTTCGAGGCGGTAAACTCGAACTCGACGTCACCGTCGTGGGTGTTCTCATCCGCAGAAACGCCGTCGTCATCGAGGTCCGTGTCGTACTCCTGATTCTCCTGTTCGGATTCGTCGTAGCTCCCGAACCCCATGTTCGTCTAGATGTCTGTGTTCGCCTGCAAAAAATGTCGCTGAAAATTACTATGTGATCGGGTCGGAACAATACGCCTGCAGTCGTGCACGTTCGGCTCCCGAGGTGACATCCTCCGCGCCGTGAACGGAGAGGTATCGAAGATCCCTCAGGCAGTCGGGCAAAGCCCGACGACGGCGCGGCTTCCCTGCGTGGGAATACCAGTTAGTTACTGGCAGTGGGTTTCGACCCGAACTCACCGAGCGTCATCTGCTCTGATTGGCTCTGCTCGGTGTGGGTCGTGGTGCTGTCACAGGCACTCCCATCCCGAGGCGAGTCATTGCCTGCCGGTTTCAGCGGCACGCTCTCTCCCCACGGGTCTGCCCGCTGTGCGATATTGATAGCGCCGTTTATATCTCCCTCAAACGTCGTGATGTGGCACTCGTCGTTCGTACAGTGGAACACTCCGCCACTGTCTCGGTAGCCGATGTGACCGCACTCGTGGCACGTCTGCGACGTGTATGCGGCGTTCACGTATTCGACCGGGATACCAGCCTCTCGCGCTTTGTCCTCGATACGGCCCTGCAACCGAGCGAACGCCCATGCGTGGAGTCGCCGGTTCATGAATTTGCCGCAGTCCAGCGATTCGCGGATGTAAGTCAGGTCCTCCATCACCAGCACCGGCTTCTCGAATTGCCGGGCGTACTCGACAGCCTGCCGAGACGCCTTCTCGACAATATCTGTCAGGGCGTTTTGATAGTGGTCGAACCGCTCGTCTATGCGCCACTCGGCAGCGTCACGCTCTTGCAGTCGTTTCAGCGTCGTGTGCATCTCTTTGCGGAGATGCTTGGCACGGCCCCCGTCACACACAAGCGGGCGGGTCGGTGAACCGTCTGTGAGGGCACAGCCCATGATAAGCGACGATTCACCAATGTCCAGACCGATGTGCGTCACGTCGTCGCTCTCGGTATCGTAGTCGGCGTCCTCGACGGCATACTCGACAGCGATGTGTAGCGTCCATGATGTTCGATTCTGTATCAGTTGGAGTTGACCGGGCGACACATTTCCGTCCAGCAGGTCGGCCCACAGTTGCTCCTGTTCAGGATTGATGCGAAGCGGTATCCAGAAATTCGTCCCACGTCCGGGTTGCGGGACTTCCCACACGTAGCTGTGTGTTCGCTCCTCTGAGTAGTCGAAGCCGGCGGCACGGTTGACCATCCGTGTCGGGTGGTCGTCACTCAATTCCTGTGCGTCGTCTAACGACGGCACGTAGTTTTTGAGTGCGTCTTTGACCTGATACGGCAGGTCGTAGGGCGTCACAATGTCGTTGACTGCCGACTGCGTATTAGCGCCAGCCTCGAACGCTTCGTGTAGTCCCTCGTGATACAGGTCATGGAGTTCCTGTAGCTTTCGCTCTTTGTGGGCTGTCGGCGGCGCGAGTGTCGCTTCGAGCGTCTTAGTCGGCATCAGTGGCTTCTAATCCCTTCTCGATTAGCTCGCGGTATGCTCGCGGGTGGCGAAGACCGTTCTCACGGGCATACTCCTTGACTCGTTCGTGTAGGTCGCCGCCCCGCTCCATGTCTACGTCGGTTCGCACAGATATATGTAAGTACCCATGTAAGTAAACGCTTACGTCTGGTATTCAATCAGGCGTCAGTCCCGGCGGTTGTCGCCTGGAGCTTATGCGATTCCCTCCCGCCCTGTTCGTTCCTCGGTTCCGACTGAGCGTCGGAACACTCGTCACTCACGGGAAGGGCGGGATTCCCTCGCTGAATCAAGATGGGGGCGACCGCCAGCCTGAAACGCGTCCCGGCCGTGGGATCGTCTATGGATGTGTACAACGTCACGGCCGACGCGGAGACGTTCACCGCGAACGCGTATCTCGCCGTCGGCGACCGGACGACGCTGGTCGACGCGGGCGCGATGGACGGCGTTGTCGACGTCGTCGCCTCTCACACGGATGCTCTCGATGCCGTCGTCCTGACCCACCAGCACGGCGATCACGTCGCCGAGCTGGATGCCGTCGTCGAGGCATTCGATCCTGACGTGTACGCCTACGCCGACCACCCGCTCCGGACTCACGCCGTCGCGGACGGCGAGACAGTCACCGTCGGCGACGAGTCCTGCGAGGTCGTCTTCACGCCCGGCCACGCCGACGATCACGTCTCGCTCGTCGGCCCGTCGTCGCTGTTCAGCGGCGACGTCGTCGTCCACGACGACGGTGCGTTCGACTACGGTAGCTTCGGCCGGACCGACCGGCCGGGCCAGTCACGCGAGCGACTCATCGACAGCATCCGCCGACTCCTCGATCGAATGCCCGATAGCGTCGAGCACATGTACGCCGGGCACGGGTCGGTCTTCCACGGCGACGTCCGCGATGTCGTCGAGACTGCGCTCGAACGCGCCGAGCGACGCGACCCGAAATATCCAGACTGAGACGGTCCGCTGTCAGTCCGTTCCACATCGACCGTCCACAGTCGAAGCAACAAATCGGCACAGCTGTCTGGGACCCGGGACCGACCGCTCACGTCGATTCACTGCGAGAACGGGCAGAGATGGCCGTGATGCAGTATCCTGCACGAGCCAGCGACTGCGGGGATCACCAGTACTGGCTGATCGGTTGTGACCGAGTGACGACCTGTCGAAGCAATCGAGCTGCGTTATACCGTTCGCGGCTCTTTGGCCTTCGGTCGGAGGTTCTTGTAGCCGCACTTGCGACACTGGTCGGCACGCTCGGGGTTGCGAGCGTTACAGCGCATGCAGATCTGTTTGTCGAGGATGCGTCCCTCAGCTTTGTCGAAACTGGCCATGGTGACTGTTCCTTTCGTACCGGCGCGTTTAAAGGTTGCTTCCTTCGATTCCGTCGATGCACCCTGAAGATGTGACGCGTGACCTCCCCGCATGGAATTCGATATGGGCAACATTCACTTAGGGGGTCCGCATACGTACTATCGTGTCCTCTCCCGCAGCGAACATCGAGGCTGTGCTCGAGGAATCCGGACCGGACTACGAGGACTTCACCTACGAGCAGCCGACGGGCGGGAGCCAGAGCGCCGTCTACATCGTCTCGCTGAGCTATCAGGGCGAGACCTACGAGGTCGTCGTGAAGTTTCAGCCCAACGACGAGGCGACGTTCGCGCTCGAGCCGCGACTCCACGAGTACGTCGCCGACCGGACGTCGCTGCCGGTGCCGCGCATCCTCGTGTTCGAACCCTACCCGGACCGTGACGTCCCGCCGTATTTCGTCACCGAGCGCATGCAAGGCGAGAGTCTCTCGGATCAGTTCGACGGTCTCGACGCCGATCTACAGGATCGTATCATGACACAGGTCGGCGAGATCCTGGGCGAACTCCACTCGACGATCGCCTTCGAGGGGTTCGGCTATTTCGGGCTCGACGACGACCGTCTCGTCGTCGAGAACCTCACCTGGGACTGGCGGGAGTTCTTCGAATCGTTCACGCGGCGACACCTCGATCGTCTCGAATCGACGCCGTTCGACGACTTGCGCGACCCTGCGGAACGCGCGATCGACCGCTCGATCGAGACCATCCCGACCACCGCGACGCCGCGGCTCGTCCACGACGATTTCCGCCCGGCCAATCTGACGTTCGATCCCGATGCCGACCAGCCGATCAGGGCCGTTCTGGACTGGCAGAACGCCCTCGCCGGTCACCCCGAGTACAACGTCGCTCAGGCGGAGTTGCTGTTCGTCGATTCGGTCGTTCGCGATCCCGACCGGCGGGCGTCGCTTCGCGACCGGTTCCACGAGGGGTATCGGGACCATCGGGAATTCCCCACCCAGGACGGCTACGATCGCCGCCGCCCCCTGTATCAACTCTCGACGCTGTTGTGGCGGATGGGCGGGTTCGAGCAGGCCTTCGCCGACGCCGGCGGGCTCGCCGAAGCCCGTGCCAAGGCGTACTACCGCGAACAGTTCGAGCACCTCGTTTCCGCGCTTTCGGAGTGACCGATCCGGTCGCGCCGATGTCGACACGTTTTCGACGCTCTGTCGCGCGTTCACGCGTATGGGAGAACTCGAGGAAGACCGGATCTACGCCGACACGCTCGGCAAGACCGACGTCTACGTTGCGGCGGGGCTCGGCGTCGTCGAGGTGTCGGTCTCGAACGACCGTATCGGACAGTTCAAACTCCACCATCGCTGTACGGCCCGCGACATCGCCGCCCACGGCACGGACCTGCTGGTCGCGACCGACGAGGACGTGCTCGCGATCGATCCAGCCGATGACGAGCCGACCGTCGAGTCGCTGGGCTTCGGCCCGGCTGTGGCGGTCGGCGGCGGAGACGCACCCCTCGCAGCCGCGCCGGACGGGACTGTCGCCCGTGCCACCGACGAGGGGTGGACGGAACTGGGCACCGTCCCGGAGCCGCGAGCGATCGACTGGCCGCTTGTCGCCACCGCTGACGGCGTTTTCCGGGCCGACGGGAGTCTCGAGCACGTCGGACTGGACGACGCCCGGGACGTGGTCGGCGGGCCGACGCCGTACGCCGGGACGACTGACGGACTCTATCGACTCGGACCGGGCTGGACGCGTGAACTCGACGCCGACACGTCGGTCGTGGCCGCCGAGGACTCGCGGGCGCACGCCGTGACGGCCGACGGGCTGTTCGAAACTGCGGGCGAGGGCTGGCGCGAACGCGAGACGCCGACGGACGAGCCCATCGTCGATGTCGGCTATATCGCCGACGGCGGCGTCGTCGCGATCACCGGTGCGGGGCGGTTTCTGGTCGATCCCGCGGCGGCCAAAGACGGCGCCAGCGGATGGCGCTCACGCGCGCTCGGGCTCGACGAGACGGCCGGGTTCGCGATTCCGGAACAGTAGCCCGGTCACCGACGTCTGAATACCGAAAACGGGTTTATCCCGGCCCGCTTGCGACCGCGTATGATCGTCAGCGGCTCGCACTCCCAGATCCTCTCGGCCGAACTCGCCGCCGTCACCGGCCGATCGCTCGCCACCGTCGAGTACGATCGCTTTCCCGACGGGGAACTGAAGGTCCGTGTCCCGGACCCCCCAACTGATCAGGCGGTCGTCGTCGCCTCGACGCCAACCGGCGACGCCCATCTCGAACTCCTGCAACTGCAGGACGCTCTCCGGGAGGCCGGCGTCTCCGAGATCACTACCGTCCTGCCGTACATGGGCTATGCCCGCCAGGACAAGGTCTTCGAGACCGGCGACCCGATCTCCGCGCGGGCGATGGCGCGTGCGGTCTCGACGGGGACCGATCGCGTGCTGACGGTCAATCCCCACGAGCGGGGCGTGACCGACTTCTTCGACGTGCCCACGACCGCAGTCGACGCCGCCGGCCGACTCGCCGAGCCGCTGGCTGACCTGGCCGAACCGGTCTTCGTCGCGCCCGACGAGGGGGCGATCGATCTCGCCGGGACTGTCCGGGACGCCTACGGCGGCGGCGAGACCGACTACTTCGAGAAGACTCGCCACTCCAGTACCGACGTCGAGATCGAACCCCGCGACGCCGACGTGGCCGGCCGAGACGTGGTGCTCGTGGACGACATCGTCGCCACCGGCTCGACGATGTCCGAAGCCGTGGCCGCGATCGGCGAGCGCGACGCCGCGCGCGTGTTCGTCACCTGCGTCCACCCGATGTTGGCCCGCAACGCCGTGCTCAAGCTTTCGGCCGCCGGCGTCGAGGCGATCTACGGGACCGACACGCTCGAACGCCCTGTCAGCGAGGTCAGCGCCGCGCCGGCGATCGCCGAGCAACTGTGATCACCGGGCTGTGAGTTCTTGCTCGATCACGACCGCGTTTGTCGGGACGTGGATCACTCGGACGGTGACGGTGTCTCCCCTTGTGAGGCCACACTCCCCGTCGGGGATCCGGAATTCGATTTTCTCACCTGCAGTGAACGATTCTGATTTTAGCGCATCGAGATCCCACGAATATCCCGTATCGTAACGATTATCGAAGATATCGGTCCCGTTGATGTTCGACTGCTCGATCTTGTTGCTTTCGAGCGGCAAGTTCACTAGCCGGCCGCGCTGTGTTCGACCACTGCACGTCGCAGCTACTGCGACTTCCATCTCTCTGACGGGGATATCGTCGCCTGCAACGTGGCTGATGGTCACTATCCGTCCGTCGTTCCCACTCTGTGCGCTGAACTCTCCACTGGACTGGCCGACAACCGGCGCTGTCTCCTCGACTTCCTCGCCGAAATCGAAGACGAACACCGAGATCGTCGCCGCGAGGATGACGGCGATCGCGACCAGCAGGATCGTCGAGACGACCGGTGCGACGGCGCGGTCCATCTATCGGTTTCTTACACTCTCAACTAAAGAACATTTCGCACGCAACAGTGCTGTCCTGCTCAGCTCGTCGTTTCGTTGACCGCTGGACAGCGGACAGTCTTGCCCGACTCGATCGCATTGACGATCAGTTCGATTGCGGGTCGGTCGCCGATGGCGTACTCCTCGCCGACGAACACGGTGGGGACGGATCCGCGATCGGATTCGGGCACGTCGTAGGCTTCGAGATACCGATCGAAACGAGCAGGTTCCTTCCGGACCTCGTATCTCTGCACGGTGAGATTCACGTCGTCGGGGACGGCAGCGAGGAATTCTTCGACGTTTCCACAGTGCGGACAGCCCGGCGAGTAAAAGAAGACGACACAGACGCTGGTGTTGTCCTCGGTCGATAGCTCTGAGACATCCACGTCCCAGTCCGTGTCGTCGCTCGCTGTCGGGTTCTGGACGTACACGAGCGTGCCGGCCACGATGCCGCCCATCACCCCGAGCGCGATCGCCAGTCGTATCGCCTCTGACCGCTCCATAGGGGCAAATATTTCCGACTATTCGAATAATCTGCCGATTCCGGTCACACGATCCCGGCCACGAGCGCGACGCCGAGGGCGAAGAGGATCACGCCGGCGACGAAATGCAGCCGTTCGACGTTCTCCTCGCGCCAGTCGCCGATTTCATCGACGGTCGCGAACCCGCCGTAGACGACGAGCGTGATGGCGACCATCGGCAGGACGAACACGAGGTTATACGCTGCCAGCAGCGGCAGTGACGTTGACCAGGGGTAGGGCGCGAGCAGCCCACCGGCGACGAGGTACGGGCCGGCCGTACACGGCAACAGGAACAGCGTGACGCTCACGCCGGCGAGAAACGACCCGATGACGACCGAGCGGAACCGCCAGAGCGGGTCGGTCAGATAGCGTTGCATCGACGGGCGCCACGAGCGAGGCACCTCGAGGACGAACCCGCCCGCGCCGTGGCTGATCCAGTCCTTGAAGTTCAACAGCCCCATCACGATCGCGAAGAGTCCGAACACCTGCCGTAGTCGCTCGAACTGGAGAGCACTGACGACATCGGTCGTCGACTTCAGCCCGGCAATCAACAGCGCGCCCAGCACGGCGTAGCTGGCGAACACTGCCGCCGCGAACGCGAGCCCGGCCCAGAGTGTCTGGTCTCGCTGTTCGGGGTGGCGCGTGAGTATCGTCGTCAACAACACGAGCAGGACCGCCAGCGCACACGGATTGACCGCGTCTGCGAGTGCCAGGCCGGCGAGATAGCCGATCGTCAGGTCGCTCGCACTCGAGGCCGCGAGCGGAGTCACCCCCGTGCTGCCCGCCGACGCGCCCGTCAGGACAGGGACGGCACCGACGACGGCCAGGAAACCGAGTGGGGTCACGAGTCCCCGTGAACGCATATCTAGTCCGTTCCCGAATTACCACGAAGAAACTACCGATATTTTGCTTCGGGCACAGCGAACGACCACGGAGCGGACAGCTACTCGACCGGCTGGGCGAAGGCGTAGCGGGGTTTCACGTCGTCGATCCGGACGGTGGCGGTCTCGCCCTCCTCGACGCCGGCGACGAAGACCGTGAACCCGTCTACCTTGGCGATGCCGTCCCCGTCGCGGCCGGTGTCGACGATCTCGACCTCTCGCGTGTCGCCTTCCCGAACCGGCGCGGTGAGCCGTCCTTTGCCGACGAGATAGACCTCCGAGGACTCGTCACGGGTGGCGTCCGGACGGACCCGGCGGGCGTACTCGAACTCCTGCTCGACGTCGGCTTCGAAGTCGTCCAGATCCTGGCCGTCGAAGACCTTCGCGACGAAGTCCCCGCCGGAATCGAGCAGATCGAGCGCGACCTCGAACGCCTGACGCGCCAGATGGACCGACCGGGCGTGATCGAGTTCGTACTCCCCGGTGACGTTCGGGGCCATGTCCGACATGACCAGATCGGCCGGGCCACCGGTCCCGTCGTCGGCGTCGAGTCGCTCCCGAATTTCGGCGTTCGTCGCGTCTTCGGTCATGTCCCCACGGACGTACTCGACGGCCGCGCCCGGATCGTCCAGCTCGTCGATCCGCTGGCGGTCGACGCCGACGACGCTCCCGTCGGGGCCGACTCGCTCGGCGGCGACCTGGAGCCACCCGCCGGGCGCGGCACCGAGGTCGATCACGGTGTTGCCCTCGCCGAGCAGCCCCGCAGTCTCGTCGAGTTGCTTGAGCTTGTAGGCCGACCGGGCGCGATACCCCTCCTGTTTGGCCTTGTTGTAGTACATATCTCGTCCGGTCATGTGTTCCTCCTCGCGTTCGGCGTGGGAGCCACAGGCGAAATAGCGTTCATATACAGTGAAACGCGGTCGAACCTGAAATGCACGTCGGATGGATTGTCGCCGACGCCGATCCTGCCATCATTCCCGCTCAGAGTCTGTCGAGTTGGGTTCGCAAGAACTCGATCAGTTCGTCGATATTGTCCTCCGGGAGTTCCGTCTGCTGGAATACGCCCTTGAACGAGTCCGCGAACTCGTCGCTTTCGAGTTCCGCCAGTACGCGTTCGATTTGCTCGATCAACTGGTTCGGATTCCCGCGATGGATGTGTTGTTCGATGCTGTCGAGATCTGCCTCGGAACCGACGATCACCAGATCTCGCGCATCCGCGAGCCGAGCGCTGTGGAGCTTGAGCGCGAACAACAGTGCCGGCTCGGGAATCCGAGCAGTCAGCCCCTCTGCTACCTCGAGAGACTCGACAATGCTGTGTTCGTGGAGATAGCGGTACGACCATTCCGCATCGGTCTGGCGACAGCGAAGTGCGTCGACGAGTGCGTCAAATTCGACCGCGTTGTCGCCAACCGGTTTTTCGTACCGGACGATTCGTCCCTCGTACACGTTTGCCACGTCGTTATCGAACGCTTTGCTGTACCCCATTTCGCCGAGGAAGGCGTCGTACGCGTCGAGTTCTGTTTCAGGGATCACCATATCGACATCAGTAGTGAATCGAGTCTGAAACGCCGAGATTGCCCATCCTCCGACGAGTACATACGGTAGGTCTTCGTCCTGTACGGCGCGGTGTGTGTCGACGAGCTCGGCTTGACGCTCTTGGAGACTCATTGGTGACCCGTTCAGTCAGCAGTCATCTGGTCGTGGTGACTCGCGTTGATGTCCACGTCGTGCTCGTCGGCGATCATCTCCAACGCCGGCTCGTACGCCGGACGGGTCTCCATCATCTGACTGACCGCGTCGTCCAACGGAATCACGGGGTTGCCGTCGACCCACTCGACCTCAATGTCCTCTGTCTGCGGGAACAAGACGTAGTGGACGCTTCCATCAACATCGGCCGCGTCCGGACGTTCACCCACGGTCGTGTCGACCCCGAACCGCTCGAAGAACTCGATCCACCGATCGATGTCGCGCTCGTGAACCTCGATAAATACGGGGTAGTCGTCGTGGGCTCTGGCGATCTGGAATCCGCCGTGCGTCCAGACGTAGGCGGCATCGATCTCCGTGTAGGCGAACTCCATCCCGGCGAAGTGGGGGATCACGTACGCATCCTCCTGTGAAACTTTGTCGCGGGTGTACAACGTCCCCATCATCTCCTCGTAGCGCCGTCGCATCTCGTAGTCACGAACTCGGATTCCGTTATCTGTATTCGAGATAATCTCTTTGGCGTCTAATCGGTCGATCCAGTCGTAGACCCACGAATACGACGTCCCGATCTTATTCGAGATTCGGTTGATAGAATCCCCACGCTGGGCCGCCAAGACGATCTTCGCAGCGGTGGGATTTATGAATTCGGTCGTCGTCATTCTCTATCTAGTTATCTCGAACGAGATGATATCTAATGAATCCATCGGCGGACTCTGAACGGAGAAGAAGGACTGATCACCACCGATAGGCTGTATCGACTCTAATTCACGAGTTAGTCGAGGCGCTGGACGGGCTTGGAGGAGCCGAATCGTCGTTCGAGGAACGCGTAGAAAATCGAGGTATCGCCATCGCGATATGCTCGGCCGAGAAGCGACCGTGCCGGCGTTCAGTTAGTAGGCACAACAGACCGGGACGAATAGTTGTAGTATTTGTCTTTGCCGCTCATGGCTGTTTCACCGCATTCGATGTCGAAATCGCAAGCGAACTGGCGTTCATACCAATTGAAACGGGGTCGAACCGGAAATGCACGTCGGATAGCGTGTCCGATGATGTGCTGCCGCGCTCCTCCAAAAACGACGCGGATCCATCAACGCCGGGTCGAACCCCGCTCAAAACTCTTTCTGGACCAGCTGTAGGGCCTGTTCGCGGTCGTCCCATGGCACGAACACCGACACCGACGTCGCGGATGTGATCACGTCGTACAGTTCGATGTGGGCGTCAGCGAGCGGATCGACGACGCGCTTGACCCCGCCGTTCTCGTTGGAGAACTCCCCGCCGGTCACGCGGACGACCGCGATGTCGTCTTCGACGGTCACCGACGAGAGCGTCTCGTCCTCGACGACTTCGTCGTGCAACAGTGCCTCGGCCTCGTCGGCATCGGCGGCGGCAACGTAGAACGTGATCGAGTCCATTCCCGAGGAGTTGGCCTCGATATTGATTTCTTTGTCGCCCAGACACGATGCGAGATCGCCCAGGATTCCCGGACTATTCCGAATCGCTCGACCGGCGATCGTGACACACGCCAGCTGTGTCTCCTCCAGGTCGATCAGGCTCTCGAACTGTCCCTCGATGGTCGTGCCGCCCGCCAGCAGGTCGTCGTGCTGGTAGTGGACGACCCGAACGGAGAGGTCCGCGTCCTTGTAGGATAGCGCCGACGGGGCCACCACCTCGGCCCCCCGAAACGAGAGGTTCCGGAGTTCGTCGACGGTGATCTCGCTGACGTTGCGTGCGCCTTCGACGACGCGTGGGTCGCCGGTCATGACGCCCTCGACATCGGTGACGATGACGACCTCGTCGGCGTCCATGTACTTGCCGAGCATGACGGCGCTGGTGTCGCTGCCGCCGCGGCCGAGCGTCGTCACGTTCCCCTGGTGGTCCTCGGCGAGAAAGCCCGTGATCACCGGGACCACGTCGCCGAGTTGCCCGGCCAGCGCGTGCGCTCGGCGGGTCGTCTCCTCGACGTCGACCTCGCCGTGTTCGTCGGTGATGATCGGCCACTGATCGCTGCCGGGTTCGAGAAACATCGCCTCGATGTCCCGGGCCGCCAGTGCCGCCTTGAGCATCCGAACCGAGGTCCGCTCGCCCATCGAGACGATCTGTGCACGGTCCGCCTCGTCGGTCTCGAACTCAATCTCCTCGATCAACTCGTCGGTCGTGTTCCCCATCGCCGAGGCGACTACCGCCACCTCGTGGCCCTGTTCGACTGCTTTGGCGATCGAGTCCGCGGCCCGATTGATCCGGTCGCCGTTGCCCAGGCTCGTTCCGCCGAACTTCGTGACTACGCGCATCCCATCACCTGCGCTGTGTGTGCGTGACTCATTACCCCGCCATATCCCGTCCCCGGGAATAACTGTGTTCATTCGCGCCTCGAACCCGTCCCCTTCGGAGTCCCCTTTCGTGGTATATGCTGACAGCCAACAATATAAGTGCGACGCAGCCGACGGATCGGATATGCAGGTCCGCGACGCTGTTGAGGCCGACGCCGGCCGACTGGCCGAGTTGACCGCCGCTCCGAGGGACGTCATGCGCAACCTGATCCACGACCGCACGGTTCGCGTCGCCGAGATCGACGACGAGATCGTCGGGTTCGTGAGTTTCGACGCCCGCGAGCGGACCGTCCATATCACGCAGATGGAAGGCACGGCGGACGCCTGCTCGCGGCTACTCGAAGAACCGATGGGCTTTGCTGCCGGTGAGGACATGGCCGTCGAACTGTTGCTCCCCGAATCCAACGACACCGTACAGGCGGCCGTCGACGACGCGGGATTCGAACGCGACGGCACCGGGCCGACCTTCGACGGGACGCCCACGGTCCGGTTCAGGTACGATAGTCATCGCTGAGGGATCGACGGCCGGCGCAGTCCTACCGCCGCAGCCGACCCAGTAGCCTGTAGTCCCGATCGGGAGTGTATGCCCGGAACAGCAGGCTGTTGGTCAGCACCGAGACGCTGGAGAAGGCCATCGCTGCGGCCGCCAGCACCGGCTGGAGCAGTCCCAGCGACGCCAGCGGGATCATCATCGTGTTGTACCCCAGCGCCCACAGCAGGTTCTGCTTGATCTTCTGCAGCGTCGCGTCAGAGACCCTGATGGCTTTGAGCACGTCCATCGGGTCGTCTCTCATTAGCGTCACGTCGGCAGCCTCGATGGCGACGTCCGTGCCCGAGCCCAGTGCCGTCCCGACGTAGGCGACCGCCAGCGCCGGCGCGTCGTTGACGCCGTCGCCGACCATCATCGCCTGCCGGCCCTCGTCCTGGATCGCTTCGACGGCGTCGGACTTGTCCTCGGGCAGGACCTCCGCCCGGACGTTCTCGGGGTCGATCCCGACCTGCTCGGCGACCGCCCGCGCGGTCCGCTCGTTGTCGCCGGTGATCATCATCACGTCGATGTCGCGCTCCCGGAGAGCGCTCACGGCCGCTTTCGCGCTCGGTTTGACCGTGTCGGCGTCGGCGACGACGCCAGCGAGCTCACCTTCGTAGGCGACTAGCATCGCCGTCTTCCCCTCGTTCTCGAGTCGCTCCATCGTCTCGGCGGCCGGCGAGGGATCGATCCCGTTCTCGCGAAGCAGCTTCCGGTTGCCGACCAGCACTTCGCGACCGTCGACGGTCGCCCGGATCCCCTGCCCGGGGATGTTCTCGAACGCCTCCGGATCGCCCACGTCGATGCCGCGCTCGCGTGCGCCCTCGACGATCGCCTGTGCAAGGGGGTGTTCGCTGGCGCTCTCAGCGATCGCCGCAAGTCGGAGCAGTTCGTCCTCGTCAGGCCGCTCGCGGGCCGTGAGCGCCCCGCCGTCCGCGACGGCGTCGTCGACTGCGTCGAGCGCGATCACGTCGGTCAGCTCCATCTCGCCTTCGGTGAGCGTCCCGGTCTTGTCGAAGACGACGGTGTCGACGTCTTTTGCGCGTTCGAGGACGTCACCGCCCTTGAACAGGACGCCGTTTCTCGCGCCGATCGCCGTGCCGACCATCGTCGCCGCGGGCGTCGCCAGCCCCAGTGCGCAGGGACAGGCGATCAGCACGGCCGAGGCGAACACGACGACCGCGAACTCGAAGACTGAGACGCCGCCGCCGGCGATACCCGGCCCGCCGGCGACTAGCCCCCACAGCGGCAGTGAATCGACGAAGCCCGCCAGCGCCTCGGGGAACAGGAACCAGACCGTCCCCCACAGCAAGGCGTTCGCGATGACCGCGGGCACGAAGTACGCCGAGATACGGTCGGCCAGATTCTGGATCTCCGGCTGGCGCGACTGGGCTTCCTTGACCGTCTGGACGATCTGCTGGAGCGCCGTGTCGGCGCCGACTTTCGTCGCCTGGACGGTGAGGGCGCCGTTCTCGTTGATCGTCGACCCGACGACTTCGTCGCCCTCGCTCTTCTCGACGGGGACGCTCTCGCCGGTGACCATCGACTCGTCGACCGCGCTCTGGCCGTCGACGACGACACCGTCGGTCGGGATTCGCTCGCCCGGTCGGACCTTCATCAGGTCGCCGACCTCGACCTCCTCTAAGGGGACCTCCCGTTCGGTCCCGTCGCCAGCGATGATCGTCGCCGTCTCGGCTTCCATCTCCAGCAGCTTCCGCAGTGCGTCGCTGGCCTGCCCTTTCGAGCGCGCTTCGAGGTAGTTCCCCAGCGTGATGAACACCAGGATGAACGCCGCCGTGTCGAAGTAGAGACCGCCCGCGATCAGGCCCGTCAGCGACGCGATCGAGTAGACGTAGGCCGTCGAGGACCCCAGCGCGATCAGCACGTCCATGTTGGCCTGGCCGTTGGTCACGATCGCCTTGTAGGAATTCCTGTAGAACTGCCGGCCGAGCACGATCTGCACGGGTGTCGCCAGCAGGAACTCGACCCAGCCGATCTCGACGCCCAGAATCGCCTCGGGGAAGACGCTCCCGCCCAGCAGGAACCGGTCGAGCATGAACAGCGCGAACGGCAGGGAGAGCGCCGCCCCGAACAGTGTGAGCCTGCGCTGGTGCCGGATCTCTGCCGACCTGGCGGCGTCGCGAGCGCCCTCCTCTTCGCCGCCTTGCTCCCGGACCGGATCGTAGCCGGCCTCTTCGATCGCATCGTAGAAATCCTCCCTGCTGGACTCGGCCGGGTTGTAGGTCACCTGCGCCTCGTCGGTCGCGTAGTTGACGTCCGCCTCGATGACCCCCGGAGTCTCCTCCAGGGCGGTCGCGTTGGCCTGTGCGCAGTTGGCACAGGACATGTCAGAGATCCCGACTGTCACCGTCTCCGAGACCGCGCTGTACCCGGCCTCGTCGATCGCATCGTAGATCTCGGCCAGCGAGACCGCTTCGGGATCGTAGGTCACCGATCCCTCGTCGGTCGCGTAATTGACGCTGGCTTCTGCGACGCCCTCCAGTGACTCCAGGGCGTCCTGTACCGTCCCCGAGCAGTTCGCACAGGACATCCCCATGATATCGAGGTGTGTCGTTTGCGTACCCATTGCTATCTCAATATACGTCCTCCCCGCTTAGGCAGTTTGCTGCTTCGAGACCACGCTTCACAGGCCGGATGACTTTCGATCCCAAAGCAGCTATGCGCTCTCTTCGAACTGCCGGTACCGACTCTCGAAACGGTCCAGACAGGACGGACAACAGAAGTGATAGACGTCCCCGTCGATCCGAGTCGTCTCCCCCTCTGTATCGACCGTATTCCCGCACTCCGCACAGGTGAGTGCGAACTCCAGTCCTTCGATCGACGGCGTCCACTCGGCTTGCTCAACCAGGGTGACGCTGTAGGTGGCGTCGATACCATCCAGCAGCGATTCGACCCACGTTCGGACGTTCCGTGCCTCGGCACGGGCGTAAAACTGAACTCCACCCTCGGCGGTGACGAACACGTGTTCGACCGGGTCGGCCTCCCGAAGCCGTTCCCGAAGTTGGTCGATCGCCCCCGTCTGCACTCGGATCAACACCGGGACGCCGGCGCGCAATTCCGAGCGATCCACGTCGATCGTGAAGTTCCGGATGATCCCCGCCTCCTGCAGTCGCGTGACGCGATCGGAGACGGCCGGCCCGGACAGGCCGACTTCCTCGCCGATCTCGCTGTACGGTCGACGGGCGTTCTCCGCGAGTAACGACAGAATCCGTAGGTCCGTCTCGTCCAGGTCGCGCATACCGTTCGTTCGATCGGTGGGTACTAGTATCCGTTGACAGCCCCTTCGATTCACAAGTATGGGGCCTCTAACGCTTTCACATCGAAGGAGAAACTGAAAAAGTACACCAGCCCCTACGTACGGACGCAATGAGTCTGACACTCACCGTCGAGGGCATGAGCTGTGAACACTGCGAACAGGCCGTCGTCGAGGCGCTCGAAGGCGTCGATGGCGTCAGTTCGGCGTCGGCTGATCACGAGGCCGACGTCGCCGAGATCGACGGCTCGGCCGATACTGCTGAACTGGTCGCCGCTGTCGAGGACGCCGGCTACGACGCCGCCGCCTAGCTCCCGCTTGCGAATATTTGACTGTTTGATCAACGAGCGTCGAATTCTCCTTCGTCCCAGCCGTCAATATCAGTGAGCACCGGCCTGGCCCTGTCCTCGTGAGACTGGCAGCGACGCCAGCGTGACGAGCACAGCGAGCCCGAACAACGTGATCAACACCGACTGCAGCAGGACGAACACGAGTGCGACAGCGCCAACGAGCACTACCGCGATCAGCAATCGGAGCACGTGTACCGGTACGAACAACAACAGTGCCGCGGTGCCGACGACGCCGCTCCCCGCGACGACTGCGCGGGTCAGAACGTCCACGACCACGGTTAACGTCGGTCCCTGGAACATCATCGCACGTGGTCCGTTGACGTTTTATAATTATAGTCCATGATGATTAAAGCTAACGGCGGTGGGTCGGCCCAGATCTCGGCACCGACCAGTTCTATATATCGGGATATGATTTATTAGGTGGTTCGATGGCGACTGCTCGCTGTTGGGTGTGATTCCTCTCGCCTGTCGATCTCCGCTCCGGCAGCTGCATCCCGCGCGAGACTCGTCGAGTGACGCGCTATCGTCGCGACCAACCGGCCGGGATGTCATTCCGGCTTGGACTGCGAGCCACGGATGGGCTGACTAGCCGATAGGGCACTGTGCAGTTGACTGCAACTGCGGTCGTGAACGACGAACGGACGTTGGGGCTCAGGCAGATCTACAACGACCGACTTGCACCCTCTCTGACGCGCCCGGGCTGTCGGAACGATTCGCCGCTCTCATCTCCGGTCGATGTTAGGTAGCCCGGAGCAGTCGGCATTCCCGTAGAATCGGGGTACTGGTGTCCCGTCGTCCGGCAGATGTGGCCCTCCGATCGCCTCGAATAAATTGCGTTTCGATATATAGAACTCCGACACCCGCAGTGGCCGTCGCTCGCAGGATACTTCAACGCCGCCCGCGTACCACGGCCCGATGGACGGGCCGCTGTGGACCGCGACGCACGCGCCGGCGATCGAGGACTTGCCCCAGGAGACGGTGCGCGAGCGCCTGGGACGCGCTCGCGAGGAGCCGATGAACCTCTTCGTTCACGGGCCGAAAGGGGCCGGCAAGACCGCGGCCGTTCGAGCACTTGCCGCAGACGTTCACGCGGACGTCGAGAACGACTTCATCGAACTCAACGTCGCCGACTTCTTCGATCGCTCGAAGACGGAGATCAAAAACGATCCCCGATTCCGGTCGTTCCTGCAGGGGAAAAGCGGCCTCCCCAAGCGGGAGATGATCAACTACGTCCTCAAGGAATCGGCCAGTTACACGCCGATGGGCGGGGACTACAAGACGATCCTGCTGGACAACGCCGAGGCGATGCGTGAGGACTTCCAGCAGGCGCTGCGTCGGGTTATGGAGCAGTACTACGAGGCCACGCAGTTCGTCATCGCGACGCGCCAGCCGAGCGCGCTGATCGCGCCGATCCGATCGCGGTGCTTCCCGATCCCGGTGCGTGCGCCGACTCACGGAGAACTCGTCTCGGTCCTCGAACGGATCGTCGATGCTGAGGGCGTTTCCTACGACGCGGAGGGCCTGGAGTACGTCGCGGGCTACGCGAACGGTGACATCCGGACGGCCGTGCTGAGCGCCCAGACGACCGCCGAAGCCGAGGGCGAGATTACCATGAATACCGCATACGAGGTGCTGGGCGATATCGAGGCCGATGACGACGTCGAGGCGATGCTCGTCGCTGCCGAAGAGGGGCGGTTCGACGACGCGCGCTCGGCGCTCGACGACCTGCTGGTCGATGAAGGGTACAGCGGTGCGGAACTCATGGAGGCGATCCTCAGAACTGCCCGATCACGTTACACCGGGCGGCAACTCGCCCGGGTCCACCAGCTCGCCGGCGAGATCGACTTCGACCTGGTTGAGGGGACTGACGAACGCCTGCACCTTTCACATTTCTTGGCGTCGCTGCCGGCGGAAACGCGTGTCTGACACCGGATCTGCTCTATTCGTTGACGATCGCCGTCTCGAAGCCGTCGCCGTCGACAGCGACACCAGCGGCACAGACGGCGTGCTCGAACTCCAGATCGTACGCTTCGCGAGCGGCCTCGGCGGCGTCGCTCGCCTCGAAGGCGAACGGCTCGGGACTGTCTTTCTCGTAGGTCGCAACTAGCGTCGGCTCGGTGACTTCCTCGACGAGCAACGCGTCTCGCCGGACCGTTCCGATCACGGCGCTTTCGACTGTGGGATCGTCCTCCAGGCCGATGATGCCCGCGACTCGGGGCGTGTCGTAGTCGTCTTTCTCGAAGTCCAGCGCCAGCAGCGGTTCTGCGAGCGCGTCCCGAGCGGGGTAGCCCAGCTCGAGTTTCTCGGCGATGGGATCGACGTGACTGCCGTTGCCGACGACCGCACCTCGGTCGGTCACGCGCAGCCCGTTGTAGGAGATGTAGGGGTTGTCCGACGGCGGGGCGTCCGGCGTGGGTTCGATCGTGACGGTCCCGTTGCGAGTGATCGCCTGGCGGTTAGGAAACGATCGCGATGAAACGCGGTAGGCGCCGACCTCCGGGCCGACGACGACGAATCGTCCGACGTACATATCCCACCGTGCTCGCGCCGCTGACATGGTCGTGTCGGTCCCGAATCGGCGTGGCACTAACTAGCACACATTCCAGAATCGAGCGATCCAGGAATATTCGCCGGCCAGAGCGTCAGCACATACTCCGGACGATCTCGATGACGTCCTCGCCGCGCTCGGTCGGCCGGTAGGTCACGTAGTTGCCGTCCCGATCCGCTTCGACGAGATCCGCCTCCTTGAGTTTCTTGAGGTGATAGGAGAGCTTCGAGTACTCGATGTCGAACAACTCGACCAGGTCACAGACGCAGAGCTCCGACTCGCCGAGCAGCCGCATGATCAGCAGCCGGCGGTCGTCCGAGAGTGCCTGGAAGATGTCGCGAGCGCTCTCGACGCTGCACGTCGCGGTCATCGACTCCAGATCCGACATTGTCTCGGGCGAGACCCGGTAGTCGTCCGATTGTGAGGACATCGTTGTTGGTTGACGATAGGGCCGGCACACAAATCAGTGTGTGCATCCGGCCAGCCGAAGCGATCGCCCTAGGCCGTCTCGAACAGGTCGACTAGCTGGTCGACGTCGGGAATATCGCCTTCGACGGCGATGTCACCGTCGACGGCGACGGCGGGCGTGTGCATCACGCCGCGATCGATGATCTCCATCTGTGCTTCGACCTTCTCGACGGTCGCGTCGGCGCTGCCGTCGAGTTGCTCGAGCGCTTTGTTGACGTTCTGTGCGGTCTTTTTGCACCTGGCGCAGCCAGGTCCGATGACTTCGATTTTCATAGGTTGTGTTGTGTGTGGTGTGTGTTGATCGTGCGTCGATACGTCAGACGATCAGCAGCCCCCAGATCAGCCCTGCGACGGTCGCAGACACTGCCACGAGGCTGATATACAGGGCCGTCCGCTTGGTGCCGATGGTCTTCCAGATGACGAGCATGTTCGGCAGCGACAGCGACGGACCGGCCAGCAGTAGCGCCAGCGCGGGACCGTCGGCCATCAGGCCGTTGGTGTAGCCGAACAGCGACCCGATGATGGGCACTTCCAGCAGCGTCGGCATGTACAGCACCGCGCCGATGACCGACGCCAAGCCCGACGAGAGCAGCGTCGTCTCGCCGAAGATGCCCTGGGTCAACAGCCCGGGCGCGACCTGGTGGGCCGTGAAGGTCTCGCCGGCGTCGGTGGTCACCGTCTCCAGCGGACCCATCCCCTGAGCGATAGCAGCCAGTGCCCCGATGATCCCGATGACGAACGTCCCGGCGATCAACAGCGGGAAGATCGTCTTCGTGAAGAACCACGTCTCCTGGAGCCACTCGTCGATCACGTCGCGGTCGAACTGCGTGTACAGCAGGTACCCCAGCAGCGCGAACCACGGCGCGAGCAGCGGAGCCTTGACTGCCCAGGAGAGCAGACCGGTCGCCGCGATCAGCAAGATCGCGACCTGACTGCCGAAAAAGCCGCCCGTCACCCAGAGGGGTCGATCGCGTTCGGCAACGACCTGGCCCCCGTCGGTGGCGACGGTCTGTCCCTCGGGGCTCTCGCTGTCGTCGCTGGTGCCGAACGCGAAGGCCATCGTCAGGCCGATCCCGGCAGCCATCACGATCGCGAAGAACGCTCGTGCGCCCCCGAGCGGCAGCCCGAGCACGCGGGCGGTGAACACGATCGCCAGGACGTTGATCGCCGGGCCCGAGAACAGAAAGGCTGTCGCGGGGCCGATCCCCGCGCCCTTCTTGTAGAGGCCGGCGAACATCGGCAGTATCGTACAGCTACACACCGCCAGCGCGATCCCTGACACCGACGCCAGCGAGTACGCCTGGAGTTTGGGTGCGTCGCCGCTGAGGTACTTCTTGATGAACCGATCCGACAACACCGCGGAGATGCCCCCCGCGATGAAAAACGCCGGCACTAGGCACGTGATGACGTGTAGCGTCAGGTACGACAGCGTTTCGTCGATTCCGGCCCGGATCACCGGCACGAGCACGTCGACTGGTGTCACGGTACGACCACCATTTCAAATCAATCTAAAACGCAGCCTCACATATAGCTACCGGTTTCAAAAACTATTGAAACAAAATTAATCGTGTCGAATACGGCGTGACGCGGTGATTATCCCCACCATCTGTCACTGTCTTGGGATATCGCTCACTCGACTGTCGGCAGTACCACGACGAACACGCTACCCTCCGGTTCGTTGTCCTCGACCCGAACCGCACCGTCATACTGGTCTACGAGGGTCTTGACGAGATAGAGTCCGAGCCCCGTCCCCGTGCTGTCGAGGCCCTGCTCGCCCTCGGCGAAGATCTGTTCCTTGTGATCGTCGGCGATTCCTGGACCGTTGTCCGCGATGCGTATTCGAACCGTGCCCTCGCTGAGGTGTCCAGATACCGTGATCTCGGGGATGTCTTTGTCGTTGTGGAAGATCGCGTTCGTCAGGATGTTCCGAAACACCACTTCCAGCATATCGTCTGCCAGTACTGCCACGTCAGGAATCGTCCCCTCGACGGCGACCGTCGCACGCTCGTGATCCGACCGGATCTGCTCGATCTGTCTTTCGAGTACGGGCCGCAACTCCACCGGAGACCGGTCCACGTCGGCCCGGAGCAACACGTCCGTGACGTCCTCGGCCATCTCCGAGATTTCCACTACCTCCTGACCCGCGTTGAGCACCCGGCGGGCGTACTCTCGATCTGTCTCGTCTGTAAGCGACTCCTGGAGTAACTCGGTGTAAGACACCATCACTGTCAACTTGTTCCGGATGTCGTGTCGCATCACCTTGTTGAGGAGTTCGAGCGTGTCTCGCTGTTCCTCCAGTGTCTGTTCGTACGCCTTGAGGTCGGTTATGTCACGCGCGTAGCCCAGCATTGCGTCGTCGCCACTCCCCGGGACCTGATACGGGATCTTCGTCGTCTGAAAGACGCGTACTTCGCCGTCGGCAGTCGTCAGCGTCTCCTCGGGTATCTCTTTTGGTTCTCCCGACTCAATCACGTCGATGTCGTCCTCTCGGAACTCGTCGGAATCGTTTGCCCCGGGCAGAATCTCGACCTCGCGCTTGCTCTCAACGTCCGCCGGAGTCAGCCCGTAGGCCTTGGCCGTCGCTTCGTTGGCCAACAGATACTCTCCCTCGCGATTCTTCGCGAAGATCAGGTCCGGCACCAGGTCGATGACTTTCCGGAGGTTCCGGCGTGCCGCCTGGAGCGCCTGTTCGTCCCTTTTCCGGTCGGTGATATCGGTCACGATTCCGACGATACGTCGGGAGCCGTCGTCGTCTTCGACGAGTTCGGCGCGTGCCTCTCCCCACAGTTTTTCGTCGGCTCCACTCTGGATTCGGTACTCAACTTGGAGCGGTTCCCCCGTCGAAACTGTCTGTTCGATCGCTTTTTCGACTGTCGGGATGTCGTTCGGATGAACGTACTCGGTGAACGCCTCGTAGGTTCCGTCGAACGTGCCGGACTCTACTCCAAACAGGCGCTCCATCGACTCAGTCCAGACAACTTCGTCAGTATCGAGGTCCCATTCCCAGACGCCGGTATCCGTTCCGGTGAGAGCAAGTGACAGACGCTGTTTCGTCGCTTCGAGTTCCTGTTCTCGTTGCTTCTGGTCTGTGATATCGGTCGAAACACCACAGACAGCCGTTACCTCGCCGTTCTCATCATAGACTGGCGATTTCCGCGTGAGTCGGACGGAGTCTTCCTCGGGTCCCTGGATTACCTCTTCTACCTCGGTCATCTCACCAGTCTCGATGACGTGTCGGTCGTCTGATCGAGCCCTTTCAGCGGTGTCCGCGGGGAAGAGTTCCTCGTCAGTCAGGCCGATAATGTCCTGATCTTCCACATCGAGCAGTTCGCGACACGCCTGGTTCATCAGGATATACTGGCTGTCGGTGTCCTTCAAGAACACTGCCGCAGACATCGTATCAAGTACCGTCTCGAACCGCCGATGCGTTTGCCGAAGTTCCCGCTGTTGTTCCTTTCGTTCCGTCACGTCACGGGCGACCCCGACGATCCCGCTCACGTCTCCGTCTTCGATGATCGGAGTGAGCTTCGTCTGCCAGTGTCTCGTCCCGCCGGGAAGATCCAGCGTCTCTTCGTACTCGATTGTTTCTCCCTGTTCGACACACCGGCGATAGCGCGCCGAAACCTCTGCGCCCTGTTCCTCACCGAGCAGTTCAGTCGGCGTCTGTCCGCGCATTTCGTCTTCGGAAATGCCGGTCTGTTCCTGGTGGGACGCGTTGTTCCGTCGGAACGTAAACGTATAGTCGCCGTCGGCTTGTTCGACATCGATCAGAAAGACCGCGTCCTCGATCTCACGAAAGATGGTCTCGTAGACGCTTTCCGCGTGTTCACCGCCGACTTGGAAGCGTTCAGTGGTGGTGTCCGCATCAGAACTGTCTGCCATATAGTCTTCTTGTATGCTTCTATGACACGAAGACAGTAATAGTCGCGGGGTTGCTCCCGCCTGTTCGGACTGCCGTCAGGACATATACTTGAAATATCTCGTAGGACTTTCGATAGTAATACTGGTGGCTATAACATTTCGAAATGATCTGGCACGCGGCGTGCCAGATATCTTTACGAACTTATAGCCACCAGTATAACCGTTGCAAGTCTGTTCTGTATTGACCATACGACTCCTCGCGATCACACCGGCAGATCGCTCCAAACGACCGTATGACACCTGCTCAGTAGGAACAACCACACTTTTGCCCGACCGCTGCCAACGGGCGACAATGACGTCGGTACTCGTCGTCGACGACGATGAAACGATCAGACAGCTGGTCATCCATCGGCTCGAAGCCTCCGGATACGAGGTTCGGGCCTGTAAGGACGGCCGCGAGGCTGCGGACCTGCTCGACGGTGAGTGCAAACCCGATCTGATCGTGTTGGACGTGATGATGCCCCGCCTCAACGGCACTCGGCTCGCACGGATGGTCCGGAACGGGGAGCTGTCGGTCCGACCCGACCTGCCGATCGTCATGCTCACCTCTCGCGGGCGCGAGGAGCACGTTCTCGAAGGGTTCGAGGCTGGCGTCGACGATTACATATCGAAACCGTTTCGCAGCTCCGAACTGCTGGCCCGGATCAAACGCCGCATCGGTGCGTGACTGATGATCGGGTTCGTCCCCGCCGTGACAGCGTTTGGGTATTCCGTTCCTCAAACCGTTGTGCTCGTGTTCGTCGCACTCGTCGTCGGTCTCCTGCTCGCGGTGCAGTTCTATCTCACGATCGGCCTCTCTGTCTATCGTTCGGTGAAGCAAACGCGTCGCGACCGCGTCGAATCGGAACTGCGTGGTGAACTTCTCGACCGGCTGTTCGCCGAGGACCCGGACTGGGAGGCGTGGGTCAGTGACCTCTCGTCCGTCGAGCGAGATGTCGTCGAGTCGCTTCTGGACGAACACCTCCGAGAACTCGACGGCACTGAAGCCGAGACGCTTCGAGGGCTGGGGGACGCACTCGAAATTCCCGAACATGCGGGTCGGCGACTCGAAGCCGGCGACGAGTACGAGCGCTTGCACGCACTCACGTGGCTGACACTGCTACGTCGCCCGGGGCCGTACCTCGACTCGTCGTTCGAACCCCGGACGCCACGTGAACGTGCGTCGGTGGTGACGCTGTTGGAGCAGACTGACCGACTCGCGGACGAGGAGACTGGCATCGCGATCCTGCTCGACGGCATCGACGCGCAGTTTACTGTATTCGGACAGGACACGCTCTATCGCGTCGCACGCCGAGATCCCGCTCCTCTGCTTCGGACAGCGAGTGAGGCCTACCAGACGTGGCCCGAACCGCTGTTGGGGCAGGTGCTCGCGGTCTGTGCCCAACTGGAAACGAGCGTTCGAGACGGCGAACTGGCGTGGATCGTCGCCGTGCTTGAGACCGGCACAGAGGCCACGCGGGCCGCCGCTGCCGACGCGCTCGCCAGTTTCGGATGGCGAGCGTCGCTCCGCTATCGGTCGTTTCTCGAACGCGCGGTGAACGATCCCTCGCCGCGCGTTCGAAACGCAGTCTACGGGATGCTCGCGTCGTGGGGCGACCGAGCGGCACTCGACGTGCTCCAGCAGGCGCTGGCAGAGGAGACGGATCCCAGTGCGCTCACGGCCGGCATGACGGCACTGGCGAGACGACAGGACCACTTCGAGACCGACCCCGGGGTGATGCTCGGGGCGGCGTGGGACTGGAGTCTCGAACACGTCGAGTACGACCGTCTCGCACGGCGGGCGGAGACCCGGAAGGTGCGCTAGTATGCACACGCTCGCACATCTCGTCGCGACGGTCGTGTTCGCCTTCGGCGTCTTTGCCGTCAGTCTCTACGCGCTGATCAACGTCGGCTATCTCCTGTTGCACGCGCTGGCGCTGCTCGAACTCCGTGATAGCGTTCGAGAGTCGCGCTGGGACCCACCGTTCCGGAAGTTCGCCAGCCCGTTTTATCCCGGGATCGGTGTCGTCGTCCCGGCGTACAACGAGGCGGAAACGATCGCCGAGAGCGTACAGTCGATGCTCTCGTTGAACTATCCGGAACTGGAAGTCGTCGTGGTCAACGACGGCTCAACCGATCGTACGCTCGAACAGCTGATCGATACCTTCGATCTCGAATCTGTCGACGCCGAGGTCCCGTTCGAGGTCCCAGCCGAGGAGATTCACGACGTGTATCGATCGACGACCTACGAGGAGCTGCTCGTCGTTGACAAGGAAAACGGCGGCAAAAGCGACGCGCTCAACGCCGGCCTGTGGCTGACCGAGATGCCGCTGTTTTGCGCCGTCGACGCCGATACGATCATCGATCGAGACGCGCTGCTGTCACTGGTCCGGCCGTTCCTGAACGAGCCGACGACGGCCGTCGCGTCCGGTGGCGTGATCCGGGTCGCCAACGCGTCTACGATCGAGGACGGGGTCGTCAAAGAGACCGCGCTACCGAAGACCGGGTTGCCGGGGATTCAGGTGATGGAATACCTACGGGCGTTCTATTCGGGGCGGCTGGGCCTTAATCGCGTCAACGGTCTCATCCTCATCTCCGGCGCGTTCGGACTGTTCCGGACCGATGTCGTCCAAGAGATCGGTGGCTACAGACACGACACGATCACCGAGGACTTCGACATCGTCGTTCGCCTGCATCGCTATCTCAAAGAGCACGACCGGACCTACACCGTCGATTTCGTCCCGGAGCCGGTCGCGTGGACGGAGGTCCCCTCGAAGTTACGAGTACTCAGCAGGCAGCGCCGGCGGTGGTTCCGGGGGATGGTCGAGACGATCGTGACGCACAGACGGATGTTGTTCAATCGCCGGTACGGCCGAGTGGGAACAGTAATCCTGCCGTTCTTCGTCGCGGCGGAGACGGTCGGCCGGCTCGTCGAGGGCCTCGGCTACGTTCTATTGCCGCTGGCGTGGTATTTCGGACTGTTGGACATCGAGTTCTTCCTCGTGTTCGTCCTGCTGACGACCGGATTCGGCGTCTTCCTGTCGTGGTTCGGCGTGTTCAGCGAGGTCTGGAGTTTCAACCGTTATGACAGTCCCTGGCAGATCCTTCGACTGCTGTGGTACGGCGTACTGGAGAACGTCGGCTACAGACAGTGGCGAGCGTTCATCGCCTGGCGCGGGCTGTTCGAGTATCTCCGTGGTGTCGATACGTGGGGCGCGATGGAGCGAGCCGGCTTCACGACCGAGGACGATTAGTGGGTTCGGCACCGAATAACACCTATGACAGACGCGGAGGTTCGGGACTACTTTCAGGATCTCTATCGATTGGGAAGCGATCCATCGGCATCGCTTGAGGAGAAAATCGAGCAGGCGATTACGATCGGGCGGGACCGCCTTGACGTTGATTACGGTGTTCTCTCCCACACTGGCAGCGGCGACTACGAGGTGATCGGCTCGACGATACAGAGCGGCCAGTACGCCGCCGGCTCGACACACGACCTGGAGACGACGTGGTGTCGACATGTCGTCAGCGACGACGAGACGCTCGTAATTTCCGATGCGGGTGACTCGCCATACAGCGACGACATCGCACGGGACGTGACCGGTCTCCAGTGTTATGTCGGCGCGTCGATCGTGGTCGATGGCGATACCTACGGGACGCTGTGTTTCTCGGGCGACGAGCCACGGCCGTCCGCGTTCGGGGCCGAAGAAAAACAGTTCGTGGAGTTGCTCACCCAGTGGATCGGTCACGAGATCGAACGTGAGCGTCACTATCGCGCGCTTGACGCACAGAACGAGCGGCTCAACGAGTTCGCGGGCGTGCTCGCACACGACCTTCGAAACCCGCTGACTGGGGCCCGGGGATACACGGAACTGGCTGCCGAATCGGTCTCAGGTCCCGAATCGGACTATCTCCAGACGGCGCTTGACTCACTCGACCGGATGGAGACGCTGATCACCGAGACGCTCACGCTGGCCAAAGAGGGCGCGGATGTCGGGGAACGAGAGCCGGTGCAACTGTCCTCGGTCGCCCGGGTGGCGTGGGAGACAGTTTCACCGACGACAGCGACTCTCGAGATCAGCAACGATCGGACCGTCCAGGCCGACAGGTCCCGACTACGTCAGCTGTTCGAGAACCTCTTCCGCAACGTCGAGGAACACTGCGATGCGGGCGTGGTGGTGACAGTCGAGGGAACTCAGGACGGATTTGCCGTCGAAGACACGGGCCCCGGCCTCCCTGAGGAGATTGCCGAGTCGCTGTTCGGCGGTGCGTATGGAAAAGGCCGCCGCGGACTCGGCCTGTTGATCGTCGAACGGGTCGCTTCCGGACACGGCTGGAACGGCAGTGTTGAATCTGACAAGACTGGGACCCGATTTGAATTCTCCGGAGTCGGCGTTGTCACGGACCCGCTGCGCCCGGCAGATTGATACGTGTCCCTACTCCGGTCTCACGGCAATCCCGTGTGCCTTGTGGCTCCTTGTCGACCTCGGCGCTTGCGTTAAGGTTGAAACTCTTCGAGCCCGAAGTAGAGCTATGGTCGAACACGAGGCAGTCGTCGAGGCGCTTCGAGGCGTCCACGATCCGGAAATCCCGGTCAACGTCTACGATCTCGGCCTCGTCTACGAGATCGAGATCAACGACGCCACTGTCGATGTCGAGATGACGCTGACGAGTCCGACCTGCCCGATCGCCGGCCAGATGGTCACACAGGCCGAAAACGCCGTCGAGGCGGTCGATGACGTCGAGCAAGCGACCGTCGAACTCGTCTGGGACCCGCCGTGGTCCCCGGGGATGGCTACCGACGAAGGCAAGATGAAACTGCAGTCGATCGGTGTCTCCGTTCCCGACTCGAGTGGCGATTCGGACGGAGACGATGACTCACAGCCAGCCGAACAAAGCCCGTTCTAGTCCTCAAGCACCCTGTCTTCGAGCTCGTCGAACAGGTTCTTGACGCGCCCGTTGATCTCCTCGCGGATCGCGGCAACTTCCTCTGGCGATCGGCCGTCCGGATCGTCTAAGTCCCAGTCGCGGCTGTCGCCGCTCCAGGTCGCCGGACAGACGTCCTCTGCCGAACAGCCCATCGTGATGACGTAGTCGCTATCGCTGGTCTCCTCGACAGTGATCTCTCGGGGCTGACGATCAGCAAGGTCGACGCCGACCTCGCTCATCGCCTCGATCACTTCCTCGTGGACGTGATCCGCGGGTCGGGTCCCGCCCGTGACGACCGATACCTCCTCGCCGAGTTCGCGTGTTTCGAGTTCGTGCTTGGCGAACGCGTAGGCCATCTGTGAGCGCCCGGCGTTCTGGACGCAGACGAACGCGACCTGCACTGTGTGTGGTCCTGTCATTGTGGTCTCCGTTTGAGTTGCCGGTGTTCGCGACGTACCTCACCTGTTGGGAGAAGCGACCTATAACCGTTGCTCTGTTCACTCAATAGCAGTATATGCCACTATTGCGACCTCTGTCCGGCGAACAGCGACGGACCCGCTCGTACCACGCGTCGTCCGTTCGGGGTCTTCGGCTGTCACGTACTCGTCGACGCCGTGTGCGGTGTCGTTGCCGACGGCACACCGACGGCGTTCGCGAGAGCGACCGCGCCTCTGGACGTGCCTGGTCCCGACTCAGCTCTTTATATATATTGGAAGGCGGCACAACCCGTGGCGTGACGACCGAGTCCGAGTGCGTCGACGCGTTGCGAGAGGCTGCCGAGGAGCTGGGCGAGTCACCGACGAAAGCCCAGTACGAGGAGTTGGGGTTGATCCCCGCTTCGGGAACGATCCAGCGCGTGATGGGTGGCTGGAACAACGCCAAAGAAGCGGCGGGGCTGGAGACGTACGCTTCGCACGGTTCTCGTGTACAGTCTAAACCGGACGATGTCGACTTACCGGACGGACTCGTCTGGGAACAACTCACACGGTATCAACGCTGGCACTACAAGAACCGCGAGTGGAACACCGGGCGAACGCTGCGACGCCGTCAGCGGCTTCGCGCCTGGATCCACAAGCGAAAGGACGACAGCGGCGGGTGTACCAAGTGTCCGGAGTCCGACCCGGCCTGTCTTGATTTCCATCACCTATCAAGTGCGGACAAGGAGATGGCCGTCAACAAGATGGTCCCGTACGGATACTCGAAATCCGATATCGAGGCCGAAATGGAAAAATGTGAGATTCTGTGTGCAAATTGCCACGCGAAAGAACACGTTTCAGCGCCAGAGGCGCGCGTGATGGCGGAAGGGGCTCAGACTAGAGTGGAACGGCTCCGGCAGTGGGCTTACGAGTACAAGCGCACGCGTGGCTGTCAGCGTTGCTCGGAGACCGATCCAGTGTGTTTGCAGTTTCATCACGTCTCGGAGAAACACGCGGGTGTCAGCGAGATGATCACCAATGGCGAACCCGAGTCGGACATACGCGCAGAAGTCGAGAAGTGTGTCGTTCTCTGCGCGAACTGCCACCGGAAAGAACACTACGAGCGCCCCGTAGTTACCCCAGAAGAAAGCGACAACATTTAGTAAACCCACGGCATTCTGTCGAATGCAGTCCTGTGGTGTAGTGGCCAATCATGTAGCCTTCTGGGGGCTACGACGGAGGTTCGAATCCTCCCAGGACTACTTCTCTGGCGGCTAATTCGAGAGTAGCGACGCGATCCCTCGCAACGATTTCCGGCGAACGAAAGCCGTCTTAGGTCTCGAGTCGTTCTACGAACTCAGTCGTTTCGCGCACTCGCGTGCGCCCGCCGAACTTCGTCCGGAAACGCCTCGTCTCGCCCGCCGTACACCAGATGGCTGTTACAGTCGCAGTCCGACGCGCCGATCCCCTCGACCGGCTCACCGGGTAGACGCTGGCTGACCGCACACTCGGCGTCGGCGTCGGCCGAGCGGACGACTTCGACGATGCGTGTCCCCGAATGACCGAGCAGGTAATCGATATGCCAGTGGCGGGCGTCGTTTTCGCCACTCGCCACTCGCCGGTGGCGATCGATCCGGGAGAACCCGCCGGGACCGAACGCGCTGCCGGTGTAGGCGTAAATCCCGGCCGCCAGTTCGCGCTCGCCGGCCGCCCCGAACGTGATCGTCGCCGCCTCGGGCAGCTCGATCAACAGCGTGTAGGTGCCACTCGTCACAATCCTGCTTGCACTGTCGCACACAAAACCGCACTGCCGCCTGGTTTTGGCTGCCCAAATTCTACACAATTGTAAACATCTGTTTTCAGCACCTGGGAACCGCCGCCCCTTCTTTACCTCTTTGGTTGGCTATCTTCAGTTAGGTGGACCTAAATGACTGAGGTGCTGGCCGACACGGCCCCGGGCGAGTCCGTCTCCCTAGAGCGCGTCCCGGACGACGACGTCCGGGCGCGCCTGCTCAGGCTCGGCTTTCTGGACGGCGCTGTGGAGTGTCGCCACAGGCTCCGGAAGGGACCGATCGTCCTCAGGCGCAACGGTACGGAGATGGCACTCGGGGCCGATCTGGCCGCCGAGATCGAGATCTCGCATGCGAGGGCCGATAGATGAGCTGTCACGAGACCGGCGACTGTGACGTCGACGCCGACGAGACGATCGCACTGGTCGGCTGCCCGAACGTCGGCAAGAGCGTCGTCTTCGGCGAACTCGCCGAGCAGTACGTCGACGTCTCGAACTACCCGGGGACGACCGTCGACACGACCGAGACCGCGTTCGGCGACGCCAAACTGACCGATACTCCCGGCGTCTACGGGATCTCCAGCTTCGACGAGGAAGAGCGCGTCACCCGCGAGATCGTTCTCGAAGCCGACGCGGTCGTCAACGTCGTCGACGCGACCCAGCTGGATCGGGACCTGTTCCTGACGCTGCAGTTGCTCGACATGGGGATTCCGACGGTCGTCGCGCTGAACATGATGGACGAGGCCGAAGCCGACGGGGTCGACATCGACGCCGACGCACTGGAAGCGGAGCTCGGCGTCCCGGTCGTCCCCACGGTAGCGGTCGACGGCGAGGGGATCGACGAACTCCGCGAGCGCGTTCCCGAGGCCACTGCGCCGGCGTCGACGCCCGTCGAGCGGTGGTTCGACGAGCTCCCCGACGACGTCGGGGCCTCTCGCGCCGAAAAGACGCTCATCGTCGAGGGTGACGAGCCGACCGCCGAGCGGGTCTCGTCCGGCGCGATCGTCGCCGACGGCGGCGTCCCGGCGCTCACGGAGATCGGCCAGCGCGAGGACGTCTACGGACATCGACGCCGTCGTGTCGAGGACGTTGTCGGCGGTGTGCTCTCCCGGGAGGAGCGCGATTCGTCCTGGGCCGAGCGGTTCAGCGACCTCATGCTCGATCCCCTGACCGGGACCCCGATCGCGCTCGCGATGCTTGGTGCGATCTTCTACTTCATCGGGGTCGTCGTCGCCCAGAAGGTCGTCGACTTCCTCGAGATTACAGTCTTCGGCGAGTATTACAATCCGATCGTCGAGGGCGCCGTTGAGGGGATTCTCCCTGCTGCCTCCTGGGCCGAGCCGATCGAGTTCATGCTGATCAACGGCAACCTCGGCCTGCTGACGATCACCGTCCAGTACATCGTCGGCGTTCTGCTGCCGCTGGTCATCGCGTTCTACTTCGTGATCGGCATCCTCGAGGACTCGGGGATGCTCCCCCGGCTGGCCGTGCTGACCGACCGCGGACTCAACCGGATCGGGCTGAACGGCCGGGCGATCGTCCCGATGATCGTCGGCGTCGGCTGTGTGACGATGGCCGTCATCACGACCCGAATGGTCGGTGACCGCCGCGAGCGCCTCATCTCGACGGCGCTGCTCGGGCTCGCGGTTCCCTGTTCGGCCCAGCTCGGGGTCATCATGGGACTGCTCGCCGGGCTGGGGCTGATCTGGTGGTTCGGCTACCTCGGCGTCTTGCTTCTCGTACTCGGGGTCGCTGGACTCTTCCTCGATCGGACGCTCCCCGGCGAGCAGACGCCGCTCGTGACTGAACTCCCTCGGATGCGCGTGCCCCGACCCCGGAACATCCTCCGGAAGACCTACAACCGGACGAAGATGTTCCTCCGGGAGGCGATCCCGCTGTTCGCGGTTGCCGCGGTCGCCATCTCGGCGCTCGAGTACGTCGGTGGATTCGCCGTGATCCAGCGTGTGCTGTCGCCGGTTACGGCGCTGGTCGGACTTCCGCAGGAGTTCGCCCGCGTCCTCCTGCTGGGACTGGTCCGGCGTGACTTCGCCGCGGCCGGGATGACGGATATGGCGTTCACCACTGCCGAGACCTTCATCGGTCTGGTCGTCATCACGCTGTTCGTCCCGTGTATCCTCTCGATGGTGATGATTCTCAAGGAACGGGACGCAAAGAGCGCGCTCCTGATGTGGGTCGGCTCCTGGGTCGTCGCCTTCGGCGTCGGTGGCCTGCTGGCGGTGATCCTATGATCTGTCCGAGTTGCGACTTCGAGTTCGATCCCGCCCGCGGGCTGCAGTGTCCGCGCTGTGGCGAGGCCATCGACTGCAGCGAGATCGGCTGTGCGAACTGCGACGCCTGCAACGACGTCTTCCAGCAGGTCACTCGACGGATCCGGTCCGGCGACTGAGCCGCTGGCGATCCGTTCGCGCCAGTCCCCCGACCGTCCCATTTTTTCCGGTCGACCCCGTTCGGTCGGTATGGACGAACCGTCGAGCCCGACCCTGACGCTTGCCGCTCTCGCCGTCGTCGTCGGCGTCGTCCAGGTGCTGTTGGCACTGGTCGGGGTCGATCCGTGGTATTTCGCGCTCGCCTGGCCGCTGGCCGACCGTCCCTGGACGCTGGTGACGAGCATTTTCGCCCACGGGAGCCTCGGGCATCTCCTCTCGAACTTGCTTGGGCTCGTGGTCGTCGGCATCTTCCTCGAACGCCGCACGTCCCCGGCCCGCTTCTACGCGTTCTTTCTCGCCGCTGGGGTCGTCGCCGGCGTCGTGCAGGTCGCCGTCACGGCGCTCGTCTTCGGGCAGGGGACCGCGGTCCTGGGTGCCAGTGGCGCGGTCTTCGCACTATTGGGATACGTCCTGGCCGGCAACCGCCTGACCGAACGGATCGCCGCCGGCATCAAGCTCAGTCCGCGCGTGCAACTCGCGGTCGTGCTCGGAGTCGCCGGCACCCTGACGGTCGTCACGGCCAGCGCTGGCGTCGCGCTGATCGCTCACTTCACCGGGCTCTCGCTGGGCCTCGTTGCCGGCCGCGAGCACCTGCTCAGGCCGTCGCCATCGCGGTAACCGCCGTACCTGCGGCAGTGGGGCGTTTATTATCCCAACGCTCGGGATTTCACGGTCTTCAGGCCGTGAAGGAGGTCAACGGCGTTCTCCATGCGAAGGAAGGGGGTCGCTTGCCCCGTCAGATCGTCGTCGTCTCAGGGAGGAGCGACCGTTCGAGGCGCTCGTTGACCCGCTCGGCCAGCGGTTCGAGGTTTCTGACGTCCTCGCGGTTGTACGACACCAGCGTTTCTAGTGCAGATTCGTCGCCGCGTTCGTACTGGTACCACAGCTCTACCGCCTCTTTGCCGGAGATGTCCGGCCGGTCCCGCCCGATCCCGATCTCTTGCTCGATGGTTTTCAGGCCGCCCGTCAAATCGAGACGCCGACAGGGGTACAGCAGATCGAGATGGGGCATTCGGGACAGCGAGACGTCGAAGTTCGTCTCCAGGAAGGGGACGTCGAACCGTTTGCCGTTAAACGTCACCAGCAGATCGGCGTCGGCGAACAGTTCCCGCAGCGTGTCGTCGGACAGATCCCGGCCCTGGACGAGTGTCTCCGTGCGGCCGTCAAGGTGGGCACTGACCGTCGTCACCTCGTTGCGGTCGGCGTCCAGGCCGGTCGTTTCGATGTCGAAAAACAGCGCGCCGTCACGGAAGGTCTCGAACAGCCGCCACTGCTCGGCGCTGGGGAACTCCCGGGCGAAAAACGACGAATCGCCCTCCTCGAGGCGGTCGTATGCTCGGTCGATAAACGACTGGATCCGCTCGGCGGTCGTCGGGCCGACGGCGTCGGGATCGAACTCGTCCCAGTGGGTGATCCCGCGCTCCCAGAGCCGTCGCTCGGTGGTCTCGCCGACGCCCTCGACCGGAATGAAGCTGTTTTCGACGCGCACACCTCTCCTGGGTCGTGGGGGAACGTAAATCTCGCGTTCGCCGTGGCGGTACCGACTTGTCTCTGGCTCTCTTTTCTCCGATATGACGACCTACCTGCTTTCGAGTGCGTCCGTCCACACCAGCGCGGCGGCCTGCGACTATCTCGCTGATCGCCTCGACGCCGACGATACCGTGATGGTCCTGGGCGCCTCCGAACCGGACGCGCCCGAGCGGGACGTCGGCGACGCGATCAACGTCGCCCGCGCTCGCCTCGCACCGGCGACCGTCTGGACCGAACGCCGCGAAGGCGACCCGATCGAGGCGATTCTCGATCTCGCCTCGGAGATCGACGCCGACGAACTCCTCGTCGGCCGGCGTCGCGGCGACCACGAAGCTGACGGACTCGGCAGCACTGCGGCCGCCGTCGCGGGCGAGGCGACGCGTCCGGTGGTCGTCGTCCCGACGTAGCCGAACCTTTCAACACGTGGGACGCGTAATCGGGGGGTATGTCGGCATCCGAACTCGCGGCCGCTGTCAGGGAGTCGCTCGCGGTCGACGCCGAGGAGTTCCAGGCTCAGGCGGTCGAGGAGGCCGAACGCCTCAAAGCCGAAGTCCGGGACGGCACCTTCGACAACAGCGAGACAATCGTCGGTCTCGAGCTAGAGCTGTACGCCGTCGACGACCGGACCGACGCGCTCCAGCGCGTGTCCCGTCCGCTGCTCGAACGGATCGGCTTCGAGAAGGAACTCGGCCTGCACAACGCCGAGATGCAGACCAGCCCGCAGCCGCTCAACTCCTACGGACTCGCGGCCCAGGAGCAGGAACTGCAGGCCAATCTCGTCCCCGCCCAGGAACGCACCCGCGCGGACGACATCCAACTGGTCAGCGACGGGATGTGGACCGTCCCGCCGAACGGCGAGACCGCCCGCTCGTATCTCTGTGACTCGGTCGAGGCCGACGGCGTCCGCATCGGGACTAACATGTCCGATTCCGTCCGCTATCACGCGATGGCCAACACCGATTACCCCTCGGGGCTGCGCCTGGACGCGCCGAACGTCACGCTGGACGCCGAGACGGTCATGCCCGAGAGTCTGATTACCTCGATCCAGCCACACGTGCAGGTGCCTCACGCGCCGGACCTGCCGGAGTATTTCCGGTACGCGCTTCGGATCGCCGGCCCGCTGCTCGCACTCGGGGTCAACTCGCCGTTTTTCCCGCCGGACCTGTACGACGACGTGCCCGACGCGACGATCCTGGACGACGCCTGGATGGAACATCGCATCTCGGTGTTCGAATCGGTCCTCAACGCCGTCGACGACTCGGCCCCGAAGAAGGTCTGCTTCCCGCCCGACTTCGAGACTGTCGAGGACGCCATCGACGCCATCGTCGCCGACGAGACGATCGTCCCGATGGAGGTCTCTCGCGGGGAGCGCTTCGATGACCAGTTCGCCCACGTCAGGCACAAACACGGTTCGTACTGGCGGTGGGTCCGTCCGGTCTTCGACGGCGCGACCCGCTCGCAGGCCAACGCCCGCATCGAGTTCCGACCGCTGCCAGCCCAGCCGACAATCCGGGATTCCGTCGCGTTCCAGGCCGTTTTCGCCGGCCTGCTGGAGAGTCTGATCCGGCGGGAACATCCGGTGCGGACCCTCGAGTGGGAGCGCGCCGAACAGAACTTCTACAACGCGATGCGGGACGGGCTGGACGCCGAGTTGGTCTGGATCACGGGTGCTGGCGAGACCAGCGACATCGAGGAGATTTACGGCGAACTGTTCGAACACGCCCGGGACGGCCTAGAACTACAGGGACTGTCGACCGAGGCTGCCCGGCAGTACATCCGTCCGCTACGCGAGCGCGTCGACCGGCGGATCACGCCCGCTCGCTGGAAGTTCGGCTACGTCCGCCGGCGCGTACAGGAGGGGGTCCCCCTCGCGGAGGCGATCTGGGGGATGCAGGCCCAGTACATCCGCAAGCAGGAGGAGACGCTCATCGAGGGCGAGTTCACCGAGTGGCTCTCGTAAATCGCCCCGGGTCAAGTGGCTCGAGCGACTTCGTCTCTCGTCATCTGCTCGCGGGCCGCGAGGCGGTTTCACGCCACGGTTTCGCGGCGCGTTGCGCCGCGCAAGGCCCGCTCGCATAGTCCGCGGAACTCCGTTCCGCGCTATCGCCGTTCGCATAGTCCGAGGGATCGCAGATCCCTCGCTATCCGCTCTCGCCGTCGAGATCGTCGTCGAGAAAGCCGTGGTACGAGCAGACGTACTCGTCGCGGATGATCTGCTCGTCGACGATCTCCAGCCCGAGCGCGTCGAGCTCCTCGGCGACCCGGTTGAGATCGTCGTGCGATTTCCCGATCGCGTTGACGTACACGTTGCGCTTTCCGGTCATAATCTCCCGAACGGCCGTGACGCCGTTGACGTCGCGGGCCGCCTTGGCGAGTTCGTCTCGCTCGGTCACCGGTGCCGTACAGATGATCTTCGTGTACAGCGGATATCCGGCCTCGTCGTAATCGATGTCGATGTTGTATCCACGAATGATCCCGCTCTCTTCGAGCTTGTTGAGTCGCGTCCGCACCGTGCTCGGGGACAGATCGAGTTCGGCCGCGATATCGCTGGAAGAGGTATGGCGCGCGTCCCGCTGGAGATAATAGAGGATAGATCGGTCCACAGAGTCCAACTCACCGTCTTTCATTGATTGGCTGCTCTCTACTGGGTGCATAATTATGATGTTTTCGACTCTATCCGGGCTCGATACTACTGTTCGGCTGTGCGTCCCGGTCCACGACCTTTGAGACGTAACACGATATTATCGTCCTTATTTTGACGATCCGTCAATATAGTCGGGGTTTTATGCTGTTCTGTCTGCATAGCTTAGATATGAACGGCAGCCACCGAACGCGGTATCCCTCATAATCATGGAGCCACAACCGAACCGGCCCGCGAGCGCGGAACGTCCACCCGTAGCGTATTATGTCCTCGGAGCCGGTCGTTTCGGCGCCGCTATCGCTCACCACCTCGAAGCGGCAGGACACGCTGTCCGACTGATCGACGAGGCCCAGGGTCCCGACGACCGCTCGGGTTTCCGGGCCGATCCCGAAGACGTGGCGGCGCTCGAGGCCGCCGGTGTCGCGGACGCCTCGACGGTCATCGTGGCCACGGACGAGGACAGCCGGAACATGCTCATCGCCCAGAAAGTGCGCACGCACTTCGACGTGCCGCGGGTCCTCGTGCTGGTCCACGATCCCGATCGGTGTGACCTCTTCGAGGACATCGCTCACGAACCGATCTGTGTGTCGACGACGCTATCGAACGCGCTGGTTGACCAGGTGTCGAGCACTCCCACGAGACCGGAGGCAACCGAATGAAGGAACTCGAACGCGACCTCGGACTCCCGTCAGTACTTGCGATCAGTATCGGTGCGATGATCGGCAGCGGCATCTTCATCCTGCCGGCGCTCGCGTTGAAGATCGCCGGACCCGCGGTGATCCTCGCGTATCTCCTCGCGGGCCTGCTCGTGGTTCCCGCTGCCCTCTCGAAGTCGGAGATGGCGACCGCGATGCCGGAGGCCGGCGGGACGTACATCTACATCGAGCGCGGGATGGGGCCGCTGCTCGGGACGATCGCCGGCGTCGGGACGTGGTTCTCGCTGTCATTCAAGGGTGCGCTGGCGCTGGTCGGTGGTGTCCCGTACCTGCTGCTGATTTTCGACCTCCCGCTGAAGCCGGTCGCGCTCGGGCTGGCGACAGTGCTCATTCTGGTCAACCTCCTCGGGGCGAAACAGACCGGCCGGCTCCAGGTCGGGATCGTCGTCGTCATGCTGGCGGCGCTGGGCTGGTTCGCCGCCGGGAGCGCCCCCAGCGTCCAGTCGGCCAACTACGCGAACTTCTTCGCCGACGGCGTCGGCGGCTTGCTGGCCGCGACCGGGCTGGTGTTCGTCTCCTACGCCGGGGTCACGAAGGTCGCCAGCGTCGCCGAGGAGGTCGAAAACCCCGACCGGAACATCCCCGTCGGCATCCTCGGATCGCTCACGTTCACGACGCTTCTGTACGTGGCCATCGTCGCCGTGATGGTCGGGATCACTGATCCCGGGGCCATCGCCGGTTCGCTGACGCCGGTCGCCGTCGCCGCCGAGGCGACGCTCGGACAGGTCGGGGTCGTCGTCGTCATCGTCGCGGCCGTTCTCGCACTGATCTCGACGGCCAACGCCGGCGTGCTCTCCTCATCGCGGTACCCCTTCGCGATGAGCCGCGACAAGCTGGCACCCCCGTCTCTATCCACCGTCAGCGACCGGTTCGGGACGCCAGTCACGTCGATCACGCTCACGGGGGCGGTCATGCTGGTGCTGATCGCGTTCGTTCCGATCCTCGAGATCGCGAAACTCGCCAGCGCCTTCCAGATCATGGTGTTCGCGCTGATCAACGTCGCCGTCGTCGCGTTCCGCCAGGGCAGCGCCGAGTACGAGCCCGCGTTCACCTCGCCGCTGTACCCCTGGATGCAGATCTTCGGCGCTGTCACGGGCGTGTTGCTGCTGACCCAGATGGGGGTGATCGCACTCGCCGGTGCGGCCATCATCACGCTCGCCAGCGTCGTCTGGTACGCGCTCTACGTCCGGCCCCGTGTCCGCCGGGAAGGTGTCGCGCGCGATGCGATCCGACGGCGCGTCGGCCGGGACGCGATCGCGGACATCGAATCCGACTCCCTCACGGGGTCACACGACGTGCTCGTCGCGCTGACGAAAGATCTCGGGGCCGAACGCGAGCGCTCGCTCCTCTCGATGGCCGCCGACATCGCCCGTCCGAACGACGGCCGCGTGATCGCCGTCCGCTTCGAGGAGATTCCCGATCAGGCCCCGCTCACTGACGAGGTCACTGTCCAGTCGTCGGCCGATCGCTCCTTCGAGCGGCGGACCAGCGAGTTCGCCGCGGAGTCCGGAGTCACGATCGACGCCGAGGAGATCGTCAGCCACGACACGAAACACGCGATCGTCAACGTCGCCGAGGAGCACGACGTCGAGACGATCCTCGCGGAACACGAACCGCTCCGGCTCCGCTCGCGGCTGTTCGGCGACCCCGTCGATTGGGTCGTCAGGCACGCCCCCTGTGACGTCCTGCTGGTGGACAACCTCGGCTATGACAGTCCTGGACACGTCGTGCTCTCGGGGGACGGCACGCCGTACGGGCCCCGATCTGTCACACTCGCGGAGACGCTCGTGACAGCAAACGACGGGACTCTCTCGCTGTGGTATCCGGCCGGACGCGACAGAACCGACCGCCACGAGGAGACGATCGCCGACCTCGAAGCGGAGCTCTCGGGGATGCTCTCGGTTCCCGTCCGATCCAGGGCCGTCCGCCCCGACGGCGGTCAGGACTCGTCGCCCGACCTGGTCATCCACGACGGGGCCGATCACCGGATCCGCCACGTACTGCTCGACGATAGCCCGCCGACGCCCCCCACGAGTGCGACGACCGTCACCGTCTACCCGCAGGCCACCCGGCGGCCGCCGCTCGGACGGCGGCTCCTCGAACGGTTCGTGTTCTAACTGTCCGGATCGGCAGGTAGCGGAGTTCCTCGCGGGCCTCGATACTGCGTGAGAACCCTGGATACCGCGCAAGCACCCTCGAATACCCAGTGAGCAAGTCAGTATCGCGCGGGCGAGAACACCTTGCGGTAGTAGCTTTTGACCCGATCGAGCAGCGAGGGATCCTCGTCGTCCTCGCCGTCGCGCTCGTCGAGTGATACGGCTTCGTCTCGGTCGACGACCATACCGGATCTGGGGCCCCCAGCGCCAAGAAGCTACTGTCGCCCGCACTCGTCCTATCGCTCGGACTCGTACCGGTGCCCGGCCTCGCGTTCGACGTGCTCGATCGCCTTTTCGGGCGTCTCGACGGCTTCGACGCCCTCGATATCGTAGGTATCCAGGCCGGCCACCGCCAGCCCGCGGTCCAGCGCGAGGGCAATCTCCGAGAGCGTGCCGGTCGAGCCGTCGATCGCGATGGCTCCGTCGCCATTCAGGACGACCAGCGCGTTGCGGGCGTTGCCCAGCCCCGTGGCGACCGCGGTCTCGACGTATTCGTTGGCCGCGGCCCGGTCCTCGCCGGGGAGCACGCCGATCGTGTGACCGCCCGTCTCGATCGCACCGCGACAGACCCCCTCCATGACCCCGCCGAGTCCGCCACAGACGACCTCGTGGCCGCGCTGGCCCAGCAGTCGGCCGACGTCGCGGGCGAGATCGTAGTGCTGTTCGCCGACGCTGCTGCCGCCGATGACGCTGACGCGCATGCCCGACGTTGGGCGGCCACGAGAGAAAAAACCAGTCACGGAACGGCGAGCTACCCATCGCCGACAGCATGCGCTCGCTCCGGTCGCTACTGGTTCTCGTACCACTCCGCGAACGTCTCGAGCGCCCGGCCCCGGTGGGAGACGGCGTTTTTCTCCTCGGGGTCCATCTCCGCGAAGGTCCGGCCGTCGTGTTCGAAGATCGGGTCGTAGCCGAACCCGCCGTCACCACGCGGCGCGACGATCTCGCCGGTCACCCGTCCCTCGAAGGTTCGCACCTCGTCGGTTCCGTCACAGTACGCGACGACCGCCCGGAATGCGGCCCCGTGGTCGTCCTCGGGTTCGACCAGACGCCACACGCGCTCGATCCCGACGGTACCCTCGACGTATGCCGAATACGGCCCCGGAAACCCGCCGAGCGCGTCCACGAACAGGCCGGAGTCGTCGACGAACACCGGTTCGCCGACCTCCCGGTAGGCCTCCCGAGCCCCGCGAGCGGCGATCGCCTCCAGCTCGGGGCTCTGTATCTCGGTGTAGTCGAAGTCGAACTGCGATACGTCCGCGTCTAGCAGCGACTGGGCTTCCCTGACCTTCCCGGCGTTGCTCGTCACGAAGTGTAGCATGCCCGGACGGACGGCCCCGGGCGAGTTAGACGCGTCGTTCTTCGGTCGCCCGATGCTGTCATTCGGTCGGGACGGGGCCGTGTCCGATCACGTCACGGACGGCCGATTCGAAGGTCTGGCGTCGGTCGAAGTACGTCCGATCGATCTCATCGAGGACGTCGCCGAGTTCGCGCGGACCGTCCGGCGTTCGGATCACGGTGTCGCCCTCGCGACGCCGGACGTCGCTCTTCTCGATGCCCCACATCAGCCGCGCCGAGACCTGTGCGATCGGGACGCCCTCGAGATCTCGGCCCTCGCCGAGCTCGACCGCGGGTTCGTTCGCCTCGTCGTCGCTCATACCCCTCCGTTTCAGCCCGTGGCGATTAGAGCTTTCGGAGTCGGTATGCGACCCCGTCCCACGCAGCGGGACAGCTGTGGCGGTGCGACCGGGTGCGGCGCGCGTCTGCCGCGCGTCTGACGGGTAGTTTTGATGCTGGTTGGCGTACAGCCCCGCATGACCAGCCTCACGGAGGTGTACGAGGACCGGACGGCGGCCGTGGACTCCCAGCGGCTGTATTTCGGCGTAGCGCTGTTTGCCGTGGGGGCGGCGCTCGTCGTCGGCGGAATCCTCGTCGCGACGACGGGCCTGAGTGATCTCCTCGGACTCGACACCTTCGAGTCCCGCGAGATCGCGGGGATCCTCGCTGGGATTGGTGCTCCCGCCGCAATGCTCGGTGGTTTCACCGTCCTCCCGGCCGGCCGATCGACGCGTGCGACGGCAGTTATCGGCGCGAGCGTGGCCGTCTTCGGCGTCGCGCTGTTTACGGCTGCTTACCCCGAGCAGTGGCTCGGTGCGGCCGACCCCAGTCCCGGATTGACCCTCGCGACGACGGTCGTCTACGTCGCCGGCCTCCTCACGACCACCTGGTGTCTGTTCCTCGCGGTCGCGACCTTCGAGACGCGCAAGACGCCCGGCGGGACCGCCCGCATGGAAGTCACCGAGGAGGGCCGCATCCGCCTGATCGAGGAGTCGACGCCGCAGCAGGGACTCGGCGGCATCGGCTTTTTCGGATCGACGCCCGACGGCGAGGTCGAGACCCAGACCAACCGGGCGGACGCGACCCGGCCCGCCAGCGACGGTGCCGGCGCCACCACGGCGGACGACGGCGCGTTCCTGGATTCGGTCACTGTCCGCGGACGGCCTGACCAGTATTGTGGCAATTGCGAGCACTTCAGCTACGTCCGTACCGACGATGGCATCGCCCCCTATTGCGGACACGACGGCCGCTACATGGACGACATGGAGCCCTGTGAGCACTGGGACTCGAACGTCTGATATCCGCCGCCGTGACGTAGCGACCGGATCACAGACATTTTGCCGCCCCAGTCGTTACAGTCGTGTGTGAATAAGACAATTCAATCGGCTTCGACGGGACACGTCCGGCTTCTCGCCTCGCTCGTGCTCGTCGGCGGGATCGCCGCCGTCGCAGTGACGGGGGACGCCTACTGGGTGGTCGTCGCGGCTCCCGTCGGTGCCGGTGCGCTCTGGCTCTCCTCCGGTGACAGCGGTCTGTCGAGCGCTGACAGTGACAGCGAAGACGACGCGATGGAGACGCTCAAACAGCAGTACGCGACCGGCGAAATCGACGAGTTGGAGTTCGAACGGCGGCTGGAAACGCTCATCGAGACCGAGTCGGCCGACGCCGGTTTCGACAGCGGCGGATCATCGGATACGACCCAGCCTGCGAGCACGGCACAGGCCGGCGAGACGACTGCGTCCGGAGGGCAGACCGAGACGGCAGACGAACGAGAGCAGGGATCCAGCGCAGATCCCCGCTCGCAGTCCCGACGGCGATCACCGGATCGTTCTCGCTGTGGCCCGCATAGCAAGAAATCCCACGGTCGTTGCCGTTGACTCTTCGCGGTAGAACCGCCGTCGGTTGACGCGCTCTCGTCACTCGCGCGATATCGGTACCCGAAACACGGTACTTAAGTAGATAAGCGGCTAAACCCGTCGATATGGAATTTTGCGACGAATGCGGATCGATGATGAAAACTGAGGGTGACGTGTGGGTCTGCTCGAACTGCGGCGCGGAAAAGTCCCGTGACGAGGCGGCCGATCGACAGTCGGTCACGACCCAGGGCCAGGAAAAGAGCGAGGTCGTCGACACCTCGGAGGTCAGTTCCGAAGACATGCGGCCGACGACGGAGGCTCACTGTCCGGAGTGTGACAACGACCGCGCGTTCTGGGAGATGAAGCAGATCCGCGCGGCCGACGAGTCCGAAACCCGGTTTTTGACCTGCACCGAATGCGGGCACAAGTGGCGCGAGGACGATCACTGACGTGACTGTTCCCGAACCGACTCTCCCGGCCGAACGCCTCCGCGAGCAGGGCTGGGACCGCATCGAATCCGAGCAGCGCGTGCTCGCCCGCCTCCCGGTCGTCACTGTCCACGGCCACACCGTCGTCTACGGTGACGAACGGCTGCGCGAGCGCGTCGCCGATCTGACCGGATGTGATCGGTCCTGGCGCTTTTTCTTCGCGACACGGCTCGGCCTCTCCCCGTCGCCGCCGGGGTCGATCCCGTCGATGGTCGCCCGGATCGTCCGCTCGCGCGTCCGAAACGGGTTCGCCGACCGGCTGCGCGACCGTGGATTTACCGATCTCGATCAGACTCGCCGTACCGAACTCCGGATCCGAACGGGCGAGCGCGCGAGCCTGACCGGCTACCGTGGCCGTGATCCGATCGCCTGTCGCGACGTGGCCGAGGAGCTACCGATCGAGGGCTGGGTCGGTGTCTGGAGTCACGACGGGACCTTCTATGTCGCCGGCGGTGCCTATCCTGTGGCTGATCTCGGCGACGTACTGGAGATCGAGCTGGAAACTGATCCCGACAGCTTCCGCTCGGAGTTGTTCGAATTGATCCGGACAGTTGGCTAATCCAGGCCGTCGAACCGTCCAGAACCGTGCGTTTTCCCGAGAGCTACGGCCGTCGCGCGAACGTCAGATAGCCGGTGTGGCCGACGCCGGCCGTCGATGGCCGCGATCCGCGATCGTCGAAGTCCATCTCCCGCTGGATCGTCTCCAGCGTCTCGATCTCCGTCAGTCCGACCTCGCGAGCGGCCGCGACGACGTCCCGGGTCGACTCGACGAACGGCGAGTACACCGCGAGAAAGCCACCCCGGACCAAAAGCGTCGGCGCACGCTCGACGACCGCCGCGGCGTCCTCCGTGTCGAGGGTCAGCACGTCGAAGCCCTCGCCCGCGAGCTCCTCCAGGTGGTCGGTCAGATCGCCCGTCCTGACGTCGACTTGACCGGCCACGTCGGCCATCGCCATATTCTCTCGGGCGACCTCGGCGAACTCGGCGTCGCGCTCGTAGGTCGTCACGTCGGCCCCAACTCGGCCGAGGTAGGCCGCCAACACGCCCGTTCCGGTGCCGGCATCAAGCACTCGGTCACCCGCGGCGACGCCAGTGTGCCCGATCACCAGCCCGATGTCGCGGGGCATCATCGGCGCGCCCGTGCGCTCGAAATGCTCGAAGAGGTCGGGGCCCCGAAGCGTCTGCACTCGAAACGTCTCTCCGAGATGCGACTCGACGACGTCGCCAGCGGCGGGGTCGTCGGGCACCTCGATGATGCCGAGATCGGTCTCCAGGCGCTCGCCGGGCTCGACGAGGTACTCCCGGTCCTCTCTGACGAGCAGGACTGTCATTGCGACCGCTGTCCGTCCGTTCGGTATCGGTCGCGCCCGTCACGCGGGACAACTGTCGCGATCACTCTAGATCAGCGACCGCAGCCGCGAGGTCGCCGTCGTTGGCTTCCAGGGCTTCCCGCGCCTCGTCTTCGCTGACGCCGCCACGCTGAGCGACGATCTCGACGTCCTGGGCGTCGAACGCGCCGCCAGCGTCGTCCGCGCTCGCCTCGTCGGCGCTGTCGCCGCCGTCCAGGGGCTGGGACTCGGGATCACCGACGACCTGGTAGGTCTTCTGGCCCTGGGCCTCCATGAGCTGGACCTCGGCGTCTGTGAAGACCAGCTTCTCCTCGCCGGTCCGAATGATCACTTCCTCGGCATCGATGTCCTCCATATCGATGCCCATCTGTTCCATCATCTGCTGCATTTTCCGTGGGTTCAGACCGCCGCCGCCGCCTCCTCCAAACATACCCTGAACTGTGCGTCCTGGGGTCAAAAGCCTACTGTCATCGGTCGGCAACGGTCGTATTGGGCCGAGATGATCGACCAAGCAGGCGATTCAGGGTGCGTACTCGCTGGCGACGACCTCGCGGATCCGCTCGGCGGTCACCTCGCCGACGCCTTCGGCCTCCTGCAGTGTCTCCTTGTCGGCAGTTAGCACGCTCTCGACACTGCCGAACGCCGAGAGCAGCGACTGGGCGGTCACCGGCCCGACGTCGGCGATCGAGGCGACGACGTACTCCTGCTGTTCGGCAAGCGTCTTGGCCGCCTTCTCGCCGTGCGCACTGACGGTCCGGTCGGATTCCTCCTGCTCGCGGGTGGCGAGCACCTCCAGCATCGCCGCGGTGTCGTCCTCGTCGTCGGTCCGGACGACGCTCGCACCGAAATCGACCGCGAGTGACGCCAGCGCCCCGCGGATCGCGTTCGGGTGGACGTTTCGCTCGCCGTACAGGCCCGACCCCTCGATGAGTACGACCGGGCGATCGTAATAGCGGGCGGCGTCTTTGACCTGCTCGAACAGCGATCGGTCGCCGCCGGTCAGCGTGTCCAGAAAGTCGCTGACTGTCTTGCGCTCGACGACGACCCGATCGGAGACGACGTAGTCGCCCACTTCCAGGGTCTCCAGCCGCGTCTCGATCCCCTCCCGCTTCGAGAGGTCACGGGCGATCGTCGAATCCAGTTCCCGCTGGTCGACGACGACCTCGACGCTTTTCTCGTCGGTGTCGGCCCCGGCTTCCGCGACGGTGTCTTCCGGGTCGGCGTCGGTCTCGGAACTGCTCCCGCTGGGATCCGGACTTTCGGTGTCCGTGCTCGCGCCGTCCCCGCTCTCGGTCGGGTCCGCGAAGGCGTCCAGTCCGGTCTGGCCCTCTCCCTCCGAGTCGTCGCCGGTCTGCCCGTCGCCATTGGACGCTTCGATATCAGGGGACGCGTCCCCGGAATCGCTGCTTGCGCGTTCGGCGTCCGACTCCCTGCGGTCGTCCTCCACTCTCCCGGCTTCACCGATCGCGTTTTCAGCGGACTCCCTGCGGTCGTCTGCTCCGCTCGCGGCTTTACCGCTCGCGTTCTCGGCGGACTCCCTGCGGTCGTCCTCCACTCTCGCGGCTTCACCGCTCGCGTTTTCAGCGGACTCCCTGCGGTCGTCCGCTCCTGTCTCGAACTCCGAAACGCTCGCCTGGGAGAGTTCGGCCTCGATCTCCCCCTGCATCGATTTCAGCGCCTCCAGTTCCTCGTACATCCGCTTTTCGTCCTGTCGGGCCTTCCAGAAGTACGCCTCGTCGCGGGTGTCCTCGGCGATGAGGACGACGACCCGCCCCTCGGTCTGGCGGCCGGTCCGGCCCTTGCGCTGGATCGAGCGGATCGCCGTCGGCACCGGCTCGTAGAACAGTACCAGATCCACCTCGGGGACATCCAGGCCCTCCTCGGCGACGGAGGTCGAGACCAGCACCTCGAACTCGCCGGCTCGGAACCGATCGAGAGTCTCCTGCTGTTCGGTCTGGGTCATCCCGTCGCTGCCGTCGGTGTCGCTCTGGCCGACGAACTTCTCGGTCTCGAAGTGCCCGGCGAGGAAGTCCGTCAGCGTCTCGGCGGTGTCGCGGGACTCGGTGAAGACGATGACCCGCTCGCCGTTCTCGATGCCCAGTGTCTCCGCGAGCAGCATCCGCGTCTGGCGGAACTTGGGGTGCAGATCCTCGAAGTCCTCGGCCTTGCGCATCGCATCCCGGATCTTGGGCTCGCTGACCAGTCGCTGGCTGGCCTTCGAGGAGCCCGAGGCCCGGGCGGCGTTGCGCTGGCGCTCGAAGTACCGCCGCAGGGACTCGACGCTCTGGGTCTCGGCGTAGGTGACTGCGGTCCGCAACTTCCGGACCTCCGCGAGCAGACTCATCCCCTGGTAGCCCTCGCTCTGGTCGTTGTTCATCAGCTCCTGGAGCTTACCCTGGATCTCGTGGATGTCCCGCTCGGACATGTCCGGCTGGGTCTTGTTCGTGACGCCGAGCTCTTTCAGCTCGGTCAACCGCTCTTTGATGACTTCCTGGATGGCGTCGCGGATCTCGATGACCGTCTCGGGCAACTCGACGCGCTTCCAGTCGACGTCGGTCCGGTGGGTGTACTCGGCGACGTCCGCATCCTCGTCGGTCATCACCGCGACCTCGCGGATCCCGAGGTTCTTACAGACCGTCAGGATCGACTCCTCGTCGTCGCCGGGCGAGGCGCTCATTCCGGTCGCCAGGGGCTGCTCGGCCTGTTCGTGGTAGCGCTCGGCGATATAGGTGTAGGCGTAGTCACCAGTGGCCCGATGGCACTCGTCGAAGGTGACGTGGGTCACCTCGGACAGCGAGATGCGGTTGCCCACGAGGTCGTTCTCGACGACTTGCGGCGTCGCGATGACGACCTGCGCGTCCTCGAACAACTCCGCGCGGTCGTCGGGCCGGACCTCGCCGGTGAAGACGACGATCTCCTCGTCGGGGACTGTCAGGGCTTCCCGGTAGAACTCGGCGTGTTGGGAGACTAGCGGCTTGGTCGGCGCGAGCAACAGCGCCGTCCCGCCGACCTCGTGGAGGCGCTGGGCCGTCACCAGCAGCGAGACGGTCGTCTTGCCCAGTCCAGTCGGCAGACAGACCAGCGTGTGGTTGTCCATCGCCGTCTCGGCGAGTTCGAGCTGGTAGCGCCGCCGCTGGAGGACGTCTGCGTCGATCAGTGGTCGGTCGATCGTCTCGGCGTCGGTGGCCGCCATTCGTCCCCCGTTTCGGTATGCGCGAGGTTAAGCGTTCGGCGACCGCGGTGGAAGTGGAGCGAGACCGGGCGAAGTCGGGTCCGATCGCGGCTACGCGTCGCCGATCCGCACGGTCAGGACCGGGACCGGCGACTGGCGAACCACCCGTTCGGCGACGGAACCGATGAGGTAGTGGTCGATCCCCGTCCGACCGTGGGTCCCCATCACGATGACGTCGACGCCGGCTGTCTCGGCGTAGTCCAGAATAGCCGCGTGTGGGACGCCGGAGTCGACAGTGTGGTCGACGGACACGTCCTCGGGGAGCGCGGCGACGGTGTCTTCGACGGCCGCCTGGGATCGTTCCCGTTCGGCGTCCTCCCAGGCGTCGGCACCCAGTCCCATCGTCGGCCCTTCGAACCGGTTGCGCGTGTCGGCGATCGAAAGGACGTGCACTGTCGCGTCGTACTGTCGCGCGAGCGAACCGGCGTGTTCGGCAACTCTTTCCGCGCCGTCGCTCCCGTCGGTCGGGAGGAGGATGTCCTGATACATCACGCTTCGACGTTGGGTCTCCTGACGGTTGTCGTTTGGCCGGCTCACACGCCAGCACCCCCGGCCATCAGGAACAGCGCCGTCGAGATGACCGCAAACAGGACAGCGACCCCTTTCTGTATTGTCCCGGTGTCCAGTGCGTTTGAGACGTACGGGGCGATCTGTCCCCCGGTGACTGTCGCCGGGACGGTGAACACGACCATATTCCAGGGTGTCGACGCGAGCGTCAGGGAGTGCACACCCGGAAGGACACTTCCGGCGAACACGTGCACGAGCGAGGCGAGGATCGCCGTCGTTGCGACGATGATGTGGTTCGTCCCGATCGCGACCCGGGTCGGCACGCCCGTCCGGAGCTGGGAGATGATCCCGAGTTCCCCGCTGCCGAACCCGGCCAGGCCCTGGAAGGTTCCCCCGACGCTGTAGTTTGCGAACCGTTCGAGATAGCCCGACCAGGAGTACTGGTAGGTGTCGCCCTCACGGTCGACGCGGGTCACCTCGCCGTCGGCGGTCGTGTCGACGCCGGCGGGGCCGAGCTTGCCGTCGTCGTCCGGGAGATCCGACGGTGTGCCGCCGTCGGCCGTGACCTCCCGATTCTCCTCGGCCGGTTCCCCGTGGCCGATGTCGGCTTTGAGCATCAGATACCCGGCCGTCAGCAGCGCCGCCCCGAGCGCCGCGTGAAAGAGCGGCTCCGGGATGAAAAACGACAGGAGCGCACCGCCGATGACGAAGGGCACGCTCCCGGCGACGATCGTGAGTGCGAGCCGTCGATCGACCAGCCCGTACTGGATGAACGCGATAGACGAACTCGACAGCCCGAACGACTCGCTGATCAGTCCGACCTTCACGATCGTCTCCGGTTCGAGCGGGTACGCCAGCAGCGGGAACACGAAGATCAGGAACGGCACGAACAGCGCCGAACCGCTGATTCCGACCGTGTTCACGATCGTCGCTCCCAGCAGGAAGAAGGGGAACAACCACCAGTATTCGAGCCAGTAGCCGAGGCCGCCGCTCCCGCCGGTCGGGGCAGCGAGCACGACCAGCGCCACGAACAGCGCCGGTGCTGCGAAGACGAACACGTGCTGATACTTTAGAACTGACTTCTGGAGGCGTTGGGATCGGGTCGCGCTCATCGATATCAACAGAGCAAGGTCATCGACGTGCTGGTCACGCGATCGGCGGAGAAACGGATATCGTCGAAGGGCGTAGTGATCGATATCACGAGTACGCCCCCGTCGGCGACTCCGCACTCGTCTGTGCAGCGAGGCGAGGGTAGCTGTATCGGGCCATCGATTGATCGCCGCCTAACGAACAGCCGAACAAAAATCCTGTGAAGACCGCAAGACTGCGGCGGAAAACGGATCGTTTTTCGGGACATTTCGACCGTCGCGCGGGCCAATCGGTGACGCCCAACTGTCCCGGAACACATAAGTCCGGCTTGGCGCATCTACCGCATATGGTGTCCACTTCCACCGATCGTTGGCGCTGGCGCTGGCAGGCCCCGGAAGTGGACAGTCTCGCGGCCGCCACCCGGCGGGCCTAACCCGTCGGCGAGGCCGGCGACGCTCCCTCCGCTTTCTCGGTACGGTTGTTTCAAGAATACCCGACACGACACTGCTACCAATGACACGAGACACGGACGACGACCCACCCGACGAACCGACAGAAGAGACGCGTTCCGACGAGCAGCTACGGATGGACGGCGGCGCGGCGGCCGGCGCCGACGACGTCGCCCTGGACCCGTGGGGCTCGGCGACCGTCGACGACTACCGCAAGCTGTTCGATCAGTTCGGCATCGAGGAGTTCGAGGACGTTCTCCCCGAAATTCCCGATCCGCACTACCTGATGCGCCGGGGCGTCATCTTCGGTCACCGTGACTACCGACCGGTCGCCGAGGCGATGCGCAACGACGACCCCTTCGCCGCGCTCTCGGGGTTCATGCCGACTGGCGACCCACACATCGGCCACAAACTGGTCTTCGACGAGATCATCTGGCATCAACAGCAGGGCGGGGACGCCTACGGCCTGATCGCCGACCTGGAGGCCCACGCCGCCCGCGGGCTGACCTGGGCGGAAATCGACGAGCACGCCCGCGACTACGTCCTCTCGTTGCTCGCGCTCGGGTTCGATCCCGAAGCGGGCGAACTCTACCGCCAGTCGGACAACCGCGAGGTGCAGGACCTGGGCTTCGAGCTGGGTGCGAAGGCCAACTTCTCGGAGCTGGGGGCGATCTACGACTTCGACGGCGAGACCGACGTCTCCCATATGCAGAGCGTCGTCACGCAGATGGCCGACATCCTCTACCCGCAACTGGACGAACCCAAGCCGACGGTCATCCCGGTCGGCCCGGACCAGGACCCGCACATGCGTCTGGCCCGGGATCTGGCCGCCCGGATGCGCTACTTCAAGGTGACCGAGGCGTTCGCCAGTTTCGAGGCCGATCCCGAGGAGCGCGCGATCATCGCCGAAGCCTACGAGGCACTGAGCGAGCGCCACCCCGACGAGACGATCCGGTGTGCGGACGCCGCCCGCTATCTTGAGAACGGCCGCGACCCGGACGCGACCGATCCGAACGCCACGACCGCCGACTCGGCCATCATGATGCTCAAGGAGGCCGGCAAGGAACCGCTCCGCCCGCGGACGCGGTTCCTCGATCGCAACGCCACTGACGAGGCCTTCGACGCCCTCATCGAGGCAATCGACGGCGAGAAACGGGTCTTTGATGAGCACATCGACGCCTTCGACCTCTCACGGACGGCGGCCGAAGCACTCGCTCGCCAGGTCGAACTCGATCACGGCGGGTACGGCTTCCTCGCCCCCTCTTCCATCTACCACCGGTTTATGACCGGTCTCACCGGTGGGAAGATGTCCTCGTCGATTCCCGCGAGTCACATCTCGCTTTTGGACGATCCGGCGGACGGCTACGACAAGGTCAAAGCCGCGACGACCGGCGGCCGCGAAACGGCGGCGGAACAGCGCGAACTCGGCGGGCGAGCCGACGAGTGTCCCGTCTACGAACTGTACGCCTACCTGTTGGCCGGCGAGGACGACGAGTTCGCCGCCGACGTCTACGAGGAGTGCGTCGGCGGCGAACGGCTCTGTGGCGGCTGCAAGGAACAGGCCGCCGAACTTATGGAGGCGTTCCTCGAGGACCACCAGGAGAAACGCGAGGAGTGGGCAGAGAAGCTAGACGAGTTGGACATCGACTTCGACGCCGACGAAAAGCGCGTCTGACGGCGCTACTGGGGCTTGTCGAACGGATATCGAGCTGATTGGTACCCGTCCACTAGGTCCGATCGATCACTCGGTTGAGACTGTCTGAATTGGCTGTCAGATCTACTACTCATAGATAACGTTCACTGGACACCAGCATTATTTATCTTCGAATACCTACTCGAATAGTGATGCCCTCTGACTACGTATCAGCTTCTCTCCGTGAACATCCCTCGTCTCGACGACGAGTTCTTGCGACTCTCGGAGCGGTGGCGTCCGTGGCAACTGCTGGCTGTGGTAGCGTTCTTTCAGGCAGTGACACCGGGAATAGCGACGGATCCAGCGAAGTGACGGTTGAGAACAGGACTACTTCAGAGGCAGAGATCGCAGTCCGCGTGATTGGGAGTGATGGTGAGACGCTTTTCAGCCGGATATTCGCACTCGGGGCCGGAAAGATGACCTCGCATGGCGCGATTGAAACGACGCCCGCGAGAGTACACGCGTTCACCGCAACTGGCGTCTCCCGTGCGTGGCAGTACGACCCCGAGTTGCCGGTTGAGTTCGACTGTGAACCAAAAGATATCGGACTCACGCTGTACCGAGATAATACGATCGAACCGTGGTACGACTGCTAGCTACAGACCGTCTCTCGATTGAACTGGCCGGTAGAACGGTATTGCGTATCGAGTGTTGTCGGTCGCCTTTCTGAGAAAAGATTGATACCCACATACGCTATTTTATTAGCTATGAGACAAGTCAATACGGATGAGGCAGAGTCAAGTCCACCAGAAGACCGATGGTGGATTCCGATTGGCATACTCGTTGCACTCATTCCGATTATGGTAATTCTTGGGCTGGTTGCTTCTCCGGACGCCTTCTACGCGCTTTTTACTGCACCTGTCGCTTTGCTTGGCTTCGTTCTCACTTTTTTCTCCCCCATCTTCATCCATCTCGATAAACAGTATGTTGAGTCAGTTTCGACGTGGAACCCATCGGGTTGGTACTATTCTATAATATTCCCGCCACTTACACTTCTATCAATCGTCTATATATACCAGCGCCACAAATATGTGGGCGTACCGTGAGAGTCTACTGACAAGTAGACACCCTGTATCCATCACGAACTCACCCAACAATCCTTACATGAGCCCCCTTGTTTCACTGTGTTCGACAAGAACCTCGGCGACTTCTCAATAGGTCTGTCGTCACGAACCGATCAGTCCCGCGAGCGGCTACTCGTACGTCTCCTTCTCGGCGACCGTGACCCGGCTTCCGTCCGACTCGACGACGAGTTTCGTCGTGTCGTCGCTCTCGTCGGTCAGCACGTCCAGTGACCCCAGCGAGGCCGTTTCGTTGCCTGCTGGGATCGGGACTGTCCCGACCCCCGAGTTGTCCCGGCTGACGCGCACGTCGAACGCCTCGTCGGTGGGAACGACCGCGATCCGGTAGCCGTCAATCCGAACGTCAGCTTCCACCCGTTCGGTCGTGAACGACCGGCTCGTCTCCCCGTCGACGGTTAGATCGACCGCGTACGCCGAGCCGTTGCCGACCACGTCCCACCCGCTACGTTCGGCGTGGACGGTCTCGCGCCAGCCGAGCCCGCCCACCTGCACGCTGGCTTCCCCGTCGAACGCGACGGCGTCCGTCCGCTCGGCGACCGTCCAGATGCTCCGGGCGTCGCTTGCGACGATCAGCCCGCTCTGTGTCTCGTCCGTGGCGTTTCCGACGTCGAGTGTCAGCAGTGTCTGTCCGGGGGTGACGTTCTCCTCGTAGGTGATGAGATAGTCGTCGACGGTAACCTCGTCCGTGTCCGTCACCGAGTCAGTATCGACGGCGATCGGACCGTAGAGCAGTCCCGGGAGCACCAGCAGGAGTCCGACTGTCCCGAGGCCGAGCAGCGCGACTCTCCGGTGTGTTGCCCACCGACTGTCCCGTCCGAACGCGGCTGTCGGGACCGCCGGGGCCGCGAGTGCGACGACCGCGAGCGCGAGCAGCGCGACGAAGGGCACGAGACCGATCGCGTCCGGCACGAGCCCAGTCAGCGAGGCGCCCAGCGAGAGCGTGAGCGTCGCCAGGAGCAGCGCCAGCGGCAACGCCAGCACGGCCAGCCAGCCGATCGCGAGCGCGCGCGGGACCGACCGATCGCTCCCGGCTACCGCGACCGTCACCAGCCCGGCCAGCCCGAAGACGACGATCACGCCGGCGGCGCGATAGAGGTAGTAGACGTCGTCGCCGGGCCAGACGAGCAACCACAGCGACAGCGCGAGCCCGAACCCGACGACGCCGAAAAACAGCGTCGAGGCCGACGCCCGCTGTCGGCGTACCCACAGGAGCCCGACCGCCACCAGTGCGCCGACGACGAATCCGAGCATGTGCGCCTGAAACGCGATCGACGCCCACGACGGCGGCGACGGCCCGCCGGCCGAGACTGACCCGGTGACGACCGGGTTCACGAACGCCTGATAGAGCACGCCGAGTGCACTCGAACCGACGACAGCACCGATTGCGGCCCGTGGCTTCGTCACGACTGCAAACCCCGCGATCGCAAAGACCGCACCCGAAAAGCCCAGCCCCGGCCCCATCGAGAAGACGCCAGTCAGGAGTGCAACGGCGAACATCGCGGCCGGCACGAGCGCGATCCGCACGCGGGGCTGGGACCACAAACGTCCGTCGCCGGCCAGCAACGAGTCACGCTGTCGTCGCGCCGGCGGGTAGTGTCCCCAGGCGTACTCGGCGACGAGTCCGAACGCCAGCGTCCCCGTCATATTGCTGATGAGATGCCCCGGCGAGCTGTGGGCGAACCCAGAGGTGATCACACCCAGTGGATAGAAGTACGACCACGAGACGAACGGCAACACCAGCGGGTCGTCCCAGTGGGCCAGTCCGCCCTGTGCAAGCACGTAAAACGCCACCACCAGCGCGACGGCGAGCAGCGTCCCCCAGGGGACACCGTAGACGAGCCGACCGTCTGTGAGTCTACGCCACCGCCGCCACCCGTCGTAGTAGAACACCCCTCCCACGGCGACGACCAGGGTCACCAGGAGGGCGATCGCAGCGAGCGAGACCATCAACTGTTCCGAGGGCGACAGATCGTATCAATGGTTCGGTCGATCCGCCTCCACAACGCTTATTGTGACTGTCTGGCAAGGGACGTGCGAGTATGACGGCCGAACCCGAAAGCAGGTGTCGCGTCCGCAAGCCGACCGTTTTCGGCGGGTTCGGATTTGTTTTCGCGCACTAGGGGCGGCGGACTGTGCGGCCGACGCGAACGCGTCCCCGCACGCGAAACCGCTCCGGTGTCGATCACCGCTGACGGCTGGCTCCCGACGGTCTCGGCGGGACAGCCGTGCAATCGTTATAAGAACCGTTAACTGGCGAACCCACGGTTACCTTACCAAGAAATGCAACTCCCGGAAACGCAGGTCGCGGTCCTCGAGGCCGCAAGCGCGGACGACCCACGGACAGTCGAATCGATCGCCGAGCAACTTGATCGCAAGCCAGCGGCCGTCACCCGGGCGGCGTTCGAACTCGAAGACGAGGGGCTGGTCGCGGTACACGAGTCGACCGAGGAGTCGGTCTCGCTGACCGAAGAAGCCGAGACGTACCTCGAAGACGGACTCCCCGAGGTCCGGCTGTACGAGGGGGCGCTCGACGCCGGTGGGGACGGCGACTCGGTCCAGATGGGACAGGTCATCGGCGCATCGGGCCTGGACGGCGATGCCGTCGACATCGCGCTGTCGAATTTCGCCCGGAAGGGCTACGGCGAGATCGACAGCGGCGAGATCACGCCTACACCCGATGCCGACCCCGACAGCGACGCGGAGGCCGTCGCGCTCGAGTCGATCGCCGACGGCGATAGCGCGTCCGTCTCGGGGGGAACGCTCGACCAGCTCGAACGCCGGGATCTGATCGAGCGTTCCGAACGGACCGTCCGGTCGGTCCAGCTCACTGACGCGGGCGTCACCGAGCTGATGGCCGGCGTCGAGACCGCCCAGGAGGTCGACCGACTCACCGCCGAGCTGTTGACTAGCGGCGAGTGGCGCGACGTGGAGTTCAGCGAGTACAACGTCGCGGCCGATGCCCCTGATATCGACGGCGGTCGCTCCCACCCGCTGCGGTCGATGGCCGAGCGCGTCAAGGACGTGCTGGTCGGGATGGGATTCGAGGAGATGCACGGCCCACATGCCGACGCGGAGTTCTGGATCAACGACTGCCTGTTCATGCCCCAGGACCACCCCGCGCGGACACACTGGGATCAGTTCGCCCTGGACGTGCCGCCAATGGGAGAGCTTCCCGACGACGTCCGCGAGCGCGTCGAAAGCGCTCACCGAGAGGGCGTCGGCGAGGACGGCCAGGGCTATCACTCCCCGTGGGGCGAGGAGATGGCCCGCCAGATCGACCTGCGCGGCCACACGACCTCGCTGTCGGCCCGGTATCTCTCCGGACTCGCCGAGGGCGATCTCGAACCGCCCCAGCGGTACTTCTCTATCGAGAAAGCCTACCGCAACGACGAGATCGACTCGACGCACCTGCTCGAGTTCTTCCAGATCGAGGGCTGGGTCATGGCCGAGGACCTGTCGGTGCGTGACCTGATGGGCACGTTCACGGAGTTCTACGAGCAGTTCGGGATCACCGACCTGCGGTTCAAGCCGACTTACAACCCCTACACGGAACCGAGCTTCGAGCTGTTCGGCGAACATCCCGTCACGGGCGAGGTCGTCGAGATTGGCAACTCCGGGATCTTCCGCCCGGAGATGCTCGAACCGCTCGGCATCGAGCACGACGTGATGGCCTGGGGACTGGCCTTAGAGCGGCTGATGATGCTGGTGACCGGCGCCGAAGACATCCGCGACGTCCACGGGACGCTCGTGGATCTGGACTATCTGCGAACCGAGGAGGTGCGTTACTGATGCCCACTGTCGACATCGACACCGACGAACTGCGCGAGTTGACCGGCCACGAGGACAAAAGCGACGAGCAACTCAGAGACGACCTGTTCGAACTTGGCCTGGAGTACGAGGGCGAAACGGAGGACGGGGAGTTGCGCTTCGAGTTCGAGCCCGACCGGCTGGACCGGCTCTCCGTGGAGGGTGTGGCGCGCTCGCTGCGCTATCACTACGGCGACAGCCGCGGCGTCCACGTCCCGGGCACTAACGACGCCGAGTGGACGATCGAGGTCGAGGACGTGCCCGAAGAGCGCCCCTACGTGACGGGCGCGGTCGTCCGCGGGCTCGATTTCAGCGAGGCCGCTTTCGACTCGCTGATCCAACTGCAGGAGAAACTCCACGCGACGATGGGGCGCAAGCGCGCGAAGGGGGCGATCGGCGTCCACGATCTGACGATGCTCAAAGGGGAAGCGGGGACCGACGACTCCGAAAAGTGCATCCGCTATACCGGCGTTGACCCCGATGACGCCCGGTTTGTTCCCCTCGAGAGCAACGATGCGATGACTCCGGCCGAGGTCATCGAGGATCACCACATCGGCAAGGAGTACGGCCACCTTGTCGAAGATATGGACCGCGTGCCGGCGATCTACGATTCGATCGGTCTGTTCTCGTTCCCGCCGGTGATCAACGGCAGTCGGACGGAGGTGACGACCGACTCGCGGGACCTGTTTATCGAGATGACCGGCACCGACCAGTGGACGATCGATCGCATGCTGAACATCGTCTGCTACGCGCTTGCGGCCCGCGGCGGGACCATCGAGGACGTCCGCGTCGAGTACGAGACCGCACCCGAGGAGTATCCGCCCGAACTGGTCCGGCCGGACTTTTCGGTGACAGAGAAGGCCGTCGCCCACGACGAGATCGAGACGACGCTGGGGATCGACCTCGGCGAAGAGGCGGTACTCGACCTGCTTGAGCGGTCGGGGCTGGACGGTCACCCGACAGAGACCGAGGACGGCAACGCGGCCTACGACGTCGAGATTCCGCCCTATCGCGTGGACGTGCACCATCCCGTCGACGTGATCGACGACATCGGGCGGGCCTACGGCTTCAACGAGCTGGAACCCCGCTATCCCGACGTGGGGACGATCGGCGGCCGCCACGAGCGGTCGCGACTGGAGCGTGCCGTGCGCGAGACGCTGGTCGGGCTGGGATTCCAGGATCTGCTGAACTTCCATATGACTGACGAGGCCGAGGTTTCCACTCGAATGAATCTCGGTGACGCTGAAGCCGTGCTGGGCGCGGCCGAGCCCGTAGAGATCAAAAACCCCTACAGCGAGGATTACACTGTCACTCGATCGTGGCTGCTCCCCTCGATTATGCAGGTCCTGGAGAACAACACCCACCGGAGCTATCCCCAGGATCTGGCCGAGGTCGGCTGGGTCGCCCACCGTGACGACGAACAGAACACTCGTGTCGCCGAATCGAGGCACGTCGCGGCCGCACTCGCGCGTCACGAGGTCTCCTTCGAGGACAGCAAGGCCCGGCTACAGGCGCTGGTCGAGGCCTTTGATGCCGAACTGGAGACGCCGCCGACCGAGCACCCCACTTTTATCTCGGGTCGAGCCGCCGAGGTCGTCGTCGATGGTGACGCTGTCGGCGTGATCGGTGAACTCCACCCGAAAGTGCTGGTCGAACACGATCTGGAACTGCCAGTCGTGGCCTTTGAATTCGATATCGAAGCGTTACGGTAGGACCGCGTCGAACGAAGTGAGACGCGGCTTTTTGGTCCAGCTTTTTCGAGGAGTGGTTCGCGAGCGTTGCGAGGGCACCCGACGAGAAAAAGGTGGTTGTAGTTTGATATCGAAGCGTTACGGTAGGAGCCCGCCCACTCTGATAGCAACCGACCCGAACGGAGTGAGGGTCGGCCTTTTTGGTCCAGCTTTTTGCGCGAGTGGTTCGCGGAGCGAACCCGAGCGGAAAAAGGTGGTTGTTCAGAGCCCGACGCCTTCGGCGAGCAGTTCGTGTGAGCGAAGCGCGTCCGCGTGGTCGCTCACGACGTGCTGGATCATCACTTCGTCGACGCCGACCCGGTCAGCGAGCTGTTCGAGCAGCCCGGATAGCGTCTCCGGGCTCCCGGAGATGGCCCGCGGCCACTCCCCCTCTTCGAGCGTCGCAGGCGTCGGATCCGGGACGCCGCCGAGTTCGTCGATCGCCGTCTCGACCGACGGCGTGGTCCCGACGACGCCGCGCTGCATCCGCTGGAACGACGCCTCGGCCACGGCTCGGAGCCGCGCCGCCCCTTCGTCAGTCTCGGCGGCGATCGCGTTCACGGCGAGCATCCCCTGCGGCCGGTCGACGCCCCCGCCCAGTTCCGACGGCCGGAACTGCTCGCGGTACGTCGTGAAGGCGCGCTCGCCGAATCCCGGGCGGATAAAGGCCGCGAAGCAGTACGGCAGGCCGAGCTTTCCAGCTATCTCCGCACTCGAGGGGCTCGATCCGAGCACCCACGGCACCGGCTCGTCCGCGCCCGATCGGGGAACCTCCAGGTCGCCGTAGGCGTGGCCGTCCGGATAGTCGTCGTAGAGATGATTGACGACGGCCTCGACCTTCTCGGTGTGGTCCTCGTCCGGGTTCTGGACGCGCCGCTGGGTCCCGAGCGCGCGGTCGACGGCCGGCGAGCCGTTCGCTCGTCCCAGACCGGCGTCGATGCGTCCCGGTGCGAGCGCGTCTAGCGCGCCGAACTGCTCGGCGACCTTGAAGGGGCTGTAGTGGTTGAGCAGTACCGCCCCCGAGCCGAGCCGGATCGACTCGGTCTCGGCGGCGAGATGGCCGAGCAGCACTTCCGGGGTCGTACCCGCGAGCGTGTCGGCCATGCCGTGGTGCTCGGCCACCCAGAATCGGGAGTAGCCGAGGCGTTCGGCCTGCTGTGCGGCTTCGACGGTCTGTCGGTACGCGTCGGTCGCGGTCCCGTCCTCGGGGACCGGAGAGAGGTCGACGACGGAGAGATCCATGTCCGCGTTCGGGGAGTCCCGGAGAAAACGGTTCGGCTACCGGTCAGGCGTGATCCGCGAGAGCCGCATCGCGTTGCCGGTCACGCCGAGACTCATTCCCATGTCACCGACGACGACGGCCGCGGCGACGCTGACCAGACCCAGGGGCACGCCCAGCGCCAGCAGTGCCTTCACACTGAGACTGGTCCAGATGTTCTGTCGGATGACGCCGTTGGCCGAGTGCGACAGCGAGTACAGGTACGGGAGCTTCCCGATGTCGTCGCCCATCAGCGCGATGTCGGCCGTCTCCAGCGCCGTGTCCGTTCCTGCCGCGCCCATCGCGATCCCGACGTCGGCGGTCGCCAGCGCGGGCGCGTCGTTGATGCCGTCGCCGACCATCGCCACCTCGCCGTATTCGGCCTGCAGGCCCTCAACGGCGCCGACTTTCTCGTCGGGCAGGAGTTCCGCGCGGTAGTCGTCGACGCCGACCGCTTCGGCGATCGCCCGCGCGGTCCCCTCGTTGTCGCCGGTCAGCATGACGACGTTCTCGACGCCGAGTTCGTGGAGCCGGTCGACGGCTCGCCGGGCGTCCGGGCGCACTTCGTCGGCGATCGCGATCGCGCCCAGCAGTTCCGTCTCCGTACCGACGAGTACGACAGTCTTGCCCTCCCGCTGCAGGGCGGCGATCGTCCCCGCGTCGAAGGCGTCGTCGGATTCGTCCGCAGCCGCGGCCACGGAACCGCCGTCGGTGACGCCGCGGTCGCCCAGATCGAAGCCGAGATCCTCGAACAGCGCGGGTTTGCCGGCGTAGTAGGTCTCGTCGCCGATGTCGGCACGGACGCCCCGCCCGGTCAGACTCTCGAAGCCCGAGAACTCGGGGAGATCAGTCAGTCCGTGTCCCTCGGCGCGGTCGCGGATCGCTTCCGAAATCGGGTGTTCGCTCCGACGCTCCAGCCCGGCGGCGTACCGCAGCAGTGCCGATTCGTCCGTGTCGCCGATCGGGACGACGTCGGTAACTGCCAGTTCCCCCCGAGTGAGCGTCCCGGTCTTGTCTAGCGCGACGGCGTCGATATCGCCCATCGCTTCGAGGTGGTTACCGCCCTTGACGAGGACGCCGTTCTTCGCGGCGCTGGTGATCCCCGAGACGACCGAGACGGGCGTCGAGATGACGAACGCGCAGGGGCAGGCGATCACCAGCAGGGTGAGCCCGCGGACGAACCACGTCCCCCAGTCGCCGGTGAAGGTGAACGCGTACCCCCCGACGCTGACCGAGAACGGATCGGCGATCAGCAGGGGTGGAAGCACAGCCGTCAGAATCGCCAGCACGACCACGACCGGCGTGTAATAGCCCGCGAAGCGGTCGACGAACTGCTCCTTCTCGGTCTGTTTCTGCTGGGCTCCCTGGACCATCTCGATGATGCGAGCGAGCGTGGAGTCGCCCGCCGTCGAGGTAACCTCGAGTTCCAGGTAGCCCTCGGCGTTGATCGAACCCGCGTAGACCGCTTCGTCGACGGTCTTGTCGACGGGCACGCTCTCGCCGGTGATCGGCGACTCGTCGACGGCGCTCTCGCCCTCGGTCACGGTGGCGTCGAGCGGGATCTTCTCGCCGGGCCGGACGATCACTGTCTCGCCGACAGCGACCTCGTCGGCGGGGACGGTCACCTCCTCGCCGTCTCTGCGGACCGTCGCCTCGTCGGGGGACAGTTCCATCAGCTCGCGCAGGGAGTCCCGCGCCCGGTCCATCGCGTAGTCCTCGAGCAGTTCGGCGATGCTGAACAGGACTGCGAGCGTGGCGGCCTCGACGAAGTAACCGATGGCCGCGGCGGCGACGATGGCAAAGCCCATCAGCAGGTCGATGTCCAGGCTCAGGTTCTTCGCCGAGTAGTAGCCGCCCCGCACGACCGGCACGCCGGCGGCGACGACCGCTCCGAGAAAGAGCACGTCCGACAGCGCCAGCGGCTGTTCCAGGACGGTCGCGACGGCGGGGTTCCCGGCGAAGACGAACTCGAAGGCGAGCCCGAGGGTGAGCAAGACCGCACCGGTCCAGGTCTTGATCGCCCGCGAACTCGTCCAGACCTCCGAGGGGGGCGCGACGTCGACCCCGTCGCTCGTCTCGCTGCTCTCAGCGTCACCGCCGTCGACGACCTCGTAGCCGGCGTTCTCGATCGCCGCGACCACGTCGGCCTCGCCGGTGCGGTCGGGATCGTAAGCGACCTCGACGCGGCCGGTCGTCGGCTGGAGCGTGGCGTCGACGACGCCGTCGACGCGCGTCAGGCTCTTGTCGACTTTCTTCGCGCACGACGGACAATCCATCTCAGGAACGGCGAGCTCGGCGGTTAGCCTCCGATTTTCGTCGGAAGCGCGTTCCGTCGATCCTTCGTCGTCAGTCATCACTCCGGCCTAGGGGCTTCGGATCGATAAGGGTTAGTTGGAATATTCCAACTCGCCGCCGGATCGCGGGCCGGGAAGCTGCGATCCGCCTACGTATCGCCTCGCGAGGTACTGTTCGGCTCGCCGGAGTCGATAGGCGAGCGTCGACCGGGGCACGTCGAGGTGCTCGGCGAGTTCACCGACGTCGACCGCCCGCGGGGACTCGTAGTAGCCGTGTTCGACGGCCGCCCGGAGCGCGGCCTCCTGTTCGGGGGCGAGCCCGCTCGTGTCGCCCGGGTCCCCGGCCGCTCCCGGGGCCTCCGCAGTCCGCAGCATCTCCAGTTGTGCGCAGTCGCCGACGGCCGCTTCGAGATCCTCGAAGAAGGCGGTCACGTCGCCCGACCCGGAGTGGATGATCCGCCACGTGTAGTGGCGACCCTCGTGGCGGGTCTCGAACAGCAGGCCGTCGCCGAGGTGCGTGCGAGCGATGTGCGGCACGGAGATGCAGGTCGGGGAGCGCTCCCACCGGGAGTACAGCACGAGCGCGTCGTCGGTGTGTTCGAGCACCTCGGTCGTCTGGGTCGCTCCGCAGTCCTCGGTCGCCAGGCAGTCGGCGTAGTAGTCGGCGTCGAGAAACGCCGCGGCGGTCGCATCCAGGGCCTCGGGCGAACCCGTCGCGTGATCGACCCGCCAGAGCCGGTCGTCGGTGGCGTGCAGCGACAGCGAGCGGATCCGGGCGTCCGGGTGTTCGGCCAGGGCGTCGGCCACCCTGTTGCACCCCGGCTCGTACTCGAGGGCAAAGGCGAGTTCGCGCATGTGGCGTCTACGACGTGGCGCCGGATAGTACTCACGCCCACCGTCCGCACGGACGCGCACGTAATGAGGGACTTTTTAATGAATGGGAGCGTAGCCGGGTTCAAGATGTTCAACGCGATCGTCAGCGCCGACACGCTGCAGGATACGCTGGACTCCGTCAGCGTGCTGGTCGAAGAGTGCAAGATCCACCTCGAAGCGGACGGGCTGGAGATCCGGGCGGTCGATCCCGCCAACGTCGGGATGGTCGATCTCTCGCTGAGCGCCGCGGCCTTCGAATCCTACGAGACGGACGGTGGCCTCATCGGCGTCAACCTCTCGCGGCTCGAGGACATCGCGGGCATGGCCGACTCCGATCAGTTGATCCACCTCGAACTCGACGAGGAGACCCGCAAGCTCCACATCGCTATCGACGGGCTGGAGTACACGCTGGCGCTGATCAACCCCGACTCGATCCGCCAGGAACCGGACCTGCCAGATCTGGACCTGCCCGCCGAGATCGTCCTCGAAGGCCGGGACATCGATCGTGCGGTCACGGCCTCGGACATGGTCTCCGATCACATCGAACTCGGTGTCGACGACACTGACGAACTGTTCTACGTCGACGCCGAGGGCGACACCGACGACGTGCATCTCGAACTCACCGCCGAGGATCTCATCGATCTCACTGCCGGCCCGGCCAGCTCGCTGTTCTCGCTGGATTATCTCAAGGACATGAACAAGGCCATCCCGAAAGACGCCGAGGTCACGGTCGAGCTGGGCGAGGAGTTCCCCGTCAAGCTGCACTTCGAGATCGCCGAGGGGCAGGGACAGGTCACCTATATGCTCGCGCCGCGGGTCCAGAGCGACTAGGGCTGCCCGCACGCCGTTTCGGACGGGCGTATTCGACAGCGCTCTTCTCAGACGACCATTTTCACGACGCCGAACAGGACGACGACGCCCAGCACGTCACAGACGTTCGTCACCACCGGGATGACGACGTCGTCGGGGTCCAGTCCGCGCCGGTATGCGACGTAGGTCGCGAGGGCGGTGACCACGATTGCCAGCAGCGCCAATACGGCACCGCTCAGCGACGAGACGAGCACGACCGTCCCCGGATCGAGCGCGGCACCGCCGGTCGCAACTGCCAGCAGCCAGGCGCCGCCGCCGACGACCGGGAAGACCGTCAGCGCCAGCGCGACCGTCGCGAGCGCGTTGCCGGCGAACGTTTCGTCGTCCGGTGTGAACGAGAGCGTTCCGAGGTGAAACGCCGTCGAGAGCCGGGCGGCCAGGACCGACCCGAGGTTGCCGGCCGTGCCGATCGTCACCGGGACGAGGATCAAAAGCGACGGGTATCTGAGCAGGTCGCCCTCGAAACTCCCCAGCACGAGCCCGCTGCCGATCTCGATGACGGTCAACACCAGCAAGACGGGGAGCATGGCGCGGGTGATCGCCCGGATCGTCCAGTCGGTCGGCACGTCAACCCCCTCCGAGCACGGCGACGGTCCGAACGGCGAGCAACAGCGCGGCCATCCCGAAGACGTCCCCGGCCGTGGTGACGATCGGCCCGACGAGCGTGTCCGGGTTGTAGCCGCGGCGATAGCCCGCGAAGACGACGAGGACGACCGTCGTCGCGAGCGCGACCCCCGAGAGCAGGCCGGCCACGACGGCGATGGCAGCGAACGTCGCCAGCCCCGCGCCGGGACGCCCCAGGACCACCAGCGCGAGCGTCGCAACGACCGCCGCGAAGACGCTCGCGAGCAGTCCGTTCGCTATTGCGGCGGTGACGGCTCGAAGCAGTCGCTCGTCGGCCTCACTCACACGCGGTTCGAGCAACCCCTGGTGGAGTGCGGTCGCGATCCGTGCGCCCAGCGAGCCGTAGACGTTCCCCCGCGTCGCGAGCAGCGCCGGGACGAGTACGAGCAGTCCCTCGACGGCCTGCAGGTCGCTTCGCATCCCTCCGAGGACCACGCCTGCGATCAGACCACCGACGAGGCTGGCCGACAGCGCTGGTAACCCTTCACGGTAGGCCCCGACAGCGACCGACCGCCGTGTCATTGTCGGGTCCAAGTACCGCGACGGGCAAAAAACCGCACGCGATTTCGCTGACAGATGGGATTCTCACACTTTTGGAAATATAGCGCAATACTATTATATCCAGAAGCCTACGGTTGAGTGTGACCCAACGATGACGGGATACGCAATCGTCCTCGCTTCGGGCGAACTCGAACGTGTACAGGCAGTAAGTATGATCGGCTCGATCGCCGCGGCCTCGGAGACGCCGGTGCAGGTGTTCGCGACGATGAACGGTCTGACGGCCTTCGAGAAGGAGACCGTCGAGAACGGTGACTTCGACGTTGCCGGGCCCGCGGGCTACGCGATGCTCGAATCGGACGGCGACGAGGTGCCGATGTTTACAGAACAGCTCGAACGAGCGAAGAACCTCGGTCCGCTCGAAGTCTACGCTTGCGAGATGGTGATGGACCTGATGGATAACGAGATCGACGATTACGTCGATGTCTTCGATGGCGTGCTCGGCGTGTCGGGCTTCCTGCAGAAGGCGTCGGACAAACAGGTGCTGTTCGTCTAAGGTGAGCACAATGAGTGAATCCATTTCCCCCGACGTGACGGTCGACTCGCGTGGTGCAGCCTGTCCCGGTCCGCTGATGGACCTGATCGGCAAGGTCCAGGACGCTGATCCCGGGACCGTGATCGAACTCCAGACCAGCGACAGCGGCTCCAAGGGCGACGTGCCCGAGTGGGTCGAGGAAGCGGGCCACGAGTTGCTGGACACCGTCGAACACGACGACTACTGGAGTCTCTACGTGGAGAAGACAGAATAGTATTGTAATGATTATACAATATCGTGTGGTGAAATACAGATGACAGAACGGATCGTCATCGTCGGTGGCGGCACGGGCGGCACGGTGCTTGCCAACCGACTCGCCGAACGGCTCGAACCGGAACTGGAGACAGACGACGTCGAGATCGTGTTGGTCAACGACGGCGAGAAGCAGTTCTACAAACCGGCGTATCTGTACATCCCCTTCGGAAAGAAGGAGGTCTCGGAGGCGACCAAGCCGATCCCCGATCTGATCCCGCGGACGGTCGACTTCCGGGTCGACCGCGTCGAGCGCATCGACACCGACCGCAAACAGGTAACACTCGCATCAGGCGGCGGGCTTGCGTACGATCATCTCGTGGTGGCGACGGGTTCGAACCTCGTCCCCGAGGAGACGCCCGGGCTGGTCGAAGGCGGACACCACTTTTACGGGCCAGAGGGTGCAGAGGCACTTCGGGAGGAACTCGTCGAGTTCCGCGAGGGCCACATCGTCCTCAGCGTGATCGGCGTACCACACATGTGTCCGGCTGCACCCGTCGAGTTCACGCTGATGGTCGACGACTGGCTGCGCAAGCGCGGGCTCCGCGAGGACGTCGAGATCACCTACACCTACCCCATCCAGCGCGCTCACGGACTGCAGTCGATCGCCGACTGGGTCACTCCGATCTTCGAGGAGCGCGACATCAACCTGGAGACGTTCTTCAACGTCCAGGAGGTCGATCCGGACACCCAGACTCTCGAAACGATGGAGGGCAAGTCCCTCGAATACGACCTGCTCGTCGGGATCCCGCCCCACGACGGGAGCGACCTCGTCCGCGAGGCCGGTCTCGGTGACGACGGCTGGGTCGCGGTCGACCAGCACACCCTGGAGGCAGAACACGCCGAGGACGTCTACGCCGTCGGCGACGCCGCGGACATCCCGACCTCGAAAGCGGGCAGCGTCGCCCACTACGCGGCCGGAACGGTCGCCGACCGGATCTCGTCCCGCGTTCGAGACCAGCAACCCGTCACGACGTTCGACGGGAAGACGGTCTGCTTCATCGAGACCGGGATGGACGAGGCCACGTTCGTCTCCTTCGACTACGGCTCCGAACCGACGATGCGTGAACCCTCGAAGCCGATCCACTGGTCGAAACTGGGCTACAACGAGTCCTACTGGCTGACTGCCAGGGGGTTGATCTGAGATGAGCGACACGGAATCAATGCAGGCCGGCGAGGACTTCGAGGCGCTCGTCGAGGATAACCCCGAGGATGTTGCGGCCTTACTCGAACGCCTCGATACGGAGGGGACTGACGTCGCCGCACTGTTGAACGGGTCGAGCGAGGAGACAAACATCGACCTTGGTGCCGCAAGCGAGGCGTCGTCACCGCTCTCGGACGCGATCGACGGCAACGAGGCGGAACTGGCCGAGGGACTGGAATCCCTCGCGCAGATCCAGCGCACCGGCACGCTCGATGACCTGCTCGAACTGTCCCAGGTCGCTTCGCTGCTGATGGGCGCGATGGACGACGAGATGGTGATGAGCCTCTCGAACCTGGCCTCTGAGCTGGGCGGCGTCGCCGATACGGCTGCCGAGGAGGACATCTCGCGCGGACTCGAAGACGTCCTGCACTCCGTCGGTGACGTCAGCGAGGAAGAGCCCGAACCGGTCGGCGCGATCGGCTTCGCGAAGGCACTACGTGACCCCGAGGTCAAGGCCGGCCTCGGCGTCGCGCTGGCGCTCGTGAAGGCACTCGGCCGAAACGTCGGCACTGTCGAAGACACCCGATAATATCCGTTTTATTCGTCAGTCGCCGTTTCGACCCAGCCGGGCTGTTGGTCGTCGGCTTCCAGAAGCCGCTCGACGTATTTGGCCATCACGTCCACTTCGATGTGGACCGGATCGCCGACAGATTTCTGCGAGAGCGTCGTCACCTCGTAGGTTTCCGGGATGATCGCCACCTCTATCGAATCCTCGTTACGGGCGGCGATCGTCAGCGAGATGCCGTCGATGGCGATCGAGCCCTTCTCGACGAGGTACTTGCCCTGTTCGTCGGGGATCGAGAAGGTGAACCGCCAGTCCTCGCCGACTTCCTCGATGTCGAGGATCTCGGCGGTGCCGTCGACGTGGCCCTGGACGAAGTGGCCGTCGAATCGCCCCTCCGCGGGCAGTGCGCGTTCGAGGTTGACGCCGTCGCCTTCCGCAAGTTGGCCGAAGAACGTCCGGTCGAGCGTCTCCTCGGCCAGAAACACCGAAAACCAGTCCTCGCCGTACTCCTCGACAGTCAGGCAGACGCCCTCGACGGCGATGCTCTGGCCCTGTTCGAGATCCGCAAACGGTGACTCGATAGTGAGCCGTCGCCCGCCGTCGGTGTCGTTGATCTCTGTGACTTCGCCCGTCGTCTCGACGATGCCGGTGAACATACTACCGCTTTCGGACGGGGTCGGCGAAAGGGTTGCCTTTCGTTCTCAGGCGCAGGGAACAGCGGTCCCAAGCGGTGTTCTTTTGCCGATCGGCAGCCAACACGAGCCGATGACAGCCAGTATCGTCGACACGGTCGGACGGATGGCGACCGCGATTCTCGTGGTGCCGGTCGTGGTGGCCGGCGCGAGTCTCCTCGCTAGCGGGCAGACCGGCACTGGTGGCCTATTGCTGGCGATCGCCGGCGTGATGGTTGCGATCTCCGAGTACGTCAAGCGGCCCAGCGACGTGCCTGGAACCGCCGCCCAGCGTGTGGCTGGCTGGGTCGCGAAGACGCCCGAGGAAGAAAACGAGTGATGGCCGTTATTCGACCGGGATCGACTGCCCCTCGTCGTCAGGGTGCTGTTTCTGCAGTGTGACCGTCAGGACGCCGTTCTCGTAGGCCGCGCTGGTTCCGTCTTCGGTGACCGGATCGGGGAGCCGCACCGATCGCTCGACCGATTCGTGGGATCGCTCGCTGCGGACGTAGATCCCCTCCTCGTGTTCTACTTCCCGTTCGCGTTCGGCAGCGATGTGGACCGTCCGCTCGTCCGGCAGCGTCACATCGATGTCCTCGGCGTCGTATCCCGGAAGATCCACGACGACGACCAGTTGATCGTCCTCGTCACGGAGGTCGATCGCCGGTCCGGTCAACCCGCTGCCGAACTCGACGGGATCGATGTCCGCGAACTGCTTGCTCAGACGGTCGAACATCCGCTCGATGTCGTCGAAGGGGTCGGATCTGGACGGCATGGCTACCCGCTAGTACGCCCTCTCCGAACTTAATGTTGTTGTCGGTGGGTCAGAATTGCGGCGCCTAGTCGGAGACGACGTGCTCGGTATCGTACGAGCCGAGCCGTCGGACCCAGCCGTTCTCCGCCAGGGATTCGATCTCTTCGAGGGCGGCCTGCGTGCGATCCTCGTAGAGCCCGGCCTGGAAATCGACGTGAAAGACGTAATCGCCCAGTCGCTCCCCGCTCGGTCGCGATTCCAGCCGCGAGAGGTTGATGTCCCGCTCGGCGAACGGCTGTAACAGTTCCAGCAGGAGTCCGGGGTAATCGGAGTTCGGGTAGATGACGATCGAGGTCTTCCCGCCGGCCGGCGATCGCTCGTCGGCCCCTGCGATGGCCAGAAATCGCGTCGCGTTGGAGGTCTGGTCCTGAATGTCCGTCGCAAGAGTCTCTAGATCGCCCGCGTTATCGGGGTGAGCGATCGCAGCTACCGAGTCGTCCTCCCGCGCGCGCTCGACACCGCGTGCCGTCGACGCGACCGCTTCGAGTTCAACGTCCGGGTAGTGCTCCTCGAGATAGCCGCGACACTGGGCCAGCGCCTGCGCGTGGCTCGCGACGGTCTCGAAGTCACCGGTACGGGCCATCAGTGCGTGGCGGATCGGTGTGATGATCTCCTTGACGACCGCGATGTCGTACTCCGCCAGCGAGTCGAGGCTCTCGGTGACGCTGCCCTCGATGCTGTTCTCGATCGGAATGACGCCGCGATCGAACTCGTCGTTGGCGACGGCCTGGACGATATCGGTCACCGACTCGGTGAACGCGATGTCATCGGAGACCGACTGTGCCGCCCGGTGGGAATACGTCCCGCTCGGTCCCAGCGTGAGCGTCTGCATACGTTTCGATAGGTCACACCACGTCAAAAACCGCCCGGTGTCACCCAAGTAGTACAATCCCCCCAGCAGTCATGTATGCGCCGACCAGTCCGCCGACGGCCCCGATCGCCAGCAGGGCCCGATCGGACAGGTCCGGTGGCGATAGCCGGTCCGATCCCGCGATCACGAGCCCGCCGATCACCACCAGTGTCGTCCCCATCACCAACTGCAGCAGCGACACGACCGGGAGCTGCGAACCGCCGACGTACTGCCCGACACCGTAGCTCAAGTTCCCGATCCCGAGTATCGACACGCCGATCCCGTAGATCCGGCGCGGCGACGCTGCTGCACGCAGTGGAAACGCCATATCCGCCCATTCGCGTGGCTGCTGTTAAACACTCCTCTTGCTGTCCTCTTTCTCGCCCATTCAAGTAGTATATCTTATATCGCTATATAGAATCGTCAGTCGCCGGCTTCGTGATTCCTCCGATCGGGCCTGATCGGCTCATCAGAGAGAATCCCGACGCTGGGGCCTCGCGCGAACCGCCTACCCCCGAGCTGCCCTTTCCATTCCGGAAAGTGGATCTGGCGACGTTGGCGCAACTGCTGGATGGCTCATCGGAGTCTGGCTCGCGCCCCGATCGCCCGCCCGTTTGCAGCCGCCGCCCCTTTCCTGGCCGAGTCGATCACGGGATCTGCTCGTGCGGTGTGGCTGTTTCTGCCATCTGTTCCGTGGCTCCATACCCGGTCGGTAGTAGTCGCGTACTACCGCAATCGAACGCAGTGGTATCGTCACGAGTCGCGGCGTTCGCTTGAGACACTCTCCGAGTATAGTCGCACCTTCGAGCGCGTTCCGTCCGCCTCGCCCGGGGCTCCTCCTCTGCTCCGAGACCGCTCCGATCGTCCTCGCTGCCACAGCCCGTGCCACCGTGTCGCTGTTGTTGTGGCTCCCGTGGCCGCCTCGCCCGGAGCAGCGGTCGCAGGCTTTCGACGGCCGGAGCGGTCTCTGTCGCTTCGACTCCACTGTCGATTCACCTGCGTTGGCCACATTCTATATAGCGGCTGTTGGTTTACGCTCTCTCGAGCGGCCCGGACTGACCTTTATATATTTTCGTGAGGGAATCGGAGGTATGCAGCGACAGAGAGCGATTAGCGGGAGTGCCGTCTTGCTGGTGGCGATCGCAGTCGTCGCGGGGACGTTCTCCGGCGTCGCGGCGGCCGAAACCAGGAGTGGCGGGACAGTCGTCGAGGAGGGAGAGACGGTCGACGGTTGTCGACGTTCAGCGGGACGGTCATCGTCCGCGGGACGATCGACGGGAACCTCGACGGGGCCGCCGGATCGGTCGTGATCGAGGAGTCGGGCGTGGTCACCGGTGACGCGACGCTCGGCGGGGATTCGATCCGGCTTGCGGCGACAGCAAACGTCGGCGGGGAGGATGTCAATCCGCGGAATCACCCGACGAAGCGAGTGTCACGGTGCCACCTTCCGATTCGAGAGAGACGTCGTATCCGAACTCGGCGAGCAGCGATCGGTGCGTCCGGACGTGATCGGTCGCCTCCGGGATCGCGATCCGTCCGCCGGCGAGCGCAAGAAACACGAGCAGCTGATCGGCCATGTGTCGGTCGACGGCCGCCCGAGTCCCGTGGAACCGCTCGAAGTCGTCGACCGCCATGTCCGCGACCGTCTCGGACGGACGACCGGGCTCGCCCAGCGCGTCGAAGCCGGCGAGCGTCCGGTCGTATCGCGCCCGGACCGTGATCGACGACCCAGTCGAGTCCGTCTCGACGTACTCGACAGCACGCTCACCCAGCGGAACGTCGGCCGCGTCGAGTCGGTCACTGGCGCGGTCCGCCTGCCGGTCCGCCACGTCGCTGTCTTCGAGATCGGTCGAGGCCTTCGAATAGACATCGACCGCCGCCAGCGAGCCGCGCTCGTCCAGTTCGATGGGGGACAGCGACGACGGCGACAGCCGGAACGTGACCTCGCCGCCGCCCGCCGGGTAGTAGCCGACGCTACTGCGTTCGAGGGCCGCGTCCAGTCCGAACCGCGCGAGCAGCGGGAGCTTCACGTGGCGGACGTACGCAACTGGCGGCGACCATTTGACATCAGTCCCGCCGGTCGCAGTCACCGTGAGCGGCGCGTCGATCGCCGTCGCCAGCGGCAGGACCGCATCGAGCAACAGCGTCGCGCTGCCGGCAGTCGGGATGTCGGCCGAGAGCGTTTGCGTGCGGGACTCGCCAGGTTCGAAGACCAGCGTCTCCGAGTCGAGTCGGGCCCCTTCGAGATCGGCGTCACAGTAGTCGGCGAGCAGCTCGACCGCCGCGAGGTGCTGGGGTCGGAGCCCCGGGTCGGGGCGCGAGCCGCGGATCGACTCGAACCGGAGGGGCGTATCGGTCCGCACCGCGAGCGCCAGCCCCGTCCGGAGAAGCTGCCCGCCCCCGTTGGAACCGTCGATCGTGAGCATGTGTGAGCCATCGACGCCCAGCCGGGAAAGGGTTCGCGGAGACGAACCGAGGGGCATCTACAAGCCGGGTGGGGTCGAAGAACACGTATGTATCGCCGACGCATGCTGACCGTTCTCGGAGCCGGACTGGCAGCCGGTAGCTTCGCGGGCTGTGCCGACCCGGGTGAGCAGGCGACTTCGACGCCGACGCCCCGGCCGTCGAGACTCCGGATCCGCGTCGAGAACGAGAGCGACGAGATCCACGACGTTACGTTCCGATTGGACGTCCGGACCGCCGGGGCGGATCGCTACGAGTTCTTCAGGCTCACGGCTATCGAACCCGGAACGACCCGGGAAGCCGACCCGCGGGACCTGGAGGCGGGGACGTACGAACTGGCCGTCGAACTGCCGCTGGGGGCGACGACAATCGGGTGGGCCGGCCACGAATGCGCCGAGAAGCTAGTCGTCGTCCGGTTCACCGAGGCCGCCACCGAGGTGAGCGGCCGCTGTCTCGACGGCGACTGACGTGTCGACGGGCGTCAGATCGAGCAGTGAGTCCGATCAGTTCCAGGGGCGCGAGGCGTGCAGCCAGGACGCGACCAGTGCAGCCACCCCAACCACGGCCGAAACGACGACGAGTCGCTCGAACGTGATGGCGGATTCGAGACCGAGGAAATCGGCGTATCGAACGGCGAGCAACAACACGACCGCGTAGCCGAAGCCGGCGGCCCCGCCAGCGACACCTCTGGCAGCGGGGCGCGTGCGTTCGTAGCGCCAGCCGACCAGTACGGCGACGGCAACGCCGGCGACGAGCCCGACCGGGAGACCGATGATCGCCGAGAACTCGTACGGGAGCGCCTCGATGACCGACACCGCGACGAGAAGCGCGGTCGTGAATCCCGTGCCGAGCGCGATGGCGACGGTTCGACCGGTCATCGCGCCACTGACTCGTCCGCGCCGAGCAGGTAGCCGCCGAAGGCGACCAGCCAGATCATAACCGGATAGACGATCATCCGCTCGGTGCCGCCGTGGCCGATCGGGCCGAACGCGGCCGTGGTCCCGGCGTCACCGATTGCCATGAGGACGAGGAAGGCCAGGCCGATCGCGCCGGCCAGGATCGAGAGCACGCGCATCGGACCGTCGAGCCACGTCGCGGTTCCGATCGCCTGAACGTTGAAGAACAGGAACGCGACGAGTGCGAACAGTCCGTGGGCGTCGCTGGCATCGAGCGGGACGAGCCCGGTCCCGACCGCACCGATGCCGGCAAGCACGAACAGCGACAGGAGCCACCGCTTGCCGTGGGTCCGGTAGAAGTACACGCCCCCGAGGACGTTGAGCGCGCCCACGAGGACGAGCGAGCCGTTGAACAAAAGCGCCGTCTCCGGGAACACGCCCAGGTCGCTGATCGCGCCGGCCCCGAAGTCGTAGTCGGGTGCCATCGCGGCCGCCAGCATGATAGCGGTCATGAACTGGGCCGAGAGCACGAGGAAGAACGCACCGGCACGTCGGTGAGGTGTGGCCAGCGACTCGCGAACCGGGACCGTGTCAGAAACTGTCTCGTTCATATAATTTCACGTCTATATAGATGTTTGGAGAGACGATAGCTTTGTACGATGATTCTCACCTCGTGCATGGGAGCGGACAACCGATACTATCTGGAAAAAATAAAATCTAGAGATCGGCGCGGTTGTAGCGCAGGTAGCCGACGACGACGGGAACGATGCCCCAGATCCCGAGGACGACCAGGCTGGACCACTGCGAGAGGTACCACGGACCGGCACCGCTCATCGAGCCCGTGAGGACGCCACCGACGGCGTTCAGGTAGGCTGAGCTGGGTGGCATGCTCGCGAGGAACGCGACCCAGTCGGGCATCGCCGCGCCGCTGAACAGGCCCGGGGGGACCTGAAAGCCGTTGGCGACGAACCAGGCACCGAGCGGAACGATGTCCCAGGCGAACTCCAGGAACACGAGCGCGAGCACGCTGAGCGTGGCTGCCCTGGCGGTCGAGGTGGTGCTGGCCGAGATGCCGACGTAGAAGGCCACGTAGACCAGCACGAACAGCAGCGTCACCAGCCCGAACAGGACGTAGTCGGCGGCCGAGAAGCTCACGTCGCCCACGAAGACGACAGCGAGCATCGCGACCAGCCCGACCAGGACAGGAATCGCCAGCACGAGCGACCTGCCGACGATTTTCCCGAGAACGACGTCACCGCGGGTGTGCGGCAGGCTCAACAGGAGCTTGCCCGAGCCGGACTCGGCTTCACCGGCGATCGACTTGTACGCGACGACGAGCGCCGCGACGGCGACGAACAGCGCCACGGGAGCTGACAGGAACGTCATCAGCCCCATCGTCGAGACCTCCTCGTCCGCCGTGACCTCGGGCACGAACGCGTAGAGGCCGGCGAACAGCAACGCCAGCAGGAGGAACGTCGCCGAAAGCCCCCACAGCGATCGCGACCGGCGAGCGTCGTTGAAGTCCTTGCGTGCGATGACGGTCCAGCTCATTGGGCCACCTCCGCAGAGTCAGCCTCGGTGTCCGGTTGGGCTGCAGCATTCTGCATAGCGTCGGTCTCGTCACGCCCTGGTTCCGTCGTGAACTGCGCGAACAGTTCCTCCAGGGACGTCTCGGCGGTCGAGAAATCCAGCACCTCGGCGCCCGCGGATTCGAGCACGTCGAGGATCGCGGTCTTGCTGCCGTTCTCGATCCGGACGGTGACGGTCGTTCCGGTGGCGGTCACGCTGTGGACGCCCTCGAGCACCTCGATAGCCGCGATCGAGTCTTCGGGCACGGCGTCGACGCGAATCGTCAGTTGCGTGGCCGTCCCGGCGGTGTCGCGCAGTCCCTCGATGGTGTCGACGGTGACGATCCGACCCTCGTTGAGGATCGCGACGCGATCACAGATGGCCTCGACCTGTTCGAGAATGTGCGAGGAGAAAAACACCGTCGCGCCGCGTTCGTTCTCTTCGCGGATGAGTTGTCGCATCTCGCGGGCCCCGTTTGGGTCCAGCCCGGTCGAAGGCTCGTCGAGAATCAGGATCTCGGGCTCGCCGACCAGTGCCATCGCGAGGACGAGCCGCTGGCGCATCCCCTTTGAGTAGCCGCCAGCGGGCCGGTCGGCCGCGTCGGCGATACCGACCCGCTCCAGCAGGGCCAGCGGATCGTCGTCGGTCTCCTTGGAGTCGATCGCGAACTGGACGTGCTGGCGACCGGTCAGCCGGCCGTAGACCTGGTAGGCGTCCGGCAGGACGCCGGTTCGTCGCCGAATCTCGAGGGTGTCTTCCTGAGCGTCCCTGCCGAGAACGCTCGCCGCGCCGGCCGTCGGACGGACGAAGTCCAGCAAGGTGTCGATGGTCGTCGACTTGCCGGCCCCGTTGGGTCCGAGAAACCCGAATATCTCGCCCGCTTCGACAGTGAGATCGACGCCGTCGAGCGCGACCACGTCTCCGAAGTGCTTGGTCAAGCCTGTAAGTTCAATAGCAGATGCCATACCATATAGACCACTTGTTAGTATATAAATACGTACTATAGTCGAACGGCGTATTTCGTGCCTACCAGGGCCTCAAATAGCATTTCTCGACAATTATTATCGGATATTCAAACTCGAAGGGTCGACAGAAGGAGCTGAAGTATTCGGTATGTCATACGAGAATTGTGTGCCGAGGCCGGCCGCCTAGTTCGTCGTGGTGATCTCGATCACGTCGCGATGATCGAGTTCCGTGTCAGCACCGACCTGCCGGCCCGAGCGGATGTCGTGGGCGTGGAGGAACCCGTCGCCGATGTCCGAGTGCAGGAAATACGCGAAGTCCTCGGCAGTCGAGCGATCCGGGAGGACGAAACAGTCCTGTAAGAAGGTGCCGTCGTCCTGTGGACTGTTCGCGCCCGGGAAGACGGCGATCGCGCCGAGTTCCTCGAACAGCGCGGTCTCCAGGACCTCCTGGACGCCCGTCCCGCCGTAGGCGTTGACGAACTCCCGGATCCGTTCGAGACCGGCGGCCTTCGCCTCGGGAAGGTCCGCCGTCACCTCAAAGTCCTCGTCCCCGGGCCGATACTCGAGCACGCCCCGCTCGTCGCCCTGCTTCAGCGCCTTCTCGGCGTGGGCCGAGACCGGGACGAACGTCAGGTGCTCGTACTCGGGATCGGACGTGACCCGCTCCCAGTTGTCCCGTGCGGCCTCGGTGTCCATCTTGTTGGCCGCGATCACCATCGGCTTGGTCCGGATCCGGATCTCCCGGGCCAGCGCCTCGCGATCGGTCGCGTCCCAGGTGTCGGGATCGAGTGCCAGATCCAGCGTGAGGATGACCTGCTTGACCTCGTCCTCGGTGATCCCGAACGCCGACAACTGCTCGGCCAGATCGGCTTCGATGTCCCGTTCCGCGCCGTCATAGCCGGTGTGGTAGCGATCGATCCCCTTCTCCAGGACGTCGAGATACCACATGTCGAGTTCGTTCTCCAGGAAATCGATGTCCTCGCGGGGATCGTGATCGTCGGTCGGCTCGCCTTCGAGGTCGGTCTCGCCGGTGAAATCGACCACGTGGACGAGTACGTCAGTCTCGTTCAGATCCGAGAGGAACTGGTTGCCAAGCCCCTTCCCCTCGTGGGCGCCGGGGACGAGTCCGGCCACGTCGACCAGTTTCGTCGGGACGAACCGGACGCCCTCGGCACAGTAGCCGTGGTTCGGCGTGCAGGTGTGGCCGAGTTCCGGGGCAGCACACTCGACGCGGACGTAGGCCTCGCCGACCGAGGGGTCGATCGTCGTGAAGGGATAGGCTCCTTCCGGGACGTCGTTCATCGTCGCGGCGTTGAAGAACGTGGACTTGCCCACCGATGGTTTGCCCACGAGACCGATCTTGTAGCTCATTGGAACACACCAGTCGAATCACTGGCTAAAACGTTCGGAAACGAGCGCTCGGCGCGTGTAACTCCCACACACAGTTGGGCAGAGACCCCGCACAGTATGGACACGAACGGGCGCGCGAAAGAGAGGTGTCGAAAGTCGAAGACTGTTTCAAGTCACACTCCCACGTGATAGCTATATGAGCACGGACGACACCCACGAGAACGCAGCACAGGACGTCATCGCCGTCGACGCCGACGACAACGCCGAAGGGCTGGTCAATCGGCTGGACGCCCACACCGGTGACGGGATCCGCCACCGCGCGTTCACCGCACTGCTGTTCGACCAGGACGGAAACGTCCTGCTGGCCCAGCGCGCGCCCGAAAAACGCCTGTGGGGCACCCACTGGGACGGGACGGTCGCCTCCCACCCTCGCGAGGGCCAGAGCCAGAAAGAGGCGACCCGGATCCGCCTGGAAGAGGAACTCGGGATCACGCCCGACCAGTACGAGAACCTCCGGGTCACCGACCGCTTCGAGTACAAACGCTTCTTCGAGAACGCCGGCGTCGAACACGAGGTCTGTGCAGTCCTGCAGGCGACGCTCACCGACACGACCCTCGATCCCGACCCCGAGGAGGTCGCAGGGCTGCTGTGGGCCCCCTACGAGCGTCTCCAGGACAACCCCGAGCAGTACCGCCAGCTCCGGCTCTGCCCGTGGTTCGAGATCGCGATGCGCCGCGACGGAGAGTGACGAAGGCACCTCCGGACGCCGCGCTCGTCAGGCCAGTCGCCACTCGTCGCCGACCGCCTCGATCACGCCACGGCGCTCCATCTCCGAGAGCACCTCGTCGAGGCGGTCGGGCTGAGCGATCTCCATCTCGATGCGTTCTATCTCGTGGTACTCCCGGAGCGCGTTTCGGATGTCGTCCTTCCGAAAGGTCTCCGTGTCGGATTTAGACATCACACCCTCGATCAACTCGACCATGTCCTCGATGAAGTTCCAGGGGTAGACGATCCAGGCCCACTCCTCTAAGCGCTCGCCGACGAAGTCGGGTTCGAACTCGCTGGTGCCGAGCAACTGCAGCGTCGCCGTCCGGACCGCGCCGGGATCCCGCTCGCGAACGTATTCGGCGGCGTGGGCCATCGACTGGCCGGTGTCGGCGATGTCGTCGACGATCAGCACGTCCTTGCCCTCGACGGACCCCTCCGGCATCGGGTAGCGGACCTCCGGCTCGCCGGTGGCCTGAGCGGCCCCGACGTAGTGTTCGATCTTCAGGCTCGTCAGGTCGTCCAGGCCGAGGAAGTCACAGAGCGTCCGGCCGGCGAACCAGCCACCTCGGGCCAGCGCGACGACGACGTCCGGCTCGAAGTCGTCGGCCTTGATCTCGTCGCTGACCTCGCGGGTGAGGCTGTAGATGTACTCCCAGTTCGTGATCGTACAGGGGAACTCGTCGGGCAGATCGGTCATCGGGTGGTCACTATCGGGGCCATCGGCCCGACCGGCCATTAACCCGACGGGTTCGGCCAACCACGGTATCGGACGCGAGTCTCCGGAAACGCCAACGATTAACCGCCCGGCCGACCCACCAACCGCCATGGACACGCGAAACGCGTTTCTCGTCGACGCCTTCACCGACGAGCCGACCAGCGGCAACCCCGCGGGCGTCCTCCCCGACGGGGACGGCCTGGACGCCGACCAGATGGGCGCGATCGCGAACGAACTCGGGGCGAGCGAGACCGCCTTCGTCCGCGAGAGCGAGGTCGCCGACCGGCAGCTCCGGTATTTCACGCCCGAGACGGAGGTCGATCTCTGCGGACACGCGACGATCGCCAGCCACGCGCTGCTGTACGAGCGAGGCGTGATCGACGACGGAAAACACACCGTAGAGACCGAGGCCGGCGTGCTCGATATCTCGATCGGCGAGGGCGGACTCGTCTGGATGACCCAGAACGACCCGACCGTGACCGAACTCGACGTCGACATCGAGCGAGTGGCCGACGCGCTGGGCGTCGGCGCCGAATCGATCAGGGCCGTGGGGCTGCCGATCGCCCGTACCTCGACCGGACTGCCCTTCCTCGCGGTGCCGGTCGAGTACTTCTCGGATCTCTCGGGGATGGAGCCGGAGATGCGGGCGATCGAACTGCTGTCCGAGGAGTACGACGCGACCGGAATCTACGCGTTCACCTTCGACACCCTCGAAGGCGAGTCGACGCTGCACGGACGGATGTTCGCCCCGGGCGCGGGCGTCGAGGAAGACCCGGTGACGGGAACGGCAAGCGGCGCAGTCGGGGCCTATCTTGACCGGCTGGGCGCGCTGGACGAGACCGCCGCGATGACGTTCGAACAGGGACACTTCCTGGGCCGACCCGGAACCGTCTCGGTCAGCATCGGGGCCGAGGTCAAGGTCGGCGGCCGAGCCGTCACGACACTGGAAGGCTCGATCGTCGTCCCCGAAAGCGACGACGACGATATAATCGAGGCCTAACGCGGCGAGCCGCTGTTCGGGATCCTCAACGGTTTATACGCCGAAAACGACCGATAGCGCAACTCCTATACCGAAGAAAGACGAACTGATAGTCAGTATGCAGCGGGTCGAGTCGGTGCCGCAGGACTTCAATCGAGTGCTGTCCTCGATGTGTACGGAGCCACATCCGGCGGCCCGACAGGCGGCGGAACGCTTTCTTGCGACGAACCCCGGCGATCCGGCCACCTATCAGGAAGTCGCCGACCTGGAACGGGAAGCGGTGGATATGCTCGGAACCGTAACGGGACTGCCGGAGCCGGCGGGCTATATCACGAGCGGCGGAACCGAAGCGAACATCCAGGCCGTCCGGATCGCGCGGGACCGCGCCGACACCGACGATCCGAACGTTGTCGTCCCGACACACGCCCACTTCAGTTTCTGGAAAGCCGCGGATCTCCTCGGGGTCGAACTCCGGACGGCGCCCGCGAGCGACCACCGGGCCGATCTGGACGCGATGGCCGAGTTGATCGACGACGATACCGTCCTCGTGGTCGGCGTGGCGGGGTCGACGGAGTACGGCTACGTCGATCCGATCCCGGAACTGGCCAGCACGGCCCACGGCGCCGACGCGCTCGTCCACGTCGACGCCGCCTGGGGCGGGTTTTACCTGCCCTTTACCGAACACCAGTGGCACTTCGGACACGCCGACGTCGACACCATGACCATCGATCCCCACAAGGTCGGCCAGGCCGCGGTGCCCGCGGGCGGACTGCTCGCACGCTCGCCGACACTGCTCGACGAACTGTCGATCGACACGCCCTACCTGGAGTCGACCAAGCAAGTGACGCTCACTGGGACGCGGTCGGGGGCGGGCGTCGCGAGCGCCGTCGCCGCCATGGACGCGCTGTGGCCGGACGGGTACCGCGAGCAGTATCACCGCTCGATGGACAACGCCCGATGGCTGGCCAAGGAACTGGCCCAGCGAGGCTACGACGTGGTCGAACCGGAGTTGCCACTGGTCGCGGCCGACGTGTCGCTCCCGCTGGTCGAGAAACTCCGCGACCGGGGCTGGCGCGTTGCCAAAACCGGCTCCGACGAACTCCGGGTCGTCTGTATGCCCCACGTTACCCGGTCGATGTTGCGGTCGTTCGTCGCCGATCTCGACTGGTACTGATACTACCGGCTGTGAGTCGCTGACCGAGTTTGCCGAACCGAAACCGGTAGGTTTTAGCGTCCTATGCGACCCAGTGACTACCGTGCCCGTCGAACTGGTTCCCGTCCTCGCGAGTGGTATGCTTGAGGGGGTGTACGCCGCGACCGAAGAGGCTGTCAGGACCGCGACCGGCCCGATCGGGCTCGTGTTGATCGGTATCTATTCGTTTCTGATCGCGTTCGTCCTACCACTGCCCAGCGAGATCGTGCTCGCGCCCGCCGAGTCGATGCGTCTCGGGCTTCCCCTCAGCGCTACGACGGGACTGATCGTCCTCGTCAGTGGCCTCGGGAAAGCGGCCGGCAGCGTCTTCGCGTTCCACATTGGCCAGGAAGCCAAACAGTCGGGACCGATCATCAGGTTCGTCCGGCGTTCGCGGTTCGACATCGTCGAGTGGTCCGAAAAGACCGCCGTCCAGCTCGCCCAGGAGTACGGCTACATCGGGCTCGCGCTCGCGCTGTCGGTCCCGGGCTTTCCCGATACCATCTCGATCTACGCGTTTTCGGTGCTGGAGAAAGACTACGTCCGGTTCGCGGCCGCGACCTTCGCCGGAAGTGTCGGCCGGCTCCTCGTGACGATCGTCGGGTTCGCCAGCGTGACCGCACTGCTGTGACGGCCGGAACGACAGCCACCCGCATGCCATCCTGTCACTCAGGTACACTTATCGCTTCTGCGATCGTCTATATCGTATGCAAACGCGTCGCATCTCTTCACAGTCAGTACTCGGAGCGCTCGTGATCGTGATCGGACTCGCACTCTTAGCGGAGACGACGGGATACGCCGACGTCAGCGTGTTCTGGACGTACGTGCCGTCGCTGTTCGTCCTGCTGGGGCTGTTCACACTGGTCGCCAGCGGGTTCCGGAACGTCGTCGGGCCGGTGATCGTCGTCGCCGTCGCAAGCGCGTGGCAGCTCGTCGCCCTGGAGTATCTCACGGCCGAGGAAGTCATCCAGCTGTGGCCGCTCGCGATCGTCCTGTTTGGTCTGTCGATCGTGCTGGGACAATACCGCTCGCGGGTCAAGACTGTCGATGGATCGTATGTCAGCGGACTGGGCGTGTTCGGCGGATCCGAGAAGCGAGCGTCGAAACTGTTCACTGGCGGCACGCTGACGGCGCTGTTCGGCGGCGCATCGCTGGATCTACGCGATACGACGCTCGAGGACCGCCCGGTGACCATCGCCGCGACGGCCGCGTTCGGCGGCGTCGACATCATCGTCCCCCGCGAATGGAACGTCACGCTGGACGTCCTGCCGATCTTCGGTGGGGCGAGCGACGATCGGCTCCGGACGGAACACGAACACGATGACGTCGATCTGATCGTGACCGGATTCGCCGTGTTCGGCGGCGTCACGGTCAAAGACTGACCGATACCGCCCCGAAACAGAGTTACATGGGCCGTATCAATCGTCGGCGTGACACTCGGGGGTGAAGGTGACACCGTCAATCTCAATCTCGTCGGGGACGCCGCTGGTGTCGTGGGTGCCGACCGGCGGCTGGTTCACCTCGGCCGCCTCCGAGTCCGCGAGATCGGTTCCTGACTCAAGGGTCTCCATCTCGCCGCCCCCAGTTCGAGCGTCCTGATCGATCCGCATCGAGCAGAACTCGACGCCGCACATCGAACAGAAGCGCGCTTCTTTGTAGTTGTCTCCCGGCAGCGTCTGATCGTGGTAGGTCTTGGCTCGCTGGGGGTCCAGTGCGAGATCGAACTGCTCGCGCCAGTCGAACTCGTAGCGGGCCTCGGAGACGGCGTCGTCCCAGTCCCGCGCTCCGGGGAGGCCGTTTGCCACGTCCGCGGCGTGAGCCGCGATCCGGTAGGCCGCCAGCCCGTCCCGGACGTCTTCTTTGTCGGGCAGTCCGAGATGTTCTTTGGGAGTGACATAACACAGCATCGCCGCGCCGGCCCGGGCAGCCTCGGTCGCACCGATGGCGCTGGTGATGTGATCGTAGCCCGGTGCGACGTCCGTGACCAGCGGGCCGAGCACGTAGAAGGGCGCACCGCCGCAGACCTCCTGCTGGCGCCGAACGTTGTCGGCGATCTCGTCCATCGGGACGTGGCCCGGGCCCTCGACCATAACCTGGACGCCGTGGTCCCAGGCAGTCCGGGTCAACTCCCCGAGTGTGTCCAGTTCCGCAAACTGGGCTTCGTCGGAGGCATCCGCGAGCGAACCGGGCCGGAGCCCGTCCCCGAGACTGAAAGTGACATCGTGCTCGGCAAAGATCTCACAGATCTCCTCGAAATGCGTATACAGCGGGTTCTCTGCGTCGTGGGCCTCGATCCACTGAGCGAGGATCGACCCACCGCGGGAGACGATGCCCGTCTTCCGACCGTCCGTCAGCGGGAGATGTTCCTTTCGCACGCCCGCGTGGACCGTCATGTAATCGACCCCCTGCTCGGCCTGTTTTTCGATCACGTCGAGGAGGAGATCGGGCGTGAGATCCGCGGGCTCGTCGACGTGTGTGATCGCCTCGTAAATGGGAACGGTTCCGATGGGAACGGCCGAGTGTGCGATATGGGTCGAACGGATCCGATCGAGGTCCGACCCCGTCGAGAGATCCATCACCGTGTCCGCACCGTAGTGGACCGCGGTCTTGAGTTTCTCCAGTTCCGTCCCGAGATCGCTTGACTCCTCACTGTTGCCGATGTTGGCGTTGACCTTCGTCGCGAACTCCCGGCCGATGATCGTCGGATCAAGCGACTCGTGGTTGTGGTTTGCCGGAATCACTGCCTGACCCTCGGCGACTTGCTCGCGGACGAACTCGGGATCGCGGTTCTCCCGCTCGGCAACCCGTTCGATCGCGTCGGTGATCTCGCCGTCTCCGGCTCGCTGTAGCTGTGTCTGTGCCATGTACTATCGAGTTGTATTACTAAGTAATAAAATTCTCGACGACGCTGTAGGGGTCCCGCCGGGTCGAGGCCATCACCGAGTGTGACACCGGATGCCATTACGATTTCCGAAAATGGGTTTCGAGGTTCGTAATCTTTCGCCGGGCTTATTACGATGTACGGACTCCGGTGGGACAATGACAGACGACGAGAGACCCACGATTCTGCTGATCGGGAGCGGTCCGATCCAGATCGGTCAGGCCGCGGAGTTCGACTATTCCGGCGCACAGGCGTGTCGCGCGCTCCAGGAGGAGGGCGCGCGGGTCGTGCTGGTCAACTCCAACCCGGCGACGATCATGACCGATCCGGAGATGGCCGACAAGGTATACCTCGAACCGATCGAGACAGAACCCATCGCCGAGATCATCCGCAAGGAGGACCCGGACGGCGTCATCGCGGGGCTGGGCGGCCAGACTGGGCTGAACGTCACCGCCGAACTCGCCGAGGAGGGCGTGCTCGAGGAACACGACGTCGAGGTGATGGGCACGCCGCTGGATACGATCTACGCGACCGAGGACCGCGAGCAGTTCCGCGACCGGATGCACAAGGTGAACGAGCCGGTTCCGGAGTCCGTCACCATCGAGTCGATGGACGAGGTCGAGGACGCCGTCGAATCGGTGGGCGGGCTGCCGGTCATCATGCGCACCACCTACACCCTGGGCGGGGCGGGGTCGGGCGTCATCGACGACATGGACGAACTCACGGAGGCCACCCGCAAGGGCCTGCGTCTCTCCCGGAACAACGAAGTGATGATCACCGAGTCAATCGACGGCTGGGTCGAACTCGAGTACGAGGTGATGCGGGACGCCGACGACTCGACGATCATCATCTGCAACATGGAGAACATCGACCCGATGGGCATCCACACGGGCGAGTCGATCGTCGTCACGCCCAGCCAGGTCATCCCCGACAGGGGCCACCAGGAGATGCGCGACGCCGCGCTGAAGGTCATCCGTGAACTCGGTATCGAGGGCGGCTGTAACATCCAGTTCGCGTGGCACGACGACGGCACGCCCGGCGGGGAGTACCGCGTCGTCGAGGTCAACCCCCGCGTCTCTCGTTCCTCCGCTCTCGCATCGAAGGCGACGGGCTATCCGATCGCCCGCGTCACCGCGAAGGTCGCGATGGGCAAGCGCCTCCACGAGATCGAAAACGAGATCACCGGCGAGACGACCGCCGCCTTCGAGCCCGCGATCGACTACATCGTCACGAAGGTGCCACGCTGGCCCAAAGACAAGTTCCGCGACGTGGAGTTCGAACTCGGCCCCGCGATGAAATCGACCGGCGAGGCGATGGCCATCGGACGGACGTTCCCCGAGAGCCTGCTGAAAGCCCTCCGGTCGAGCGAGTACGACCCCGCAGAGGACCTCGGAGAACTCGACGACGAAACGCTGGAGGCGGAGTATCTCGAACGCCCGACTCCGGACCGGACCTACGCGATCTTCGAGGCGTTCCAGCGCGGCTACGCCGTCGATGAGGTCGCGGCACTGACCGACATCAAGGAGTGGTATCTCGAACGCTACCAGGAGGTCGCCGAGGCCGCCGAGGACGCCGCCGCAGGCGACTTCTACACCGCCGGCCAGGCCGGGTTTACCGACCAGGAGATCACCGCTATCGCCGGCGGCGAGTTCAACGACACCCACCACTCCTGGCTGCCCGCGGACGTCGAGGGCGAGGACAGCGACGGGGCAGAGGCGACTGCCGATGGTGGGAGCGAGACGGCGAAGTCGTCTCGTCAAGACGGCGGTACCACCGCCGTCCCCGACACCGTCACCGTCGAGACCGTCGAGGCCGAGACCACCGACCGGGACTTCAAGCTGGTCGACACCTGTGCAGGGGAGTTCGAGGCGACGACGCCGTACTACTACTCGACGCGCGACCCGCTCTCGGGGATCGACCGGGACGAACTGCTGGTCGACCGTGACGTTGAGAGCGTCGTCGTGGTCGGGGGCGGCCCGATCCGCATCGGCCAGGGCGTGGAGTTCGACTACTGCTCGGTCCACGCGGTGCGCGCCCTGCGGGAGATGGGCATCGACGCCCACGTCGTCAACAACAATCCCGAAACTGTGTCGACGGACTACGACACCTCCGATGGCCTGTTCTTCGAACCGGTCACCGCCGAGGAGGTCGCCGATGTCATCGAGGCGACCAACGCCGACGGCGTGATGGTCCAGTTCGGCGGCCAGACCTCCGTCGACATCGGCCACCCGCTCGAGCAGGAACTGCAGCGTCGGGATCTCGACTGCGAGATTCTGGGGACCAGCGTCGACGCGATGGACCTGGCGGAGGACCGCGACCGGTTCAACCGTCTGATGGACGATCTGGGCATCGCCCAGGCAGAAGGGGGCTCGGCAACGAGCGAGGAAGAAGCGCTAGAACTGGCCCGCGAAATCGGCTATCCCGTGCTGGTACGCCCCTCCTATGTGCTGGGCGGCCGCGCGATGGACGTCGTCTACAACGACGAGGATCTGAAGACCTACATCGAGGAAGCCGTCCGGGTGAGTCCCGACAAGCCGATCCTCGTCGACGACTTCCTGGCCGACGCCACTGAACTGGACGTCGACGCCGTCGCCGACGGTGAGGACGTGCTGATCGGCGGCGTGATGGAGCACGTCGAGACCGCCGGGGTCCACTCCGGCGACTCCGCCTGCATGATCCCGCCGCGCAGTCAGGAGATCAAGGAGGTCATGCCACGCATCCGCGAGGTGACCGAGCAGATCGCGGACGCGCTGGATACGGTCGGCCTGCTGAACGTCCAGCTGGCGGTCCGTGACGGAACAGTGTACGTCCTCGAGGCGAACCCGCGCTCGTCCCGTACTGTGCCGTTCATCTCAAAGAGCACGGGCGTTCCGATCGCCAAGATCGCCGCACAGGTGATGACCGGCACAACACTCGAAGAGCTGGACATCCAAGAGCAGATCCCCGATCAAGTGTCGATCAAGGAGGTCGTGCTACCGTTCGACCGTCTGCCGGGCTCCGACCCGCGTCTCGGCCCGGAGATGAAATCCACCGGCGAGGTCATGGGCACTGCCGGGAGCTTCGGCAAGGCGTATCAGAAGGCTCAGATGGCCGTCGGCAAACCGATCCCCCTGGAGGGAACAGCGCTCGTCGATCTGCCGGTAATTGGGTTCGAAGAGCATTTCGAGACAGTCGATCTCGATGACTTCGAGGACACCGAGACCGTCGTCGATGCGATTCAGAACGGCGAGATCGATCTCGTGCTCTCGCGCAACCGCGAGGTGCTGGAAGCCTGCGTCGAGGAGACCGTGACCTACTTCTCGACCATCGAGAGCGCCGAGGCGGTCCTGGAAGCGATCAACTCCGCCGACGAGCCACTGAACGTCCAGGCGATCGGCGACCGACCCACTGACCAGCGCGAGTGGGGCAAGTGAGGATCTAGCGGGCACTTTTGGCGCGGAGACTGCGACCGTCACGAAATGATCGCGGGTTGTCGGACCGACACAGCAGGCGGGACGCGCGCCGAGCTCCACCCTAGTCGCCTGCGGACCGGCCCGAGACCAGTTTGGCGACCGCCCCGAGCCCCTCGACCTCGTAGTCGGGCGTGACCGACAGTTCGGTGTCGGCCCGGTGGGATCGTCGGACGAACGCCGCGTCGATGCCGGCGGCGTGGGCGGCCTGAACGTCCGTCTCGCTGTCGCCCACGTACAGCGCATCGCGCGTCCCGAGGTCCGCGAGCGCCTGTTCGAGGTAGTACGGTGCGGGCTTTTTTCGGCGGAGGCTCTCAACAGTCGGCGGGCGACCGTACACCGTCTCGAAGTGCCGATCGAGGTCGAAAAAGTCGAACGCGAATTCGACAGTCGCGTGCTGGTTCGAGCTGACGACACCCAGCGGACGGTCGAGCGCGGCGAGATACCCGATGTCGTCGTAGGGCTGTTTCCGGCCGGCGCGCATCTCGGCCTGCTGGCGGCGGGCCAGCGCACGGTCGCGAGCCCGCCAGAAGGTCTCGGGATCGAGATCGTACCGTTCGCAGACTCGCTGCAGTTTGGGGACTGTGACGCCGAGACTCATCGCCTCGACGTCTTCGTCGGCCGGGTCATCGACGCCGACGGCGGCGAACGCCTCGCGAGCACCCTCGTAGTGTGGGGGCATGCCCGTCAACTCCAGCAGCACGCCGTCGTTGTCGAAGATGACCGCCTCGTACATGCGCGATCGTACGGCATAGATAGCCCTGACAGTTTCGGTCGCCAGTCAGAGGCGGGATCAGAACTCGAAGTCGTCAGGGTCGTCCTCGGCGCCGACGTCGGATCCCTCATCGAGATCGTCCTCGGCCCCGAACGGATCAGCCTCGGCGTCGGTCTTGAATGCCTCCGGGGGCTGTCCGGCCGCATCGATGACCGCGTCGTCGACGATGATCGGGCAGTCGACCCGGAGCGCGACCGCGATTCCGTCGCTCGGACGGGCATCGAAGACCGCGTCCTTGCGCGAGCCCCCGGTGTACTGCTCGGCATCTATCTTCGCGTAGAAGGTGCCATCAGCGAGATCGTCGATCCGGACGCGATCGATCGCCCCACCGAACTCGGAGAGCATCTCGATCATGAGGTCGTGGGTCAGCGGGCGTTCGAACGGCTCCTCGTCGATGGCCAGTTGCATCGACTGGGCCTGATCGGCGCTGACGAAGATCGGCACGTACTGGTCGCGCGCCTGCAGAAGCACCACGGGTGCACCCGCCCCGTCGTCCCCGACGCCGACGCCGACCCCCTCGACTGTGGCCTCGTGTTCCATACCACGAGATTCGGCGGCGATTCCCAAAAGTACTCGGGCGTGCCAGGGGCCGGAACTGACACCCTGGCGCCGGAACCCGAACCTCGTATATAAATCTGTCGTCGATTAACGCCGTTTGAGAGGACAAACCGGGGAAAGCTGACGCAATCGAGGCTGAATCGCCTTCGGGGAGTACCCGGTTAAAACGGCTTCCCGATAGAGGGTCAGTCGGAGCGAACGAAAATGAATCTACCAAAGATCGCAGGCATTGCCCTCGCAGTGGTGCTCATCGCCGGCGGCACGGCGGCAGCACTGCCGGGCAACGCACCCGCGGACGCACCGGTTCCGGACCAGGCGAACACGAACGAAACAGTAACCGACGCAGCCGACGCAAACGAGACGGACGAGTCGGCGGACCGAGCGGACCGCCGGCCACACGAAGCCACTGAGCGCGGACCGCCCGCCGAGCGCGGCCCCCACATGAGCGAGAACGCTTCGGCTGCCGAGCGCGGCCCGCCGACTGACATGCCCGAGCAGGTTCCCGACTTCGTGACGGAACTCCACGAGACGATCAACCAGTTCCTCTCCGGCGAACTCGAGGGGGACCTGGGTGCAGCGATCGCCGACATCACGCCCGAGGACGCTGACGACGTGCCGGACGACGAGAACTCGGCCGATGACGAGCAGTCGGCTGACGATCGAGAACTCGACGAGCAAGCGGAGCGCGCGTCTGACAGCGACGATGAAACGCCCGAAGATGACATGGAAGACGACGAAGCAGCGGACGACGAAATGAACGACGAGGAGACGGACGACGAATCGACCGATAGCGACGACGACACCACGGTCGAAAGCTGAGAGGATCCGTTCCCGACCGCTCGGCCCTCCACCGATCCGACACCCGATCGCCGGTAACGTCGGTCTTTTCTACCGGACTCACATACGGATCGTCATGAGCCTCCCCAGCGCCGATCGGGAACTTGACCGCAAGCAGGCGACGCTGGCAGTCGCGCCCTTCCTGGTACTGGGGCTCGGCAACCTGGCGCTGTTGCTCGGCTGGGGACTGAAGCCGCTGTGGGCGTTTCTCATCCTGCCGCCGATTCTGTTCATCAGCGTGCTTGGCTGGATCGCGTTCCGGACGGGTTTCGTCCGCGACCAGGGCCAGAGCTAGGAGAACAGTTCGTCGACGGCACCGCGGGCGGCCAGCGCGGCGTCGTCGGCGACTTGCTGCTCGTCGATCCGGTCGTCCTCGACGTTGAGATAGACGTCGACTTCCAGTACGTCGTCCTCGAAAGTCACCGTGATGTCGAAGTCGGCGACTGCCGAGCGGTCACAGCGCGAAAAGATGACATTCTCGGCCGCGTCAGCGGCCGTCTGGACGACCTCGCTGTCTTCGACCATCGTCTCAGTCGCCGCCGGGGCCGACATCCGGGCTCGGGCCGCCAGCGCCACCGCCGCCAGCGCCACCGAGCATCTGCTGGAGTTCCTGCTGGAGCTCCTCGAACTGCTCCTGAACGCGCTCTTCCTGCTTGTCGAGGCTCTCGACGCGGACTTCGAGGTTGTCGACCTTCTCTTCGAGGTCGTCGTAGGCCTCGTCGTAGTCGCTCTCGACGAGCAGTTCGCCGACCTGGCGGTACATGCCCGTGTCCTCGTCGATGTCCTCGAGCGCGTCGAGGGCACTCTCGGCCTCGGCGAGCTGGGTCTCGGCCTGCTGTTTCTGTGTTGCGACCTGCTGTGCCGTCTCCTGCAGATCCTGCAGTTCCTCGAGTTTCTCCTGTGCTTCCGGCGGCAGATTACCCTGCATACCCGGACCGTCGTGACCCGGACTGTTAAACCCACGTTTTTAGTTCGAACGGCAGGAACGGGTCGGTCAGTCGACAGCGTTAATCCCGAGCGCGGAGTAACGCTGATGGCAGCGGGAGCCCGGTTCCCGTGCCCGGGACTGCGTTCCGCAGAACGGGCATGAGGAAAGTCCCCCCACCGACCGGGCAGGTGACCGGGTGCAAACCCGGAGCGGGAGACCGCTGGCACTGGAACAGAAACGAGACCGCTCTGCTCGACTAATGAGGCGTGCGAACCCCGACTGACGAAGGTCGGGTCGACTGCCGGACGAAAGCCCGGCAGGGTGACCTGCCGAGAAAGGAACGGGGAGTTGACCCGCCGAAGGCCGACAGCAGAGAACGGATGGAACGGCGAATCCTCACCGGTGCAAGTCCGCCCCACAAGGTAGCCCGGACGCGGCGCGGACGCTCAGCCGAATGCCGGGCCGAACAGAAGGGGGCTTACTCCCCGCAGCCACTATTGTCCGAGAGCGATCGCACCGTCCTGACGATCCGCGAGTCCGCCCTTCGGCTCTAGTCGCCGAGCGAATCCGTGGGGCGCGGTGACTCCAGATCCCCGACGAACCGCGTTTCCTCGCCGTCCTGGACGTGGACGGCACAGCCGAGACAGGGGTCGTACGACCGGATCGTCCGCATCACGTTCACCGGGTCGCGGGGATCCTCGACTGCCATCCCTTCGAGTGCGTACTCCAGGATGCTCGGGTTACCCGCTTTGTCCCGGGGGCCGAGATTCCACAGCGTCGGTGAGATGATCTGGTAGTTGGCGATCTCGCCGTTTTCGACCCGCACCCAGTGCGAGAGCGCGCCCCGCGAAGCGCCCCAGAGACCGACGCCCTCGGCGGTGAAGTCGTCGGTCCACTCGGCTCGCAGTGGCCCGTGGATGTCCACCGACTCGATCCACTCTCCGAGCATGTCCCTGACGAGCAGGAACTCTTGCACGCGGGCGATGAGACGGTTCAGCGTGCTGCTCCGCTGGGGATCGCCGCCGAGTTCCGATCGGAGATCGAACGGGTCGTCGCCGGCGGCGATCAGCCGGGCGAGCGGTCCGGTCTCGACTGCCTGGCCGTCGAACCGAGGGGCCTTTCCCCAAGAGTACGCGCCTTCCTTGTCCGGTGCCGGCTCGGGCGGCGGCGCACGTTGGGGGTGGCCACCGGATTCCTCGGTGTACCAGGCGTGACTCGTGTCTTCCGTGATACTCGCGAGCAACTCCGTCCGACTCGGGTCGCGTACCGAGCCGTCGACGAAGACACCGCCGGGGAACACGAGGCCGCCGCTGTCGTCGTAGAACATCCCGTTGGCGTAGAAGCGTCCGGGACCGACACCGAACTCGTCGGCGCCTTCCTCCGCGGCCGCGACGAGGACGCTCACCATGTCGTACAGCCCGCGAGCGTCACTCGGTGGCCCGCGCCGGTCGCGGACCGCAGCCAGCACCTCCGGGACCGCGTCGGTCGGCCCAACCCACTCGTCAACCGACGCGATGCGCTCGCGGACCCGATCCATCGTCTCTTCGTCGGGCTGGGCGACGACGCCCCCCGGCGCGTACGTCAGCGGATGGGGTGCGCGGCCGCCGAACTCGGTGAACGCCTGTAACAGCGTCCGTTGGTTGGACAGCGCGCTCTCGTACCCCGCTCCCTCGTTCGGGTTCAGTCGCGCGTAGCCAGTGTCCGCGACGGCGTCGCTGTAGTCCGGTCCGGCCAGCGTGAACAGGTGGATCGCGTGGTTCCAGAGCAGGAACATCCCCTCCATGACGTTCTGGAGGAGGCGAGCGTTGTACGGTACACCGCCGAAGACGCCAGCGCGAGCGGCCGCGTCCTCGAGCGCAAGTGTCGCCGCCTTCCGGTGGGAAGTGAAACAGACTCCACAGACCATCTGCGTGATCTGTGGGACGTCCGAGGGGGGTCGTCCGACGGTGATGTTCTCGATGCCCCGGAACATCTCCATGTGGCTTTTGGCCGACGCGATCTGTCCGTCCCGCACGTCGATCGTCGTGCTGTGGTGGCCTTCGATTCGCGTCGTCGGGTTGATCTCGATCTCCGGCATCAGCGATCACCGACCGTTCTGTTCCGGGGATCCTCGCGCCAGGCGATCGGTCCGTCCGGGCCGAACCAGCGACCGACGAGCCACAACGCCCCAACGACGGGAAGCAGGGGCAAAAGCAGGACACACACCGGAATCGCGATCAGCAACCCGGCGAGACGGCTCTCCGGCCTCGGTATCGCGCGACTCGATTCCTCGATCGGTTCGGGCTCGCCGATCTCCTCTCTCGTCTCGCGGGTCTCGTAGAACGGGGTGAACCGGTCCCAGAAGGCCGGCTCGACACAGCCAATGCAGGGCGCGCCGACGTCCCGGCAGATGGTGGTCCCGCCGTTTCGCAGCCGCTTGGAGTCGTCACAGTTGGCGTGAACGCCGGCACAGCCGGCCTCGTAGAGACACCCCGATTCGCCCGGCTCCGACGCGAAGTTTTTCGCCTCGTAGTCCGGCCGGCGGGTACAGTCGTCGTGAACGAGCGGGGCGAAAAGCGGCAGCGGCCGGTTGAACTCGTCGAGAGTCGGGATGTAGCCGTTCAGGACGGTCGCGAGTGTCAACAGGATGTGATCCGGGTGCGTGGGACAGCCGGGAACGTTGATCACCGGAAGGTCGGATCCGGCGGTGAACTCCGGACCCAACACGCCGCCCCGGTCGATCCCTTCGAACTGGACGCCGGACGCACCGGTCGGACTCGCTCGAACCGCCTCCGGATCACGCTTCCCGGCGGCCGGCAGCCCGCCGTAGGCGGCACAGCTCCCGACGGCGATGACCACCTCGGCGCGTTCCGCGAGTTCGACCACCCAGTCGAGGATCGGTCGACGAGCCCCGTCCCGATCGACGCCGAGCGTCGCTGCGCGCGGGACGTCTACCGGAATCGATCCTTCGACGATCAACACGTCCGGAGCAGTCTCGATCGCCTCGAGTGCCCTGTCTCCAGCGTCGGTCATCAGCGTCGGGTGGAAGGCGATCGACTCCCGGAACCGTTCGAGCTGGAACTGTTCCGGGTGCTCCCCCTGGAGCAGCGAGATCGTACAGCCGGTGCAGCTCTGCCCCTGAAGCCATGCGACATCGAGATCGTCTTCGACGGCACGATCCAGCGCAGCGTTGATCTCCGTCGAGAACTCCGAGATCACGTCGCCCGGCTCGCGGTCGACTGCCAGCGAGAGGAAATCGTACTTCGAGTCCTGGTGTAGCCGTTCCGTGGGACGCCTACCCTGTTGGGCCGTCGCCATAGGTAGTGTATTGCACTACTAATACATATGTTTACTGCTGGTTTGAGAGTACTAGTAAAAATGTGGAGATAGCGCCGATCGGCCGCCCCCATATCCTATCATTCCTGATACGGATTGTGGCAGACTGCTTCCGGTCTTGATCGCCCTAAACACGCCTTAACGACTGAAATGCGCTTATTTGGAGATGGATATAACTCTCTGCAGAGTAGTTTCACTGAATGACTATATCGTCCTATCCCGTCGAATACTTGAATCAGTAGTAAAGAAAAGATCTCAGAATATTCGGATATTGAGCGATAGCGAAGCGAGTATAGAATATCTGTCATAGTGATGAGTAAATATATGGCACATGATCGATTCTCCCGCCGTTTATCCCACAGATAGTTGTCATGAATGGGGTCTAGAGCGGCTTCACAGATTCACGTGCCGGATATCGGGCTTGTATTCCCCGGTCGAGTTTCGTTCTGCCCTAATTACTAAGCGATGCCCGACGGAGAAACGGACATGGACGTGCTGATCCTCGGCGGTACGGGCCTCATCTCGACGGCGATAACCAGGCAACTCGACGCCACCGGCCACGACGTGACCGTTTGCAACCGCGGCGAGAGCGACGCCGCGATTCCGGAGTCGGTCGATCACGTCCGGGCGGATCGGTTCGGCGACGAGTTCCCCGCACGAGTCTCGGGCACTGATCCCGAGGTCGTGATCGACATGCTGTGCTTCTCTGAAAGTGACGCCGAGCTCGCGATCGAGGCCTTCGAAGACCGGATCGATCAGTACGTGCTGACGTCGACGATCGACGTGTATCGCCGCCCGGTCGAATCAAACCCCGTCACAGAGAGCGCCCCGCGCCGGCCGCCGACCAGCGACTACGGGGCCAGAAAGGCCAGCGCCGAAGACGCGATCCGCGCTGCCCACGACCGCGGGGCGTTCGCGGCCACGATCGTCCGCCCGTGGACGACCTACGGCCCGCACGGAAACGGAAACCTCTGTCACACGTTCGGCGTCGATACGACCTATCTGCGGCGGCTCCGTGACGGCGAGCCGATCGTCGTCCACGGCGACGGGACTGGCCTGTGGGGCCCGACCCACCGGCGGGACGTGGCCGGGGCCTACGTCGGTGCTGTGGGTAACCGGGCCGCCTACGGGGAGGCCTACAACGTCACCGCCGAGGGGGTCCCGACCTGGAACGAGTACTACCGAACGCTCGCGGACGCGCTGGGTGCGCCCGAACCCGAACTGGTGCACGTCCCCACCGACGTGCTGCTGGAGATTGCGCCCGAGAAGACTGACTTTCTGGCGGACCACGGCCGCTACAGCACGACCTTCGACACCGAGAAAGCGCGTCGGGACCTGGGCTACGAGCAGTCGATCAGCCTCGAACGCGGCGCCCGGGAGGTCATCGCGTATCTCGAAGAGCGCGACGCGATAACCAGCGAAGACGACGCGTTCATCGACGCGCTCGTCGCGGACTGGCGAGAGACGAGAAGCGAATTCGCCGAGGGGTTCGAGTACTGATACGCCCGGCTATCCGTACGGTCGCGTCGCAAGCACAAATCAGGACACGTACGAGCGGATGCGAAGCGCGGCTGATTCGAGCGCGTAGGCCAGGCTGTACAGCGTCGTCAGCGCGAGCGGAACGATAGCCAGCGCGGCGAACCCGACGACGACCAGTTCGGCGTTCGCCGGGCTGAACAGCGTCGAATCGACGACCGGGACGGTCACGACGACCGTGGCGACGGCCTCGAAGGCCGACGACGACACGTTCGCGGCGACGAGAGCGAGAACGGCGAGAGCGGCGACTGCGCCGGCCAGCGCGAACGAGAGCGTCGCGACGGTTCGACACAGACGCGCCAGCGACCGCGGTGCGCCGACGTCCATCGACGCCTGGAAGGTGAACGCCGCCAGCACGGCAGTGAGGGCCAGCCCCGGCCACTGTGACAGTTCGGACTGGCCGATACCGAGGAACAGCGCGCCCGCGAGCGCCAGCAGCGCCGAGCCGAACACGAGCCAGGCGTCACGCGGGAGCGACGCCGCTCTGTGACGCTGGATCCGCACGAGCAGTCGTCCCGTGATCCACGCGGCGGTGGTCGCGGCCACACCGACGACCAGGTAGTGGAAGAGCCCGAGAGACGTGACTGGGCTGGCGGGGTCGACAAGCGGGAGTCCGGTGATCGATAGCTCGGGCAGCGACGACTGGACCACGAGCGTGACGGCCAACAGCGGCAGGAACGCGACTGCCGCCAGGAGCGAGCCGACGACCCCGCTGCCGATCGAGCCGACAGCAGTGCCAACCGCCCAGCCGCCCGTCGCGACGACGTACGAGACGACGCGGCGAAGTCGGTCGACCGGCGTCGATACCCACGAGGAGGTCTCGGCCATCGACGGGAGCGAGTCGTCGTCTTCGAGCCGGTCGACGACGGCCGAGCTCGGATGGCCGAGACTGATCTGCGTCGTCGGCGTGCCGTCGCTCGACACGCCGTCACTGTGATCCAGGGACGGGTCGGACGACGCGTCGCCGGCCGGATCAGGGACGGCTGCCGGACCGCTCGCCCGAAGGTCGTCAACCAGCCGATCGACCGATTCGGGCTCCAGAACTGCCGTGCGCCAGAGTTGCTGGCCGCCGGTCACCCACAGCGAGAACGAGCAGGGTCGGCCGGCCTGCTGCCAGCTCCAGGCAGCGATGCCGAATCCGGTGTCCGCGACTGAATAGCCGTTCGGTAACGCCGTGGAGTCGATGGCGTCCGGGACGGGCGTCTCCAGACGGTCGTAATAGCGGGCGAACTGGCGGGCGCCGGCTTCCGGCCCGAGGACCTCGATGAACCCGCGGAGATGGGCGGACAGACGCTCGCTGTCCCGGACGGCGTCGATCACGTCCGTCGAGAGCGTCTCGAACGCCAGCGTCCCGTTGATCGGGCCGAGCGACTCGTAGAGACTGTCGTAGCGGCGCCGTCTGTCGGCGTCTTCGAGGACGTTACTGGCCTCGTTGATCCGCATGTGGCGTTTCTCGTCGGCGTCGGGGCTGGACCCCATCGGAGAGAAGCGCCGATCGGCCTGCTTGCGCCGGCGCTCGATCGCCTCGCGGTCGGCCTCGGGCGACACGCCGATCCGCGCGTAGTAATCGATGGCGTCCGGGTCTGGCTCTGGCATGCCTGCCGTATCGGACGTGTAACACCGGCGTCGTATAAGGATCTCGTGTCGGACGGACACAACAAAAAACCATTTAGGAGATGACCGAGCACATAGGGGTATGGTAGACGGGTACGCAGTGGGGATCGACCTCGGAACGACCAACAGCGCCATCGCGGCGGTCACGGGGGACGAACCTGAGATCATTCCGAACAGCGACGGGGAACGAACGACGCCGTCTGTCGTCATGATCGACGAGAACGACGAGACGGTCGTGGGGCAGTCGGCGGCCAACCAGGCCGTCAGCAAGGCCGGGCGGACGATACAGCGCATCAAGCGTCACATGGGCGAGGAGGACTACGCCGTCGAGATTGACGGCGAGGCGTATCGGCCCGAACAGATCTCGGCGCTGATCCTCTCGCGGCTGCTGGCCGACGGCGAGGCATACCTGGGTCGTGACGTCGACTCGGCGGTCATCACTGTGCCGGCCTATTTCGGCGACGCGGAACGGCAGGCCACCCGCAGCGCCGGCGAGATCGCGGGGATCGATGTCGAACACGTCATGACCGAGCCGACGGCGGCCTGTCTGGCCTACGGACTCCAGGAGACAGGCGACGCCGACGAGGAGGAGACCCACGAGCGCCGGCACGTGTTCGTCTACGATCTCGGCGGGGGAACCTTCGACGCGACGCTGGTCGAAATCGATCTCGAACACAACCACATCGAGGTCAAAAACACCGACGGCGACCGCCAGCTCGGCGGCGAGGACTGGACCCAGCGGATCGTCGACCACCTCGCCGAGGTCGCAACGGAGGAGGGCGATCTCGAAGTCGCGGGCGACCCGGAACAGGAACAGCGGCTCTACGACGCCGCGGTGCGGGCGAAACACGATCTGTCCAGTCGCGAGCAGACCGAGATCACGATCCCGTATCTCGGTCCCGAGTACAACCTGGAGACGACGCTCACTCGCGAGACGTTCCAGGAGTTGACCGCGGACCTGCTCGATCAGACTATCGACTCGGTCGACGAGCTGTTCGACCGTTCGGAGAAGGACATCGAGGAGGTCGACGAGGTGCTGTTGATCGGCGGTGCGACCCGGATGACACAGGTCCAGCAGACGGTCGAATCCTACTTCGGGATGGAGCCGCTGCGCTCTGTCAACCCCGACGAGGCGGTCGCGCTCGGTGCCGCAACCCAGGCCGAACTTATGTCCACGAGCGGGGACACGACTGCCGACGACGTGCTGCCGGGCGAGGAGGACCTGCTGCTCGTGGACGTCACGCCCCAGCCGATCGGGATCGAACTCCACGACGGCGACTTCGCGCCGGTCGTCGATCAGGACGAGAAGGTCCCGATCAGCCAGAGCGACGACCGCTTTACAACCGTCATGGACGACCAGACCGGCGTCCGGTTCCCGATCTATCAGGGACAGGCCGAGGCGGCCGAGGCAAACACCAAGCTCGGCGAGATGGTGCTCTCGGGCATCCCGAAAGCACCCGCCGGCGAGCCGACGCTGGAGATCGACTTCGAGGTGCAATCGGACGGCACGCTGGAGGCGTCGGCGACCCACGTCGAATCGGGTGAGTCGGTCGACACGACGATCGAGTCGGGCGTCCGCCTCTCCGAGAAGGAGATCGAGCAGATGAAAGAGGCGCTGCCGACGCTGAAAGACCGCGCCGTCGCCGGTGCCGACCAGAAGGAAGCGTAGCGTCAGAGCCTTGTTTTCGGCGCAGCAGCGGTCAGTGCAGCCAGATGTATCCACGCAATCCTGGAAGCGATACCGACAACGTCAGGACCGGTCCGGCAGTGCGCCGTAGCCGCCGGTGAGAATCGTCGGCACGACGACACCGATGGCGAGGAGCACGCCGACCGCGAGTCGGCTGTCACCCGTTACACCGGAGACGAGATATGCGCCAGCAATCGCGGCCACGATCGAAGCCGCAAGCACTAGGTTGTCGCGTTGCATCGTCGGGATGATATTCTCGTCGATTATTAATAATTTTTTGTTTTAGGCACTGCATCGCATCCAATACCACACAGCGGCAAAATACGACTGGCCGGGACAGTCGAACCGAACACGCTTTTTCGGTGGGCGCGAGAGTACCCACTACGAGCTATGGCTGATGAGGACCCGACAGTGCCGATCATCTGTGAGGCGTGCGGGACGGAAACGCGCGTCCCCTTGGAGAGCCTGGCCGACACGCTGGAGCGGCACAACGAGAACCGCCACGACGGCGAGCAGATCGCACAGGTCGATCCCGAGATTGCCGATCGGATCGCCGATCTCGTTGCTGACGATCTGGGATTGCTCGAAGAAGAATAGCTCCGGACGGCATCAGCCCGTCCGAAAGGACAGATCCAGCGTCGCCGCCGAGTGGGTCAGCGACCCCATCGAGACGACGTCCACGCCCGTCGCGGCGTAGGCAGGCACGTCGTCGACGGTGATCCCGCCCGAGGCTTCCGCGAGCACGTCTGACTCGACATCACGGAGCAACCCGACGGCTCGGGCGGTCATCTCCGGATCCATATTGTCCAGCAGGACGATGTCAGCGCCGGCTTCGGCCGCTCGCGGGGCGTCGTCCGGGGATTCGACCTCGACCTCGATCTTCGTTGTGAAGGACGCCTGCTTCCGGAAATGCTCGATCGCGCCCGGGAGCCCCATCTCGGCGACGTGATTGTCCTTGACCATCACCATATGCGAGAGGTCCAGCCGATGGGTGTCGCCGCCGCCGGCGACGACCGCGCGCTTCTCGATCCCCCGAAGGCCGGGCGTCGTCTTGCGCGTGCAGGCGATCCGGACGCTATCCTCGACCTCCCGAGCGGCGTCGACTGCCCGGCGCGTTTTCGTCGCGATGCCCGAGGCGTGGCCGGCGACGTTGACCGCGACGCGCTCGCCACGCAGCGTCTCGCGGGCAGGTCCGTCTGTCCGGAGGACGACATCACCGGCCTCGATCCAATCGCCGGGTTCGACCGGCGTCTCGACGTCGACGCCGAGGTACTCGAAGACCGCACGAGCGGCGTCCAGTCCCGCGACGACGCCGGCTTCGTTGGCGAGGAGTCGACCCTCAGTCACGCCCGGTACCGCGTTCGTCACGTCGTGATGGCCCAGATCCTCCCGGAGCCAGGACTCTATTTTGCTGTCGGTGAGCATGCTGTCAGTCCGCGCTCGCTTCGTTGACGAGGTAGTGGGTGCCGAGGCTCTCTCTGTTCTCGCTCGCGGCCCGGGCGATCAACAGCGCCGTGACCGTCGCGTGGCGGAGTTCGTACAGCGACCGCGAGGTTCGCGTGCGAGCGTATGCGTCGACCTCGCCTTTGAGTCGCCGCAGGACGCCCTGAGCGCGTTCGAGGTCCTCGGGCGTGCGTTCGAGGCCGACGTGTTTGTCCATCACGCGCCGCAGGCGGCGGAACTTCTCGCGGGCGAACCGCTCGGGCAGGTCGGGATCACGCTCCAGCAGCTCCGGGGGATCGATCGTTCGTATCTCCCCGTCACGGCGCGACCCGGCGGCGTCCTCGCCAGCGCGCAGTCCCCAGACCAGCCCCTCCAGCAGGCTCGTGCTCGCCAGGCGGTTCGCGCCGTGGACGCCGGTCCGGGCAGTCTCGCCGACCGCATAGAGACCCTCCAGAGAGGCTCGGCCCCGGTCGTCGACGACAACGCCGCCACAGAGAAAGTGTTCGGCCGGCGCGACTGGAACCCCCTCACGGTAGTCGATGCCGTTGTCCTCGCACAGTTCGGCCAGATCCGGGAACTCGCCGGCGAAATCGAGGGGACTGACGTCGAGTCGGACCTCGCCGGTCCGGTCGCGCTCGGTCGTGACCGCACGCGCGACCACGTCCCGGGGCGCGAGCTCGGCGTCAGTGTGATAGTCGGGCATAAACCGCTCGCCCTCGCCGTTTCGCAGGAGTGCACCTTCGCCGCGGACGGCCTCGCTGACCAGGAACTGCTCGTCGGCCTCGGTACAGACCGTCGGGTGGAACTGGACGTACTCCATGTCGGTGACCGCCGCGCCGGCGAGCGCGGCCATCCCGATCCCGTCGCCGGTCATCCCCTTCGGGTTGGTCGAGTTCGGGTAGAGTTCGCCGATGCCGCCGGTCGCGAGAATCGTCGCATCCGCGAAGAGGGGTTCGACCTCGCCGTCGGATTCGACCATCGCACCGTAGACGCGCCCCTCACGGCTGAGCAACTCCAGGGCGGCGGTGTCCTCGCGGATCTCGGCGTTGTCGTGATCCTCAAGGTAGTTCAGGAAGGGAACGTGGATCGCCTTGCCAGTGGAGGCGTCGACGTGCAGAATCCGCTCGTCGCTGTGGGCGGCTTCCTGTCCGAAATCCAGGTTCCGTTTGCCCACAGACGAGTCACCCGTGCCGTCGGCGCTACTCACGGGCTCCGCCCGTTCGTCGTCCGTCGTGCGTGACTCGACGCGGTCGAACTCGACGGACAGGGTCTCCAGTAGCACCTCGCGGACGGCGTCGTTTGCGTGTTCGACGAGTACGTCGACGGCCTCGGGATCGGCCGTGCCGTCGCTGGCCTTGACGATGTCCCGTTTGAACTGCTCGGGGTCGTCTTTCGAGACGGCGATGCCACCCTGTGCCCACCACGAAGAGGCCCCCTCCGGGCGGGTCGCCTTGGTCGCGATGGTCACGTCTGCCCCCTGGCCAGTCGCCGCAAGCGCGGCGGCACAGCCGGCGATGCCCGAACCGATCACGAGTACGTCGGTGGTGTGTTCGCTCATTCTGAGCACCTCAAATCGAGAGCATTCGGTCGAGTGCCAGTTCCGCGAGTTCTTTCTCCTCGGGATCGACCTCGATGACGTTGCGCTCGCGACCCTCGACCAGCTCTTCGAGGACCCACGTCAGATAGTTGGGGTCGATCTGACGCATCGCGTTACAATCCATGCAGGAATCACCACACAGCGGGACGACGTTCACCTCGGGGTGCCACCGCTGAAGGTGGTTGGTGAGGTGGACCTCCGTACCGATCGCCCACGTCTCGCCGGGGTCGGCCTCCTCGACGGCGCGGGTGATATCGGCAGTCGAGCCGGCCTCGTCGGCGGCCTCGGCGACCTCGCGACGACACTCCGGATGGACGATCACGTTGGCGTCGGGATGTTCTTCCCGGACCGCTTCGACGTGTTCGACCCGGAAGCGCTCGTGGACCTGACAGTACCCCTCCCAGAGGATCACGTCGTTGTCGACGATCCTGCTCGCGTCCTTCGAGTCGGGATCCCAGGGATCCCACGCGACGGTCTCCTCCGCCAGTCCCATCGCGTGAGCGGTGTTCTCCCCGAGGTGTTTGTCGGGCATGAACAGGACCGTCTCCCCCCCGATCGAGAGCGTACTCGAAGGCCCGCCCGGCGTTCGAGGACGTACAGACCAGCCCGCCCTGCTCGGCACAGAAGGCCTTCAGATCGGCGTAGCTGTTCATGTACGTGACCGGCACGATATCGGCGTCGGTCTCGGCGGTCAGCTCCGCCCAGGCGGCATCGACCTGTAGCGCTTCGGCCATCCCCGCCATAGGACAGGAGGCCTCCATGCTCGGCAGTATCACCGTCTGATCGTCGTCGGTGATGATGTCGGCCGACTCGGCCATGAACGTCACGCCGCCGAAGACGACGTACTCGGCGTCGGCCTCGGCTGCCTGTCTGCTCAGCTGGTAGGAGTCGCCGACGAAATCGGCGTGCTCGACGATCTCTCTGCGCTGGTAGTTGTGGCCCAGCACGACGACGTCGTCGCCGAGGGTTTCGAGGGCAGCCCCGATGCGGTCGGCTCGCTCCGACTCGTCCAGATCCCGGTACTCCGGTGGCAACTGCTCCAGATTGTCGTATTTGAACAAACTGAGGTCAGTGTCGAACGTTGCTGCATTCATTGCGGGCACAGTGGATCACTGAATGTATCTAGCCATTCTATCTGCAGTACTGAAAATATTTTGTCTTCAAAGAGTGGGTATGGACTATCCGGATGGCCGATACTAGCTATAGATAGGATACATGACTACAGTCGTCGGGATGAACGATTACGATTCCGAGAAATCCGGCCGAAAGTCCAGGAGAGGGAACTACTCGTCGTCGCGATCACGCCGCTGTCGCTGCTCCATCTCTTCGAGGGAGGGGTCAGCGACTGCTCCGTCCGTGTCCTGGCCGATAATGAAGAAGATGGGTATGACGAACCCGGCCAGACCCATGAGGGCGAGCGTAATCTGGAAAGCGTCCATAGATATTGTTCTCCCGATCAACAGATAGCCGTTTCGGCTGCTGCTTCGGCGTCGCGACCCGGTCCGTTGGAGTAGCGGCGGCGAGTCGCACAAGGGAAATACAGGTATCCAGCGTCGGAGTCGCGTTTCCGAACCCCTATGTCGCTGCCGTGACCACAACGGGGTAATGACCGACATCGAGAGCCTGAAGGGATTTTACGATCGCTACCCCGAGGAGTTCGCGGCCTGGCGGGAGGTCATCGACGTCGTGGAGACCACTGCGGCCGAGTTCGGCTTTCGGGAGATCGACACGCCGGCCGTCGAGCGCCGGGAGCTGTACGAGATCAAATCCGGCGAGGAGCTGATGGACCAGACCTACAGCTTCGAGGACAAGGGCGGGCGAGCGGTGACGCTCACGCCCGAGCAGACCCCGACCCGCGCCCGGCTGGTCCAGCAGCGCAAGGACCTCAAGACGCCGATCAAGTGGTACGACACCTCCAAGCGGTGGCGCTACGAGAACGTCCAGAAGGGGCGCGACCGGGAGTTTTTCCAGACCGACATCGACGTCTTCGGCATCGAGAGCGTCGAGGCCGACGCCGAAGTCATCGCCGTCGCCGCGACTATTTACGAGCGGCTCGGCGTCGCCGACCGCGTCGAGTTTCTGATCAACGATCGCACGCTGCTGGAGTCGATTCTCAGCGCCTACGGCATCGACAATACCGAAGCGGTCATGGGAGTGATCGACGACAAGGAGAAACTCTCCGACGCGGAGTTCCGAACCGAACTCCTCGGTGTGGGGGTCAGCAGCGATATCGTGGACAACGTCGTGGAGACGACCAGCGTCCGGGGGCCGATCCGTGAGGAAGTCGAGCGAATGGCCGCCATCGCGCCCGACGACGAGGACGCCCAAGCCGCGGTCGACCGCATGGCCGATCTGGCCGACGCCCTGGAATCGTACGGCGTCGCCGACGCCTGCAAGCTCGATCTGTCGATCGTCCGCGGGCTGGCCTACTACACCGGCCTGGTGTTCGAGGCCTTCGACAGCGAGGGCGAGCTGCGCGCGCTGTTCGGCGGCGGTCGCTACGACGACCTGGTCGGGCTGTTCGGCAGCCAGGACGTGCCCGCCGTCGGGTTTGCTTTCGGCTACTCGACGACCCGCGAACTGCTCAAAAAGGAGGGCGAGTGGCCCAGCGAAGCGCTGTCGACGGACGTGTACGTGGCGGCGGTCTCGGACGACGTGCGCGAGGCGGCACTCGGATTCGCGAGCGAACTCCGCGAGGCGGGACTGGTCGTCGAGACGGGGCTGGCGGGTCGCGGTCTGGGCGGGCAGTTCGGCTACGCCGACAGTATCAACGCCGAGACGGTCCTGATCGTCGGCCAGCGCGACCTCGAAAACGACGAAGTGACCGTCAGGGACATGGCGAGTGGCGACGAGGAACAGGTCCCGGTCGAGGACGTGGTCGGAGAGTTAGTGTAGCCACCGAGGCGCTCGGCGCGGATCGAACGTCGATCAGACATCGACCGATGCGGACCAAACGTTGATTACGCGGTGTGCCGACCCTGCGTGTATGAAGGTCGTCCTGATCGGGGTCGGTCAAGCCGGCGGCAAGATCACCCAGGCCCTCGCTGAACACGACTACGAGATGGGGTTCGACGCAGTACAGGGGGCGCTGGCGGTCAACACCGCCGAGGCCGATCTGCAGGCACTCGATATCGACACACAGCTGATCGGACGCGATCGCGTGAAAGGCCACGGGGTCGGCGGCGACAACGAACTCGGCGCGGAGATCATGCGCGAGGGGTCGACGGAAGTGATCGACGAACTCGACGGCCGGATCACCTCCCGCGCGGAAGGGGTCGTGATCGTCGCTGGCCTCGGCGGCGGGACCGGATCCGGCGGCGCGCCGATGCTCGCCCGCGAGCTCAAGCGGATCTACGACATCCCGATCTACGTGCTCGGAGTGCTCCCCGGTCGGGACGAGGGGGCGATCTACCAGGCCAACGCCGGCCGGTCGCTGAAGACAGTCGCACGCGAGGCCAACGCGACGATCCTGATCGACAACGACGCCTGGCACGACAACGAGGAGAGCATCCAGGCCGGCTTCGAGACGATCAATCAGAACATCGCCCAGCGCGTGGGGCTGTTGTTCGCCTCGGGGGAGGTCGTTGAGGGCGTCGGCGAGAGCGTCGTCGACTCCAGCGAGGTCATCAACACGCTCCGACCCGGCGGGATCGCCTCGATCGGCTACGCCTCGGCGGCGGCCGCCGAGGACAGCGCCGAGAACGTCAACAACATCATCACGGCGACGCGAAACGCCCTGCTCGCGGGGACGAGCCTGCCGGACGCGGTCGAAGCCGACACGGCACTGCTCGTCGTCGCCGGCGACCCCGATCGCATCTCGCGAAAGGGCGTCGAGCGTGCGCGCAACTGGGTCGAGGAAGAGACCGGGAGTCTGGAGGTCCGCGGCGGTGACTTCCCGCTCGATAGCGAGCGGCTGGCCGCGCTGGTGTTGCTCGGCGGCGTCGAGCGATCGGACCGGATCGACGAATTCCTCCAGCGGGCCCGCGACGCACACGAGCGGGCCAGCGAGCCGACGCCGGATCCCGACGACGCGTTCGACAACGAGCAGCTAGACGATTTGTTCTGAGGCCGATCACTGAGGCGATCTGTTCCGAGGACGGTCGGAGAGGGTGGCCGTCACTCCGTTTCGTCGTCGAATTCGATCTCTTCGAGCGCCGCGGCGACGTCGTCGTCGTCAGCGCCGTCTTCCGGCGATTCGTCGTCCGACTCGGACGGTTCGGCGTCGCTAGCGGCGTCCGCCGCAGGCGAAGGTGTGCTATCGGGTTCAAGCGTGGCCTCGCCGGAGCGGCCGGGATCGAGCGACGGGCCCGAGGACTGCCCAAGATCGGCGTCGGGGTCGACGCCCGGGGGCTCGTCCCAGACGTCGTGTTCGCCGAGCACCGTATCGCGATGGCCGAGCAGCCACTCGACGTAGCCGTCGATGTCGTCGAACCCGTGCTCGTCGGCCTCGCGGCGCAGATTGTCGATCATCGCCGCATCGAGGTCCAGGGAAACGTCCGCCATCGTTTCCAATATCTCGGTCGAGGTATAAATACACCTGTGTCGGATCCGCGAGTCATCGTCGATATCGTCTATTCCAGATTCTATATAGCCGTCGTAAAAAATACTTGAATGTAGTATAGATCAAAATATTTAATCTTCGTACTAAGACGAACCAATTGCAGATATGAAGCGACGGACTGTCTTGGAAGCTATCGGGTCAATGGGGGGAATAGGTGTAATATCAAATACTGTTGCAGCGAAGCCTGATAAAAACAGGAAGAAGGGAGTATATGACCGTTATGAGACAAGTAAACAACTACGTCGTATCGGAAGTCAGATCCACTTTCACCCCTCACAAAAACGAGCAGCATTCATTTCGGCTGCATTTGAGAGGGGTATCGAGCTGTACGTCGCCGAAGGCGTTGAAGCGGTAGACGACAGCCCGTCGGAGGTCTATCAGATAACCTCTGGAACAACCACTGGTGTGTTCAATCCGACGTGGGAGTCCGGCAATAGATTATCATTCCAACGAAACCTCACTCGCTACTCGATGAAGATCACGCCATCGTATAAGATTCTCGATCATAAGGTAGAGCAGGCGAGCGTTGTGGATATCGAACGAACGATGCAAAACGCAACGGTGGTGTCGTCTGATGGTTGATTTACCGGGCATCCCTTTCCCGAAATCGCTCCCCTTTAGCGTATGCGTTCCTGACGGTACGAATGTTCAGTGTGTGTCAGCCGATAATTTAGTCATTGGTGATACCAAGGAGTGTGTCAATCCAGACGGGCCGCCGGCCTGGCTACCCGGTTACTCGAATACAACCACCACTCCACCGCTGGCCTCTGTGGATATCACATACGCAAAGAAAGCGGTGACACTGGACGGGCTTGAAGTTGTTACATCACTGTCTTTCTGGGTTGGACTTGAAACAGATTTGAGTGCAATCTGGATTGGAGAATCGATGGGAACGTGTACTCGCATTCCAATCGACCCACCCAGTCCGACTGCAGCCGTTGATGATATTGTCGATGGACTTCAGAACTATTTCGGAGATGTTTCAAAGATTATCGAAGATCTCACCGGTCTGAACCGTGGGACAACGGGGAATTATGTTTTAGTAATGTTAGTACTCGCAGTCTTCGCAATCATCCTTAAACTCCCTATACCAGCATAACAGACTTAGATGTAAGTAACATATGACTGACATATACAGACATATTGATTTAGGAGAACTAGTCCGGAGTACAATATTTTTCACTGCAGTTGCCATTCTTATCGCTATCGATTTTGCTCCTCCTCCGTGGGCAGATATACCATTGCCAGTTCGCGTGGCCTATATTGCACTTAGTTCGGTTATGCTACTAGGGCCGGTAAAGGTAGTACCGAATCTGAGAATTATGCAAATGCTTGGGAGTATTGTAGTCTTCCTTGGGATCTGGACATACGTGATACAGATGGCGTCTCTGTATGAATTAGCCGCTTTCGTTGCTATTGGAACGATCGCTATCGCATCGACGCTGCTCTGGCCGGAATACTTCGACTAGAACTATGTCCGACAGCTGGTCGCGCGATTACAGACTGATCGCACATATGGCTGTTACGGCGGTGCTGATAGGGCTTTTGACGGTCCTGTTCGCGTGTGTCCTCGCATTGCTGGTCCGGATAGCGATACTCGCGCTGTCCGTCCAGTCGCTCGCACGTCTCCCGGATATCGTCCTTTCCGTCGAGTCGGGCGGCCGACCCTGGTGGTACGCATGGGGGATCCCGGTCGTGGCAGCTGGTTCCGTGTTCGCTGGCCTGACGTGGTTACACCGGTGGCGTCGGGGCCTGCTCAGAAAGCGGATTGGGGCCGGAACGCGCGACCCGCCGTCGGAACTCCAGCGCCAGTTGACGATGCTCGCGACGACCGCGGACGTACCGGTTCCCGACCTTCGGGTGATCGAGTCGAGCGCCCTGACAGCGTTCACGACCGGATTGCGACCTGCGTCGGCACAGATCACAGTCACGACCGCACTCGTCGCGACTCTCTCGCCCGAGCAGCGTCGTGCCGTCCTCGCACACGAGTTGAGCCACATCAAGAACGGCGACGCAGCGGTGATGAATGCAGTGATGCTGCCGGTCGTCGTCGCGTCCGGGCTCTGGACGGCGGCCACGACCGGTCCCAAGGACAAATCGACCGCATCTCATCCCAGAGCAGTCTATCGTGGCGTGCAGTTCAAGGGAGTTGTCTCCGCTGTATATGGCGTCTTCGCTGGACTGTTCTGGATTCTCGCCTCGTTCGCGACGGCCGCGTTCGCTCGCTATCGGGAGCTAGCAGCCGACCGCGGTGCGGCCGCGCTAACGGGGAACCCGACGGCGATGGCGACAGCACTGGAGGCCGTTGACGGTCGCTCGGTCCCAGCCACCGATCCGCGGATTGCCGGGGCGAACCCGCTGGCGATTGTTCCTGTCGCCGATTCGACCGACGCCTGGACGAGTGGCTGGCAGACGCCCCTCGAGATTCTCCCGGAGACACTGCGTGAGTGGATCGTTCGGCGAACCGCGTTTCACCCTGCAACTACTACCCGGATCGATCGACTGCAGGAACTCACAGCGGACTACAGCGACTGAATCCGTGGCTGGAGAAATTCCGTGGGCTCTCCAAACCAGGACTGGAGCAGTCCGTACGGGTTCGTCCGGACGCTCAATCTTGCTGGAGCACCACTGCACGGGCTTCTTGACTGCTTCATCGCCAACGTGTTTCGCTGAGTTGTGCAAGAGCCAAGGGTGTGACAGCGTCAGCTAGACGAGACTGCGGCCGTCGAACTCCGTCCGGTCGTACTCGATGTCCATCAGCGAGAGGATCGTCGGCGTGATGTCGAACAGGTCGGCGTCGTCGATCGTCGCGTCGGGGTCATCGACGTACAGCGTCGCGTTGTCGAAGCTGTGCATGCCGTTGCGCGGCCCCACGCCGAAGACGTCGTTGTCGCCTTTGAACCCGGCCTTCAGGTCGAATCCGTGGTTGGGAATCACGACGAGATCGGGCGCGATGTCGTCGTGGTCGCCGCGGAAGGCGTCCTCGCCGGTGACGACCCGATCCGCGACCGGGTTGCCGTCAGGCCCCTCGAGCGCTTCGAGTTCAGCCTTGAGTTCGGATCGGACCGCCTCGTACTCGGATTCGGGGACGCTCCCGCGGGGTTCGCGCCCCTCCAGGTTGAGATAGAAGCGACCCGGGATCAGCGAATAGGCCGTCGTCTCCGACGCGATGTCGCCCAGTTCCTCGTGGTCGTCGTCGGCGTAGGAGAGCCACCCCTCACGGGCGAGCCACTCGTTGAAGTGGACCTCGTATTCGAGGCTGGTGAACCCGTGATCGGAGGCGACCATCATCGTCACGTCGTCGGGGAGTAGCTCCCGAAGCTGGCCGAGATAGTCGTCGACCGTCCGGTAGAACTCGAGGAACTCCTCTTTGTACTCCCCGTCCTGCTCGTAGTGTTTGAACAGGAAGTGGTTGACCCGGTCGGTCGTCATGAAGACGCCGAAAAACAGGTCCCAGTCGTCCTCCTGAATGTAGTGTTTGAACGCCTCGAAGCGTTTGTCGAGCGTCTCGTGGGCGTCCTCGATGAAGTCGCTCTTGTCCTCGTCGTGGCCGAGTTTGGCGTTGACGTCGATCCGGTAGTCGATCCCCTCGAGGTAGTCCCGGAGTTCGTCGGGGTAGGCGGCCTTCTCGACGCCGGGCGAGAGAAAGCCCGAGACCATCCGCTGGATGTCGCGCTGGGGCGGGAACGTCACAGGGACGTTCATGACGGTCGCGCTCCGGTCGGCGTCCTCGATGCGGTCCCACACGCGGGTGGCCTGGACGTCCCGGCCCATCGGGACGTAGGTGTCGTAGGAGCCGACCTCGCGGTCCTGGAAGCCGTAAACGCCCGTCTCGCCGGGGTTGACACCGGTCGTCAGCGACGGCCAGCAGGCAGACGATTCCGGCGGTACGATGCTGTCGATCGCGCCGGCGCTGCCCTCCGACGCCATCGCGGCGAGGTTCGGAAACTCCTCAGTGTGCTCAGCGAGCAAGCTGTAGGGCACCCCGTCGATCCCGAAGAACGCGACGCGGGGGCCGTCGTCACCGCGAATCCGATCGAACAGTCCCATACCCCTCGCTACCAGGGACGGGCACAAGAAGCTTCTTCTAGCGACTCCGTTCCAGGAACAGGCAATTACTGCTCGTTCTCGTCCGCCGACGGATCGTAGTTCGCCGGCACGACCGTCACGTGGTCGAGTCCCGACTCGGGAGGGCGCTCGGGAACGACCGTCGGGTGATCCAGCCCTGCTGGCGGACGGGTAGATGACATTGCAATCGAACGGACGGCCCGGATACACATATAATTACCCATGCTCATAATTCATGTGGGCGGCGACCACAATGCGCACGAGGAATGACGGATGAAAACGAACCGGACCTCAGGGCTGGGCGAGGGGCAGTTCCAGACGGACCGTCGTGCCCTCCGATCGATCGGATTCAATTTCGATATCACCGTCGTAGGTGTCCATCGCCCATCGGACGAACCACAAGCCGAGCCCCTGGCTGTGCGTGAGTTGATCGATCTCGGCTTCCCGCATGATCACTGCCCGCTCGCTCTCCGGGATCCCCGGCCCTCGGTCCGCGATCTCGACGATGACACGTCCCCCACGCGCGTTCGCCGCGATCGTCACGTGCGGGGTCGTTTCGGCGTGGACGATCGCGTTTTCCACGAGTTCGGCGAGCGCGTCCCGCAAGTGATCCCCGCCGCGGACGTGATATTTCCCGCCGAAGTCGGTCTCGATAGCCGCGTTCGGATGCGCATCGCGGTACTCCGCGGCGACGTCTTCGATCGTCTGTGTCAGGTTCACGACGGACTCGCCGGCCCGGTCGGTATCGATGACGGCACGGCTACGATCCAGCATCTCGTTCATCTCCGTGAGATCCGTCGCGATCCCCTCGATGTCGTCCCCGAGTTCGGTCCGCGCGTCGTCCTCGACGTGGGGAAGCCGGCCGCCGACCCCCAGCAGGCGCTGGGCCACTTGCCGGAGGTTGTGTCGCACGATCCGGTTGAGAACGGCCAGTTGTTCCCGTTGCCGGGCGAGTTCTTCGGCGCGGATTCGCTGCACGTCCCGGACGCCGATGAGGACGTGAGCGAACGTACTCACCGAGAGCAACGTCGCCGCGGCGTAGACCGGCAGATCGATGCCCGCAAACACGATAAGCGTGATGACCAGGCCAAGCAGCACCGTTCCGAGCGTCGCCCAGCCGGCGATCCGAAGCAGGTGAGCGCCGGTGAGATCCGCCCAGTACAGGAGAAATCCCGCAGCGACGAGGACCGCCGCAACGAGGGATCCGACGCCGGCGACGACGAGTCCCGAGAGCGGTCCCTGGAGGGCAATCAGATGCGCGATCGTCGGGACGACCAATACGACTCCGAGGAGGCTGATGAACCCGGCTGCGCCCAGCCGCCACACGGTCGGCCGCGCCCGGAAGAACGAGGACATACGATATTTCACGAAAGCCGGGGTGACAAATCTTTCCGGTACGAGTGACTCGACAGTGCGAACGAAGCGGCGAAAACGAGCCGTCGCTACGCGAACTGCTCGTCGTAGAGGTCCTGGGCGTGTTCGATCGCGTCGAAGGCCGCCTGCTTGTCCTCCCAGCCGAGCGTCTCGACTTCCTTGCCTTCTTCGAGGTTCTTGTAGGTCGCGAAGAACTCGTCGATCTCGTCGAGGGTCTGCTGTGGGATGTCGTCCAGATCCTCGATGTGATCGTAGCGGGGATCCTCGCTCGGGACGGCGATGACCTTGTCGTCCTGTTCGCCGTCGTCGTCCATCTTCATCAGCGCGACCGGGCGCGCCTCGATGACACAGCCGGGGAACGTCTGGTCCTCGACGAGGACGAGGACGTCGAAGGGGTCTTCGTCGTCGTAGTAGCTCTGCGGGATGAATCCGTAGTCGGAGGGATAGTGGACGTTGCTGTGGAGGACCCGATCCAGCACGACGCCGGGGATGTCCTTGTCGTACTCGTATTTGTTTCGCTCGCCCTTGAGACACTCGACGACGGCGTAGATCTCTTCGGGCGGGTTCGGTCCGGTTTCGAGGTCTTCCCAGAGGTTCGTCATCACTCGCTCCTCCGGGTAGCGGCCAAAAAGTCCTTTCGACAGCAGTCCCTACGGGAAGCGGGCGCGACAACGAGACGACCGATAGTTACTACTACGAAAGATATACTACATTATTCCGATACAACCGATACAGTAGTCATCCCGCCGAAAAGCCTCGAAAACGACCGGGCTGGAAAAGAGAGTTAATAAGGGTTAAATGTCCTGGTGACATTCAACTAACCATGTCAGAAGCACAAGCGGTTCGGAACGATCCTGGCGTGACCAAGGAGCTGACGGCGTTTCAGCGGAACGTGCTGGTTATTCTGGCCGAGGAACCACGGTACGGGCTCGCGATCAAGCGGGAACTGGAGTCGTACTACGACTCGGAAGTCAACCACGGCCGTCTGTACCCGAACCTCGACGACCTCGTCGAGATGGATCTGGTCGAGAAAAGCGAACTGGACAAGCGAACCAACCAGTACGAGCTGACCGAGGTGGGCTACGAGGCGCTGCTCGACCAGCTCGGCTGGGAGTTCTCGAAGATCGCGACTGACGAGGACCGGGCGGCGGATCTGCGCGAGCGCATCGAGCGAGCGAACTAACTGTTCTCTTCGGCTATCGCTTTCGTATATTCGACCGAGAGCGACAGCTGTTCGCGTTGCTCGTCGCTCGGCCAGGCGTTGCGCGGGAAGTACTCCTCGCGGAACTCCGTCAGTTCCGGCTCGGTGAGATCCTCGATCGGTTTCGCGTAGTGGTTGCTCGCGAACGCGGCCAGCGCCCGCGCCGTCTCCCCGTGCGGTTCGCCGTGTTCGTCGGCGATGCGGGCGGCGACCTCGCGGTTGTGTGCGTCGACGGCGTCCCAGTCGTCGGGGTCGCCCGGTCCGGATAGGGACCGCTCGACGCCGCGTGAGACATCCTCGATCCACTCAGTCCGGACCTGCTCGTCCTCGTCGAGCCACTCGGCGGGGTAGCAGACGAGCGTATCGTCTTTCTCCCGGATCCGGGCCGTGTAACCGTACTCCGCGAGCCGCTCGTCGCGGTCGCGCCGATACGCCGCGGCCTCCTCGCCGCTGGCCCGGCGAGCCAGCCGGGTCAGTCGCTCGGCCTCGTCGACAACGTCGTCCGGTAACTCGGTCATAGTCGCCTCCAGCGGGCCAGTCGTGGTCGGATTCCCATCACAGTCACTCCCCGTCGAGCGCCTCGTTGGCCAGTCCGTCGGCGCGCTCGTTTAGTTCCCGCGGGACGTGTTCGATCGACCACGAGTCGAACTGCGTGAGCAGTTCCCGGGCACGGACCCGCCGCTCGCGAAGGTCCGGATCGTTCGTGTCCCACTCCCCGCGGAGCTGTTTGACCACGAGTTCCGAATCGCTGCGGATCCGAACCTCCTCGAAGCCGTAGTCGGCGGCGACCTCCAGCGCTTTGATCAGCCCCTCGTACTCGGCGCGGTTGTTGGTCGCCCGCCCGATCCGTTCCCCGCCCTCGCTGACGATGCCCTCACCGGTCAACAGGACCCAGCCGACCGCCGCCGGGCCGGGATTGCCCCGCGACGCGCCGTCGAAGTACGCGTGCGCCCGACCGCCGTGGTCACGGAGCAGGCCGGCGAGACGCTCGGGGTCGTCGCCCTGCACGACGACCTTTCCGTCGTAGGCGACCGCGGTCGCGCCGCCGTGGTGCGCGCGCCAGCGTTCGTGGTCCGTGTTTCCGGACTCGATCGCCACCCCAGCCGCCTCTAGTCCCTCTCGCGCGCGTTCTGGATCGCACTCTATGACCGGCATTCGAGACGATTTCACGCCGGAACGGGCTTACGGGTTGCGATTACGGGAACTAGCAATTCCTGTCCTTAACGAAAGGTCATATTTTCCACCTCGCCGAAGATTTAAGTTGGGGGAAAATACTACTATAAAAGTGCGATGACACGGTCTACCCGTCAGCGGGAGCGCGAGTCCGAGACGGAAACAGAAGCGGAGGAGGAAGCCGTTCAGGAGTGTCCGGAGTGTGGGTCGGAAGAACTCGTCAAGGACGATCGGGGTGAACTGGTGTGTGACGACTGCGGGCTCGTCGTCGAGGAGGGGAACATCGACCCGGGTCCGGAGTGGCGCGCGTTCAACCATCAGGAGCGCCAGGAGAAATCCCGGGTCGGCGCACCGACGACGAAGACGATGCACGACAAAGGCCTGACGACGACCATCGACTGGAAGGACAAGGACGCTTACGGTCGCTCTATCTCCTCGAAGAAGCGCAGCCAGATGCACCGCCTTCGGAAGTGGCAGGAGCGGATCCGGACGAAAGACGCCGGCGAGCGCAACCTCCAGTTCGCACTCTCGGAGATCGACCGGATGGCCTCGGCGCTCGGGGTCCCGCGCTCCGTCCGTGAAGTCGCCTCGGTCATCTATCGGCGCGCACTCGACGACGATCTCATCCGCGGACGCTCGATCGAGGGCGTCGCCACCTCGGCGCTGTACGCCGCCTGCCGGAAGGAGGGAATCCCCCGAAGCCTCGAGGAGATCTCCGAGGTCTCGCGGGTCGAACGCAAGGAGATCGGCCGCACGTATCGGTACATCTCCCAGGAACTCGCCCTGGAGATGGAGCCCGTCGACCCCAAGAAGTACGTCCCCCGCTTCTGTTCTGAACTCGATCTCTCCGAAGAGGTCCAGACGAAAGCCAACGAGATAATCGAAGAGACAGCCGAGCAGGGACTGCTCTCGGGGAAGTCCCCGACGGGGTACGCTGCCGCCGCGATCTACGCCGCCTCCCTGCTCTGTAACGAGAAAAAGACCCAGCGCGAAGTCGCCGACGTCGCTCAGGTGACGGAAGTCACGATCCGGAACCGCTACCAGGAGCAGATCGAAGCGATGGGGATCCACAGCTGATACTGCCGGCTGTGACATTTTGGGGTATCCACCATCCCAGTGTGGCCAATATCTCGACGAACTCGCGGCTTAGGTATACCCACGAATGAGTCCCCCGTCCGTCTCACCGTCGGCGCCACGTGGCGCTGAGAATATACCCGAGGAGGACACCAGCATACAGGAGGAGCGCGCTCCCGTCGATTCGATCGATACTGACGAGGTATGCGAGGCCCGCGAAGACGAGGAGAACGACGAGTGCGGCCGTGGCCTGCAAGGCCATCGTATAGACCTGCTTGCTCGTATCTCGGGCACGCTCTCGGTGTGTCTGTTCGGACATGTGCAGTCCTGTCACGCTGGACGGGTAGTTATTACTTCGATACACGCAGTAAGCTTCCTCGTTGCTGGTACTGTCCACTGTGGTCTCTGTCAGTTGCCGAACGGCCATCGCTTCGATCGGTAGTCAAGCAGCACGTCGGCGTAGAATCCGTGCAATCGGAAGTAAGGTGATATTACCGGCTGATTTCGACGGTTCTGCCGATCGTATGTTGTTCCTACCTGGGCTGGCGCGCAGTAAGAGTATCATACTCGATCGTAGATCGATCAAGTGGTAGAGATGATCAAATATCGCCATCCGGAAATATATAATATGTATCTGGTATCCATCCGGCACAGAAATTGGCCGTACCACTACTGAACGGGCGAGAAGAGTTTTACGGGAATGGTGCTCCTACCGATCCATGGCAGACAGGTACGATAATCATACGCCATACGATGAGCCGGAGAGTGACACGAAAGATAATACTACCAGTTTCAGTGACGGGGGGAATAAAGACCTTACCGGCAGTAACGGCAACCTACAGCGCCGTTCGCTTCTGAAGCTGATCGGTTCGACCTCAGTTGCGGCCGCAGTTTCTGGACTGTCCGGTATCGCGTCCGCCGAGACGACGTACAACGGGATCACGTTCGATCGAGTGGTCGACGCCGTCGACGATCTGGGAATGGACCCGACGGGGAGTGAGCCGATCGATGCTGCCTTCGAGAGCGCGCTCGAAACGGGGACGCTCATCGAGTTCCCGCCTGGCGAGTACCGGATCGATTCGAGCCACAACGACAGTAGCGTCTCCCGGTTCGGTTTCCGTGGGACCGGAAGCCACCGCCACGACGTGCAGTTCAAGCCGACGGCAGGGTCGGCTGTCGCAATGCTCCAGGGCGGTGGTCCCGGGCCGTATATGATCGAGAACGTCTCGTTCCACGAGCTAGACGACGACGTCTCGATGATGTACCTCGGACTCGGGTCGTCCAACGGCGTGTACGTCGGTAACGTCGAGTGGCTCGGACGGACCCCGCTGGACGACGGCAGCGACTACACGATTTCTGCTGACGTGTACGACCAGGACGCCGTTTCGGTCTTCGAGAATATCTACGCCGGTCTCGACAAGCCCGCAGTCGATGCCACCTACCCGGACGGTGTGGCGTTCCTGCGTGCTGGCCCGGCCCACGAGGGCGAAGTCGTTCTCCGAAACCCAGTCATCCACCAGCGCAACTCGGCCGCCACGCGTCTGGAGGCCGGTCCCGGTGTGACGACGATAGAGGGCGGAGAGTTCGTCAACAACCAGAACGCCAACATCCGCTTTGGCGCCGGCGACCACCCCACCAAAGTCTCCAGCGCCACCGGCACCTACATCAAAACCGACGGTTCGCGGACGACTTCCGACGCCGTCCGGCTGGGTGCGACCAAAGACGGATACGCGGGGGCGGTGTTCCGAGACCTCGAAATCGAGTGGACCAAGGACAACGGCCGCGGGGTCATCGCCCTCCCCGACTGGGGCCACCACGGACGCGTGGAGTTCTACAACTGCACAATCCGCAACGAAGGCTCCGACACGCTCACCGTCAACGCCGATCCGGTGTCGATCGAAGACGACAAGATCATCATGGAGAACTGTTCGTTTACCGGCTCCGGGCGTGGCTTCGACGCGGCGGACCGCGACGGGAGCGTCATCCGCGACTCCTGTATCGACATGCCGAACGCGTCGATCGAAACCTTCGACACGGAGAATGTCTCGAACGGCGGATGCGGCGGAAACACCAACGGAGGACCGTCGGCGTCGATTACGGTGACGGACAAGACCGACCTCACGGTCGAGCTCTCGGGCGCGGACTCCACGGACAGTGACGGCGATATCGTCGCCTACGACTGGGATGTCAACGGCAGTTCCTACCAGGGCAAGTCGGTTTCACACACCTTCGATTCCGAGGGGACCTACAGCGTCACGCTGGTCGTCGAGGACGACGACGGTGCGACCGATTCGACGACGACCGAGGTGTCTGTCAGCGAAATCGCTCTGGAGAAGCACCTGGAGATCCGCGGAACCGGCATCACCACCGAGTACGCCTTCGAGGTGAGCGAACAGCTGCAACCCGTCTCCGGGACCATCGAGGAGTGGGACGACGTCACCGAGACGAGCGCCACGGGCTACGTCACTGAAACCAGCCACAGCGACGAGTTTACCTTCGACGGCGAGATCACGTCCTTCGAGTTCCTCGAAGGCGAGGCCGACGTCTTCGTCGACGGCGAGCAGATCGACCCGACCATGGATCGACTCGAGATCCGGGGGACCGGCACCACCACCGAGTACGCCTTCGAGGTGAGCGAACAGCTGCAACCCGTCTCCGGGACCATCGAGAAGTGGGACGACGTCTCGGGTACGAGCGCCACGGGCTACGTCACCGAGACCGGCCACAGCGACGAGTTCTGGATCGAGGGCGAGATCGCGTCCTTCGAGTTCCTCGAGGGCCGCGCGGAAGTCTATCGGAACGGCGACCGGATCTACCCGACGGAGAGCACACTGACGATTCAGGGGACCGGCACGCCCACTGAATACGCCGTCGAGGTCGGCGGCGAGATCGAGGGCGTCTCGGACACTCTCGAAGGCTGGGACGACGTCTCCGGCGACACCGCGAACGGCTGGGTCACCAACTCCTCGCACGTCGACGAGTTCACCTTTACCGGCGAACTGACGAGCGTCGAGTTCCTGCAAGGCGAAGCCGACGTCTTCGTCGACGGCGAAGCGGTCGACGTCTCGGCGATCTGATCCCGTCGACGAAAGGGTCGCAAACTGCGATCACACACCGAGCCACTCGTCGTTGCTGACCTGATAGCCGTTCGCCCGGCAGTACTTCGCCGCTCGCCGGCGCACGTCGCGTGATCCCGGGAGTTTGCCCTTCGTATCGATCTGTTCTACGACCCAGTCACGGACCACCGAGATGCCCTCGTCGTCGTCGACAGCGTCGATCGCCTGCAGTTCCAGAAAGGTCCGCTCGTAGGCCTCCCGTTGAGACGTGCCAAAGTCCGCTTGCGCGATCCCTGCAGCTGCCTCGACGATCCGTTTCATGGCCGAGGCGATCGTCGGCCGCTGGACCCGCGTCCGGACGGCGGCTGGCGACTCGAAGGTCTCGACGTCCGTCACCGGAAGCAGCTCGGCGACGGTGTAGACGCCGGTCTCGGCTTCGATCTCCCGATCACCGACCGTCTCGACGATCTCGGCCCCCGTTGCCGGGAACGCTACCGTGTCTAGTTCCGTCTCGAAGAAGGCGAGCGTGGAGGTATCGACCGGGGGCTCGGGTTCGTCCCCGCGCTGTAGTTCCGCCTCGATCTCCCGTTCTCGCTGTCTCTGTACCTCTCGATCCGCCTGGTTTTCTCTGCCGTTTTTGTCGTCTGCCATATTGTTGTAGTATCGCGATCAGTCTGTAGGCGATTACTCGACGGTCACGCTCTTCGCGAGGTTGCGCGGTTTGTCGATGGAGCGCCCCATCTCGTTGGCGGCGTGGTAGGCGATTAGCTGGAGCTGGACGTTCGCGAGCGCAGCGACCAGATCCGGATGCGTCGCGGGGACGGGGAGGAACTCGTCGGCCGTCTGTGCGAGTTGCGACGCCGTGCGCGGTCCGACGGCGACGACTGGCCCCCCGCGGGTCTGGATCTCCCGGACGTTGCTCTCGAGGCGGTTCAGGTGCTGGCCCGTGCCGATGGCGAAGACCGGCGTCTCCGAGGTCACGAGCGCCAGCGGGCCGTGTTTCAGTTCTCCCGCAGCGAATCCTTCGGCGTGTTCGTAGGTAATCTCCTTGAATTTCAGGGCGCCCTCCAGCGCGACCGAGAAGGCGCTCCCGCGGCCGATGAAGAAGTGGCCGTTGTCACCGAGGCAGCGTCGGCTGACGGCTTCCGCGTCGGTGGTTTCGATCACCGACTCGACGTTCTCCGGGAGTGCTTCGAGCGCACGCAGGCGCTGTTCGTGGCCCTCGGTCGGCTCACCGGTGACGTCCCGAACGAGCCGCTCCCCGAGGAGGACCAGCGTCGCGACCTGCGAGGAGAACGTCTTGGTCGCGGCGACGCCGATCTCGGGTCCGGCACGGATGAACAGCGCGTCGTCACACGTGCGGGCGGCGGTCGAGCCGATCACGTTCGTCAGCGCGAGCGTCCGCGCGCCACGGTCCCGAGCGCGCTGCAGCGCTTCCAGAGTGTCCGCCGTCTCGCCGGACTGGGTGACACCGATCACCAGCGTGTTCTCGTCGACGGGGGCAGGATAGGCGGCGTACTCGCTGGCGATGAACGTGTCGGCGTTGATTCCCCAATCCGAGAGCAGTCGCTCACCGTACATCCCCGCGTGGTAGGAGGTTCCACAGGCGACGAACTGGACGTTCGAGACGTCCTCGAACGACCCTGGCGGGAAGTCCTCGAGCACGACGTCGCTGCCGTCGATCCGCCCGTGCAACGTCTGCCGGAGTGCCATCGGTTGCTCGTTGATCTCCTTGAGCATGTAGTGGTCGTAACTCCCCTTCTCGGCGTCTTCGGGATCCCAGTCGACGGTCTCGACCGGACGGGAGACAGGGGTCCCGTCGACGTCGGTGATCCGGTACCCCTCGGGCGTGATCGCAGCGATGTCGTCGTCCTCCAGATAGACGACGCGGTCGGTGAACTCCAGGAACGCGGGGACGTCACTGGCCAGGTAGTTCGCCGACTGACCGTCTCCGATCACCAGCGGCGAGCCGTTCCGGGTCGCATACACTGTTGGGTCGCCGTCGACCAGCAGCGCGATGGCGTAGCTGCCCTCGAGCTGGTCGACCGCGTCGCGGAAGGCGGATTCGGGGTCCTGGCCCGCGGCGAGTCGCTCCTCAACGAGGTGGGGGATCACTTCCGTGTCGGTGTCGCTGGTGAACTCGTGGCCGCGGGCCTGCAGTCCCTCCCGAAGCTCGGTGTAGTTCTCGATGATCCCGTTGTGAACGGCCGCGACACGCTCGTGACAGTCGGTATGTGGGTGGGCGTTGTCGTCAGTCGGCGGGCCGTGTGTGCTCCAGCGCGTGTGGCCGATGCCGACCGGCCCGTCGATGTCACCCGCGGCGAGTTCGGACTGCAGTTCCGAAACCTGACCTTCACGCTTGTTGATATCGATGCCTGTCCCGTTCTGGATCGCGATACCCGCCGAATCGTACCCGCGGTATTCGAGGTTCTGGAGCGAGGTCAACAGCGGGTCGAGCGAGTCGTCGCTCCCGACCCGGGCAGTGATTCCGCACATCAGATCGACACCTCCGACGTGACGGCGGACGGGATCCCCGCCACACCAGTGTGATATATCGCCCAACGTGGCCGGCAATGAGCGTTCGAACCGGATGTCGACGGCTGTCTCGAGTAGCCGGTCAGTGACGGACGTTGCACCGGGCCACTGCCGGGCGCGAGTTGCACACGGGTTCGGAAGGGAGCGCTGCGAGTCGTGGTCGCACGCGTCGGATCACGATTCGCGTCTCTGAGGCGCATACAGACAGACGGTTCAATATTCTCTTTGTTATGAACGGGCTTGTGGGGCGGAGATCGGCCTGTCCGCCGATAATCGATGTTTACCGCCCCCCGTCACAGCGCGTTCTCGTACTGACATGGCCGGTCGCTGTTTTCGGTGGGGTGTGTGCTCCCTGTGACGAAGACAGTCATCCGCTACCACTGCCGACTCACTCGCAGAAGATGATAGTTTATTCCGCGTAGCCGAGCTGTCGGAGCCGGTCACGAACGACGTCGTCTTCGACGTCTGCCGTGTCGCTTTCGGGGGGCTCGGCGACGATCGTCCGCCGCGGCCCGGACTCGTACTCCAGCCAGGGGACGCGGACGAGTTCGGGGGTGTACACGCCGGGTGGGTGTCCCCACTCGCGGATCGGCAGCGGCCAGGACCGCTCGCCGAGCATATTGCCGTGGTCAGACGTCACGACTGTCTTTCCCGACAGTTCGTCGAGCAGTTGCTGGACGTACGGAACGACCAGATCGAAGTTCGCTCGGTAGGCGTCGACAATCGTCTCTGGGTCGATGTCGGCCGATTTGTACATCATCTCGTTCCAGATGTCGGTCGTGATCTCGGTCGGGTCGGGCACGGTCTGTTTGTCCAGTTTCGTATCGGACGCGATAAACGGGTAGTGCGGTTGCATGAAGTGGACGACGAGTCGTTTCTGGGGGTACTGCTCCGCGGCGTCGAGCGCGTACTCGACCATCGTCTCCGGATGGACGGAGTTGTACTCCGCGTCCCAGCCGTCCTCCTGCCAGACGTTGACCACGGCGTGAAACGCCGGGTTGTACCGCTCGGGGTACCCCCGCTGGAGGATCGGACTCGCGGTCACGTAGACGGTGTCCGTCAGGTCCCGCTCGTGGAAGTTCCCCCGGATGAACTCGGAGGTGTGGGCCGCCCGTGACTCGCGCGCGCGCAACGTCCCAGGGAGCGTGGACCGCTCTGCGAAGAGATCGTATCGGCACGCATCGAGGACGATCAGCGTGTCCCAGTCCTCGGCGACGACATCGATGCCGTCGTGGTTGAACGAGCGTCTGTAGCCGCGCGTGTGGTACAGTCGGTTCGCCTCTCTCACGAGGAGGTTCGGGCTCTCGATGGCCCACGTGAGTGCCTGTTTGAGTTGCCGTGTAGAGATCATGCGGTTGCTGTCGGTCGAGGATGGCGTCACAGCCGTGTTGTAAGCTGTTCGCTACCGTCGGATCGATCCAGTAGTACCTGTCTTCCGTCGTGAGGGCCCGCCGTCGCGGGTGAATGGGGCTCATAACAACGCCTGCGGGATACAACGCCTCGACAATGGGGTTGCGCGCACTTCTCGAGTCGACCCGCTCGGCCCTCGAGACCGAGATTCGAGGGGTCGACCAATCCGATCTCACGTGGGAGCGTCGGCTCTGGCTCTACCGGCACGGGTTTCTCTCCACGAAAGACGCCGTCTGGGATCTCACACCCGGGACTGTAGCACAGTACCTGTCGGACGTCGAGTACCGCCGGGTCAGAGGTATCGACGATCCCTATACCGAGGCCCTGGCGAACAAATTGCTGTTTCACCTGCTCGTTTCGCCGACGCACGACTACCTCCTCCCGGACATCTACGGCGTCGTCATGGACGGCACGTTCGTCGATGTCCCGGGGATCTCGGAGGCCGGCTCGTTCGAACAGCTCCTCGAGAGACTGGCGGACGCCCCCGCTATCGCGAAACCCATACAGGCCGCCAGGGGTGACGAGATACAGCGCATCGACAGGCTGGACGGACAACTCGGTCTCGACGGTCGCCCGATCGAACGGACGGCCCTGTCCGAGACCCTGACCGGGGGCCGGGACCGACTCCTCATCGAACACGTCAGTCAGGCCGAGTACGCGGCACGGATCGCCCCGGACTCGACGAACACGATCCGGCTTCTCACGATGACCGATCCCGAAACCGGCGAGCCGTTCGTCGCCAGAGCGGTCCATCGGTTCGGGACACCATCGAGCGGACACATCGACAACTGGGAGGCGGGCGGGCTCAGCGCCGAGATCGATCTCGATACCGGGACGCTGAGCAGGGCTGTGGCGAACCCACACAGTGACACAGTCGTCGAGGGATGGAACGACAGTCACCCCGAGACCGGGACCCGGATCGCCGACTGCACCGTCCCCGAGTGGGAGCGGATCAGCGCGTCCGTCCGCGAACTCGCCGGGGCGTACGCCCGACTGTGGCCACACGTGGGCTGGGACATCGTCGTCCGGGACGACGCGGGGTCCATCACGGTGTTAGAGGGGGATCCACAGTCAGCCGACGCGGACATACAGGCACACGGTCCGCTCCTCGCCGACGACCGCGTGCGCCGGTTCTATCGACATCACGGCGTTCTCTCGTCCGAACGGAGGGGGCTCGCGTGACATCCCGTGACGGCACCGACGGCGTGCTCGTTCTGGACAGCGACACGCAGTGTGCGATGAGCGTGATCCGCTCGCTGGGTAGCAAACACGTGCCGATCACTGCTGGTGGTTCTTCCCGATGGTCGCTGGGGATGTTCTCGCGGTATAGCGACGAGACGTACGTCTATCCCGATCCCGACTCGGATCATACGGCGTTCGTCGATCACCTCGTCGATCACCTGCGTCGGTCCGACTACGTCGCCGTCATCCCGGCCACCGATCACTCCTCGCTCATCCTCTCGCGGTACAAAGAGCGGATCGAGCGGACGGGAACGACTGTCGCCGTCGAGGACTGGGAGACGTTCGACCGGGCGTTCGACAAGGGCAAACTCGCGGACGCGCTCGCCTCAATCGACGTGCCGACGCCGGAGACGCACAGCCCGGCCGATATGAACGACGTCGCTGCGATCGCGGACGAGATCGAATACCCGGCGCTGGTCAAGCCCCGTTGCAAGAGTCACCTCCACGACACCGGCTATACGGTGACGCTCGTCGGTGACGAGAACTACGTCCACTCGCCCGCGGAACTGCGACGAACCTATCGGCGACTCAGTCGCGAACAGGACTACGCAGAGGGGCGCTATCCCCTCGTTCAGGAGTACGTGCCGGGAACGACGACCACGACGGTCGCGCTCGCGGACGGCGGTGACGTGCTGGCGTACTTCCAGGAGGAGCGACTCCGGACCTATCCCGCCTCCGGCGGGAACTCGGCGCTACTGGCGGCGGTTCGCGAGCCGACGATGCTCGAATACACCGAGCGCGTGCTCGACCGCCTCGACTGGACGGGGCCGGTCATGGTGGAGTTCATGCGGACGCCGGACGGGGAGTTCTACGTCATCGAGGTCAACGGCAGATACTGGGGTTCGCTCCCGTTCGCCGTCGAGAGCGGCGTGGACATCCCGTGGTTCCACTATCTCCTGCTCAGGGGCTTCGATCCGTCACCGCTGATCGACGTCGGGGCCTACCGGACCGACGTGCTCCAGCGCCGATTGCTCTACGAGGACATCAAGTGGCTCGGAGAGCACCTCGCCAGCGGTCGCCCCGGAGCAGTCGTCCCGTTCGTCCGCTCGTTCGGGACGACCCGCCACACATTCGTTTCGCTCGACGACCCGGTTCCGACCGCCGGTGCGCTCCTGCAAGGTGCCTATCTGGCTGCAGAGTCGATACGACAGCGCGTGCTCCCTGGCGAGAACCAGTCGTAACAGTCTGTTAACTATACGACCTGCTGTCGAAGGCCCTGACATGGCACTCACATCGGTCACACTCACCGAAGCCACACGCATACCGCTCCAGTTCGGCGGCGATCTCATCGAACTCGCGATTCTCTTTCTCATCCTGGCGGTGATCGCGGGGATCGCCGGCGCGAGCGGGGTCGCCGGATTGAGTATGACCATCGCCAAATGGCTCGTCATTCTCTTTGTCGTGCTCGCGATCATTACGTTCGTCCTCTGACGCGGATTCCATCGCTCCGGCTACCCCGTCGTTCCCGAGCGCTCGCTCGCGTTGAGGGAGTCACTCGCTACTGGCTGCTGCCGACTGGCAGGGATCATTCGCCATCGGCTTCTGCTGACCGGCAGTACACCGCGAGCGCGTAGGCCATCCAGGCCTGACACCACCGCATCAGGGTGATCCGCTTCGTGTAGAAGCGGCGTTTCTGGACGTAAAACCGTCCGTCCCCGGCATAGAGGTGCTCCAGCGTCCAGTCGATGATCCGGCGTGCGAACTGCAGGTCGCCGGCGTAGGTGAACACGAGGATTCCCTGCGCGGCCGCGTGGACGTCCCGCGGGTACGCCGCGGACTCGTCGAAGCGCGGCGCGCCGTCGGCCTCGAACAGCGCGTCCCGGAAGAACTCGACCGCGCGATCGAGCGCCCCGTCGTATCGCCGCGAGCCCGTGACCTCGCGGTACCGCTGGAGGCACTCGATGACGAACCCGTTGTGATGGGTATCCATCGAGAGATGGGACGCGTCGGGCGGGTCGCGGTAGTACCACCCGCCGCTGTCGGTCTGGCGCGCGACGACGTAATCGAGGAGTTTCCGTGCCCGTTCGCGGAGCGGGTCGTCGCCGAAGCGCGCGTAGAGGTCCACGAGCGTCCGGGCAGCGAGCGCGCCGGCGTTGAGCGTGTAGTGGTCGGCCGTGTCTTTCGGGTAGTAGTCTATCTTCGCGCCGTCTTCGACCTCGCGGTAGTGCATATCCTCGACCAGGAACGCCTCGGCCGTGCGTGCGACGGACGCGTATTCCGGATCGTACTCGGCCACCGCGAGCAGTGCCTTGACGCCGTAGGCAGTCGACACGACGTCGGGCTCGGTCGGCAACGTCCGGTGGTCGAGGTGCTGGTTCTCGTGGCGATGGCCACCGCAGAACCCGCTGTACCCGGGACACTGGTTGTCGAGCAGCCAGTCGGCCAGTCGCGTCGCCTCGCGCGCGTGCTCGAAGTCGGTGTCGAGCGACGTGCGGTCGAACGCCCGGTGGGCCAGCGCGAACAGTGCCGTTCCCTTGAAGTTGCGGCGCTGTTCGACCAGAAACAGCGGGCGAACGTTGACGGGACTGCGCTTGATCGTCTCTTGGAAGGCGAGGTTCACCCATCGGTTGTCGAACGGGAGCGTCTCCCGGAGGCGACTGCTCATGCCGTCGGCGTAGTCCCAGCCCGTGTACTCCCGTCGGGCGGCGTACTCGAGCGCCGAGAGCCCGGCGGCCGCGGCGCTGTCCGTCGAGGAACTCGCGTGCTGTCGCCCGGCAGGCGACCGGCGGTTGGCAACCATGTGAATCGACGTGCGTCCGTGGGTGACGCCGGCGGACACTTCGTTATAGGCCCCTGTCTCGACAGGTAGCGGGCGTATACTGATTGACTGGACCGGGTATTGTATCCCCAATGACCGGAATCGTCGGCGGCACCGTCGATCGGGCACAGCTAGAAGGGATGGTCGAGACACTGCCACGGGAGCCGTGGTACGAGACAGAGCGCTTCGAGGCCGGTGAACTCGGCCTCGCGCTCAAGCACCACGGTGAGAAAGACCCCAAGGGATACACCTTCTGGGGCGACGGGCAGGCCGCGGGCGTGATCGACGGCGCAGTCTCGAACCGCGACGCGCTGGGCTGGGACGACCGGGAGATATTCGAGCGACTCCTTCGCTCCCCGGAGGCGACGCTTCGAGCGCTCGACGGACCGTTTACGATCGCCTGTGTGGACGCCGCCGACGACAGGGTGATTCTCGCGACCGACAAGATCGGCAGCCGGATCCCCCTCTACACGACCGAGCGAGGCTTCGCCTTCGCGTCCAGGCTGGCACCGTTTCTGGAATATCTCGACGGGGCGGCGATCGATACCCAGGGCGTTAGCGACCTCCTGCTCATGGGACACATGTGGAGTGACACGACGCTTCTGGAGGGAGTCAACGCAGTCCATCCCGCAACGGTCATTGAGTATCGAGCGGGGGAGATCGACGAGCGACGATACTGGAAGCCCGACTACAGGCCGGCGAAGCCGACCGACGAGTACCGCCACGAGTGGACGAACGCCTATCAGCGCTCGGCCGAGCGGACGGCCAACACGATGGCAGGTGACGTCGGTCTGTGGCTGTCGGGCGGCCTCGACAGCCGAGCGACGGCGAACGAACTCGCTCGCGCCGCCGACGGGACCTTCGAGTCGCTGGTGACGTACACCTACGACGCGAACCCCGGCGGCGGGGTCAACCTCAGGCTGGCCGCGGAGACGGCCGAGGTACTCGGCCTCGACAACGAGACGGTTCCGCTGACGGTCGAGCAGTTCACCCCGATGCTAGAGAAGGCAGTTTCTGTCACTGATGGAATGGTGAAATGGAACACGCTGCTCAACCTCACCGCCACGTTCAACATCGAAGGTCGCGACCCGGACATCATGCTAGAGGGTATCGAGGGTTCGCTCGCCGGTCACCATCTCTGCCGACACCATCTGACTGAACCGTCGTCGCTCGTCGAGTCGATGTACGCAAGCGAGGCAACCCTGACGGCCGAAGCAGTCAACGATCTGCTGACCGTCCCGGTGGACCCGCTGGGCTCGTTCCGCAAGGAAGCCCGCCGGATCGACGAACCGACTCTCACTGAGGGAATCGTCGACGCCCACTTCCAGAACTACTACCCGCGTCTCACGCACGCGAGCAATCCCGTCGCGCGCAATCAGGTCGGAACGCGCGTTCCCTACGCCGATGGGGAGTTCCTGTCGCAGGTCGCGAAACTCCCCATCTCCTGGCGGATGGGGGCGCTCCCGTTCTCGGACGGAGAGCTCATTTACGGTCTCGTCGAGCCGAAGATCCAGTTGATCCGCACGCTCAACGCCGATCTCGCGGAGATCCCCTACGAGCGGTCGCGGCTGAAACCCTCCATGCCGTACCCCCTCCACGTGATCGGGTTCTACACCGCGACCGCCATCGCACAGTTGCTGTCCAGGCCGACCTACGGAAGTGCAAGCAGCAGGACCGAGACGTGGTACAACACCCACGAGGAGTTCCGGACGAAAATTGACGATCTCCTCGACGCCGTCGGTGAACGACCGTTTATTGACGACGAGGCGGTCGCCGCCTACCGGGAACAACTGGGCGACGGAGCCGACATGAACGTGATCAGCGCACTCACGACGCTCGAGATCTGGCTCCAGCAACACTTCGATCGACACCGCGAGTGACGTATACCGGTCACTATCACGACTGCAGCGATAGGTCCGGGGCGTCCTGTGACGTTTCGTCGAACGAGTGAAAGACCGTACACACGGCCATCGCGGCGAGTACACCGCCGAGAACCACCTGTGGCGTCAGTATCGACGGTGCGATCTGTGCGAGCACCGCGGCGTACATCCCCAGACCGCCGAGCACGATCATACCGTAGTAGTGATACCACGGGCGGCGCGACACGGGTCCCTGCAGGTAGGGATCGAGCTGCTGGGCCTGATCGGTCAGCTCCATCCGGCCGCGCGCCCGGTTGAAGTCGATGACCCCCATGTCGTCCATCTTCGGAAGATGGCACTGATACAGGCCGACGTAGACGCGCTTGCGCTCGTCGTAGGAGATTGCCGACTCGTCCTTGTCGTTTTCCAGCGCCGCGATGTGTTCGGCGACAGTCCCGAGTTTCGCCGGGCCCTCGTTCGCTTGCAGGTACTGGATCACTCGCCGCCTGCGCTCGTTCTTGAGAACCTCGAAGATGATGTCGACCGAGAGATCAGGCGCTGGTTCGGCTGGCTCCTCGACTACCGTTTCGTCTTCGGTTTCGCTCTTCTCGGAGGCCACACTCGATGTCGCATCTTCCAGCGCCTCTTTGGTAGCCTGACCAATACTACTCATCGAACCCCCTCTGCAGAGCCGTTCCTCCCGTGTGTGACCTGTTCAGACTCGATTCGCCGATCGTCGTACGGGTTCGTTTCGATGTCATGCGATTGCCCCCTGTTTTAGCTGTGTCCCTGCATCGATGCCCCAGTATGAGTTTCCTAGCCCACTCTCCACCACCGCTAGTCAACTCTCTACCACCGAGCGGCCGTATCCCCACGCTCATAGGAGTACGTTTCTGGCATACTACCGAGAACTAACTGGTTGGGCCACCAACGCTTTTAGTATGCCCCACCTGTTCAGAGCACCTTTCCGCTGGTAATACGAATATTACCAATTCAGGTCAGGCCGAGATATCTTTTATATGACCCACATCGTCGTTCTCTCGTGCGCAGTTCGTCCCGTGGGGCGTCCACACAGATGACTAAACAGCGCGCTCGAGTCGGCTCAATCGACCCATCAGCTGCAGGCCCCCATCTCACGGACCGGGAAGTGGTTTCACTACTTCGGAAGACACTGGCGTACAGTCGCCGCCACGACTACACAGGCTGGGACTACGGGGACGGGATGAGTAGTCGACTCCTGCAGGCACTCCCTATCGAGAGCAAGTGGCTGAACATCGCGTTCCAGGAGACCGTCAAGCGACCGCCGATCAACCTCAGGCCGCTGTTTCTGGTCGAACAGCGCCGCAACTTCAAGGGAACGGCCCTGTTCGCGATGGCCAACCGAACGTGCTACCAGCTCACTGACGGGGCAGGTGAGCACACAGATCTCGACGTGCGAGCGGAAACGATTCGACTGCTGGACTGGTTGCTCGACAACCAGTGTCCCGGCTACAGCGGGTTCTGTGGCGGACACCAGCACCGACTGCAGCATCTCAACGGGCAAGTCGGGGACCCAACCGATCCGGACGTGGTGTCGACGTCCTACGCCGTTCGGGCACTGCTCTCGAACGCGGACCTCGGGGATCGCTATCTACAGGAAGCTCGCAGTGCTGCCCGGTTCGTCGTCGAGGACCTCGACTACCGTGAGGTCGAGGACGGCGCGATCATCGATTATCACCTGAACCACGGCGATCACTACACGATCAACGCCGGTGCACTCGGAGCCCGCCTGTTTCTGGACCTCTACGTGGCCGTCGGCGACGAGACGCATCTCGACCGGGCGACGGCTCTGCTGGATCACATCGCCGGATTGCAGACCGATCGCGGCGGATGGTACTATCGCGACCCGGCCGATGCGTCCCATCTCTCGATGGATACCCATCACAACGGGTTCGTCATCGAGTCCTTCCAGCGATACGCCGAGGTCGCCGACGACGCTCGCTACACGGACACGCTCGATCGAGCGCTACCGTTCTATCGGTCACTGTTCGAAGCCGACGGCGCGCCGCGCTTCGACGAGTCCACGGCGTACCCGCGGGACATCCACGCAGCCACCCAGGGAATCCTCGTGTTCACCTACGCCGAGGAGTTCGGCAGGGCGCGGACCGTCATTCAGTGGGTCCTCGACAACCTCTACGTCGGTGATGGGCGGTACTACTTCCGGAAGCATCGCTTCTACACGCAGCGGATCACACTCATGCGATGGTGTCAGGCCTGGATGGCCTACGCGCTCGCAGAACACCTCCGTGTCACCAGCCAGGAACCGCCACAGCGACGCCGGCAGTTACCGCTCGCGTCCTGCCAGTACAGGGAGTAGCGTCGCCGTCGGTGGGCCCCACTCCGATCGGGAGACGGATGTCAGCTTCCCGCTATGGGTTTCTACGCTCATGCCGATAGCTACCGGTGACGGGTCAGAAACCGGTAGCCTGCTTTCGCGAGTGTCGTACTCATGCCCGAGGATTCGACGACGTAGTACGGGGATAGCTGCCCGCCGAACTTCGATTTGTACGCGCACAGTCGGCGGGTGTTCGCACCGACCAGGTCGTAGTAGCCGACGTTCGAGAACTCCGGGTCCATCAGGGTGTCCTCGATGATCGTCCGATGTACTAGCGAGTTCACGCTGACGGTGCTGCCGTCACCGTCGTCAGTTGTTTCGTAGCTTTCACTGACGCCCCCCTGCCAGAAGTACACCATACCGTCAGAGATGAGCGTGATGATGCCGCTGAGGTACTCTCCAGCGGAATCTCGGGCGACGTAGACTCTCGAACGATCCGGGAGTGCATCGAGCAGATCCCGGACGTACGGCCACGCGACCTGTCCGATGTCGTCGCGCTCGTCGTACCGATTGCCGACGTGATCCACGATCCGTTCGGCGGCCTCCAGCCCCTCTCTCGTCACCGTGAGTTCCGTCTCGGCCGCCCGCCGAAACTCCCGGCGACGGCTCCGGCTGAACGACTCGAGGATCGTCTCGAGATCCGGCTTGTCGACGTCGACGAGATACGTGAACGCCGGTTCCACGTGGAACCCCTCCCAGTGAAAGGGACGGGGATCAGTGAACGACAGACCACACTGCATTCTGAGCAGCGACAGCGGATCGTTCGCGTCGAGTTCTTCGATCACGCCCTCGATGAACGCGCGTGTGACCGCTTCCTGCTTGCTCCGCTTGGGGCTGTTGGGCATGACGATCGGCCCGAGACGCGGCACGCCCATCCCCGGCGGCGGGGAGAAGACCGCCCGACCGACAGACAGTTCGCGGACGAACACCGGCAACAGGGCGACCGGGGACGTCCCTTTGAAACCGCCGAGCAACTGTAAGTCGCCGCTCGTGTGGGAATCGAGAACTGACAGCGCTTCCGGAGTGTGAAACACCTCGAACCCGGATGCCGGGAGCAGTTGTCCCCACTCGTCCAGCGTCACTCGTTTGATTTCCATGGCCTAGTACTGTCGTATCGGCTGTGTTTGTTACTGCTGGCTGCCTCTTCGTGCGGACAGTCGCCATCCGGGGGTAACGCCGTCACTCACGCGAGTACAGCCGACGGTATACGCTGGGTTCGAAACTCCGACGACGGTGTCGTGGCTGCCGTCCCTGCAGACAGTTACAGCGGCCGGCAGCGCGGATGGGGCTGAACGATCCCGCGACCGACCTGGCACGGACATGCGTACCATCAGGGACTGCGTCGGCCAGGTCCCCTGGGTGGGCCTCCACGGCTGTCGTCACCGTTTCGACCGTTCGTATTCGCGTGGTCCGGGGGCCCTCGCTGTTCGTCATCGTCTTCCTTCGCATCATCGGTATCACCTCCGTTTCGACCGTTCGTATTCGCGTGGTCCGGGGGCCCTCGCTGTTCGTCATCGTCGTTGTCCTTCGAGTCACCGCCATCGTCTTCGCGATGGCCCGAACGATCCCGGTCTGCTTCGTCCCGCCCCCCTCGGGACCGAGGGACCAGCCGGACGGTCGCCGATCCGGTCCCGTGGGTGCCGACAGCGGTCTCGGCTTCGAGCCGGATCGTCGCGGTTTCCTCGCCCGTGAGGTCTACGTCCGACATCCGGAAGAACAGCCTGACGACCCCGTCCCGGTCTGACTGGCGGCGTATCTTGACGGGTCGAACACCGCTATGCGTGCGGATGGTTCCGTGATCGAGGTCCTCGACCGGATGCGTGTCGGTCGAGTAGAGATCGACACCGAGTAGCCCGCGACTGCGTGGGTTAACGCGGTCCTGCGGGATCCTGACGTCGAGTCGACCCGACTGTGGCTCGTCCTCGCAGTGACCCGTGTGGATCCGGATCGGCTCGACCATCGATATCGAGGTCCGATCGGGATCCGACCGATCCCCCGAGAGCACCTGCCAGTCGGTGATCCGACCCTCGTAGTGCTGGTCGAACAGTGCAGCGTCCTCGTTGAACGCCGGATCGATCGTCACCTCGAAGGAATCGCCCAGCGGACCGTACACGCCGCCGTCGGTCCGGAAGTCGTCCCAGGTCCAGTCGATCTGCTGGGGATCCTGATCGAGCGCCCACCTGTCGTAGCGCGCCGGGCCCGAGTACAGGTCGTCGGTGACGACCCATTGTCCCGAATCCGGGCCATTGAATCGGAACGTGGCCGAACCACCGCCGTACTGACTCCCGGAACGGTCAGTGTCGTATCTGTCGTGAACGACGACGAGATAGTACTCGCCCTGCGGGTCTCGATACAGGAAGAGGAGACTCGTATCGTCACGCTGGAGATCGGTCGTGCCGGCGGAGCTGTACTGAGTCTGTGCCTTTCGCCAGTCGTAGAGGTCCTCGGCCGTTTCGTCTCCGCGGAGGGGCGTGATCGGGAGGCACTTCTCGCCCTGCTCGAGCACGAACGTTCCCGATTCGCCCCCGACCCGGCTCGTCCCGAAGGCGGTCCCGCCAAGCATCAGTGTGCCGGTCGCGCCCAGAACAGTTCGTCTGGTCAGCGAATCGATTTTCCTGTCTACCATGCTGAAATGCAAGCCGTATCCGCGTATTAGTATACAGTCGTTATCCGCGGCCCATTCTGTTGTTTCTGTGAGGTGTTTCGTAAGCATAGCCATAACAATAGCCGCGTGCGGTCGTCTGTCGGCTATGGACAATCGGGATAGCGGCGTGCGGACGGTCGTCTTTGGCCTCGACGCCGCGTGTCACAGCGTTCTCGATCGACTCCCCGAGGACGCGGTCCCGACGCTCCGTTCGATATTCGAGGCCGGTGTCGACGCCCCCCTGCGGTCACAGGTGCCTCCCTGGACACCCAGCGCGTGGCCCTCCCTCTATACGGGGATGAACCCGGGCAAACACGGGATATTCGACTTCCTGTCCTTCGACGGATACGAGTGGGACGTCGTCAACGCCACCCACTGCCGGGAACGACCGATCTGGGAGTTGCTCGACCGTTACGGGTTCCGTAGCGTCGTCGTAAACGTCCCGGTGACACATCCGCCGACGGCGTTCGACGGCGCGCTGGTGCCCGGGTATATGGCTCCGGAGTCCCCGACGTGCCATCCGGCCGGTCTCTTCGATGAACTGGAAGACGCGATCGGATCCTATCGAATCTATCCCGACGAGTCTGAGGGCGAGCACGGATACACGGCCGCTGTCTCCTCTCGGGGCGCGGCGTTTCGCTACCTCGCCGATCGGTTCGACCCGGACTTCGGCTTCCTGCAGTTTCAGGCGACGGACACGGTCTTTCACGATCGGCCGGACGACTGGGAGACCATCGAGGCGATCTACCGTGCGGTCGACACCGAAATACAGCTGGTACTGGACGCCTGCGATCCGGACAACGTCTTCGTCGTCAGCGACCACGGGATGGGACCGCTCGCGGGCGTCGAGTTCCGCGCCAACGACTTCCTCGCCGGGCGCGGGGACGTTCGGACCGTTGCAGGCGGTGACGGGATGCCGACCTGGTCGACGGTTCGTGACAGCGAGCTGAAAGCCGGCGGGGACGCGGCGGATCCGCCGCGCCGGGAGCAGGTGGCGGCACTGCGGGACAGCGCCCTGGCAGCCGCGGTCAGTACGGCCGCTCGCCTCGGACTCACGAGTCAGCGGATCGGTCGCGCACTCGAGCGCGTCGGGCTCGCCGAGACGGTTGCTCGCGCGGTTCCGACGAGCGTGATCAGATCCGGCACCGAGCGGGTCGACTTCCCGAACTCGGCCGCGTACATGCGCTCCAGAACCGAGTGCGGGATCCGCCTCAATCTCGCCGGGCGCGAGCCGGACGGCGTCGTCCCGCCCGCGGAGTATGAGACCGTCCGGGCCGAACTGATCGCGGCGCTCCGTGAGGTCGAGGCTCCCGACGGCTCCTCCCTGTTCGAGGGGGTTCTGCCGCGAGAAGCGGTGTTCGAGGGGCCACAGACCGAGCGGGCGGTCGACATCGTCCTCGTCCCGGCGGGGTTCGAGCACTTCCTGTCGGCGGAGATCCGGGGCTCGGTGTTCGGCCGACCGACCGAATCCTGGAACCACAAGCTGGACGGTCTCGTCGCCGCTCGAGGCGAGGCGATCGACGCGAGCCAGTCGCTCGAGGGGGCGACGCTGCTCGATATCGCGCCGACCGTCCTCGCGACGTTCGATGTCCCGGCCGACCGACGGATGGACGGGACGGTGCTACGGATCGTCGAGGGGGTTGGCCGGCAGGACTATCCCGACCCACAGCGGGCCACGCGGACCACGACCGACGACGCGACCGTCGAGCAACGCCTGACAGATCTGGGCTACATAGAATGACCATCGAGATCGCGAGCGCGGAGGGACTGACGCCCGCAGAGTGGAACGGCCTCGTCGAACGCGCGCGCTACACCGACGCGATGCACCAGTGGGAAGCGCTGGCGGTCATCGCGAGAGAGACCGACAGCACTGTCCACCGGTTGATCGGATACAAGGGTCAGGAGCCTGTGGGAGTCTTCCCGGTATTCGAACGACGCTATGGACCGATAACGGCAGTCTTCTCCCCGCCGCCGGGGCTCCGGATCGTCTATCTCGGTCCCGGGCTGCTCAACATGGACAAACTCACGCAGCGAAAGACCGAGCGGCGCCAGCGGGCGTTCATCGACGGCGTCCTGGCGTGGATCGACGAGCGCATCGATCCTAGCTACATCCACGTCCGGACCACGCCGGGATACCCGGACGTCCGCCCGTTCACCTGGAACGACTGTGCGGTGTCCCCGACCTACACCTATCACCTCGATATCACCGGCCCGGAGTCGGACCTCCTCGATCGGTTCAGTCGGGACGCCCGCACCAACATCAGGGACGCCGCGGCGACCGACTACGACGTCGACGAGCGTGGCCCGGGGGCGATCGACCGGATCGTCAAGCAGGTCCGCTCGCGCTATGCGGCCCAGGACGTTCCCTACGACGTGACACCCTCGTTCGTCCGGGAGCTGTACGAGCAAACACCCGACGGAACGATTCGCCCCTTTACCTGCCGCGTTGACGGATCGTTCGTCGGCGGCATCCTGACCGTGGCGTTCGGCGACACCATCGCCCGCTGGCAGGGTGGTGTCAAACCCGACGCAGATCGGGACTTCCCGGTCAACGACGTGCTGGACTGGGAAGTGCTGTGCGCCGGGCGGGAGATCGGTTGCACGACGTACGATCTCGTCGGCGCGAACTCCCCCCGTATCAACCGCTACAAGTCGAAATTCGGGCCGAGACTGACACCGTTCTACGAAATCGAGCGGGCCTCCTTGCTCGGCTCACTTGCAGCACGGCTGTACAAACACCGGAAGTGACGCGCCCGCCGAGACGACGGATAGAGTCACATACAGACGACTGTGTGCCTGCGTCGGCTCGGCGACTACCTCGGATCACCATGTGCCTGCCTCGGATCGATCGCCAGACGACAGTGAACGTCCGCTGTTCTGGAACGGCCGTCTGGGTGGTATCAAGTCTATACTGATGGGACCGAGTCGTGTACGATCGCACATGGCAAAGCCGGAGCCGAACCAGAACACGGTCGTCGTGCCCGCGGGAATCGATCCCGGGAAGAGTTACTCCTGTGTGCGGTCGCTGTCGCGTGCCGGTCTCGACACGATCGTCGCATCGGAGTACGATGATCTTCCCGCCGCTGCGTCGCGGAGCTGTGACGAATCGATATCGATTCCGCCGATCTCGGCGGACCTGGAGGCGTACAAGGACGCGCTCGTCGGGATTGCCGCCAGGCCGGACGTCGATACGATCCTCCCGATACGGCCCCAGGACCCGTACGTCTTCGCGAAATACAGATCGGAGTTCGAACAGTACGTCGATCTCGTCGTCCCGTCGTTCGATACTTTGCGGCTCTGTCACGACAGACTCCGTCTGGCAGAAGCAGCCCGGGAAGCCGGCGTCCCGACGGCTGAGACGCGGTTGCTCGGCGACGTGGATGATTGGGACTCCGATCTGATAATCAAAGCTCGGTACAACCTCCTGGCGGACGAGTACCTCGGTCAAGATACGAGTGTGATCCCCGGCACAGTCAAAACGGTCGAGTTCGTTCGGGACGGAACAGTCCCGGACACCGACGCGATCAGGGAGGCGATGTACCACGAACCGGTCGTGCAGGAGTACATCCACAGCGCCGGGAAGTACGTCTTCGGTGCGCTGTACGATCACGGCGACGCGCTGGCGACGTTCCAGCACCGACAGATCCGCGGCGATTCGTACACTCACGGCGGCGGTGTCTACCGGAAATCGGTCGACATCCCGGAACTCGAATCGACCGGGCGGGCGTTGCTCGACAGCCTCGAGTGGCACGGGCTCGCCTGTATCGAGTACATGGAGGACGCCCGAACGGGCGAGTTCAAATTCATCGAGATCAACCCGCGGCTGTGGCAGTCGACCAACTGTGCGATCCAGGCGGGAGCGGACTTTCCGGTATATTACTGGCTCCAGTCGCAGGGACGCTCGGACGAGATCGACAGCGACTACGAGACCGGCGTCGGAACCCACACGCTGTACGGGGAGATGAAATACTTCCGCAGCCTGTTTCAGGAAGAGTCGCCGTTCGTCGAGCGCCCGTCACCGCCTGTTGAACTGTTGAAGATACTCGCTTCATTCGCCGAGACGCCGAATTTCGACGACTTCCACGCCGACGACCCGCTCCCGGCTGTCGTTGGCATCAAGCGTCTCGTCGATAGCCAGCTGCTGTAGCCCGGTCTTTGCGGCCGCTAGGGGCGATCTCTCCCGGGCGAATCAGTTGACTGGTGGGTTTGCAGCGTGTCGATCGGCGTGTGCACGCACCGTGACTCCTGTGTCGTTCGTTACGATCACAGTGCAACCTTCGTACTCGAACCGCAACTCCTGTCGATGATCCGACGGAGACTCGAACAGCGCCTCGAGTGCATCCGGATCGATGACGTCCGCAAGGGGTGTAAGGTCTTCGGGCGAAACGCCCTTCGTCTCGGCAACGGTATTTACCACGTTGAAGGTAGCAGGCTCCGCCAGATCAGAGGCTCCCATAGTATACGCTTGTAACCCACAAAATTATAAAACCCCCTCCAAGATTCCTGCCGGATGAGAAGTGACACCCGGCTACCGGGCGGTTTCGCTTGCCGCGGCGTACGTCGAGAGCGCGTAAGCCATCCAGGCCTGACACCACCGCATCAGGGTGAACCGTTTCGTGTAGAACCGCCGCTGCTGGTAGTAGAACTGACCGCCACCGGCATAGAGCGTGTCCCGCGCCCAGTCGATGATCCGGCGGGCGAACGCGAACTCGCCCAGTTCGGTGAACACGATGATCCCCTGCGCAGCTGCGTGGATGTCACGGGGGTACGTGCTCGATTCGTCCCAGTTCGGGGCACCGTCGGCCTCGAACAGCTGCTCCCGGTAGAACTCCCGGGCACGCTGAATTGTCGGATCATACCGGTCCGAGTCAGTCACTTCCCGATAGCGCAGGAGCGATTCGATGATGAACCCGTTGTGGAAGTTGTCCATCGAGAGGTGAGACGCCGAGGGCGGGTCCATGTACATCCACCCGCCGTTTATGGCCTGTTTCGAGGCGACGTAGTCCATAATCTCTCTCGCGGCGTCGAGCAACCGGTCCTCGTCGAACCGCGCGTACAGGTTCACGAGCAGGCGAGCGCCCAGTGCGTTGGCGTTGAGCGTGTACGCATCCGTGTCTCTTGGGATGTAATTGATATGTGCACCCTCATCGACCGCCGTGTAATCGAGGTCTTCGATGACGAAGTCGGCGGCCGAGTGTGCGAGTTCGGCGTATTCGGGCGTACCGAATGTCTCGTCGTACCGGAGGAACGCCTCCGCACCGAGCGTCGCCGAGACGACGCCCGAGCTCTCTCCGGGCGTCGAGGCCGTGTCACGCCCCAGACTCTGGATCGGGTGTCGGTGACCGCCGCCCGCGTAGCCGCTGAACCCCTCGACTTGCTCGCTGTCCAGCCAGGAGACGAGAGCCGTCGCTTCCCGGGCGTATCGGTCCTCCCCGGTGAGCCGGTACATATCGATGTTCGCCATCGCGAACAGCGCTGCCCCCAGGTAGCTGCGCCGCTGCTCGACGCGGAAGTACGGGCGCAGATTGACGGGCGCACGCTTGATGCCTTCCTGGACGGCGAGATTGAGGTACCTGTTCTCGATGGGGAGTCGCTGGACGAACTCGCTACTCAACCCGTCGACGTAATCCCAGCCGGTGTAGTCTCGCTCGCGCGAATACGCGAGCACGTCTCGACAGAGGGTAACGACGTCGGTCGAGACGGCGTGTGATTCTCCTGACGGTGTGACCTGCTTTTGATCCATGTGTTTTCTCCCTATTTTTCGCTGGGTGCTGTCGCTCGCTCGGGCCCGGAGCGCGTCCGCTCCGCTCGTCGGCTTCCGGGGAGCGTGGGCATCTTCCGGAGTATCCTTGTCGGTGGCGTCAACCAGGCACCGAGATCCGACGTGTCGATGTCCCAGCAGGCGTCGGCCGCCAGGACCGTGCCGACGCAGTCGAGCAGGCGCTCGTCACGCCGGTTCCGAACGTACTGCTGGAGTTCACGGAGGGGAAACACCATCTCTCCAGTTCGCTGTGGGGTGCCGACCGGGCGGGGCACGTCGAGGTTGAGGGCACTGGCGACCATCGTCGAGGCGAACCGGTAGCCGAACCGGCTGGCCAGCGCGTAGGAGGCCCAGAACTTCGGGTTGATCTCCATCAGCACGTACGTGCCGTCGGACCGCTGTCTGAACTCGACGAGAGCGATCCCGTTCCAGCCGATATCGCGGAGCAACGTCGTCGTTTTCGCTTCGATCGTCGGGTTCCCGACGAGACGGAGATGGGTCCCGCTGCCGCCGTGGCGCGGCACGGAACGGAGTTCCTGGTGGCTGACCAGCAACTCGATCTCGTTGTCGAGACAGAGCACGCCACAGCCGAACGTCACGTCGGGACCGTCGATGTACTCCTGGACCAGTACGTTTCCGTCAGAGGCCTCGGCAGCGATGCCGTCGTAGGCCGTCCAGAAATCCGCCGGCTCGTCGACACGGGCCGTCGTCACGGTTCCGTTCTCGCGTCTGGCCTTGAGAAACACCGGAAACGGGAGCGTGTCGGCGGGAGTCGGGCGCCCGATCTCGTCGAGTTCCTCGGCAGCACCCGAATAGTCGGTCGGGACGGGGATCCCGAGACGGTCGGCCCGCTGTAACGTGCTGGCTTTGTCTACGGCGACGTGAAACGATTGCGACGGCGGGAGACAGATCTCGACCGCGTCCGGGATCTCCGATCGGATCGAATCGACGGCCGCCATCGAGTCGTATCCGACGGGCAAGACGATCTGCGGCCGGTATTTGGCCATCAGTTTGAGTAGCGCGTCGGCATACCCAGCTTCGCCAGGGGCTGGAACGACCTCGCCGATATCACAGTAGTTCGACCGCAAGAGTCGACTGTATCGAGTCGTGCCAGTCCCGATTATCCGGGCGTCGAGGTCCTCGGACAGTTCTCTCGCGACAGCGAGCGTGTTGTCGTAGTCTCCGTCGAGCAGCAGTACCGTCGGTGGACTGTCCTCCGGTGTGGTACGCTCGCGATGGACCGGCACTCGCCCGTCGGAGCGGTCGGAACCTGGCTCAGTATTAGACTGCATTGAAGGCCTGTTCGATTCAGGGCGGCTATTCCAGTTAGTAATGGATCGGCTACTTGCGGGCACGGGGACTCCGCCCGGGTAACGTCGTCGCGACCGCGCTGGGGGAAGAACCGATCCTGTTTATTTGTCGGCACCACTCTCGGCGAGGGTCGTCGCGATCTCCGCAACCTGCTCGGGATCGTTGGTCCAGACCCCGTCGTATCCGTCCGCTTGCTCCCGTGCGAGCAGTCCACAGGCCTGCGTCACGTCAGTCCCGCCGTCGAACGCGAGGACACAGTGGCGGTCGATCCCCTCGGCTGGCCGGCCGTGGTAGGTGACTCCCTGGATCCCCGGTGGGTTCCAGTCGGCGACGCCGTAGATGTGAATGTCGAGGTCCGTCTCGGTCGCGAGCGTTCGATACACGTCGGCCTGAGACTCGAACGTCGAGAGCGTCTGGAAGCTCACCCGGAGCGTCCCGCGTCCGACGCGATAGGCGCGGTCTTCGATCTCCCGACTGACCGCGAGCAGTTCGCGTCGAGTCATCCCTCTGACCAGCGTGTCGTCGATCAGATCGAAGACGGCGCTGTAACCCGCGGCGACCTCCTCGCGCTCGGTCGGCCGGACGAGCGGCGGTTCGAGCAACCCTTCGAGTGCCGTGACTCCCAGCGATCCCACGAACTCGCCGTCCGCCTCGAGGACGACGAACGGGTCCGGACCGCCCGGAGGCAGGTGGCGGTGTTCGACGGTGACGCCGTGTGCGTCGAACCACTCCTCGATGTCGGTTGGCCCATCGCTTCGATAGACTGTGAGCCGGTAATCAGTGGCTTGGAACTCCTGGAAGTACGACTCGAACATCGTCACGAACGGCTGGCTTCGACACTCCGGCGGACGATATCCCGGACGAGAGGTTCGAGCGACTCGGGCGTGACTGCCCCGCTCTCGCGGTCCCAGGCTACCAGGCCTGCCTCGGCGAGCAACGGTAGATGGATATGGTGGAGCGCGAGATGGTGCTTCGTGTGATCGGCTGGGGTGCTCATCGTTCCTCTTTGGGTGGCCTCCCATCCCGTGAGCACAGTGGCGAGTTCCTCGATCGGGGTCTCCCCTTCTTCGAGCAAGTGATACAGCACCCGGCGTCGCTGGACCGACGAGAGCGCGTCGTAGAACCGATCCTCGGACAACCGTGAGCTGGCGCTACTGGCGGCTCTTCGATCGGTCTTCTCAGGAGCGACCATATGGTATTATTAATTATTGATCCATATAATTATTCTCCTATGGGTGTTACTATCCGACACGTCTACGCCCGATGACGATCCTGTCCGGACGAGTGCGTCTCGCTCGGGCGGTCCGTCTCTCCGGTGGCGGGCTACCAGGTTTCCGTGCCCGCCGCCAGAGACGAGCGTGTCGTCCCCGGGGTAGACTCGTCAAGGTGATCAAGCAGTGCCGCCGGCGGTCCGATCCACGCGCCGGCGTCCTGGGAGAGTTCGATCAATCGACGGTACAACCGTCGGTAGCCCGGGAACTCCCGTTCGTTGAAATACCGCGGGTGCCACAGCACCGTCATCACGCCCTCGTTCTCGCGCGCCTCGGCGACGAGGTCCGCACAGACCTGCCAGGCCGCCTGGGGTCGTGACGCGGGATCGGGAAGGGCCTGTTCCATCAGCGTCAGCGGGAACACGGTGAACGACTCCGAGAGTGGCTTCACGAGTCCGTAATCATACACGAAGCCGTAGTCGGTGCTGGATCCGAGCGTCGAGTCGTACTCCAGCCCCAGTTCGGCCTGTATCTGCCAGGTTCCTGGTGTGTTCATCCGGAGGTAGTGCTGGCGGCCGCCACGGACCGAATGGCCGAGCACGTCCTCCAGTCGCGCTTTCTCCTGACGCAGACGCTCGATGTCGTCTCCGGAGTGATACGAGCCGTGGAGACCGACCTCCCACCCGCCGTCGTCGAGTTCTCGGATCACTGCTGCGATGTCGTCGTTGGTCGGATCGTACCGACCGAGCTTCTGGATCCAGGTGTCGGGTCGGACCCAGTCGAGGGGTCTTCCGCTGGCGAAGAGTCCCGGCTCGCTGAGGAAGTAAAACGCCGACCGAACGCCCAGGTCGTCTTCCAACGCCATGATCTCCTCGAACTGCCAGTAGGGGTTCTCCCGGGCGAAAAACGACCGCAGGTGATCCATCGACCGCTCCGCGAGTGTGTAATACAGCGCCTGGTGGAACCGCTTGTACGGCCGATCAACGTCGTGCGTGAGACACAGCGCGAAGGAGTGATCGTCAATCATCGTCCGCGGTGGCAGCGTGTGGGTGACTCAGCGCCCGGACGACGCGCTCGGCTGCCTCCCCGCCACCGTACAGCGTCGGCTTCGCCGCGGCGTTCGGAAGCGGGCGTGTGAGTGCTGTCCGGATCGACGCCGGGTCGGCACCGACGAGGACGTTCCAGCCAGCCTCGACCGTCTCGGGCCACTCGGTCGTCTCCCGGAGGGTCACACAGGGGCGGTCGAGATAGAACGCCTCCTTCTGGACGCCGCCCGAGTCGGTGGCGACCCGCTCTGCGCCCGAAAGCAAGGCCACGAAGTCCAGGTAGCCAACCGGGTCGACGAGTTCCAGTGCCGAGGCCGCCTCCTCGTGGAGACCGTACTCCTCGAGTGCCGCGACCGTACGTGGGTGAGCGGGCAGGACCACCGTGGCCGACACGCTCGCGAGTCCCTCGACGATCGACCGCAAGCGGTCCTCGGAGTCGGTGTTTCGCTCGCGGTGGACCGTCGCGAGGACGTACGACTCGCCGGTCAGTCCCAGGTCATCGACGACCGTGGAGTGCGCCAGTGCGTGCTCCCGGACCGCCAGCAGCGCGTCGTACATCACGTCGCCGGTCACGACGACCTCGCCCCGGACGTCGCCGGCTCGCAGCGTTTCGGCAGCCCGGTCAGTGGGGGCACACAGTAGGTCCGCACACTGGTCGACAACCACGCGGTTGACCTCCTCGGGCATCGACCAGTCGCCGCTGCGGACGCCGGCCTCGACGTGGACGAGCCGAACCGGGCGCTTTGCGGCGACCAGCCCGGCCCCGAGCGTGGAGTTCGTGTCGCCGTAGACGAGCACGACGTCGGGGGCTTCCTCGTCGACGATGTCGTCGAATCGCTCCATGACCTGGGCGGTCTGGACGGCGTGACTGCCCGAGCCGACGCCGAGGTTGTACGCCGGTTCCGGGATCGGGAGTTCCTCGAAGAACACCGACGACAGCATCTCGTCGTAGTGCTGGCCCGTGTGGACGAGCACCTCCTCGTGGCGGCTGAGCCGCTCGGAGACCGGAAAGGCCTTGACGAACTGCGGTCGGGCACCGACGACGGTGAGGACTTTCATCCCTCGACCTCCAGTTCCTCGTTGTCCCGCCGGTCGAACAGGACCGCGACGACCAACATGACGACCCCGAACAGCAGCCCGTACGTGGTTGTGCGCCCGCTCTCTCCGGCGCTCCACAGCGACCGGATGCCGTGGCCGAACCCGGCCAGCAACCCGGTCGCGCCGAACCCGTAGAAGGCGGCAAGGGGATGGACACCGTCGTCGAGATGGCGGGCCCGGAGTCGCCACAGGAACTGTCGTGCCAGCAACAGCGAGAGCTGTGGCACGAACGAGGAGTACTCGATGTGGCTGGTCTCCTCGCCGTAGACCGCGGGCATGTCGACGTCGGCGATCCGGAACCGATGGACGTTCATGTGAACGAGCATATCGTTGCAGAACCCGAACCGGTCGTACACCGCGTCGAGATCGATCGTCTTCAGTGCTTCCCGGGAGACTGCCGTGTACCCGTTCTGTGGGTCCATCATCCCCCAGTAGCCGCTGGCGACCTTGGTGAGGAGGGTCAAGATTGCGTTGCCGAACAGTCGCCAGCGGGACATCGCCGCCCGGTACTCCGGTCGCTCGAGCCGGTTGCCCTTGGCGTAGTCGGCCCGCCCCTCCGCGACCGGGTCGACGATCCGATTGAGGATGTCGGGGTCCATCTGTCTGTCGGCGTTCATCACAGCCACGACGTCGATGCCGTCCTCGACGGCCTGGCGATACCCCGTCTTGATCGCGGCCCCGACGCCCCGGTTCCGTTCGTGTCTGGCCGTCACGACGCGTTGCCGGTAGCTGACGCCGCCGTCGGCCGTGACGAGTGGCTGCTCGCTCTGTCGGTCGTTCATTCGCTGTGCCTGTTCGGTGATCTCTGTCCAGGTGTCGTCAGTCGAGGCGTCGTCGACGGCGTAGATCCGGTCGACAAAGGCCGGGACCGTCGCGATGACCTCTCCGACGAACCCCGCCTCGTTGTAGGCGGGAATGACGACACCAACGGTCTGGCCCTTGTACATCACTCCACCCCGCGGCCGTCGCCGATCGTTCGGATGGTGTGACCCGAACCCGAGAGGGTCAGCGCCTGCCGACCGTCGACGACGACCATGGGATCCATCCGGTCCCACCGGATGCGGTCGAACGCGCTGTGATCAGTGACGAGGACGGCGGCGTCGAGATCCAGTCTGTGCAGTCGCTCGACGGCTACCGGCGTTCCCTCGAACGGGGAGAGGTCCGAACAGACTGGATCGACGAGGTAGACGTTCGCGCCCAGCTGGTTCAGATCCCGGACGACGGAGAACGCCGGCGAGTACCGGATCTCGTCGACGTCCGGCCGGTAGGTCACTCCGAGGACGGCGACGTTCGCGCCGAACAGCGGGTGATCCGACCCGTCCATGGCCTCCCGGAGTTGCTCGATAGCGTACAGCGGCATGCTGTCGTTGATCTGGCGGGCCATGCGCACGATCGGAGCCGAAGTCTCGATGCTGTCCAGCAGGAAGTAGGGGTACACCGGAATGCAGTGACCGCCGACGCCGATACCCGGCCTGTGGATGTCACAGAACGGCTGGGTGTTGGCGAGTTCGATCGCCTCGGGGACGTCCACGCCGAGTTCGGGGGCGACCATGGCGAGTTCGTTCGCCAGGGCGATGTTGGTGTCGCGGTAGATCCCCTCGAACACTTTCACACACTCGGCAGTCCGGGCGTCCGGGGCGGCGTGGACGTCGTTGGTCGTGATCTCCCCGTAGACGAGTTTCGCGACGCGCGTGCTCTCGTCGTCGATCCCGCCGACGATCTTCGGGTAGGCCCCGCGGATGTCCTGCAACGCGCGTCCGCTCATCGTCCGCTCGGGACAGAACGCCAGCCCGACGCTCTCGGGATCGGGGACGGTCCGGCGGAGGATCGGCCACAGCGTCTCCGCGCAGGTCCCGGGCGGCACCGTCGACTCGACGACGACGATGTCGCCGGGATCGAGATGCATGCCGATGTCTCGGATAAGGGCCGTCAGCGTCGACAGATCCGGCACGTCCTGATCGTCGAGCAGGGTGGGGACGATCAACACGTGGATGCTCGCACCGGCGGCGGCTTCCTCGACATCGGTGGTGGCTGACAGCGCTCCACTGGAGACGTTTCGCTCGATCTCCGCCTCCAGCCCGGGTTCGTTCTCGACGGGCGAGCGACCGTCGTTGATCGTCCCGACGACCGACTCGCTGATGTCGACGCCGGTGACGTTTCCAGAGACGGACGCGTAGACGGCCGCGAGCGGCAGCCCCATCTTTCCGAGTCCGTACACGGCGACCGGTACCTGTCCGTCGGTGAACGCACGCCGCTGTTCGTCCGGCGTCGCTCCCGAACCGTACAACCGCTCCAGTGACTGTTCAGATCGTGACATTTGGTGCCACCTCCGATTCGTCCGCGGCCAGCGCATCGATACGGTTGGCCAGCGCCAGTGCCCGCCGTCCGTCTTCGCCCGTCACGATCGGTTCCTCGCCGGATCGGACGGCGGCCGTGAACGATTCGAGCTGGTTTTTCAGCGGTTCGCCGTTCCCGACCATCGGCTGCTCGATCAGGTTCTCGTATCGATACCGGACCGACCCCTGCTCCTCGACGAACTCGGGGTAGGACTTGCGGTAGATGTGGACCGAGCGATCGATGTAGTCGACGTCGACCTTGCAACTGCGGGCGGTGATCGAGAGTTTCCGGATCTTCTGCTGGGTGAGTCGACTGGCCGTGAACGTCCCGATGACACCGTCCTCGAAGGTCACCGAGGCGGTGACGTACTGACCGTCCTCGGTCCCGTCGGCCGTCACGCTTCGGACCGGAACGTCCAGCACGTCCAGAACCACGTCCAGGTCGTGCAGCATGAGATCGAGCGCCACGCTGGTGCCCATGTCCCGGTCCAGTGGCGGTCCGAGCCGGCGGGCGTCGACGGCGATCACGTCCAGGTCGGCCACGACGTCCTGGAGGGTCCTGACGGCGGGGTTGAACCGCTCGATGTGACCGACCTGCAGCACCACGCCGTTGTCCTCGGCCTGCTCGATCAGCGTCTCGGCCTGTCCGTCAGTCTCGACGAACGGCTTCTCGACGAGCACGTGGATTCCGCGGTCGATCGCCCGGCTGGCGATATCGTAGTGATACGCCGTCGGGACCGCGATCGAGAGGACGTCGGCCCTCTCGAAGAGGTCCTCGGGGTCGCGGGGACTCGTCCCGTGGTCGGCGGCGACCGACGACGCCCGTTCCGAATCGTTGTCGTAGACGCCCACCAGATCGACGTTCGGGAGCTCCTCGTACACGCGGGCGTGATGACTTCCCATCTGTCCGACGCCGTAGACGCCGGCGGCGAGGGTTTCGTCGGTCATTCGCCGATCGCCCCCCAGGCGTGGGTGAGATGTCTCTCGACTGCCTCGACGATGGTGGTGATGTCCTCGTCCGTGAGCCCCGGGTGGACCGGCAGCGACAGCACCCGATCCGTGGCTCGCTCGGCGACCGGAGTGGTGGCCTCCTCGCCGGCGTAGGCCCCCTGTCTGTGGATCGTCGTCGGGTAGTAGACGCCGGTTCCGATGTCGCGCTCCTCGAGATCGAGTTTCAGCGCGTTGCGCTGGGGGTACTGGACGGTGAACTGATGGTAGGCGTGCTCGGTTCCGGGACGTGGTTCGGGTAACTCGAACCTGTCGCCGTCCAGTTCCTCGAGCAGGCGCTGGGCGTTGCGGCGGCGCTGGTCGACGTAGTACGGGAGTTTCTGCAGCTGGGTGAGACCGATCGCGCCGGCGATGTTGGTCATCCGGTAGTTGTGCCCCAGCGTCGCGTGCGTGTACGAGCCCGTACGCCCGTGGTTGATGAACTGGTTGGCCCGCCGAGCGACAGCCTCGTCGTCGGTGACGACGATCCCGCCCTCGCCGGTCGTCATGTTCTTGGTCGGGTAAAACGAGAAACAGCCGGCGTCACCGATCGTGCCGACGTGTTCGCCGTCGATGGTCGCGCCGTGAGCCTGGGCGGCGTCCTCGATCAGCGCTAGGTCGTGGGCGTCGGCGATCTCGCGGAACCGCTCCATCCGCGCCGGCTGGCCGTAGAGGTGGACAACGAGTATCGCGTCGGCGTCGTGTTCGCGGACGGCCGCCTCGGCGCTGTCGGGATCGAGATTGAGCGTCTCGGGATCGATATCGGCGAACACCGGCTCGGCGTTGGCGAACCGGATCGCGTTCGCGGTCGCGATGAACGAAAACGGTGTCGTGACGACGCTGTCGCCCTCGCCGATACCGAGCGCTTCCAGAGCGGTGTGCAGCGCCGCGGTCCCGTTGACGGTCGCGACGCCGTGCTCGGCACCGACGTACTCCGCGAACGACGCCTCGAACTGTTCGACCTCTTCTCCGGCGACGAGTCGACCCTCTTTGATTACGTCTTCGACGCTCTCGAACTCCGGCTCGCCGATGTCCGGGGCTGCAAGCGAGATCATGCGATCGTGTTCCCCCCTTCGAGCGGGTCCGGCAGCGGTTCGTGTCGCGCGGGCGTGCCCACGGCCAGCGTCTCCGGTGGGACATCCTCGGTGACGATGCTCCCGGCGGCGACGAACGAGCCGCGGCCGACGGTCACGCCGGGGAGGATCGTCGCGTTTGCGCCGATGGAGACGTCGTCTTCCAGCGTCGGGCCTTCCAGATCCTGCTCGACGCGGACCGGGTACTCGTCGTTGGTCAGGACCGCGCTCGGCCCGAGAAAGACAGAATCGCCGATCGTCGTCTGCCGGGGAACGTAGACGTTCGTCTGGCAGCTCACCGACGAACCGATCGTGCAGGCCCCGTCGACGACGGTATTCGTCCCGAGCAGGACGTCGTCGCCGACCGTCGTGTCTTCCCGGACCAGCACGTTGTGACCGGTCGAGAAGGAGTTACCGATCTCGACGTCGTCGTAGATCACCGTTCCCGACCGGATCGTCGCGTCGTTGCCGATCTGCGTCTGATCCGTGTCGCTGCCGTTGGAGTGGCCGAGCGTCGCATTCTCGTCTACTGTACAGTCGATACCGAGTGTGACGTATTCCATTGCGGGTCCTCGCTGACCGGTTTCACGGGTGGCCAGCGCTTACGCCATGACTCGGGTCGATTGCCGCTTTGTTATTGAGTGCTTTGCGGGGACCACAGGTTCGTACTATCGCAGGACATCGGTCCGATATTCTCCCGTGAGCCGCGTGGCCGTGGTTGCGATACCGACCTGCCGAGACGACCACACGTCGGAAGCGGTCACGCCGTTCGCTCTCGGCACTCACCGCTTCGCTGTCGTGCGGTCAAACCCGAAAAAGACGCATACCAACCACGATAAATGGACTCCCGAGAGACGATCTACGCGTATTGGTAGGCGGCTGTATCGCTCCACAGTAGGTGAATACTACGCTCCGCTGGTGACCATAGTCACGTCGTAACAAAGTGGATACGTTGTCTCTTCTTCGGCAGGTCTGATCGCTCGGACGAGTATACGCGGTCAAGACAGCACCGATATAATGTCAGAAGAAAAAGATAGGCTCTCGCCCGACCAGGCGTTCGATATCCTGAGCAACCAGCGTCGTCGGTATGCCCTGCATTACCTCTCGGACCAGCCCGAGGGAGAGAAGCTTCAGGAACTCGCACGCCAGCTCGCCGCCTGGGAGAACGAGATCGCCGCCGAAGAGGTCTCGAAGAAACAGCAAAAACGTGTGTACGTCTCTCTGTACCAGACACATATTCCCAAACTCGAAGCCGAAGGGGTCGTCGACTACGATAGCGAGAGCGGGCTGATCACGCTGACTGGCCATGCGGACGATGTCACGACCTACCTACAGGACGACGAAGACCGATCCGACCAGTGGCACCGCTATTATCTGGCTCTGGTCGTGGCCGGCACCGTCGTCTTCACCGCGACAGTCCTCGAGCTTCCCGTCTTTGCTGCACTCACACCGACGATCGTCGGTCTCACGATTCTCTTCGCGTTCGGTGTCCTCACTGTCCAGTACTTCCTCGTGCGGCGCCGTGAGTCACAGGGGGTGTCCAGGAGCAGTGAGCACTAGTCCTCGTCCTCGACGGGAACCAGTTCTTCCGGACTCCGCTTGTACCGCGGTCTGTTCGCGAACTTCCGAATCAGTTCCTTGTCTTCTTTCGAGAGGTGTTTTGTCATCACCCCCGCTTGGACTGGAAGACGTATAAGTACGTTCCGACTTCCTTCAGGTGTCGGCCACTAGAAGCAGCATACTCGCACATAGATTCGTTTACCTGTGACTGGTTATGCGACAATAGCTACCTTTTAAGTAAATCCGGAGTGTGTGTATGACAGCATGTGTGGGACACAGCAGCGTACTCGGATAGGCGATCATCCGTTTAGACGGGTGTGCGACGATATGGGGGGTCACACTCTGTCGAAACGACACGGCCGCCACTGCCAGCCCAGGATCGGACCGGTGATCGACAGCCCGGGACAGGCGAGTTGATCAATGGGGATCGTTACCGAGATCACTGTCCCCGGCGATGCGTTCGAACTCGGCACGTCGCTCGCGCCGATCGAGGACGTGTACGTGACGTTCGATCGAGTGGTACCGACCGGCGGCCGGCTGTTTCCGTACATGTGGGTCTCGACGGACGACCACACGCTGTTCTGTCAGCTCCTCCAGCGGAACCCGGCCGTCGAGGATCTGGAGATGGTTCACCGGAAGGACGAGCGGGCGCTGTACGACGTCGCCTGGTGTGACGACACGAACGGGTTCCTGTGCTGTCTCCGGACCACCGACCTGGTCGTGCTCCGGGCTGGCGGCACAGCCAGCGCCTGGGAGTTTGAACTCCGGTTTTCCGACCAGGAAACCGTCTCCGCCTTCCAGAAGAAGTGTGCCGACCGGGAGATCTCGATCTCCGTCGACAAAGTCACCACCAAGAGCGTCTCGGACCCGCTGGAGGAGAAGCTCACGAAATCCCAGCGCCGGACCGTCCAGCTCGCCCTTGAAAAGGGGTATTTCGACGTGCCGCGAAAGACGACGCTCGTCGAACTGGCGGCGGAACTGGACGTGTCCGATCAGGCAGTCTCAGCCCGGATCCGTCGAGCTACCAAAAAGCTCTCACAGCAACTGCTCTTGCCCCACCAGTCCGAGGAACACAAACAGGCACCACCGAAACAGCGCTAGTGTCGTTTCCACCATCGGCCGGGCACCGAATCGATTGTCGCTGTTCTGTCGTGTGCCTCGTTGGGTGTGGATATCCAATGCTAACGTACAACCCGATTCCGACCGAAGGCATCGTCAGGTCGGCTGGCTGTGCCAGGATCGGCCACCCGCTGATCGTGATCAGTTACCGATCCCCCCGATCGATTGCCCCACCTCAGACGGGTATATTCGTGCCAGTCCTGGCGCGGACCCACGACCGGCCTGATCGGTTGCGTGCCAACCGGAAGGAACCGTCGACGTAGCTCCCACACCCACCATATCCGACATTCCTTCCGTTTTGTGCCGACCGGGACACCGCTATCGTGAGATCTGTCGCCCGCCCGGAGACACATATCTCTCACAGTGGTCGCTGTCAGTGTTTGGGATCGCGGTTCTGCAACAGGCCCTGCGCCATGAGCCGCCGGGAGATCACGACGAGTCCGTTCCCGAACCCCTCACCAAAAATAGCCCGCTCCTCCTTGCTCTCGGGCATGATCGAACTCACGAGAAGCGTCGACCGATCGACCATGAGCAGCCGGCCGATAGCGGTCTCGTCCTGGGTATCGTTCCCTCCCTGCAGCCACTCCAGCCCGGAGACGAACGTCGTCGCGTTCGGTACGGCGTCCCGGATCTGCTTCTGGAGCGGCTCGCTCAACGCACCGACGATCAACTCGATGTCGTCCTCAACCGCGTTGAGCGTGTCGACGAGTGCCGAGGTCAGCAGCGACTGGTCGCCGAGTACCAGTACGACCTCGTCGTTCGCATCGGTTATGAGTCCGTTCGTCCGGTTCTCGATGGCCTCCTGACCGACCATCGACCACACCTGCTGGACGGGCGATTCGTCGTCTGTCTCGACCACCTCGATCGTATTGAGGGCGCTCTGCAACCGCTCGACGCGCGCCTCGTACTGATCACGGAGCGTCTCGGTCGCCTCCGAGATCGAGACTGCCCGAAACCGCTGTGGGCTCGAATGGTGGATCTCGACCAGTCCCTGTGCCTCTAGCACCCGGATCGCGTCGTAGACCCGCGTGCGCGGCACCTCCGTCATCTCGCTGAGTTGTTTGGCCGTGCCCGTTTCCAGGCGTGACAGTCCGACGAAACACCTCGCTTCGTACTCTTTCAAGCCGAGTTGTTGGAGGAGTTCGATCGCTTCCTCCAAGTTTTCCTTCGTGCTCATTGTGTCCCAACCGCCCGGGACAACTCCCGGGCCTTGTATACTGGTACGCGTCCACAACGGATATGTATTGTCACTCTATTTGTGACTGGGCGGACAGACTGATGGGGTTTGTCGGATTTTATGCCCCGCAATTCGACGGTGCCGAACTATTTGTGAGTATTCGAGTTACACTTCCCCGACCCGGACTGGGGTCGGTCCCACCTCGAACTGTCTCTGCAGGATCACGTAACTCAGTTAATCACAAAAGAAATATACGGTACGATTCCGTACCGTGCAACTGGCGCGCAGTCCAGTGCTGTGTCCCAACCACCTTGCTGCTGCGTGTCACCCAGCCGGCCCACCTGGCTGGGTTCATACCACTCCCGAGTGATGACATCCGATCCAACAGCGGACCCACAGACGGTCGCCACCGAGCAACTCGAACAGTTCGGGTTGAGCGCGTACGCAGCGCAGACGTTCGTCGCGCTCTCGAGTCTCGGTACGGGAACGGCAAGGGATGTGAGTCGCGTGTCGGACGTCCCGCGCACGCGGGTCTACGACGCGATCGATGAACTACACAGCCGGGGCCTCGTCGACGTCCGGCAGTCCTCGCCCAAGGAATTCTGGGCCATCTCGGCGGAAACTGCGACGCGAACCTTCGAGCGTGAACTACAGCACCGCACGGATCTGCTCCGGACGGCACTGAGTGAACTCGAACCCGAAACGCGACAGGACGAACAGCGAGGCGTCTGGACGCTCGAGGGCCAGCAGGCCGTCACCCAGCGGATCGTGGAGTTTCTCGCCAGTGCCGAAGACGAGATCGTCTACATGACCGTCGCGGACCTCCTGACTGATGACCTGCTCGAAGGATTGCAGGACGCGAGCGCGCGCGGCGTCACGGTCAACCTCGCGGGCGTCTCGACACCAGTCCGGGATCGCATCCAGGCGGAGGTCCCGGACGTCGAGACCTTCGAGTCCCTGTGGGACTGGTCGGATACGCCCGCCGGCCGACTGCTGATGATCGACAGAGAGCGGACGCTCGTGAGTGTCCTGGTCAACGGCGACGACGCGGCCCCATCCGACCCACGGTCGGAAACCGCGATCTGGGGCAAGGGCGAGACGAACAGCCTGGTCGTCGTCCTGAAAGCGATATTCACCTGGCAACTCGATCAAACTGACGAGAGAACCGACTCCTCGGCGTGATATCTACTTGTTTCCGGCCTTGACAGGCGGAACGATCGTCTGCTCCGGGAGCGAATCCAGGACCTGCTCGAGCCCGTCGTGGGACTGATACTTCACGGTCCCACTGTCGCGGTCGTACTCGGCGATCCCGTAGGACTGGAGCTTCGGCAAGTGCGTGTGATGGAGTTCGGTGTGGATCTTCTCACGGGAATTCTCAGGACCATCGGCGAGTAGCCGCATCGTGAGGTCTTCGACTGTCGTCTCACCCTCTACCTGTAGACTCCGGATCAACCGACGCCGTCGACCGTCCGCGAGCAACTGGCGACACTCGTCCATGATCGGTTCTCTCATGAGCGAACGTTCGGTCCTCACACGCATCACTGTGCGACATTTTCACAAATAGAGTAGTTTTGATGGTGTGGGTGACAGTAGCCAATATGTACGTACACGAACACCTGCGGCCCGGATCGCGTGCGACAGGCGGCCGATGGCAATTCTTTTGTGAGAACTTATTTACCTTACCGACTCCAATTTTCGTCAACGTGTCCGAAGATACAGAAAAACACGCTTCAGGGGGCGGTTCCAGGTCCGAGAGGAATTTCCCCGAGGCCCTGCGAGAACTGTTAATTTCGGCTCACGAAAACGGTCTTGATGTTACCGGTGGGTGGCAGATCGTTCCCGAGAGCGAGACAACGCTGGCGTGGGACGTCGAGATCACGCAGCTCGCCCGGGAGACCACACACCAGTCGCCGACGACGGACGAGTTCCCGGTCGATTCGATTCTGACGGCCGTGGCGTCTCACGAGGGTGTCGAGAAGACTGAGCTCCCGCCGTTGCAGGATTCGATCGACGTCGAGTCGCTGGAGAAAATGTTCGAGGACCTGGCCGATGGACCGCCCGGCGAAGTGACGTTTTATTATTCCGGGTACAGGGTCACCGTCTACGGGGACGGACAGATCACGGTCGAAGGGTAGGTTTCAGGTCAGTGTCGACCTGAGCGATCCGAAATCGATCACGTCGGTCAGGGAGGTCAATACCAGCCAGACCGCGCCACCGATACAAACCACACCGAACAGCAACGGGATCGTCGTCGCAAAGCTGACCAGCGGATACACAACGATCGACATTCCGGCCGTGATGGCAGCGATGACGAGCGTCGACCGGGCGAGTTTGCCCTTGTCGAGGGGCAACTCGCCGGAGATGATGTACAGTTCCGTGCTGACATAGATGCTGTCGGTGATCACGGTGGCCACGGCCGCGCCGACGACCCCGAACATTGGAATGAAGATCAGGTTGAGCACGAAGTTCCCCACCGCGAGGGTCCCCTTGGCGATGGCCCGTTCCCGTGCGCGTCCGAGGTAGTCAAGCGCGTCGCTCGTGATCGAGTCCAGCGCCCGAACCACCACGAACAGGCTGAATATCTGGAGGACCGGTACGGCACCCGCGTAGTCAGACCCGAAGATCAGATTGATAGTCGGGTCGGCGACGAGGACCACGCCCGCAGCGGCCGGCGCGTACAGCGCCACGATATAGGTAAACGACCGCTCGTAGAGGGAGGCTGCGCGGTTCAGTTCGCCATTTGCCTTTTGCTCGCCGAAGGTCGGCGAGATTCCGAACCCCAGCGAGTGTGCGGGCGCGATCAGGAATTCGGTGAGCTGTTTACCCAGCGTGTAGAACGCGATGGCCGTCGAGCCACGGAACACGCCGAGCAGGATAGTGTCGATACGGCTGTTGAGCACGCTCGCTCCCATGGTGAACGTGAGCGGGACGCTGTAGCGAAGCACGCGTCTGGAGACCGTCTTCCGGACCGATTTGGCGACCTCGATACTGGAGTAGAACCTGACGTAGATAACTCCCACACCGAGGGCCGCCGCCACGCCGGAACTGATGACGTAGCCGGCGATCGCGCCTTCGAGACCGAACCCGAGGATGATAAGCGTCGGTACAGCAACGATCAGGAGCACGTTCGAGACGATGGTCATCACGGCGTTGAGATCCATCCGGTTGAACCCCTGGAAGGACATCGCCGCCACGCCGCCGAGTGACTTGACGACGATGTAGCCGATTCCGATCAACAGCAACACGTCGATGGCCGGGTCACCGACCAACTCAGCGATCCGGGTGTGGAACAAAAACAGCACACTGGAGACGACGACGATGGCAATAGACCTGTAGAAGAACGTGCTCCGGATGACGACAGGGACGAGTTCTGGCGACTTCTCGCGATACTCGGTAATGTACTTGCCGGCGGCCTTTCCGAGTCCCAGGCTTGCGAACATCATCGCAAAGCCCAGCACGGCAAGAGTGAGAAACAGCTGGCCGTACTCGCTGGGCGAGAGCAGATAGCGCGTCAAAATGAGGATTAGCCCGCCTTTCGCGACCATCCGGAAGACCTGCGAGACAAAGACGAACGACACTCCGCGGCCGACTTCTCCCATTACTTGTAGCCGGGTGAGCGCTACCCATTGTTATGCCGGGACTACGGCTGTGCTGGGGTCTGGACTCCGTCTCTCTGGGATGGTTATACTGGTGGCTATACCATTTCGAAATTATCCGGCACGCCGTCGTGCCAGATCTCTTTACGAACGTATAGCCACCAGTATTATCAGTGAAGTACCACAGGCGCGGTGGCCCGTGGCTTCGCCGTGGTCTCTGGCATAAGTGGGTCAAACACAGCCTCTCTCGTGCGGACAGTAGCAAACTAATAACGACGTATTTCGGGCACGATTCGTTCGGTCAGATGCCACAACTACAGGTGTTCGCTTCGACGATCCGCGATCAACTCCGGGACGGCAGTGCGAGAGCGACGGTTCGACGCGCGCCGCGCTTTCTCAGACAGCGGTTGCCGGTCTCGCTGTGGCCGCCGCTGTTGATCGACCCGCGAAACAGGGCCGACGAGGTGGTGACCCTCCCCGAGATGCCCGCGCTCGCCGTGTCCTACGAGAGTCCGTTCAGCGACGCCGCGCCGCGGAAACTGGCCAACTTCGAGGGCACCATCTCCAGTCCCGAGAACGCCGTCTACGTCTACCACGACGTGGACGTGGAGGGCCGATACCCGGTCGCCCGGATCGACGGCAAGTACCTGCTGCCGTCGTGGCTCGGGGTCGAGACCGCGTTTTTCCTCCACCAAGAGAAGTTCCTGAAGCGGGACGTCCCGCTCGCTCGCCTCCTGCGCCAGCGGCTGTTCGATCCGGAGCCGGACCGGCATCTGGAGACGGCGTTCCTGCTCAACGACGAGCGGGGGTCCTATCGCTACGGCTGGTTCCACGAGACGCTGCCCAAACTCAAGTGGTACGAGCAGTACTGCGAGGCGACTGGTGAGTCCCCGGTACTGATCGTCAACTCGCCGTTGCGGGACTTCCAGCGAGACACACTCGGGTGGATTGGATACGAGCCTCGGGACTGGATCGAACACGGGGAAGAGATCACACACGTCGATCGGCTTGCAATCGCGCCACACCCGATCCGGCTGGAGGGCAATCCCAGTTCGGGCTTTGCCTCGGAGGTCGGGTGGGCCGGTCGGCGGATTGTCGACAACGCACCGGAGGTGGAGACAGACTTCTCGAACCGGGTGTACGTCTCACGCGCCGACGCCGAGCGGCGCCGCGTCAGAAACGAGGAAGAGGTATTCCGGAGTCTGGAGGAACTGGGCTTCGAGTGGTACGAGCCCGGTCGGCTGACCTTGCCCGAACAGATCGCGCTGTTCGCAGGTGCGGACGTGATCGTCGGCCTCCACGGGTTGGCGTACGTCAACCTGATGTTCTGTGACAGCGACACGGCCCTGCTCGAACTGTTCGCAGAGGACGGCATCGACGAGAGCTACTTCGTGCTGGCAAACGAACTCGGTCTGACCTACCAATGTCTGGTGTGTGAGTCGATCCACGAGGGCAGAAACCAGCGCGCGATCAACAAGGACGTCGTCGTCGACACGGCGCGGCTACGAACCATCGTTGAGTACCTGATCGAAAACAGCGGGGCAGAGCCTTACTCCGACGGCGAGACGGACATCCAGAGCGAGACGGTCCGATAGGCGGTGTCAGCGTTCACGTTCTGCGGTGGCTCACCCTCATAGAGATAGTACCGGAGGCGGAGATTCTCTCCAACCATCGTCGGTTCGACCGTGTGTGTCGCTGTCCAGGTCTCGCCGGCCGGAACCGTCGATCGCTCCCGAAAGACCTGTTCGGAGTCCGTGACAGTCACCGAATCATCCGAGACATCGATCCGCTGGAGGACAGCTACGGCCGTGTAGTCCGTTTCGCTGCCCTCGTGGTTCTCGACCCGCGCCGCGAGTTCAGCATCGTCTCCTTGCTGGATCTCTTCTGGATAGCCCGAGGCGAGGAGTTCGCCGTCGCCGTTCTCGCTCAGCACCGCGAAGCCCGTGTACGCTTCACTGTTGTCCGGTGAAAGGACCACGAACCCTATCGTTGCGACGGCACCGACGACGCTGAGGACGAAGAGGATGGTGAGTACCCGATCGGTGACTCCACCTCTCTCGAAGGATTCTCTCACTGAGGCTATCCACGCACCGAACGACAGGCGGAGCCGTTCGTCCCGGGGAACGAGGTTTCGCCGGACGAACGCTGTCACGACGCCGAACAGGACGACAGCGTTCAGTCCTGTCACCACGGCGCTCTGTGAGAGTGAGCCGCTGATCGGCGCGACGACGAGTGCCAGCACCGGGAGCAACGCGAGACTCAGCCCGAACGAAAGGAGGAACCGTTCGGTCCAAGAGGGGGCGTCCCCCTGAGCGAGTCGGCGCAGCGCAAACTGCGCTCGGCCTGATAGTACCGGATCGTCCTGATCCGGCTTGGTGGACTGGCTAGGAAAGATGATCGCCAGCAGGAGGTAGCCCGGAACGAACAGGGCGATAACGATACCGGCGGCCGCGCGCGCGAGCGGGAACACCGTCGATAGACGGAAGACCAGTCCGTCGAATAGCGCGACCAAAACCACGATTCCGACGAGGTCGACAGGTATTGTAATGTGGATACGCCGAATCTCTTGCAGTGCGTTTCTCATAATTTCCATGGTTGCTATGGGGTGAGCGCATACCGTGCTAACACGGCATTATTCCGTCCGATCGCCCGTTGGCAGTTCTGTACAAACTGCTTTACCGGAGAACAAATGGTAATGGTGTGGTTTCCGGTCGCCTCTCGATAGTTTCGTACCGTTTAACGGTACCACACATACCCGGTATCAGCGAGTCGTTCTTTGATTTCGCCCGTCGCCACTGTCCGGGTCGCGACTGACTCACCAGCTCGGACTCGTTTGCGCTCGCTCCCCTCCACGACGAGTCAGCGGACCCGTCGTAACCCCCTCGGCATATGTTTTCAGCGACTGTCCGAACACCGGGCCGCTGATCTGGGGAGACCGAAAGATGCCCGACTCTCCATACGGCCGGTTGTGACGATTTACCGATACGATCACACGAACGAGAGGCGTCGACCAGAGACAGACTTACAACCAAACCGTCTCACCGGACGTAATACAGTTCAGTGTCCCCGTTGGAGAAGACGCGATTCACACCGACCTGACGGTCGATACTCTCGAAGTCCGAGCGCGAGAAGCGGTGCTCACGGTAGGCTGTCAGCTCCCGCTCGTAGGTGTTCTGGGAAATGATCAGGTGCCAGTCTCCGGCCTCGGCTTTCTCCCGCAGCCGGTTCATTTGGGAGCTATTGACGGTTCCGTCGCGCTGGCCGTTGTCCTCCAGGGAGACGATGGCGTCGTAGTACCGCTGGGGTTCCTGCATGACGCCGTTGAGAATCGCGTCCTCCCCGGTCATCTCGAAGGTCGTCTCGTACCCGTCCACACGCGCGTCGGTGACGTGCTGGTTGGCCCGGTGGATGTACGGTGAGTTGAACAGCACGAGCGAGGACAGCAGGAACAGCACGACGAACACTGTGGCCACGGACGGGCCGACCGCGACACGGAACTTGGTCTCGGAGAGCGCCATGATCCCGTAGGTGATGGCGATCGCACCGAGGGCCACGACGACGAACATCATGAATCCGGCCTGACGGAAATAGTACTGCCCGACGTTGCCAAACATGTACACGCCAAACACTGGGACCATCACCAGCAGAGACGTTGCGAGATAGACGATCATCCTGTCGGTATCGACGCTCCCGTCGGTACTTCTGGTGAGGACGGTGAGGACCAGAGATCCCGCCGCGATGATAAAGAGCGTACTCACCCCGAACAGCTTGAGAAAGACCACGACCGGACTTGATCCGATAGCGGAGAGTGAGGCGGTCTGTGAGCCGATCGCCGATCCGGCCCCGGCAGAGGAGCTTCCCGTGACGTACGCGGCCAGTGAGTCTGCGGTCCCGGTGAGGACTGGGACTATACCCGGTGCCTGTCCGATCCAGGCAACGAAGAGTACGGCTGAGACGGCGAGGACGGGAATCAGCGACCGGTGTGTCCACGGCGACCGGTCGCTGCTGGACAGCAACTGCACGAAGACGATGGCAGCGAGTATCAGCAGGACGTTAAACGCCTGCATCGGATGATATAGGATTGTAGCCCCGACCGTGAGCACGACGATGCCGGTCAGGGCAGTCAGGCTCCCGAGCGTCCGTTCGGCACCGGGCGATCGAAGATATCCGACCACCAGGTACAGCACGATCGGAGCGAACAGGATCGCCTGACTACTGGGGTGGGCGTGGATGGTGACGGCCAGCTGGTGCAGCGGAACCAGCAGGAAAGCGCTGAACGCACCGACGGTGATGGCGGTCTCTCCACCGACGATGCCCCGGACAACGAGGGGTGTGAAGATGTAGAAGACGAGCGCGGTACCGAGCGGGACGAGCATCAGCGATTGCCACACCGAAAACCCGGTGAAGCCCGCGATGAACGCGGCGACCGAGTGGATGCCGGGATATACGGATTCGTAGGGCGTCATCGTCCCAGCTGTGAATTCTCTGGTCACGCCCACGTGCGTCATCGAGTCGTGAATCCCGTGGAACAAATACTCTCGAACGACCGGCAGCGAGATGACCGCGAAACTTGACGCCCCGCCCAGGACGATTCCGAAGCGCCGATAGAGGTGGCTCGTCGTCGAGAATGCGATCAATGCCCCCATCAGGAACGCGACCCCGATTCCGATCCACACCCACAGCGGCGTGGACGCGTAGATCGAGAGTTCATAGCCAGTTGCGGGGTTCGCGTGTGCGACGAGAAGTGCGACAGTGAGACTGCTGAAGCCGATAAGACCGAGTAATTGTGCCGACCGATCGGTGATATGTGCCAGCCGCTTCATTGTGTACCGCTCGGATAACGAGTCGGGTAGTTATGACCATAATACCACGGTTCGTTCCTCCGTTTCAGACAGTATATATTTCATAATGTGCCGTTATAGAGTCCCTACGGCTCGAAAACTGGCAATATAGTGTATACGAATACAAACCTTTTTGCGAGCCTGGGACCTGCCAACCACTATGAAGTTCTCTCGCCGGCGATACTTACTTGCGGCCAGTCTGGCAATGGCTGGGTGTTCTGGGAGTGGCAGCCCGCGGACGGACGACGAGGACCCTTTTCTCCGACCAGCAAGTACTGCCGGTGGAAGGAGGGGGAACGTCGATCAGTTCGGCGACGAGCCGTTCGATCTCAATCACACCGTCGCGGAAGGCGGGTCCGGGGACTACGAAACCCTGGTCGAGGCCTACGAGGTTGCGGATACGGGCGACGTGATCGGTGTCGGTGATGGTCACTACTCGCTGGCGCCAGTGGTGCAGACGGTCGGGGAGTCCCCGGTCGGTGCGTTCGACACCTTCGAGAAAACAGGTCTGACGATAGTCGGGCGGTCGACTGACCGATCGTCGCTGTCCTTTGGGTCCGAGCAAAACATCCTGGCGATGCCGTCCTGGCAGCTCTGGCGGCTTTCGATCGATTCGGCCGATACCGTAGTCGGTCCACGCGCGAACACCTTTCGCGACTGCCGGATCGCTTCTCCGATCATGGACCCACCGGGATACGGCGGACCCTCTCACCGATTCGGCGGGAACGAGAGGCTTACCACGACGGGCATGCCACGGAGGACCTCGGCCGAGCAGACCTATCACGGACTCACGTTCGATCGAGTCCTGAACGGCGTCGAGGATCTCGGATTCGACCCGACGGGCCAGGAACCGATCGACCCCCCCTTCGAGAACGCCTACGAGTCCGGTACGCTTATCGAACTCCCGCCCGGCGAGTACCGGATCGAGTCGGAACACGTCGGCAGCACGGTCTCGCGGTTCGGATTGCGAGGGCTGGGTACCAGCAGACGCGATGTCCAAATCGTCCCGACATCGGGGATGGCTCTCAAGTGGCTGAAAGCAGTCGGTGCTGGACCACACCTGTTGGAGAACCTCTCCTTTCAGGAGCGCAGTGACGACAAGACACAGGTCTCGCTGTGGCTCACGACCAGTGACGGTTCCGTCATCAAAAACGTGGAGTGGCTCGGGCGGACGCCACCCGACAAAAATATCGGTTACTCGCTGGCAGCAGAGGTGACTGAAGTAGATGGCGTGTTCGTCATCGACGGTATCTACGCCGGCCTCGACGAGCCAGCCACGGTAGTCGACTACCCGAACGGGGTCGCCTTCGTCCGGAGCGGACCGACCCACGAGGGGGAAGTGATCCTCCGGAATCCAGTCATCCACGAACGCAACTCCAACGCAACACGCTCTACGGCGCCGACGGGTGTCATTACCATCCAGGGTGGGGAGTTCGTCAACAACCAGAACACCAACATTCGATTCGGTGCTGGCGACCACCCCACAAAGGTCTCCAGCGCCACCGGCAGCTATGTCAAGGTCGACGGCTCTCGAAACAGCGCGGACGCGATCAGGCTCAACGGCGGAGAAAGGGTGTTCAGTGGCGCGGTCTTCCGGGACATCCACGTCGAGTGGACCAAAGACAGAGGACGCGCGGTGATCGCGCTCCCCGAGTTCAGCAGTCACGGCCGGACGGAGTTCTACGACTGCGTGATCCACAACGACGGCCAGAACACACCAACCGTCAAGGCCGAACCCACTTCAATCTCAGACGACGAAGTGGTGTTCGAGAACTGTGTTTTCACCGGACGGGGTGGTGGATTCATCACCAGAGACAGACCCGGATCGGTGATCCGTAACTCCTGTATCGATATGCCAAACGCGTCGATCAGCGGCTTCAAGACCGACAACATTAGGAACGAGGACTGCGCTCTCCCCGAGCAGCCGCCCCCCACGATAGCCACGATCACGGCGAACAAGCGAGAGGACAGGAGCGTGACGTTTACTGCGATGGACTCGCCGGGCACCATCGACAGTTACAGGTGGGATCTCGACGGCGAAACCAGGACCGGCGGGACAATCACATACACGTTCGACCACGCGGGCACCTACACCGTTACGCTCACCGTCGAAGATACTGATGGTGTGACGGATTCGACGACCTCTGAACTGATCGTCGACTATCCCGAGCTGGTACGGTAGTTACTATTTGGCTCGAGAGAATGACCTCGCTCGTTGAAAGCGGGGCCGCCGCCTTGATACTGGTGGCTATACGTTCGTACAGATATCCGGCACACCGTCGTGCCGGATCATTTCGAAATGGTATAGCCACCAGTATGAGGTGACGCGGATCGCTGTGTCGCCTCGAAACAACCGGTGGTCGCACCCGCCGTGCGATCACGACGCAGTGACCGGGGTGGCGCGCACCGTCGTGGCGTCGTCCACCGTCGCGTACAGCTCTGTGAGTCGGTCGGCAGCGGCCTCCCAGGAGTAGTCCGCGACGGCGACTTCCCGGTTGGTCCGGCCCATGCGATCGACGCGATCCGGGTCGGCCAGTAACTCCACGAGGGCCTCGGCGAGCGCGTCGGCGTCGCCGGGCTGGACCAGGAGACCGTTGTCCTCGCCGACGACCTCCGGGATCGAACCGACCGGCGTGGAGACGATTGCCATCCCCGCCGCCATCGCCTCCAGGATCGCGATCGGGAGGCCTTCGGCCCGCGTCGGCAACGCGTAGATCGTCCCCGAGGAGAGCAACGCCCGTTTCTCGGCCTCGTCGACGTAGCCGAGATAGGTCACGTGATCGTGCTCGGCGGCAAGCCGCTCCACGCGGTCGGCGAGTGGTCCGCTCCCCGCGATCGAGACTCGGAAGGGCGCCACGTCGGGGTCGTCGCTCGCGGCTTCGACGGCGGCCACGAACTCGGTGATGCCCTTGCGCTCGATGAGGTTCGAAAGGAAGACGACGTGGGGTATCTCCGGGTATTCGGGGTCGTATCCCCCGGCCGGAACGGCGTTCGGGACGACGACGATCCGGTCCTCGGGGACGACCGCTGCGAGCACCGACTGCCAGTACGACGAGAGGACCACGACCCGCGTGGTCGCGTTGAGAACGGCCGACTGGAACCACGACACGACCCGCGAGTCCGGTTGCAGGAACGTATCGAACGAGGACCCGTGGACGTGGAGGACGACGGGACAGCCCCAGACGTACCGCCCGAAGAGGACGTAGAACGAGTTCCTATAGAAGGAGTGATGAAACGACGAGTGGACGTGTATGACGTCGGGCCGTCGCTCCAGCGGGAACTGCACCATCCGCCAGATCGACAGGAGGGCTCCGACGAGCAGGGCCCGTGTCGTGGCGGCGCTGGCAGGTCCAGTCTCGTATACGGTCGTCGTGACGGTATCGAGATGTCGCTGTTGCTCGGCTATGTAACGGGACACACCACCGGTCCGGCTCTGTTCCGGTCCCACGATCAGGATTTCCTGTGACGACATTCGTGTGTGGGGTCTTGGATGCTGTCCCCTTAGTCAAAGGCACCCTACTGCATCGATGGGACGAGCGCTCTCCTCTAGCGCCTGCAACCAGCTAACAGTTGTCGATCAGATTGACGAGCAAACTCTCCTGGGAAACGATAAAACTCTGGTCCCGAATAGATTCCTCGTCCGGGGGGAGAAGGAGGATCTGTCCCGATCCGTTGTTGGTTTCGATAACGTCCATGTCCCCGAGTTCGTACCCGAGATCGTCCTCCAGATCGGGATCGGGAGGCACGGATTCCCAGTCGACCGGTTCAGAGCGTTGCTCGTCGCCATCGATATCACTCGTCATCGGTCAGCCCCTGCCCGTCCGAACGGATCTGCGGCCGGCTCGAGTATCCCCGCTGGGCCGAAACCGGCACTCGATCCCCGTGTTTGGTTCACGTTACTCTCGGTAAGTAGTTCCTTCCTCGTCGACGAGGCGTCGGTAGGAGATTGTTTCTCTCCGTCGCTATGAGCCATACATTGGTATGACGGTATTACCGTATTAGGTGTTCTTGCCACTTGTCCACGAATACATCCGGAGTAGTTGCCGCTCTGTCCGCGTCCCTGTTGCCTGTCTCGGTGCGCTTCGCTGATGACGCCTGGTTTCCAGATACTTGCCACATCTCTGTTATTGGCTCTTTTTAATTCAAATATGATATGATGGGATTTATATGGTGTTCGCAATTACTGGCGGTCGTGCAATCTAACACTCGTGGCGAGTCGTGGACGGTTCTCACTCACTGGGACCGGCAGGAAGACATCGTACTCGCGCTAGACCGTGCGTTCGACGAACTCGACGGTGTCGAGGACGATGTCGTTATTTTCGACTATATCGAACCCGAGGCGATCAACGCACTCTTCGGAGGGCCTTCATCCGATCGCGGGGCGAACGAGCTCCACTTTACCTGCCAGCAGCACGAGATCCGGATCAGTGACGACGGGACCATCGGAGCCAGAGCCGACTCGGAGTATCGCATCTCCTGATACGGACTCCTGTGCGGATGTGGCGTTGAAATCGCCCGGGGTCGATCCGGAATTGACGGATAGCAGCCTGTGGGACAGCTGTCCGTTCGATCGCACGGGGATCACTCCGTCGACACACGAAGCCGTCGTCTGAACCACGACAGCCCAGGCCGCCTGTCGAGATGCCAGAGCAGGGTGGCACCACCCAGTAGCGTCGCCTCGAAGAGGAGATACAGGCGCCCCCGTGGCGTTCCCAGGAACTCGACGAACGCATCGAAGAACACCCCTGCCTGGGACAGGAGTCCGATGCCAGCCTCGGACGAGGCCGGGATCAGCGGCCACAGGAGGAACCCGGTCGCGAGTTCACCGCTGGTCAAAAGCGAGTACGTGGCGTCCCCTAGCAGGTGTGAGCCGTAGGCGAGTGCGAACACGATACCCAGGGTCGTTCTCCCGTCGGTGCGGGCGAGCAGGATCACGAGTGCTGACAGCGGGACCGCAAACAGCAGGGAGTGGCCCAGCGAGAGCCCGCTGGGAAGCACCCCGAACGTCCAGGCCAGCGGCTTGTCGATCAGGTCGGGCAGCTGGGAGGCGACCGCGATCGCACCGACCGCTGCAGTGGTCGGACCACGACCGGCCGCGACTCTGTGGACGGCCGACCCGAACAGGTACGCCAGCGCGAGATGTTCCCAGGGCCACATCAGGTGCACCTGTCCGGGGACAGCGGGACCGAACGCCGCTTCGGGCGACGGTGCTGACAGACAAAGTAGTTCATCCTGCAAGTGCCTGTCTCCGTCTGCCATCCTTGTTATGAGGGACGTACACCTTCCTGTCCTGTTCCCGAAGGCGTAGGCGGTTGTTACCGCGAGACGGGATAGACGAAACCCCTCGTACGGATCGCTGTACGTCCCTTCCGTATCGACCGCCCGATAGCGGTTGGAGCGGTAAATCGGTACAGCAATCCGTATCACTTCTTGGACGCTGCCACCCCGACAGCCGAGATGTCCGTCGGGCTAAGAGGTGGATCGGCCCATCTGAGAAAGGTCGGGATTGGTCGCGTTCACCGCTCGCAAGGGCTGACTAACAATACCGTCACAGTTTGAACTGTGTAGAGAGTGATGCATTATCTGTTCTTCACGAACACGCCTGCCCACGTCCACATGTACAAACATGTGATCAGGAAGTTACAACAGCGCGGTCATCGGACATCCATTCTGGCACGAGATTACGGGTGTACGCTCGCATTGCTCGACTGGGAGGGACTGGACTACACGGTCTACGGGAGTTGTGGTACCGACCGGCGGTCGCTGTTCAAGCAGTTGCCCGGTCACTACTACCACATCACTCGAACGGTCCGCCGACTCGACCCGGACCTCATCTTCGGGATGGGGGCGTACGGAGCCCACGCCGGAGTACTCTCGCGAACGCCTTCGGTACTCGTTCTCGACTCCGAACCCACGTCGCTCGATCACGCGATATCGACGCCGTTTGCACGCGTGATCCTGACGCCGTCGGCCTTCCGGAAAGACCTGGGGGAGTCCCACTACACCTTCGAGGGGTTCAAGGAATCGGCGTATCTCCACCCGTCGGTGTTCGAACCCGATCCGACGATCCGGGACGATCTCGGTGTCGGGCCCGACGAGCAGTACGTCATCCTCCGGCTGAACGCCTTCGGCTCCCACCACGACGTCGGTAAGGCTGGCCTCACGCCGGAGGTACGAGGGCCACTGATCGAGCGCCTGGCAGAGCACGCAACGGTCTTCGTCTCCGACGAGGACGACTCGCTCGACTTCTCGACGGTCCCTGCCCGCCCGTTCGATCTCCACCCGGCGAAGCTTCACGACGCACTGGCCGAAGCAAGCGTGCTCGTCGCCGACACACAGACCATGGTCACGGAAGCCGCACTGCTGGGTACGCCGGCCATCAGATCGAACTCCTTCGTCGGTGAAGACGACATGGGCAACTTCCTGGAACTGGAGCGGGCCGGGCTGATCGTCAACCTCCGGGACGCGACCGAAATCGTCGACAAGGCGATCTCACTGCTCACCGACGACGAGACCGAATCGACGTGGCGACAGCGACGGGACGCGTACGTCAAAGACATGGTCAACCTCTCGGATATCCTCGTGGAGGTCGCCGAATCCTCCGAGGCTATCGAATCCGTGTCACACCTTCGACCAGCACGTCTACGGGCAGAGCAGACACGCGGGGGCAAAAATGTCGGATGAATGGGACGAAATCGGATTCGTGATCAGCTCCGATTACCGGGTCACTGCGCTGAAACGCCTCGCTGAGGGACCGGCCACGCCATCACAGATTGCCGACGAAGCCGACATCGGTATCGCCCACGTCTCCCGGGCACTCAAGGGACTGCGCGATCGGGGGCTCGTCGAACTCCTGGTGCCGGAAGAGCGCAAGAAAGGACGCGTCTACGGGATCACCACCGACGGAAACGACATCTGGCAACAGATCGAATCGCAGAATCTGATCGATTGAGCGCGACTGTCCCGGTGTGGACGCCTCGTACTGCCGGCTGCACGCCCGTGAAGACGTTCGGCCAGACCGTGTGTCGCAATCAGATCGCCGCACAACAGAAAAACACCGTGGCGATCCAACCGGGGCGTTTTGGGCGGTAAATCTCGAACGACACAGTTAGGATAATCGTGAATACAATGACAGAAAACCGACAAAATTCGCTCGAACTCTACGTTCGGTCGCTGGCTCCGCGGACTGCGATCAGGCCACATATCGAACGAATACAGACCCTCGAGACGCTGGCTGCGGACGATCTCGTTTCCGAGTATACGATCCACGTCATCGGGGACGGGATCATTCACGAGGAAGACTACGAGGGAATTCCGGTCGCCCAACACCTCACGCAGCGCCTCGCTGAAATCGAAGCGTGGGCCGAGGAAAACGACGCCAGTATCCCCGGTATCAGAACGACGACCGTCTCGGAAACTCGTTTCAACGACATGGAGTATACCGTGACGATGATCCCCCACAAGATGGTTCTCGAATACACGGGCGGGCAACTCCGGTTTTGCTCACCGGCGATCACCGACGGGGAACTGTTCAGTGTCGACGAACACCTCGCCGACATTCGCACCTCGGCAGGACATTCGGACAGATCGAGGGTGGAGCAAAACCTGTAGCGATCTCTCGGCGTCGCGTGGCCGATTCTCGAAGCACAGCCGTGTTCTTTCCACCCAGCGCACTCCGCCTGTTTCGAAAGACGGTTTCGCACAGTACAGCCGCCAGTCCGATCGACACTAGAACGGCCGGGCCAGGGATATCACGTGATAGAGGTTCCACGCAGTCACCGGTATGCCAACGAGTGCTAGTCCGAGTGGAACGGAAACACACTGTGGCCGGGGCAAGTGCATCCATACCACATAACAACCACCCAAAAAGGCAGCCTTCACCCCGACAGCGGCGACGAACGTCGCCACCAAATCCAGGTCGTACTGCTCGATGAGAAACGCCAGGAGCGGCCCCGTTTCGGTGAGTCCCTCCATTCCGACCCCGATACTCGTCGTCACCACGTCACCGACACCATAAAACAGGATCGCAGTCACCCATATCGAACGATCCGGCGACAGTTCGATCGAAGGTGCAATCAACCGCAGGTGCATACTCCGAGATTCGGGCGGGAATACCTTGGTTAAATGTAACATACATCAGGTATGACCCGATACGGATCGCCGTCCGTCAATCTCTGTCCGGTCCCGGGCAGACACGACGAGTGCAACATTCATGACGCTGAACGCCGAACAGTCGGTAGATGCAACTAGACGACTTCATCGAGGACTTCCAGCGCGACGAGGCCGCCGAGAAGCGACGCCTCGCCGAACAGAAGTCCTACGAGATCACCGACTACCTCGATGAGGTCGAACGGGAGTTCGAGCAGGCCGTCTCCGGGGATTCGTTGTTCGGTGCGACGGCCCCGGAGATCTTCGTCGGTCGCTCGTCGTACCCCAACGTCTCGACGGGCGTGCTCTCACCCGTCACGGACGGCGACGCCGCCGACTTTGCCACCTCCGGGGAGTGGTACCGGCAGGGCCTGGGCGTCTCCGACGTGCTCCAGCGTCGGACCGGCCTGCTGAACTCGACCCGGTCGGCAAACGTCGACGTGCGGGACGTCTGGGACGGGTTCGTCGGCGTCCAGCGGGAAGTCGCCATCGCCGATCACCCCGTCGACGTCGAGGTCGGACTGGACAGCGAACCGGACATCGACCTCTCGCTTGACGACGTGGGCGCACCGACCGGGCCGCGAGCCAGCGCCGAGTCGGCGGACCTGGCCGAGAATCCCCACGTCCCCCGGCCGGTCGAGAAGACGCTGGAGGACGACGACTGGCAGGCCGAGGGCGCGATGGCCTATCTCTACCGGCGGGGGTTCGACGTCTACGACATCAACACGATCCTCTCGGCGGGCGCGCTGGGTCGCGGCCGGGACCGCCGACTCGTCCCCACGCGGTGGTCGATCACCGCCGTCGACGACACCGTCGGGCAGTACCTGCGGGGCGGCATTCGGAACGCCTCGACTATCAGCGAGACCGAGGTCCACTACAACGAGTACATGGGCAACCGCTACTGGGTCGTCCTGACGCCCGGCCAGTGGGAGTTCGAACTCGTCGAGATGAAAGCCCCCGACAGCGTCTGGAACCCCGCCGGCGAGGCGTACTACCTCGCCAGCGCCCACGAGGGCTACGAGGGCCGCACCGGCTACGTCGAGGAGACCGCCGGCGCGTACTACGCCTCCCGACTGGGCGTGCTCGAACACCTCAACGATCGGGGCCGCCAGGCGAAGTGTCTCGTCCTCCGGGAGGTGACCGACGAGTACTGGGCACCTGTCGGCGTCTGGCAGGTCAGAGAGGGGGTCCGCAACGCCTTCGAGGGCCAGCACGGGGAAAGCGAGACGTTCCGGGCGGCCATCACGGGCGTGACCGAGCAGTTACCGGTCTCGCTGGGTGCGCTCCGGCGCAAGTCAGAACTGGTCGCCGGGCTGCAGGCGAAACTGAGCGACTTCTAGAGCCCCGCGTGCCCCGCACCTGTATCGGACTACAGGCTGCTCGCCCACGACGCGATGTCTTCGACGACGGACCGATCGACGGGGTTCGCAAGCGTGTATTCGGTCTGTGTCGACGGCCCCTCACCGTACTGGAACACGTGATTGAGTCCCCCGTACAGTTCGAACGAGGCGTCGGGACGGTCGGCGAGTTGTGTCTGCCAGCGTTCGAAATCGGCCGTGACGGACACCTGATAGTCCCGATCGCCCTGCAGGACGAACGTCGGCGTGTCGATCGCTTTGGCCGTCGCCACCTGGTCGTAGGCGTCGACGCTGCTCCAGAGCGCGCCCGGGTACCCCAGAACGATGTCGCTGTCACTGTAATCGCCCTCCCTGATCCGGTCGATGCGCTCGTCCCAGCGCTCGTAGTGCTCGGCCATCGCGTCCCACTCGTACTCGCCGACCGTCGCGAGGTGCTCGAACTGCTGGATAAAGATCTCATAGAAGTTCCGCGCAGGGGCGGCAAGCATCGCGATCCCCGCGAGGTCGCCGTCGCGCTCGGCGATACGCGGGGCGGCCATCCCGCCGAGACTGTGGCCGGCGACGGCGACCCTGTCGCTATCGACGGCCGGCACCGCCCGGAGTTGCTCGATCGCGACCAGCGGGTCATCGACGGTAATGTTGTCGAGCGTCCACTCCTCGGGAGCAAGCGAGTTCGGACAGGCGTGGGATCGGCGGTCGTACCGCAACACGGCGACTCCACGGCTCGCGAGTCCGTCCGCGAGGTCCTTGAACGGTTTCGATCCGCCAGTGGTGAGATCCATATCCGCCGCGCCGTTCGGATCGCTGCCGTGGACGAGAACGACTCCGGGGACGCTGTCGCCTTCCGCGGGAATCGTCACTTCGCCGTCCATGAGACAGTCGTCAGTTTCGACCGTCGCTTCCTCGGCCCGGAACGCGTTCGGGTCGACGTATTCGGGCCTGCTGTACTCGTCGTTGACGAAGATACCGACGATTGCGGGCGCGTCCTGATCGTCGGCGAGCACTCGCAGGACGTGGGTCCCCCGGTCGAACTCCAGCGACAGGTCGACGGCGTCGAACCCGGACTGGACGGTTTCCTCCGTGTCGGCAACCCTCTGGAACGGGCCCCCGACAGCCGTGTAGCCGAGCCAGATCTCTTCGAGTCGTCCCGCTGAGATGGCAGACTGGGCGTCCGAGCGAAACCGCTCGACTGCCGCCTCGAATCGGCCGGCGTGCATATCCGAAACGAGCAACTCGCCGGCGGCAACGACATCCGCCGGCTGCTCGGTACCGTCCGGTGTCAGCGTGGGTTCGGTGGTCTCGGTGGCGGTCTGTGTATCCGTCTCCGTCTGTGTTTCGTCCGGCGTCTCGTCGCCGACACAACCCGCGATGGCGGCGAGTGAACTCCCTGTTACAGTGAGAAACCTTCGACGACGCATATGGCTGTTTCGTCGTCCTTCGAATATTTATATGTCAGCGATCGTGCGATCGAAACTGTACGTCCGCGTCGCAGGACTTTTCTCGACCGATTGTGATATATTACCATGAGCCTACACACGGCGGCCCTCCAGTCGTTCGACCCGCCCGATCCCGGTAGCGTCGACGTTGCGTTCAGCCTCGGGGGTGGGGCCGCAAGCGCGTTCCTGACGACGTTGCTGGTGGGGGCAATCCTGGTAGCGCTCGCCCCCGACTACACCGAGGGACGGATCGGCGAGATACGCGAGAACGTCGTCGGCGCGTTCGTCTACGGAGTGATATCGCTAGTCGCGCTGTTGCTTCTGTCGCTGCTGCTGTTCATTACGATTGTCGGCGTCCCGGTTGCAGTCGCGCTGCTCGTGCTCGCGATCGCCCTCTGGGCGATCGGCGCGGCCATCGCGTTTCTGGCGATCGCCGATAGCCTGGTCGGTCACGAGGACGGGTGGCTCGTGGCACTCGTCGTCGCCGCGGGGATCAACGGCGGGCTCGCCATCACGGGAATCGGCGGGCTCGTGTCGTTTTTTGTGGGTGCCGTCGGGTTCGGGACAGTACTGCGGGACCTATTGTAGTCAGTCGACGATGACCTCGACGGGTTCCTCGTCGGACTCCGCCTCGTGGTCGTCATCGCCGCCGGTTTCCTGATAGAGCAGGACGCCAGCGGTCGCCAGCACGATCCAGGACCGCCAGTTTGCGAGGTTCAGCGTGTAGCCGACGCCGAACGGTTTCTCGACGAGCATACTCTCGCCAGGCTGCCAGTAGGCGGACAGCAGCCGTTTCAGACTCGGTCGGTCGAAGTTGTACGGCACACCGAATATCTCGCCGGACTGTGGCTTGTCCGTCATACCCTGGTGTAGGTGGGCACACACTAAGTCGTTTGTCCATCCGAGCTGTCGACGGCGACGGGCTCGCGGGGACGCCGACGGATCTACTGGCGCTGTTCGAAGAATTACTGACCTGAGAGCGGCAAGCGCTACTGATACCGGCCGCGCCCCTCGATCGCCTCGAGGCTGTCGAGCACGGGGCCAGGATCCGAACTGCTAGCACGATAGGCCTCGCGAGCGGCCGCGATCAGCGAGTCGCTGTCGTCGGCCGTCCCGGTCAGCGACTGATCGAAGACGTGGAGATCCATCGCGTAGTCCTCGGGATCGTCGGTGAAATAGCCCAGCCCGAAGTCGATGAGATACGTCCGATCGGCCGAGAGACGGACGTTCCGGGTGGTTGGATCGCCGTGGACGAACCCGGCGTCGTGGATCGTCGCGAGATGGCGACCGACCGCTCTGACGCGACTCTCGGTCGGATTCGCCCGGAGATCGCGGTCACCGACGTGTTCGAAGACGAGGCGTCCACGGTCGGGATCGACGTCCTCGACGACCGGCGTCGGGACGCCGACGCGGCGGGCCTGACTGGTGAGCCTGGCCTCCAGACGGGTTCGCTCGCGGCGCAGGCGCGAATCGAGCCGGTCGTGACGATAGGCGCGTGGATTCCGGCGCTTGGAGACGATCCCGTCCTCGATCGTGACGGTCGCCTCCGCCCCCTGGACGGCCGCGTCGTCGAGGCGGACGCTGTCGCCGTCGGCAGTCCAGTCGTCCGCCTCGCGCCAGGTGACCGGCACCTGATCGGGCCGGAAGTTCGAGTCGATAGCCGAGTCCTCGATCGCGATCGTGTCGCCCGCCTCGTACATCTTCGCGCCGAGCACCGCGATCATCCCGGCGTTGTCCCGCAGGAACCGCGGCTCGGGGGCATAGAAGTCCGCGCCGCGCTGGTCGCACATCTCCCGCAGCATCTCCCGGAGCCGGTCGTTCTGGGCCACGCCGCCGCCGAGGACGAGCTGGCCGCTCCCGGTCAGCGACAGCGCCCGCTCGCTCACTTCAGTCAGCATCGCGAAGATATGTTCCTGCAGGCCAAAGCACACGTCCTCGACGGCCTCGCCGTCATCGACGGCCTGCTTTGCGGCGCTCATGATCCCGGAAAACGAGAAGTCCATCCCCTTGACGACGTAGGGGAGATCGACGAACTCGCCGTCTCTCGCGCGTTGCTCGACTTTGGGACCGCCGGGATGGGACCAGCCGAGATGGCGGGTGAACTTGTCGATCGCGTTGCCGACGCCGGTGTCCATCGTCTCCCCGAGCACGCGATAGCGTCCGTTGCGGTAGCCCAGGATGTGCGCGTTCGCGCCGGAAGCGTTCAGACAGACCGGCGAGTCGAACCCCGAGCGGTGACGACCGATCTCCAAGTGAGCGACCATATGATTGACGCCGACCAGTGGCACGCCGAAGCGCTGGGCCGTGGCGCGAGCGGCCGTGCCGACGATCCGCAGGCAGGGGCCGAGTCCGGGGCCCCGCGAGAACGCGACGGCGTCGATCGGCGACGCCTCCCGCGATCGTCGGTCGTCGTCGCTGGGTTGTCGGGCGTCTCCGTCGTGGGGGTCCGCGTCCACCCCACCGGACTCCTCGGCCCACTCGCGAGCCGTCTCGCGGGCTTTCGCGACCACTTCGGGGATCGTTTCGTGCATGTGTTCAGCGGCCTCACGGGGGTGGATGCCGCCGCTGTCGGGTTCGTAGGCGTCGGTGTAGATCTCGACGCGCTCGTCGTCAGGGCGGGTCGGGTCGCTCGTCTCGAAGACCGCGGCTGAGGCCGCCCAGGCCGTGCCTTCGATCGCGAGGACGCGAAGCGGTCGGGAACCGTCCATCGAATACTTGTCGGACAGGGACCGAAAAGACGACTTCGGTCTCGGTCAGCGAGACGATCGACGTTTCCTCTCCGGATCGCCTACCGGACGACGGTCACGGGAACGGGCGATCGACGAAAGACAGTCTGGGCGACGTTTCCGACGAAGAGCCGGTCGGCAATCGAGCCCCCGTGACTCCCGAGTACGACGGCGTCGAACGATTCGGCCCGCTTGACGATGACTTTCGCTGGACTGCCCCACGCGACATCTGTTTCGATCTCGGTGTCGTGAGACTGAGCGATCTCACGGGCGTGCTCGAAGATCTCCGACGCGTGCTCTTCTGCGGCCTGTTCGAGGTTGTCCTCCATCGCCAGCCCCATCGCCTTGCCCATCATCGGCGACGGATTCCCGACGACGTGAAGCACAGTGACCTCCGCGTCGGGGTGAATCGTAAGGGCGTGATCGAGCGCTCGTGTCGCCATCTCCGAGTCATCCATCGGGACGAGTATCTGGGATACCATATCATATCTACGTGGGAATCAGGGATAAAACAGCGGTCGAGAGACAGGCGAAACAGAACTTCTATCTGCGAAAGTAGCATAACTTACCCTATGGTTTCTGATATCCTCCTGATCGCTATTGCGGCCGCGATTTTTGTCGGGTTCAACATCGGAGGCTCATCGACAGGTGTTGCCTGGGGGCCACCGGTCGGCGCTGACATCATCAACAAGACCGCCGCCGCGGCACTGATGACGTTTTTCGTGTTCCTTGGGGGCTGGACTGTCGGTCGGAACGTGATCGATACGCTCGGCGGAGATCTCGTGCCCAAAACGGCGTTCTCGGCCGAGGCAAGCGTTGTCGTACTGTTCTTTATCGGCCTGGGAATGTTGTTAGCAAACCTCTACGGCGTCCCAGTTTCGACCTCAATGACGGCTGTCGGGGCAATCGCTGGACTGGGTCTGGCGACAGGCCAACTTGATTATGCAGTCGTCGGCTCGATTATGGTCTGGTGGCTCATCGCACCGGTCGTGGGCTTCTGGTTCGGTGCCGTCATCGGTCGGTATCTCTACGCGTATCTAGACCAGCGGATCGCACTCGACCAGTCAGACGGGCCGCTGCTCACGCTCGATCGGTCCGGGGTGATCCCCCGCCCGGCCCTGGGACCAGGAACGACACCGAGTGAGGTAGCCAGTACGGCCATCGTGCTGGTAATCGCCTGTTATATGGCGTTCAGTGCAGGGGCGAGCAACGTCGCAAACGCGGTCGCACCGCTCGTCGGTGGCGGACTGATCGGCGTCGAAGGCGGTGTTGGACTGGGTACAGTCGCGATCGGTCTCGGTGCGTTCACGATCGCCCGTCGGACGATGGAATCAGTCGGCAACGACCTCACTGATCTCCCCCTCCTGGCGGCGATGATCGTGATGGTCGTGGCCGCCAGTATCACGACGATCGCGTCGTCACTGGGGATCCCGATGAGCCTGGCTCTCTCGACGGTGATGTGTATCGTCGGACTTGGATGGGGGCGAGCGACCAGACCGACCTCGGCGGCTGATATGATCCGGGGCAACCTGGAGGCAGACATTGCCGTGGACGCGGTGACAGCCGAGACCCCAGCGGACGTATCGAGCGCCGGCGACGAAGACCCCGAATACGTACAGGACGCGACTGAGTTATTCGACCGCAGGGCCGTCGTCCGGTTCGTGGCCTTCTGGATTATCGGGCCATCGGTTGCGACTGCACTATCGTATGCGGCATTCGTCGTGCTACCGCTGGCAGCGTAAATCGCCTCGGAGTCAAGTGGTTCGAGAGACTTCGTCCCACGCTCATCACGGAAATCTTCGATTTCCGTACGACCCCGAGGCTTTCGCGTGGACTCCCGTTCTATGCCTCAATAGAGGCAGGGGGTACGTACTCCCCGCTCACGTTCAGCGTCCCGCGATTCAGGCGCACATCTACTGGTGCGCCTCCGTCGCCTGCGTTTTGCCGACGTTGACCAGACGCGGAGCGTCTCGTTCGCACACCAGAAATCTTCGATTTCTGGGGACGACGGAGATACTGCAAACCAATGTTCTTGGAAGCGTTGTAATCAGCGTGGTTCTCGTACCCGCATTTTTGACACTCGAACGATTCCCCGTTCCGGTTATTGTCGTGGGTAAACCCACACGTCGAGCATCGCTTCGACGTGTTGCGCGGGTCAACCTGTACGGCTTCGACGCCGTGTTCTTTGGCTTTGTATTCGACGTACTCGTAGAGGCGTCGGAACCCCCAGATGTGGTGCCACGTCGCCTCGGGGATGTTCTCCCGAATGTGGGTCAAGTCCTCAAACACGATGTGCGAACAGTCGTTCTCGACGGCTTCCTCGATAAGTTCGTTCGCTACCGTGTGCAGGTGTATCTCGAACCGCCCATACTCTTTCTGCCCAACACTCTCGATGTTTTCGTGGGCGTAGCGAGAACCACACTGTTGAAGCGAGCCACGGCGTTTCTCGTATTCTCGTCGCCAATGGTTGAACTCGTCTGCCGACCAGAATCGCCCCGTCGAAGCAACGGCGAGGTTGTTGACGCCCAAATCCACACCAAGGACTGTTCTGTGCTTGGATTCGTATTCAGTCGGGTCCTCGTCTGCTTCGACGTTCCGCATCGACGCATGGAGATACCAGTCACCGTCGCGGTACTGCAAGTGCGCCATCCGAAACTCAAAGTCCTCGTCGGAGACGTACTTCGTCGGCGGTGTCTCCGAGTCGTCGGGGAGAATGTAGTCGCACTCGACGCGCCCGTCTACGGTCGAGAGGGAAACATGGTCGCGGTGGAACGTCGCGCTCCGCTTGTCGTACACCGCGCTGTCCGCCGAGAAGTGCGGTTGCGACGTGTTTTCGCCACGTTTGAGGTGTTCAAATCCACTTTTGACGGCTTCGACTGCCCTGCGAATCCCCTTCTGGACGAGATTCGCGGTAAGGTCGGTTTCGTCGCGGAGTCGGTCGTAGAGGGCGCGTTCGGCTTTCGCTTTCGAGGTGACGTGGTAGCCGTCGTCGCCGTGCCAGCACCACTCACTCGCGGTGTTGGCACAGTGTTTGAACTGCTCGACCGTCTCTCGGAGGGAGGCGTCTGCTCCTTCGGGCGTGTCGAGTTTGATGACGGCGGTACGACGGCATTCCACTGAATTTTCACACATACAGTTGGTATTAATTATATGTTTGGGAGTCGGCCTGCCATTGTGGCGTGGTTTGTTTCATCGGTTGTCGGCTTCTGCTCGCGGGCCGCAGGCCCGCTCGCACGGCCCGCGGAACTCGGTTCCGCGCTGTCCTCCCCGACCTCAAGGGTCGAGGCATCCGCCTTGTACCGCCTGTGAACGGGCCGGCCGCGCTGTCGGGGAGGCCGTGACAGAGAACAGACAACAGTTCAGGACCGCGCGGGCCGTCCCGCCTCGCTCGCGTGTCAGGACGGGCGGCCGGACTGTTCGCGCCGGACCAGCAGGAAACCGAAGATAGCGAACGCCGCAAGCGCCGCAAGTGCCGCACTCGCGAACACACCGCGGATACCACTCAGGCTGAGAACGACACCGAAGACGATCGGCGCGGCGAACTGGCCGAGATACCCCGCCGACGCGAGATACGAGCTGAGAGAGCCCTGGCGATCCGACGGCGCGAGCGCTTCGATCCAGGCGAACGACGAGGGAAAGACCAGCCCGAGCCCGAGTCCGAAGCAGACGACCGGGACGAGCGCGGCCAGCGGCGAGGCGGCGACGGTCGCGGCCCCGAGACCGCCGACCCACAGTGCAAACGCCGCGAGCACGAGCGTGTGTCGGTCAGTCAGCCCCAAGAGGCGGTCGTACAGCACGGCCGAGACGCCGCCGGCCGCACCGTTGACCGCCAGATAGATCCCGACGATGCCCGACGAGGTGATCCCGAATTCCGCGAGCAGCTGCGGGTAGAAGACGACAATCGCGTACAGCAGGAGGTTCGCGCCGAAATACAACAGATACACCGCCGGAATGGCCGGCACGTCCCGAAAGACGGCGAGAAACTCCCGGAGCCGTTCGAATCGAGTACGACCGGTCGAGCCCGACCGACCGCCGTGCTCAGTTTCAGGGATCGCCACGATCGCGGCCAGCCCCAGCGGGATCGCGACGAAATAGACGGCGAAGGGAGTCTGCCAGGTGAGCGTGCCCAAAAGCGGCACCTGCAGGGTAAGCGTTCCCAGCGCGCCGCCGACCAGCGGCCAGACCGCCGCGCCGGCGCTGTTGGCACTGCTCCGGAGGCCGAGCGCGCGTTCCATCCGCTGGCCCGCATACAGCGTGTAGAGCAGGACTGTCACGCCCGTGTAGACGAACGCGACGCCGACGCCGAGAACGACTCGTGAGGCAAGCAGGGGGACAAAGGAGTCGACGAACACGCCCGCGCCGCCGCCGACCCCATACAGCAAGAGTCCGAACACGTAGGGGCGGCGCGGTCCCACGCGGTCGATGAGCAGCCCCGCGACCGGGCTAACGATGACGATCAACACGCCGTGGGTCGTGATGATGAGTCCCGCGAGCGACTCGGAGACGCCCACGCCGAGCTGGATCTGTCGGACGACCGGGCCGATGATCGCGCCCGCCATCACGGTCAGCGTCGCCGAGGCCAGGATCACCGCGAGCGTGCCACGGCGCTGCCCGTAACTCATACGGACAACTCGGAACCAGCAAAAGAACGGCGTTTCGGTTCTGTCGGAGGCCGATCAGTATTCCATCCCGAACCGACGCGTTCGGAGTTCCGGCGTGATCTGGATGCGCGCGACGTCCTGGCCGGTCCGGTACCAGACAAAGGCCGCGCGGATGAACAGCTCGCGACACTCGATGCGAACCTCGCGCGGGTTCCCCTCGGTCCGCTCGTGGATGTCCCGGATCGCCTCCCGCGTAAAGAGATCCGGGAACGACCCGTCGTACTCCTCGCCGCGGAAATATGCCAGCGACCGGCCCACGTACTCTGCGATGTCCGAGGGCTCGAAGGGGTCGATCCCCTCGTAATAGCGCAGCCGCGAACCCAGTGTCCCACGTAGCTCCGCGATCCGACGCTTGCCTTCCGGTGTCCCCATCAAAAACAGGCGCACGCCCATGTCGCCGGCGACCTGCAACGTCGAGAGCAGCCCCTCGGGCAGGACCTCGATTTCGTCGACCAACAAGAGGAGTGTCTTGCCCGACTCGCGGATCTCGGTGACGACGTCCCGCACGGCGGCCTTGGCCTCCTCGGTGACCCAGGGGACGCCGTCCCGGACCTGTTCGTACTCCCCGGGATCGATCGCGTAGCCGGCCTCGGCGGCCGCGTTCAGCAGCGTCGCGTACAGTTTCCGTGGCGTCGTCTCCCGTGGGTTGTCCAGATACGCCAGCACGTAGCCGTCGTGCTTGCCCAGATCTCGGCGGACGATTTCTCTGAAGGCTGTCTTGCCCGTGCCGTAGGGGCTAACCAGCCCGATATGCTGGTCCTGCAACAGCCAGGCAGTGACCTGATTGAGCATCTCGGTGTCGTGGCGGACGTACAGCGGTTCGGGCATCCGCGAGAGACTAGCCTCCTCGGTAAACGGCAGGTCCGTCACTTCTTCGGGCTCGCCGCCGATCGCTCGGCCAAAGGAAAGCAGCCGCTCTCTGACCTCCGCGAGCTGGTCCAGCAACACCCCCTCCGACGGCGATTCCGCGCGGTCCTGGTCCTCCTCGCGCATCTCGCGCAACCGCTCGACGACGTCGCCGACGCGCTGACCGTCCGAGCGAGTGACGTCGACGGCGGAATCGGAGTTTTCGGTCACTATCTACCCCCTGTGGCGGTTATCATGGTGTGGTTTGCGGTGCGAGGACATATCGTTTCCCCATCCAAACGAGCGAAATACGTCGAAAGAAGCGTCACACGGGCGTCAGACGCGGGCTGGCGCGTGTGACCGGTCGCTGCGTCTGAGGAGAGCGGGACTGATCCGCGATCACCCGGTGAACTGGTGGTAGTCCATGCCCTTGTGTTTCATCTCGTTGTGCTTGCGTTCGAGGAACGAGTAGACCGATCCGTGGGGTGCCCCCTCGATGATCATCTCGGCGGCCTCACGGGCGGCCTCGACCTGTTCGGGATCACCGATCATGCCGAAGGTCGATCCGTAGATCGACACCGACGCGCCGGAGAGTTCCTCCATCAGTTCCCGGGTCCGGCCGTTCTCGCCGATCAGCCGGCCCTTGATCCGCTTGAGGTCTTTCTTGTTGCGAGCGACCTCGTCGATATCGATCATATCGAACAGCATGAGATCGTCCTCGAGCAGCGCCATCGCGTCGTCGGGAGCGAACCCGCGACCGATCGCCTTCACGATATCCGGCCCTTTCAGGGCCGTCACCGGGTCGCCAACGGACTCGACTTTGACCGCGCCGCTCTCGCTGTCGATGTCCAGGCGGACCTCCGCCCTGGACTCGATCTCGCGCATCGTCTCACCCCCCTCACCGATGAGCACACCGATCCGGTCCTGCGGAATCTTCACGTGTTGCATAGCCGACGTTATGCGATGGGACTGGATAAGTGTTCGGCACTGGTACCGTCGGAGAGTACCGTCAGATCCGTGACAAGCGGGGCGCGAGCGACCACGTCGTCGCTGCAGCCACGAGTCCGACGGCGGCCGCGACACCGAACTTCACGAGAAGGGTAGTGCGCCGGTCGGCCAACAGCTCGTATCCCTGCAGCAACACCAGAAAGGCGAGCGCGGCGACCAGTCCCCACAGGACGGCACCTCGACGCTGTGGATTCATGTCACTTCGCCGCGACAGCCTCGATCTCTACGTCGACGCCTTTCGGCAGGGAAGCGACCTCGACGGCGCTACGTGCCGGCGGATCCGCCTCGAAGAACGTCTCGTAGACGTCGTTCATCGTCTCGAACTGCTCGATGTCGGTCAGGTAGACTGTGATCTTCAGAGCGTCGTCCATGCTCGACCCCGCCGCTTCGAGGATGGCTTCGACGTTCTCCAGCGCTTGCTCGGTCTGCACGTCGATATCGGCGTGATCGAGCAGATCTCCCTCGGGCGTGAGCGGGATCTGACCCGCGGTGAACACCAGGTCGTCCGTTTCCGTCGCCTGGCTGTAGGCCCCGACCGCGGCCGGTGCGTCGTCGGTGTTGACGGTTTCTCGCATAGGTGAACGCCCGTGCGGACCGAATATAAAATGAACTCCTTTCCCCGTAGATATACCCCCGTGGCCGCCGAACGATCTGGCATGGGTACCCGAACGACGTTGGCCGCGCTCGGGACCGGCATCACGGTCGCGCTCCTGGTCGCAGTCTTCCTGATCGAGACACTGCCCTACGAGTTCTCGGCTATCGTCGGTCTCCCGGTCGGCCTCCTGACAGGAGCCGGGGCTGCGGTGCTGGTCGGCTGGCGATACAGTCGTTTCGGACCAACAGCCCGGAGCCTCCTCGATGGGATTGCTGGCTTTGGACTCACGGTCGTGTTACTGCTGGCCGTCCTCTACGTCGATATCGCCGGGCTGGGATCGCGGATCGACCTCGTGACGTTCGTCGGCATCACGCTCGTTGTGGCCGTCGCTGTCGCTGTAACGTCGTGGGTCCGGTCGTAATCTCGCCACTCGCTGTTTCGGGATCGCTCATCTCGTTCGGCGTCCCGCTACTCACCCGACGCGCTCGTCGAGGATTAGCCACGCTCGACGAATCCTCGAATCTTCGCGTTGGTTCGCTATCGCTCACCCAACGCGCTCGTCGAGGATTAGCCTCGTCTTCGTGTTTACGACCTCTTCCAGCTCTCTGGCCCGTGTGATGAGGTCGTTCACGCTGGCGGTATCGGCACAGTCGACGATGAGCACGATGTCCTCTTCGCCGCCGACCTGCCAGACGAAGTCCACCTCGTGCCACTCCGCTAGGCGCTCGCTGACGCCCGTGGTGTCGACGTTGACGTCCACGCGTAGCTCGATCATCGCCTTGATGTTGCCCGTCCGGGTCGCGACGGTGAAGCGCTCGATCACGCCGTCCTCGATCAGTTGCTCGACCCGATTCCGGACGGTTCCCTCCGAGGTTCCCACGTCGTCGGCGATCTCCGTGTACGGTGTCCGGGCGTCCTCACGGAGGATTCCGAGGATTTCCCGGTCCAGTTCGTCCATCGAGGTGTGTACCTTCCCGTGGTCGTCACTTGAGTATTACGAATTTCGTAACGGAGCTTCGAAAGCAACGCTTATCTGCCGGTCTCACATACGCATCTCGTAATGACTGACGCCTACGTGGCGCTCGAAGGAGAACGTATCGTCGAGGCGCGCGCACGCGCTCCCGGAACAGCCAACGGGGAGCTGGTGTTCACGACCGCCTACACCGGCTACGAGGAGAGTCTGACCGACCCCTCCTACGAGGAGCAGATCCTGACGTTCTCGTACCCGCTGATCGGCAACTACGGGGTCCGCGAGGAGCGATTCGAGTCCGACCGGGTCCAGCCCAACGCCGTCGTCGCCCGCGAGTTGACCGACGACGTCGCCGAGTGGCTCGACGGTGAGGGCGTGCCCGCGGTCGATCATCTCGACACACGGGACATCGTAACCGAGATTCGCGATGAGGGAGCGATGAAATGCGGGATCGCAGCCGGCCCGGACGCGACCGAGGAGGACGCCCTCGAACAGCTCAAGCAGTGCAAGCACATGTCCGAGCACCGGGACATCGGCGCGCAGGTCAGCGTCGAGGAGCCGGTCGTCTACAACGAGGGCGGCGACGGCCAGCGGGTCGCGCTGGTCGACTGCGGCGCCAAGGGGTCGATCATCGAGTCGCTGGTCGAGCGCGACGCCGAGGTGCACGTCCTGCCCTACGACGCGACCGAGGACGACATCGAGGCGGTCGATCCGGATCTGCTCTTCATCTCGAACGGACCCGGCGATCCCGAGAACTTCGAGCGGGCGGGCGAGGTCGTCGACACCTACGTCGGGGACGTACCGATCGCGGGGATCTGCCTGGGCCAGCAGGTCGTCGCCAGCGCCCTCGGCGGCGAGACCGAGAAGATGGAGTTCGGCCACCGCGGCGTCAACCAGCCCGTCCGTGACCTGCGGACCGACCAGGTCGTGATGACGACCCAGAACCACGGTTACACCGTGGCTGATCCCGGCGACAACCTCGACGTCACGCAGATCAACGTCAACGACGACACGCCCGAAGGCCTCGAAAACGAGGAGCTGGGGATCATCACCCGCCAGTACCATCCCGAAGCGAACCCGGGACCACACGACTCGCTCGGCTTTTTCGACGACGTGCTTGACCTCGCCGAAGAATCATCGTAACTGCTTTTTTCCGTCCGACGGGGGGTTCTCGATCGGACTGATTTGTCTTCTCAACACTGCTCGGGAACGGTGCGGTCAAGTTCGACCGAAATTCCCGATCCACTGGCCTCGACAGTCACTGGATCGCCCGGTTCGATGGTCTGGCCGTCCGACGCGGACACGTCGAACGTGACAGTCGCGCTCTCGCTCGGTTTGATCTCGGGTAGCTCCGTTTCGTTCCCGTCGACCGCGACCGAGCCGTCCGTGAGCGTCTCGTCGAACCGGTTGGTGATCGTTATATTGAGTGTCCCGTTGTGACACGCAGTCTCGTAGCCGAGATAGGCATCGTCGTTGCCCGTTACGGCGACGGAAACGCCGCGGTCGGCAGAGATGGCACTGAAGCCGCCTGTACCGAGCAGTAAGACCACGGCGAGTGCGAGTAGCGCGCCGTACACCCAGCGACGGTTCATATCAGTCCTCCACTTCGGGCGGGCTCTCGGAGTCACCGAGTCGCATTTCGGTACGACTGTAGTACGTATGGACGAGCGCAGAGACGAAAAAGGTCGTCGCGACGAACAGTCCCCAGCCGCCGTCCGGAACCAGTCGGAGCGGGTAGGTCCCGGCCATGGCGGCGACGAGCAGGCCGATATTTACCGCTGAGAGCCCGAGATAGTACTGGCTCCAGGGGACGTCGTTGCCTTCGACGACCTCGAGATAGACGTCCATCTGTTCGGCGGCGGGCGTGAGTTCGACCACGCCCTCGCGGTCGTCGAACTCGATGACGCCCTTGTCGTCCATCTTCGGCAGGTGAAACTGCTGGAGAGAGGTGTAGACGCGCTTGCGCTCGCTCGCGGAGATCTCCTGGACGTTACTGTCGTTCTCCCAGGCGGCGACGTGCTCGGAGAGGTCGCCCAGCTCCGCACGCTCGCCGTTGTGCTGGAGGTGATGTAGCGCGAACCGACGGCGCCGATTGCTGAGAATCTCGAACGCGTCGTCCCTGGAGAGCGTCGCCCCATCCGGCCCTGGCGCGTCGCGTTCGTCCTTTCCCTCTGCCCCGTCGTCCGTCCCCACACGTGCGACGGGTTGCTCGTCTCGTGAGGCTGTAACTGCCTCCGATTTGCTTGCCATTTAGGACCCACCTACGCGTCAGACATATCTACCTTATCAAACAAAAAGGTATGGGACGGTGTGATGGTAGTGTTCAGATAAGCTGGTTCCATGCGAACGCGAATGATTTGAGCCAATCATCAGCTGTTTCTGCAGCGGCGTGACTGAAACAGTTTGAGAACGAAGACGTTCTGCGTTTTACCTCACGAAATACACGTTCGACACTGTTCCGATTTCCAGCGCGTTCGTATCTGAAATCGAGGCCATGTCGTTGGCAGGCGTCTTTCAACGAGGCCGATCCATCAATGAGAAACACGGCGTCATCGACGTCGTGTTTCTCGCGGAGTTCGGCGAAAAAGGAGTGAGCGATAACATTGTTTGTCGTTGGTTCAAGCTTTGTATGCAGTAATTCGTTGGTTTCGGGATCGACAGCAGCATACAGCCAGTAGTTCTCGTCGTTGAGTCGGATCACGGTCTCATCAACCGCAACGTGATCCGGTGATTGACCAGACTCTGGCTGTAGATCGGCTTTGTGAACCCAATTATGAACGGTCGATCGTGCTCGCTCGACACCGAATACCTCAAGAATCGAAACTGTATTCGAAAGCGATAGTCCAGCAAGATGCAGCTGAATACCGAGCTTCATCAGCAGTCGCGGTGTCGCTTCGCGTTCAACAAACTCTAAGTTGATCTGGTCGATACTTCCGCTGAGGCGTGTGTTTTCGGGCATGGACACTCAGAAAACACACCGCCTCACTATTCATCCTTATCTGAACACCGCCGGTGTGATATTCCCGATCGATAAACGGTCGCACAGACCGGTTTTCGGTCATTTTTCTGATCGGCTAGTTGATGTTCCTTCCTCCCGCTTGGAATTATATGCTATTTATTAATTCACCCATTCAAGGAGTGATTTCAGGGAATCTTTGGGTGGCTCGGATCCGGTTCAAAGAGAGTAATCCGAGGTTTCAGACACCGATATCGGGTTGCTCAAGCGGGTCAATACAAGGTGGGAAGGGGCACAGGTGATTGACAAGCGCGTCCCGGAACCGTCGGTGGCGTCGAGTGCGGTGCTGACGCCGAGTAGGTGGGGTTCGGGGGCGTGCGGACAAGAGGTAGACCAACTATGACAAAACGACGCAAGTTCCTGCTCGGAATGGGATCGCTCGCTGCCGGTGGGGCAGCTGCACTAGGTACTGGTGCGTTTGATAATATCCAAGCTGATAGGAATATCTCCTTAGAGGTTACTGGAGATCAATCGGCGTACTTAACAATGGAGGCCACAAGTGAATATGCAAGTTCACCAGAGGATGGGCTCCTCTCTTTGGATTTTGGTACTGAAACGACCGGTGGAGGTACCGGGTTGAATAATGATGCAATCACTAGCATTAACTCCGTGTTCAAATTCAAAAATGGAGGGACGAAACCTATTGCAATCTATATGGATGATGGACGACCTTGGGCACCGGATAGTGATGACCTAACCGATGCTTATTGGGCTGATGACGCTGATTTCTTCCAGAAAGTCAGGAGAATAATGGATACATCCCAACTGTATGATGATCCAGAAGATGTCCCCAATAGCTATAATTTCCATGCAACCAATGGGAAAGGAGAAGTGCTGAATCAGTTCCTTGCTGCAGGTGGTGGGTGGACGACACAGAACGGGTTCCGGCCCGTTGCCCCGAATCTAATTAATCTGAATCAGTTCGAGTATGACTCTAGCAACTATGGGGCAATATTAGATGCAGGAGAAGAGGTTGAGGTTGGTTTATATATTAATACGGACAAATTCTATCCTGAAGAGATAAATGGCGCAAAAATCCATATTTGGGCCTACAGTGAGGACTACGCCAGAAGCGTCCAAGAGTAGTAAACACGTATAAATTTATATATTACTTCATTTCGGAAGTTCGGTTCCTCTGGATGGACCTCTGGTTAAATCAGATGGGGAAATGAAACGAAGAAACGTGCTGGCTGCGTTCGGGACACTCAGTGCCGACGGGGCCTTCACAACGGGTTGGGTACGTTCACCAGCGTCAGTGTAGAACGATCGGTGACCGTCAACATTGTCGGCGACGCCAACACTTTCCCTCGACTCGCACCCTGTGACCGGTCTCCGAACGGCGACTACGTCGCGAACGCCTCGAGTGGTGCGATGGCTATCGATCTCGCGGATGGAGACAGTGGAGTTGACGGTAGTGGTGTCAATTCCGAAGCGCGCTCAGTGTTCCACAACGTCTTCGAGATTTGCAACCTGGGTACGCAACCCGTCTGTGTCGACTTCTCGGTCGACGTCCCGGCCATCCCAAACGGAGCCGACGTGCCGGATCACTACGACTTTGAAGACGGTGATCTGGCCGTTGTCTTCTACCGCGGAGACAACCCGGGCGAGCCGATCAACGTCGACGATCTCGACACGGATCGAAGTGGCGCGTTCCGGCTGGATGTCGGTAAGTGTCAGTGTATCGGGTTCGAAATCCGTGCGTTCGGCTTCGAGTCGGGGACTGACCTCTTCGAGGGGGCAGAGCTAGAGATCCACGCAGAGGCCGGGGCAAGTTGCGGAGAGGACGAATCACCAGCCCCTAAACTCGTAAAGACGTGGGCCGACGAGGTCAACAAATACGATCCCGGGAAAAGGAAAAACGATTCCGAGATCGACGACGATCGTGACGATCCCGGCGCTGCACTCGGTGAGCGCGACAGCGACTTTGTCAGTCTCGGATTCGGTGGCGAGTTGATCGTAAAGTTCGACTCCGAAGACGAACTCGTGAAACGAGGACTCGACACCGACGCCTGTCTAGTCGAAACAACAAACAGTCGCGATAGCTATCTCGAAGAGACCGCACGAGTCGAAGTCGCTGGTCCGAACACAGACTACTACGAGATCGAGACCGCGACGAGCAAGGCATCCGGTGGCACGAATACGTTCGAGATTCCGATCGAGCCGGTGAACCGCGTCCGTATCACCGACACGACCGACCCAGACGAACACAATGGGACTGCTGATGGATTCGACGTGAGGGCTGTCGGTGGCTGGACCGAAACCAGCTGACCGAGAACGTTCCAGATCCTATTCCAACAGTTTTGAAGAAGCCCAAGTGCAGCGCAAAGCCACCAAACGAGAACATCTCGTCCCTATCCAGACCGGGCGCCGGGACAGAAATGGATTTCGAACAGGTACAGAAATCCGAATTACTCCTCGACCTCCAGAAACACGACCTTCTGATACGCCTCCCGGAGATGATACTTGGTGGTCTCGCTCTCTGCGTTCTCCAGGGCCTCCGCCAGATGGCGCTGGAGCGAAGAGAGATCGGCACTGTCGGTCCGTTTTTCGATGGGCATCCCAGTAAGAGCTTAGACCTCTATCCCTTTTGTAATGTCGTGAGTGTGCGTCCTCAAGCAGTCTCTACTCGCAATACCGGGAATGATAACAAGCACCACGAAAATAATATCGCAGATCCGCAGTCAGCAACCTGACGACCCCATTCAGACACTGCTTGAACCTTGTCTCGCGGATCAATACAAGGGGCATTCGACCGGTAGTACCATCGGACTGACGGCGTCGTCGGTGATTTGCCCGTGACTCGAACTGCTCTGCTCGTGGCCGCGCTCGTCGCCTCGACAGCCCTGCTCGTCTCGACGGGGGCGGTCCCCTTCTCTGACGGCACCGACGAGATCGAGGGCAGCGACCTCGTGATGCAGCCCGCCGACGGCCCCAACGGGAAGTACGCAGTGATCGACGCGGACGGGGAGATCGCGCTGCTGCTCGCCGACGAGAACCCGTATCTCGAAGCTGCCGGGGTCGCCGACGACGCGGTCACGCCGCTCGACCGCGTGTTCACGATCACCTACACCGGCGATCTGTTCGCGCGCGTCTGGATCAATCCCGACGACGCCGAGGACGTCCGGTTCTATCGGGGGGACGACCCGGACGACACCCTCGAAGGGGCTGGCAACGCCGTCACGCTCGGTCCGAACGAAACGGTGCGTGTCGGACTACTCGTCGACACCCGCGGCGACCACGACGTCGAGAGTGCCTCGTCGTTCGACGTTCGTGCCCAGCAGGCCACCCCTACTGAAACCTCGACGGAGACGCCGACCACGGACGACGCGACCGACACGACTACGGACGATTCGACCGACACGACGACCGCGGAGCCGGAACCGCCGACGGAGACGACGCAGACCTCCACTGACACACCGCCGACTGACACATCGACCGCGATCGACACGCCGACCGACACGCCGACCGACACGCCGACGACACCCACGCGGAGTACGACTGAGACCGCGTCGACAGTGACCACGACAATCGAACTGGCACCGCCCGCCGAGCCGCCGACTAACGGGACGACGACCGATGCGGACGACATCCAGCAGCCGCCCGCCGGCGGCCTCCCATCCGAAGTCGGTGGCTTCGGGTCTCCTGTATTGCTGCCTGTCCTCTTGGTGCTGGCGCTGCTGTTGGCCGCTCTGGCGTGGTATCGACGGTGACGCCGTCGGCGTCTCCCCGGACCGTCAAGAATAGGACCGTTCCCCCGCACACCACGTACGAGATGGACGCGAACGCTTCCGAACCCCCCTCGCGGCCACTGTGGCAGACGGTCCGACGCCGCGCGTCCCTCGGTGACGTGCTGTTGCTGTCGGCCGTCCCGATTCTCTTGCTTGGTGTCTACGCCGTGCCGACTGCGACACGCGAGGCGTTCGTGTTCCAGTACGCGTCACCGACAGTCCGGACCGCGGTCGCCTCTCCGTTTGTCCACTTCGAGCGGACACATCTCCTGTTCAACGTCGTCGGGTACGCTCTCATCGCGGGGACGACGTACGTGCTGAGCGTCGCCAGCGACCGTCGCCGGGAGTTTCTGATCGTCTTCGCGTCGCTGCTGGTCGCGAGTCCGCCGCTGCTGTCGTATCTCAACCTCGCGGTCGTCCGTCGCGGCGTGGCGTTCGGCTTCTCCGGCGTGGTGATGGTCTACTACGGGACCCTGCCGCTCGCGCTCGCCGCTTACGCGCAGTCGCGTCTGGATCTGGGCGACGTAACGAGCGGTGCCCCCTTGCTGTTCTTCTCCGGATTGTTACTCGTGACTGTCCAGACGCTCCGGGCAGTGCTGGGCACCCCCGTCACGGTTGCCGTCGACGGCGTCCCGGCGTCGGTCACGTGGGTGCTCGCGGCGACGCTCGCCGAGTTGCTGGTCCTCCTCGTGCTGGTCGTCGCGCTGTACGCGCTCGGGATCGCCGACGGGGATCGAAGCGCGCGCAAGCGGCTCCGGGCGGCGATCGACAGACCCGGCCACGCCGAACTGGCGGCTGGCGCGCTGCTGCTGTTCCTGGCCGTGCCGTTCGCGACGTTTCCGTCCGACCCGGTCTCCGGCACCCGCGTGTTCAACCTCTACGTTCACGTCGTCGGCTACGCGCTGGGGTTCATCGCGTCGTATCTCTATTATCTTCTCCAGCGCGCGCCGAATCCGGTGGCCTGACCCATCGATTATTTATCACGACGGCCACAAAGGCCGGACAATGGACTGGCGGGGGACAGTCACGAAGGCCGCGGGGGCGGTGATCGCCCTCGTGCTCGTCGCGCTCGTCGCCGGTCAGTTGCTCGGCCAGCCGGTCCTGCTGAGTTACGTCACCACGGGCAGCATGGAGCCGACGATCGCCGCCGGCGACGGCTTCGTCGCGATCCCGGCGGAGGCCGCGGGCCCGATCGAGGAGGGCGATATCGTCGTGTTCGAGGCCGAGGAGATCCAGGGCGGTGGCCTCACGACTCACCGGATCGTCGAGGAGACCGACCGCGGCTACGTCACGCGAGGGGACGCCAACCCGTTCACCGACCAGGACAGCGGGGAGCCGCCGGTCAAACGCGAACAGATCGTCGCCGTGGCCTGGCAGGTCGGCGGCGAACCGGTGACGATTCCCTATCTCGGGACGTTCGCCGAGGGCGTGCAATCGGTCGTCCAGGCCGCACAGCTCCGGCTGGCTGGCCTTCTGGGCACTCGGTCGCTGCTGGGGACCCAGGGGCTCGCGTATCTCATCTTCGGGTTGACGGTCGTGCTGTACGCGGCTGACGTGTGGTTCAGCAACGACCGTCGCCGGGATCGCAGCCGCGGCCGAGACCGCGGCCTCAGCGCGCGGTTGCTCGTCGGGGTGATGGCCGCGTCGCTCGTGCTGGCCGCGACGGCGGCGATGGTCGCCCCCGCCGGACCGCAGTCGTTCGAGATCGTCAGTGCCGAGTTCGAGTCCGAGCGCTCGGACGTGATCCAGCAGGGGACCAACGAGACGCTGCAGTACACCGTCGGCAACGGGGGACAGGTGCCGGTGTACGTCTACTTCGAGGAGGGGAGTGAGAACGTCGACATGCGGCCGGCGTCGTTCACGCTTGCGGGCAACGACGTCCGGAACGGGACGCTGACGCTCACCGCACCGCCGGAGACCGGGACGTACAGGCTCTTTCTCACGGAGTATCGATATCTCGGCGTGCTCCCCGAACCGCACGTCCGGACGCTGTACGAGCTCCATCCGTGGCTCCCGATCGTCGTCATCGACGCCCTGATCGGGGTGCCCTTCTACGTGGTGGGGATCGCGCTCGTCGGGTCCGGGCGGGTCCGCCGGCGTGACAGGGACGGACCGACCGCGGTCGACCGGTTGCTCGCCCGATTGCGATAGTGCCAGCGGGGCCACCCGGCGACAGTATTAATATCGGACCGTTGAATGGTCAACGTGATGGGACCTCGGGGACTCCGCGTCCGCGCTGCCGTCGACCGATATCTCGGCGTCGTCGTGCTGGCGCTCGCGGTGTTGGTCGTCGTCGGCGGGGGCGTCGCGTACGACGCACACACCGGACCGGACGAACGAACTGAGACGACGACCGAACAGGTCGTCACCTGGAATGCGACCGGACAGTTCGCCCACGAGGCGACGGTCGTCGAGGACACGCGGGTCTTCGATGCGGGCGAGACGCTCACCAACCGAACGCAGTACTTCCAGCGGATCGCGCCGACGCTCGAGGGGACGTTCACCTACGACTACGCGGCCTCGAACGGCTCGCTCACGGCGAACGCGTCGACGGCGCTGGTCGTGCGCTCGGTCACCGACGACGGGACCGAACAGTGGCGTGTCACGGAGCCCCTCGACCGCACCGAGCGGACGCTCGCACCCGGCGAGACGCTTCGGATGGCGTTCGAGCAGAACGTAACGGCCGTCGAGACGACGGTCGAGGAGATCCGGTCGGAGCTGGGCGCGACCGTCGGCACCACGGAGACGTTCTTCGAGACGACGGTGGCACTCGACGGCCGCCGCAACGGCGAGCCCGTCGAGACCACCCGGTCCTATCGGCTCCCCTTTACCATCGAAGACGGCGTCTATCGCGTCAACGACAGCGGCCCGGACGTGCAAAGCGGCGAGCGGACGGTCCTCACGGAACGGACCGTACCGGTGACGACGGGGCCGCTTCGGTCCTACGGCGGGCCGCTGCTCGCGATCGTCGGTCTCGGCGGTCTGCTCGGGGTCGCCGTGTCCCACCGCCGGGGCTGGCTCGACGTGGGCGACCGCGAGCGGGCGTATCTCGACTACCGCTCGGACCGCCGCGAGTTCGACGAGTGGATCACCGCGGTCGACACGCCCTCGGCCCGACTCGCCGACGCTGACCGGATCGAGACGGCGACGCTCGGCGGGCTCGTCGACCTGGCGATCGACACCGACCGACGGGTGCTGGAAACGCCTGACGACCGGTATCTGGTCGTCGCGGACGGGACCGTCTATAGCTACGATCCGCCTCCGCTGCCACGGGGCGACGATCCGCTTGCGGCCTCGGGCGGGGCCGGCGGGCGTGGGGACCCGTCCGTTGGGGGCGACACGTCTGAGACAGACGATCGCGCCGAGGACCAGTCGTAACCCCGTCTCCTGTTCGACGACCTGGATGCGCTCGGACTGTTCTGACCCGTCGCGTCAGCACTGCCCAGGAACAGTGCGGTCGCGTTCGGCGTCGATAGGAACATATTTGCCTGCCGTTCGCATAGCACGGCGATGTGCCCGGACAGACGACTGATGAGTCGACGTGGCGGGAGTCGTATACGGAGCCTGTCGTCCGCGCGTCGTCGGTCCACAGCACGAAGTTCCACCGGCCGGACCCGTCGTCGTCAGATCCGGTCCCTGCCTGTGGGGTTTCCAGTGACGTGAAAGGATACGTCGTCAAGGAACGAGCGTTCGCCGAGCGAGCGCGCGAGCCGTGTCCGGACTGTTTCGGTGATACTGACGTCTGATGTCCCGTTTGCCGCTCTGTGGCGGGGACTCGCGCGGATCGGCTGTCGGTCGACTCGGGGTAGACTACGGCTTACACGCTCGGACGACGCCTCCGTGGCGTCGCCGATAGGCTTTCGATCGCGCTCCAGCAGCCGCTCACGCCGCTATTGCTCGGATTCGATCACCCGGTCGAGAATCACGCTCAGTCGCTCGCCAACCGACTGATCGTGTTCGGCCGCCGAGGTCCGCAACTCGCGCCAGACGGCCCGATCGAGCGTGATCGTCTCTTCGGTACCCGCGTCCACTCTGATGGTGATCGAATCTGCGGTGTCGTCCGTTGGCATACTGGGATCTTTCGTGGATCGTCCTTGCGCAGTCACGTCTTTCGTTCTCCTAGTTCGAGAGATAGTATACATACTTTGTGGCTGCTATCTATCGATGGGAGTGAGTTCTACAGGCGGTCAAGGCGACTGCCCCAGGGTCGTCCGGAAATCGGAGATTTCCGTGATCACGAGAATCAAAGATTCTCGGACGACTTGACCCCGGGGTGCGTTCACGGTCGAAACGCTCACGTGTTCGCCTGCCGTATCCTCTGTCGTGAGTCCTTCGCTCGTTCGCGACGAGGAGTTGCTCTGGGTTCTGGAGTCGGTCGAGCCGGCGCTGACGCGGGAGGTCGCGGCCGAGCTACCGGTGGACCAGAACTCGGCGTACGTCAGGTTGCGGAGTCTCGCCCGCCGGGGGTACGTCGACGGCGAGCTGCAGACGGCGCGGGAGACCCAGCCGTACCTGTGGCGGCTGACCGACCGGGGACGCGACCGGGTCGCCCAGTCGGGGCTGCCCCCGGCCGCCGAGACCGATTTCGCGGCGCACTTCGCGGGGCGGACGGCGCGGATCGACGAGACGGCGGTGCTGGACGCGCTGGCGGTCCACGGCACGGACGAGTGGGTGCCATCGACGACGCTGTACGAGGCCCTGCCGTTCTCGAAGGCCGGGATCCGCAAGAAGCTGCACGCCCTCCGGGCGTCGGGGCTGGTCGCACTGGACGACGAGCGCGGCCAGACCCACTACTGGCGGCTGACCGAGGCCGGGCGGGCGCGACTGGCCGACGAGGACCGGCTGGACGATTCCTGACGGGGGGCGTCGCGGCGTGCCGTCGTGTCTCGACTGGACGAGTTGTGGCGGAGTGATATAATTGATTGTGAGCGCGCCGTGTGTGACGCACGCGAGGCGAGGGTATTGGATCGATCTGAGGGAGATCGAGAGGACGCGAACTGGTAGTAGGAGCGGTCTACCGTCTATCAAAGACCGTTTACTATGGTCGATTGACCTCTTCGAATGATGCCACAATACATAAGTAGTTGGTCTCCGTTGGTGTCCGATGTAGCGTGTACTGTCCATACCATGAAATAAACGCACGCCACAGATGACATGAGTGAGGCAATGACTGATTCGAACAGCGGCGACGGCGAGACGGCGCGGACGACCATCGAGGTCGACCGCCAGGTATGGCGGCAGGTCCGTGCTGCGGCCGTCGGTGAAGGTAAGAACGTCTCGGAGAAACTCGAGGAGATCCTTCGAGAACACTTCGAGGCAAAGGATGACTGAGAAGTCATACATTATGACACGTAACACACGCCGGATCGACCGGTACATCGGAGGGGTACAGATATGACAAGTGATTATAGCGAGAAGGCACGCGCGATCTTCCTGGCAGCGATTATGGTGCTGTCGGTTTTCGCGATGGGCGCGTCGTTTGCCGGGAGTTCGGTGGCGACCGTCAGCAACTCTGGCACTCCTAACGACTTAGTTGTCGGGTCAGCAGATGCTGGCACATCTCAGGCAACGACTGGTATTGTGGTCGATACAAAAGGTGATGTTGAGATCAACATCTCTACTCTACAGGAGAATGGCGTTGATCTGAGTGGCGCCAGTGCTGAGGTTACTATAAACGACGGTTCCTCGGCGTCAGTGACGAACTTCAACACGACAACCGGTATCGTTACTGTTGATGTTACGGCACTTGACAGCGGTACAAATTCTGCTGACTTCAACCTAATCCTCAGCGGCCTTGATACTTCTAGTGCTGATGCGAGCGCAAGTGGGCTGACTTACGAAGTCACGGACGTTAGCGCCAGTGACTCGTCCGACAGCGCCACGTTTGCCTTCGCTGAAGGAGGAATTTCCGGGACTGTCACGGATGTCGACACGGCGGACCCGATCGAGGGTGCGACGGTCGAACTCAATGATGAAGGCAACAATGCAGAGGCAATCGCCACTACCACGACAGACTCGAACGGAGACTACTCCTTCGACAGCGTCAGTGGCGGAACGTATAACGTCACTGTGACGCAGAGTTCGTATGAGGTAACGACTAGCGGATCCACGACCCTACAAGATACGACAACAGAAGACACTACTCTTGACGTTACGCCTGACCAAGTTGCACTTAGTAGCGTAACTAATGGCGGGGATACCGTTGGTGATACGGTAACTGCCACACTCAATCTGGACCCGGAAACGGTTGACGGCGAAATTGAAGTCGTGCACAACTACACGACTGAAACGGAGACCCTTACCGGAACGGATACTGACGCTACGTTCTCAGCCGCCAAAGTTGACGACCAAGGTGTGACACTGTACGTTGATGGTACTCCAATCAGCACCGATACGTACGCCACTGCTAACTACTACGTCACGGCCGATCCGTCCGAGGTAGTCCTCAACTCCGAGGAAGTCGTTGACGGAGCGGTCTACCAGTACTACGACCTCGACTCGGAGTCTGGTGATCTCTACGAGGAGAGCATCGACTACGCACTAGTCGCAAACTGGACTAGTGGTACCACTGAGGATATTACGAAAGAAACCGGAAGTACGAGCTCCGGAACGTTCAGCGTTGATGGTATCTTTGATACGTCCAACGACTGGGCAATCGGTGTCAGTACGACAGCTTCTGCAACGGAAATTAAGGATACAAACAATGAGGGTAGTGCGACGATCACTGTTGAAGACAGAAACATCGTCGATAACCTCACTGTGGATCCTGCAAACCCAGTCTACAACGATGAAGTAACTGTGACTGGCACCTTGGTCGATACCAACGGTGATGTCGTGTCCGGTAACACTATTGAACTACGAACCGCCAGCACTGGCGGTGGCAGTTTGGTTGGTGTCGATACCACTGGAAGTAACGGTGCATTCGAGGTTACTGGTACCGTTGACGATGCAACAACGTACTACATCCGCGATACGACCGACGGCGCTGATGTCGAGAACTTCGATGTCAACGCATCCGATGCGAACGTCACTGTCACGCCCGAAGGTGAAAACCTGCAGGGCTTCGACGAGACCTACAATATTGATGTCCGTGATGAGGCAGGCAATATCATCACGTACGACTGGGAAACCACTGATGTCACCGCCACAGGTGACAATATTGTCAACGTAACTGGTCCGTTCGCAGGTACGGACGTTCAGGCGGGTAACTCCAATGCTGATGTGAATGTTGCTAAGGGTAACCTCGTTAACAGCGTTACCACGACAACAAATACGACGTACATCCACGTCTCACCCAATGCAAACGGTGAGCTGCAGATCGAAGCCCAGCCGCTCACGGAGACTAAAGAAGTCGCAGCGACTCTCCAGACCAACGATGGCGGACTTGTTGATGGCTTCGAAAACAGCACCCGAACGACTGCAGGTACACCGGATCTCACCGGTAGCGACGCTGCAGCAACTTCAGAGTCGAATCAGGATCTGATCACGGAGATTACGCAAGACAGTATCGAGGTGACTGGTCCATCCGACACTGATGCTGCTGAAGATATCGATGTCGATGTTGTCGGTAGCGACAACCTCAAACCAGCAGACGGAAACGCACTCAGTAACGCGACTGTTACTATCAGTGCACCCGAGATCGGTATCGACGAACAGAGCGTCTTCCTCAACGGATCCAACACGGCAGAGAGTAGTGACGGATCGACGGCCTCGTTCAGTGTCTTCGCAGAGCAGGCTGGCGAGGTCTCGGTCGAAATCACTGGTGTCACGGATGATGGAGAGGAAGTCACCGACTCTGGTTCGGTTGAAGTTGTCGGCGACAACTACAACAACCTGAGTCCGACCTCGACGAGCATCGACGCCACGGAAGAACTCAGTGTGCAGGTGACTAACGATGAGGGCACGCCGGTCAACAACCGCGAGGTTGTCTTCACACACAGTGAAGCAAATGGGTTCAACGTGACCGACACCGCTAATTCGGGCTACGATGAAGGTAACCAGCTCGTCATTGACGCTACTACTGGCGAGGTCACTGTCGACGGTAATACCGTCGAAGACTTCGGATCGGTTAACAACGGTGAGTACTCCGCATCGAACGTCACGTTCGCAAAGACTGGCGATGTGGACTTTGAGGTCCGGAATGGTGCCAACGACGATACCTTGGTGAACGTTACGGATGCGATCACCGCAACTGGTATCGAAGCCTACGAGGTCGACTCCGACCTCGATGCGGCACTTGCAGGTGCTGACGAGGCGCACAACCTGACGATCACGGAAGACGGTGCGGTCGTCAACGGGAGCGCCCTTGACGACTTCACGGTCGAAGTGAGCAACGGTGACAAGACGGCCACGGTTAACTCACCGACGGCTGTCGACACCAACGGTGACGGGACGAACGACGCACTGCAGGTCAGCTTCCTCCCGGAGACCCCGAGTGAACCGCTCAACGTCACGGTCGACGACGGTAGCGACCGTACGGGTACCACCAGCCTCGACGTGGTCGAGCCGGAGATCTCCACCACGCTCGGTGACGACGTGCTGACGCTGGGGCTTAGCAAGACTAACGTGGAAATCACGGCTGAAGACCCGCGCTCCACCGGCGACGTCCTTGCCGATGCGCGCCTCCAGCTGACTGCCAACAACGCGACGTTCGAGATCGCCGGCGACCTCTCGAACGACGAACTCACTGGCAGCGATACGGTCACGCTCGACGAGAACGGCACTGCGACCGTCTCCATCGCACCGAACGCGAGCGAGACGAGTGATGGCCCGATTTCGCTTGGCCTTGCTGTCGATGCCAACGATGACGGCAGCGACTACTTCGGTGACACCTCGCTCGACGTGGGCGAGATGAGCATCGAAGCGCCCGACGAGCTCGAACCCAACACCGAATACGACGATACGTGGGTCGTTCGTGACGCGAACGACAACCGTATCGACGGCTACGACGTCACCCTCTCCGGTGCCGTCGAATCCGAGGTCACCGAAACGACCGACGAGGGCTACGTGAACTTCGCGTTCACGACCACCTCCGGTACCATCGACGTCGATGTTGCTGGTGACGCCGGTACGGCCACGGTCAAAGAGATCACGGTCAAACAGCAGGTCAACCTCTCGCTGAGCGCGAACGCGACCGATGTCCAGGTTAACGACACGGTCCAGTTCGACCTCACGCGAGATGACTACGACGCTGCGACCGCCGGCACGCTGACGATCTACAACGCGTCCGGCGACATGGTCGACCAGATCTCGCGTGACAGCCCCGACGGCGACCTCCTCTACACGTTCGAGGAGGCCGGTGACTTCACCGTCGTGGCTGAGAAGGCTGACGGCGACAGCAAGACCTTCATGAACGACACGGTCGCCGTGTCGGTCACCGAGGAGGCCGCGCCCGGTGAAGCGAACTTCGAGGTTTCGGACCTCGAGGCGCCGGGCACCGTCACGCAGGGTGACAACGTGACCGTCACGGCCACGATCGAGAACACGGGCGACGCGGAAGCGACCCAGACGGTCGAGTACCGCTTCGCCGGTGATGTCCTTGCCGAGGAAGAGGTCACGCTCGCCGGTGGCGAGAACCAGACCGTCGAGTTCACGGTCCCGGTCGACGCCGAACCTGGCACGTACACGCACGGCGTGTATACGGATGACCACCAGTTCCTGACCGAGATCACCGTCGAGGCTGCCGGCGGTAACTACTACGACGACTACGTCAACGCTGACGACGTCGTGACTACCTCCGGCCTCAACGACGCTGTCTCGGCTTACCTGAGTGGCAATCTCGAAGACTCGGAGATCAACGCGATCATCTCGTCGTACCTGAGCGGCGACCCGATCGCGTAACGCCACTCCGCACCGCCCGCTAACTAATTCGATTCATTTTTTGACGGCGCTCGAACGCTCGCGAGTCACTGCTCTGTTCGCCCCTGTCATTTTGCCCGACGGCCATCCCTCTTTGATCTCGACTCCCGTTTCCCTGTCGCCTGCTGTTCTTCCCTGTCCGCTCTCCGCCGTCGACACAAGTTATTTATCAACAGAGGAATATAACCACGGACGTGCACTCGACTGGCGGATTCGGCGTGTTGGTTGCCGGCCAGCCAGCAACGCGCAGCACAGATCTCATCCATGACCTCTAACACGACAACGCGGATGCGAGGCGTCTTCCTCGCCGCACTGATGGTGGTGTCAGTGTTCGCAGGTTCGATCGCGTTTGCGGGATCGGCCGCGGCACAGGACGTCACCGACGCGACACGGAGTATCGATTCGACCCAGGTCCAACCTGGCGAGACAGTACAGGTCACAGTTGACGTAACCCTTTCCGAAGGTGGGAGTATCCAGATCGCGGACAACTTCAACGAGGAGTTGGACGTGACAATCGCCGACGGGTTCGGCGGGCTGGATAACGTTAACAACGGGACGGTCACGTTCAATAACCCGACCGGGACGAGCAGTTCCTACTCGGTGACGTACAATGTGACCGTGCCGTCGAATGCGACGCCAGGCACGAGCTATGCCTTCGACGGGACGGCCCAGTCGAACAACCAGACGGCCATCACCGGTGATAGCCAGATTACCGTGGCCGAGGTTGAGGGCACCCGCACGCTCGAGCATACTACGGCGTACCCCGGACAGACGATCGCGGTCTCGATCGACGCGGACCTCCCGCAGGCCGGCGGGATTCAGATCGTCGACAACGCGGATCCGGCCCTGAACGCGACGATTATCGACGGCTTTGGCAGCCTGGACAACGTTCAGAACGGGACGGTCACGTTCAACAATCCAGTCGGAACGAGCAGCTCGTATACGGCCACATACGAGGTTACTGTACCGTCGAATGCGACCAACGGGACTGTCTATAACTTCGATGGGTACGTACAGGCGGACGCTGACACGGCGATTACCGGTGATAGTCGGCTGACCGTCGAGACGGCACTCCCGAACTTCACCGTCAGTAATCTCGATGATATTTCAGTCACGGATGGCTCCTCGATCGATGTCCCGGTGACAGTGACGAACGCCGGTGGGCTCGCTGGGAACCAGACTGTCGAACTCCGTGTCAACGGCACTGTCCAGGCTACTCGGACCGTCGATCTGGATCCCGGTGATTGGACGAATGTCACTTTCACTGTCGATACTGACGGGCTCGATCCAGGCACGTACACGTACGGTGTGTATACGGAGGACGCGAATCGGACCGCGACGCTGACCGTTGAGGCGTACTACACTGACTACGTCAACGACCAGAATATGGTCACTGATGCCGGTCTGAACGACGCAATTTCCTCGTATTTGTCCAGCGGTGGACTCGACTCCGCCCAGTTCAATGCTGTCATTAGTGCCTACCTGACTGAAGAACCCATAGCGTAACTCGCGGCCCAACAGATCTTGGCCCAGTGCGGATATACCTGTGTTCTGAGTCGTCGAGCGTCGATTTCTTCTCCCGTCACTTTCACGTTACCTTGATTCCGACTGCTCGGTATATACTCTCGAAATACATATCTCCCATACAAATCATCTACCAGTATAAATCCTGTCGCTGTCGTCCTGTTTTGCCGTCTCGCCTGTCCTGCCCCACCTGAATCTGCAACACAAGATATTTACCAACACGAGATGACGAGTTCAAATGTAGGTACCATCCACTGACGCATCGTAGCAGAGTTCGAAGATTGACACGACGAGATGTGAACTGGATATACCGAACGACCAAATTATGAATACTGATACAACAGACAAAATACGCGGCGTCTTCCTCGCCGCACTGATGGTGGTGTCAGTGTTCGCAGGTTCGATCGCGTTTGCGGGATCGGCCGCGGCACAGGACGTCACCGACGCGACACGGAGTATCGATTCGACCCAGGTCCAACCTG